>ERZ827108.1951-NODE-1951-length-24211-cov-5.732654_pt1 | contig 24211 bp, 14 predicted proteins | sample MGYA00519921_ERZ827108 | MGnify/ENA primary metagenome ERZ827108 (study PRJEB31778, sample SAMEA3449258) | human gut metagenome | biome: human gut; feature: human-associated habitat; material: faeces | place: United Kingdom | collected 2010/2012 ...
CTGGCCATCGGCGGCAACCACTTCATACACGCCATCCGCCGCAATGTCGACCTGAACGTCATACTCTTCAACAACGAGATCTACGGCCTCACCAAGGGGCAGTACTCCCCCACCTCGAAGCTGGGCAAGATCACCAAGACCTCGCCCTACGGCACGGTCGAAAAGCCGTTCAACCCCGGCGAACTGGTGATCGGCGCCAAAGGCACGTTCTTCGCCCGCTCGGTCGACATGGAGGTGCAGCTTTCGAAGGAGTGCATGGTGGCCGCTGCGATGCACAAAGGCATGTCGGTGATCGAAGTACTGCAAAACTGCGTGATTTTCAACGACAAGACCCACGCCGCATTCGCCGCCGACAAGGCTACGCGCGCCGAACGTACGATCACGCTGCGCCACGGCGGGAAAATGCTGTTCGGGGCCAACATGGAGAAGGGAATCGTCTTCGAGGACATGAAGCTCAAGGTCGTGACCGTCGGCCAGGACGGCTACACACTGGACGATGTGCTGACGCACGACGCCCACGAGCGCGACACGACGCTGCACTCGATGCTGGCGGCGATGAAATATCCCGAATACCCCGTTGCCCTGGGCGTGATCCGCGCTGTCGAGGACGCCACGGTTTACGACCGCGAGGTGGCCCGGCAGGTCGAGGAGGTCAAGGCACAGAGCAAGATCCGCTCGGTGGACGAGTTGCTGCATTCGGGCGCCACGTGGGAGATCGAATAACGGACACGACACTGACCGGGGAGCCATCCCGGCATATGGGAAAGCCGGCGCTTCAGGCGCCGGCTTTTTCCATGGGGCGGGACAAACAAACGGTAACCCGGAGGAAGGATCGCCCGGCACGCCCCTGTATGCCGCAAGCCCCCGCCTGCCGGCACGAAAGCCCCGGACGGCGCAACACCAAGGATGGTGCAACACCAAGGATGGGGCGGCTCGCCCCAAAGACAGGACAGCGCAACATCAGGGATGGAGCGGCGCAACCCCAAAAACGGAACCTCGCAATGTCTGGGCTGGTGCGGTGCAACCCAAAAAACGAAATCGCGCGACATCAGAACTGGAGCGGCGCAAGCAAAAAAACGGAGCGGCGCAACGTCGGGTACGAAGCAACGTAACCCCATAGACAGGACGGCGCAACCTTCACGGAGCTCGGTATCTTTCGAAGCCGGAAATCAGCGTCCCGGCAGACGGTTCGGCCATACGCACGGAGCAATATGCAGGGAGAAGGCACAGGCCGCACGGGCTTGCAAAGGCAGCTGCGGCAGAAACCTCACCGCGCATTAGCATCCCATACGGACGGAGGTACTACCCGCAAAGACGCGGCAACAGTCTCATAATCCACGTGGCAGGCGAAAAAACGGCTGCGGACGCCTCCGGCCCTACCCTTTATCCGAACGGTAGCAATGGCAATTCAACAGTTGATTTTTTGCGTCCGCTATTTGGAAATAAAAAAATTTCCGTTATCTTTGCACCCACAACGGGGGATTAGCTCAGTTGGCTAGAGCGCTTGCATGGCATGCAAGAGGTCACCAGTTCGACCCTGGTATTCTCCACAACCCCGGTAAGGATGGACACAAGTCCATCCTTTTTTTTGTCGGAATCCGTCCCCTGCATCCACAAATATCCCCTCTATCATCCTGCAGCGACCGGGCGCAGACTGGGCGCGGCACCATCCGGATACGGACAAAACCGCGGGCAGGCTCGGCTCAGGCAAAAAAAGCAATCGGCCGCAAAAAACGCAATCTTCAGTAAAACAGGATAATAACAAATAACGAAGGAGAATTTTTGAAAAAAAATATCCGCCCTGTACCGACATTATCGGGAACATAGATTTTGACAATTCGGATATTTTACGTTTATTTGCATGAACATATTGACAAATATCAGAACATATACAAGATACAAAGGGGAACATAGCGGGTCGAACAGGGTAAAGATTCCCCACAGGAATGACCCAGGGGAAAGCCCCCCGGGAAAGGCCTGCGCCGATGCCCGCAGCAAACCGCCCTACACGCCATGCTATACGCCGATCCCGGCACGGCTATAATCCGGGGATAACACAAAAGCCCGAACGACATGAAATTACAACTCGACCCGAACTCTTCCAAACCGCTGCACCAGCAGGCCGAGGATCTGCTGCGCCGGATGATCCAGCAGGAAGAGTACCGCAAAGGCAAACTGCTTCCCAACGAGGTGGAGCTATCCAAAGAACTGAACATCTCGCGCAACACCCTGCGGCAGGCCATCAACCGGCTGGTGTTCGAAGGGCTGCTCATCCGCAAGAAAGGATACGGGACGACCGTGGCGCCCCAGAACGTGATGAGCAACGCCCGCAACTGGATGAGTTTTTCGCAGGAGATGCACGCACAGGGCATGGTCGTGCAGAATTTCGAACTGCACATCAGCCGCAAGACGCCGCCCGCTGAGGCTTCCGAGTTTCTCAATGCCCCGGAAGGAGCCAGACTGCTGTGCCTGGAGCGCCTGCGCGGACGCCCGAACCTGCCGTTCGTCTATTTCATCTCCTATTTCAACCCCGCGATCCCGATGACCGGGGAGGAGGACATGGCGCTCCCGCTCTACGAAAACCTCCGGAAGAATTACGGCATCGTCGTCAAGACCTCGCGCGAGATGGTATATGCCCGCAGCGCAAACGCGGAGCTGGCCGAAAAGCTCGACATCAACGAAGGGGAGCCGATCCTCGTCCGCAAACGTTTCGTGCTCGACGTAAACGACACCCCGGTGGAATATAACATCGGCTATTACCGCGCCGACAGTTTCACCTACTCGATCGAATTCATCAACGGCTGACAAATACTACAACCCAAATGAACAAGTCACTCCACAAATTACTGCCCGTCCTGTTCGGTTTCTTCGTCATGGGCTTCTGCGACGTGGTCGGTATCTCGACCAGCTATGTCCAGCAAGATTTCGGGCTCAGCGAAACCCTCGCCGGATTCATCCCCTCGATGGTCTTCATCTGGTTCCTGCTGCTTTCGATTCCGGCGGCCCTCGCCATGAACCGCCTCGGCCGCAAGAACATGGTACAGATCAGCAACGGCATCACGGCCGTCGGTATGCTGATCCCGTTCGTACACTACAACCTTGCCACGTGCATGACGGCATTCGTGCTGCTGGGCATCGGCAATACGATCCTCCAGGTATCGCTCAACCCGCTGCTCACCAACGTGGTCAAGGGGGACGCGCTGACCAGTTCGCTGACCGCAGGCCAGGTCGTCAAGGCCGTCTCGTCGTTCTGCGGCCCCTTCATCGCCGCATTCGCCGCCGGCACGCTGGGCAACTGGCAATACCTCTTCCCGATCTTCGCGCTCATCACGCTGCTCTCGGCCGCATGGCTCATGTGCACCCCCATCCGCGAAGAGGCCGAAGCGCCGCAGGCCTCGCCTGTCGGTGCGACGTTCGCCCTGCTGAAAGACCGCACGGTACTCCTCCTCTTCCTCGGGATCGTCTTCGTCGTCGGCGTCGACGTGGGGATGAATACCGTGGCGCCCAAGCTGCTGATCGAACGCGGCGGTTACCCCGTCGAGCAGGCCGGACTCGGGTCGAGCGTTTACTTCGTCTGCCGCACGGTCGGTGCGCTGATCGGTTCGATCCTGCTGGTGCGCATGAACGACGTGCGTTATTTCCGCATCCACATCTTCGCAGCCATCGCCGCCATGGCCGTCCTCTACTTCGTACAGGGTACCGTGGGAATGCTGGCGCTGGTCGGACTGATCGGCTTCGCCTGCTCGAGCATCTTCTCGGTGATCTACTCGACGGCGCTGAAATGCCATCCGGAAAAAGCCAACGAGATTTCGGGGCTGATGATCACGGGGGTCTGCGGCGGCGCCGTCATCCCGCCCCTGATGGGCTTCACGACCGACCTCCTGGGCAGCCAGACCGGTTCGCTGCTGGTCATTTCTGCCTGTATGCTCTACCTAGCAGGTTGCGCCCTCGCCCTGCGCAGGTTCGCCGCGAAATAGACGGACGCCACGCACTTCATGTATATACATTAAACAGAAAACCATATAACCCAAAGGCGGCCGCAACGGCCGCCGGCAAACATCAACGATGAAAAAACACCTGCACAAACTGATCCTCTTCTCCGCGACGGCCTGTCTGTCGGCATGTACGGCCCAGGAGCCGCTGACGGACTACGTCGACCCGCGCATCGGCACCGCACATTCGCGGTGGTTCTTCTTCACCCCTGCGGCCGTACCGTTCGGCATGGCCAAACTGGCTCCGACGACCGACGGCCACCTGGGGAATCCCAACGGCTGGGAAGCCGTGGGCTACGACTCACGCCACACCTCGATCGAGGGCTTCGCCAACTTCCACGAGTTCCAGGTCGGCGGCGTGGTGGTGGCTCCGACGGTCGGCGAACTTCAGACCGTACCCGGGCCGCTCGACAACCCCGACGCGGGCTACCGTTCGCGCTTCGACAAGAAGGACGAAGTGGCGCGCCCCGGCTACTACTCCGTGCTGCTGAAGGATTACGGCGTCAAGGCCGAGCTGACGGCCACCGAACGGGTCGGGTTCCACCGCTATACCTTCCCGGCGACGGAGGAGGCGAACCTGATCTTCAACATCGGGACGCGCATGGGCGAAAGCGGCCCTGTGCGCGACGCGTCGGTGACCTACACCGACGACGGACGTATCGAGGGCTGGGTGGTGACCGAGCCCGCCTATGTCGACATTTACCAGAAAGGCGCCACGGTGACAATGTATTTCAGCGCCGTACTCGACGCCGAGCCTGCGGCCTGGGGCGCGTTCAGCGGCGAGCAAACCTTCGCGGGGGAGCGCAGCCGCACAGGCGCCGGAGCAGGGCTCTACCTGCGTTTCGACACCCGCGAGCGTCAGCAGGTGGGGCTGAAGATCGGCCTGTCGTACACGTCGGTGGAGAACGCGCGGCTGAACCTCGAAAAGGAGGCTGCCAGGAAAGATTTCGACCGGGTGCGCCGCGAGGCGAACGACACGTGGGAAGAGGCGCTGGGCCGGCTTCGCGTCGAGGGTGGCCTGCACGATGACCGCGTGAAGTTCTACACGGGGCTGTTCCACGCCCTGCTGGGACGCGGCCTGGCCAACGACGTGAACGGGGCCTATCCGGCCAACGACGGCACGGTCGGACAAATTGCCCTCGACGGTGCGGGCAGGCCGGTGCACGACTATTACAATACCGATGCGATCTGGGGCGCCTACTGGAACCTCACGCAGCTATGGAGCATCGCCTATCCCGAATACTATGCCGACTGGGTGGCGAGCCAGCTGCTGGTCTACAAGGACGCCGGATGGCTCGGCGACGGCATCGCATGCAGCAAGTACGTCTCGGGCGTAGGCACCAACTTCACGGGGCTCGCCATTGCCGCGGCCTACAACTGCGGCATCCGCAACTTCGACGTGGCGCTGGGCTACCAGGCTGCCCGCAAGAACGAGCTGGGCAGCGAAGGCCGCCCGGCCGGCGCGGGCAAACTGGACGTGGGGAAATTCGTCAGTCAGGGCTATTCGCCCTACCTGCCCGAACTGGGCATGCAAACCACGCCCGACGGCTCGGGATTCGCGGCATCGCATACGCTCGAATACTCGTTCAGCGCCTATGCCGTCGCGCAGATGGCCCGCCAGTTGGGCCATGAGGCCGATTACGAGCAGCTCAAGAAGCTCTCGGGCGGGTGGGAGCTGCTTTTCGACCCCGAAACCAAGTACATCCGGCCGCGGGATCGCAGCGGTGAATTCATCGCCGACTTCGACCCCTATGCGGCATGGGCCGGATTCCAGGAGGGCAATGCCGTGCAGTACACCTACTACGTGCCCCACGACATCGACCGGCTGGTCGAGATGGTCGGCCGCGAGGAGTTCAACAACCGCCTCGACAGCACGTTCCTCATCTCGCGCGAGAGCGTCTTCGGCGGCGGCAAGACGATCAATGCCTTTGCGGGAGTCCATGCCTATTACAACCACGGCAACCAACCGAACCTCCACATCTCGGCGCTGTTCAACTTCTCGGGCAAACCGTGGCTCTCGCAGAAATGGATGCGCACGATCTGCAACGAATTCTACGGCACGGAGGAGATCCACGGCTACGGCTACGGGCAGGACGAAGACCAGGGACAGCTGGGGGCATGGTACGTCATGGCCTCGATGGGGCTCTTCGACGCGAAGGGGCTCACCGCCCCCGACCCGACGTTCCAGATCGGCAGCCCCCTGTTCGACAAGGTGACGATCCGCCTCAACCCCGATTACTACACGGGCAAGGAGTTCGTGATCGAAACGACGGGCAACACGCCGGAGAATTACTATATCGGTTCGCTGGAACTGGACGGCAAACCCTTGCAGAGCGTACAGCTTCCCTTCGCCGAAGTGGTCGGCGGCGGCACGCTGCGGGTGAACCTCGCCGCGGAGCCCAACACCCGGCTGAACAAATAACTACGAAAAATATACCGTCATGGCACAATCGGCACATAATCGCTACGCCCTGGGCGTGGACATCGGCGGCAGCCATGTCTGCTCGGCGGTGGTAGACCTCGCCACGGGGCAACTGTGCGGGGAACCGCACACGGACAAAGTCGACGCGGCGGCCGGGGCCCGCACGATCGCCGGGGCCTGGGCCGCGAACATCCGGCGCACGGCCGCGGCATCGGGCATCGGACGCATCCGGTGCGCAGGCTTCGCCTTCCCCGGGCCGTTCGACTACGAGCGGGGCATTTCGCTGATCCGGGGCGTGCGGAAGTTCGAGCGCATCTACGGGCTCGACGTCGCGGCGACGCTCTACCCGCTGCTGCGGGAGTGCGGCACGGAGGAGTTCCGCTATGTCAACGACGCGGCGGCCTTCGCGCTGGGCGAATGCCTCGGCGGGGTCGCGGATGGCGCCGAACGCGTAGTGGCGCTGACGCTCGGCACGGGCGTCGGGTCGGGCTTCGTGGCCGGCCGCAGGCTGGTGACCTCGGGCGACGAAGTGCCCGCCAACGGCTGGGTATACTGCCTGCCGTTCGAAGGGGGCATCGTCGATGAGGCCTTCTCGACCCGCTGGGTATGCGGCCGCTACCGGGAGCTGACCGGGCAGGAGATAAGCGGCGCACGCGAAGCTGCCGAACGCCATGCGGAAGACCCCGCGGCACGGCGCCTGTTCGACGAATACGGGGAGCGGCTGGCGGCATTCGCAGCCCCCGTGGCGGAACGCTTCCGCGCCGACATGCTGGTGCTCGGCGGGAATATCTCGCGGGCCTACCCGCTGTTCGGGCCCGCCATGGAACGCCGGCTCGAAGCCGACGGCCACCGGATCAGGATAGGGCTCCCGGCCCGGCCCGACCATGCCGCCCTGATCGGCGCAGCATCGTTATTCATATAACCAAACAATAGTCATGTCTCTTTTAAGGAAAACAACACAGAACCCACTTCCGGTATGCAAACCGGAAACCGGAAAAAACCAATACGACATCTACCCGACACATGACCTCGGGGCGGATAAGATTTTCTGCGACTACACGTCGCTGGCACGGCGGCTGGCCGGGCAAAAGCAGGTTGTCGTCGACGGCTATGTCGGCGTACGCTTCGACCTCTTCCGGCAGGAGCTGAACCGTGCGCTCACGCAGCTGGGCATCCGCCCCGTGTGGTGGAGCGTCGACGCGGCCCTGCGGCCGCAGGAGGAGATCGAACGCCTGGTCGCCCCCTATCTGGGCGGCGACGACCCGATCTTCGGCTTCCGCACCCCGCTGCGGCTGGAGGAGTTCTTCGACGGGGAAAAACTGCGGGCGATCGCACCCGACCCCGAGGCGGAGATGAACATACTCGTCGGCACCGGCGCCGCGCTGGCCGGCTGGCAGGGCGAGTTGGTCTATATCGACATCCCGAAGAACGAGATCCAGTTCCGCTCGCGTGCGGGCAGCATCGCCAACCTGGGGGCCACGCAGCCCGAACCCCCGAAAAAGATGTACAAGCGGTTCTATTTCGTCGACTGGGTCGTACTGAACCGCCACAAGAAGGAGCTGCTGCCCCGCATCGGCATAATCGTCGACGGGCAGCGCGAAGGGGAGATCACCTGGGCCGAGGGCACCGACCTGCGCCGCGGCCTGGAGCACCTCGCCGCAAACGGATTCCGCGTCCGGCCGTGGTTCGAACCCGGGGCGTGGGGAGGCCAATGGATCCGCGAACACATCGGCGCACTGCCCCACGACGTGCCCAATTACGCATGGTCGTTCGAGCTGATCGTACCGGAAAACGGGCTGATCTTCGGCAGCGACGGCAAGATGCTCGAAGTGTCGTTCGACATGGTGATGTTCCAGGGCGGCGAGCAGGTCGTCGGCAGCGCGTGCTACGACGCATACGGCGACGAATTCCCGATCCGCATGGACTACCTCGACAACTTCGACGGCGGCAACCTTTCGATCCAGTGCCACCCGCAGCGGGAATATATCCGCAAGAATTTCGGCGAGGTACTGACTCAGGAGGAGACTTACTATATCCTCGACACGGCACCCGGGTCGGTCGTATACCTCGGGTTCAAAGAGGATATCGACCCTGCGAAGTTCGAACGGGCGCTGACCGAAAGCTTCGAAAAAGGCACGGAACTCGACGTGCCGCGCTACATCAACGCCGAACAGTCGGCGCGGCACGACCTGTTCCTCATACCGCCGGGCACGCTCCACAGCTCGGGACGCAACAACCTCGTGCTGGAGATCAGCACCACGCCTTACATCTTCACATTCAAGATGTACGACTGGCTGGCGCTCGACCTCGACGGGAAACCGCGCCCGCTGAACATCCGCCGCGCAATGGAGAACCTCTGCTTCGACCGCAAGGGCGAAACCGTGAAACGTGAGCTGGTGTCGCACCCCACGCTGCTCGACAAGGGGGCGGACTGGGAACTGTGGCACCTGCCCACGCACCGCAACCACTCCTACGACGTGCACCGTTACAAGCTCAACACCTCGGTGGAGGTCGCAACGCAGGGAAAATGCCATGTCCTGAACCTGGTCGAGGGCGAAAGCGCCGAGGTCGAAACCGCGGGCGGCAGCCGCTTCCGTCTGAGCTATGCCGAAACGCTGGTAATTTCGGCGGCGGCAGGCTCCTACCGCATCGTCAACACCTCGGGGCGCGAGATCATGGTCGTGAAGGCTTTTATGAAATAACGGGTATATTCCCGGGCTGCGGGCCGGAAAAGGAACCGGCGAGACGATATTATTCGTATATTCATGCAATACGAACCTTAACGTAAGCACATCGCGATGAAAAAAGAGCTGTTAACCCTGTTTTGCGTGGCGGGAATCTCGTTCCCGGCACTCGGCGGCACCTACAATATCGCCCCGAAAGCCCGCGCCACGGCATCGTCGTCGCTCAATGCCGACGGCGATGCCTCGAAAGTCAACGACGGCTACATCCGCCTCGACAATGCGGGCGAATGGGTATCGGCAGCGCAGATGCCCTACTGGCAGCAATTACCCTACCCTTGGATCCGGCTCGACTGGGACGAGGAGGTCACCCTCTCGCGCATCGTCCTCTACGACCGGCCGACGGGCGATGCGCATACGGCAGGCGGCGACCTCTTTTTCAGCGACGGTACACGTATCGGAGTAGTCGGGATCCCGGACAACGGGGAGCCCAAGGTCGTGGAATTCGCGCCCAAACGGGTCAGATGGGTGAAATTCGAGGTCAACGACGCCGTGGGTTCCCATGTCGGGCTCTCCGAGATCGAGGCATTCCCGCCCGCCGAGGCCGGAGGCGATTTCGTCTCGCAGGTCGACCCGTTCATCGAAACGACCAAGGGGCGCTATTTCTTCTTCATCACGGGCAACCAGCCATTCGGCATGATCGGCGCCGCACCGCTGACCCGCAACCGCAACCAGTACGGCGGGGGCTACAACTACAATTCGACCGAGGTGCTCGGCTTCCCGCAGATACACAACTGGGTGCTGGCCGGGCTTACGCTCATGCCGACGACCGGCAACGTCGATCCCACCCTCGGCGAAGGGCACTGGAAATCGCACTTCCGGCACGAGGGCGAAATCGCCCAGCCGGGTTACCACCGTCTCTTCCTGGAGGATTACGGCATCTGGGTCGAGCAGACGGCCACTGACCGCACGGGGTTCTACCGCCTGACCTTCACCCGGGACGCCGAAGCCGGCATACTCCTGAACCTGGGCGGCTATCTGGCGTCGACGACCATGTGCAACGCCCGCGTGCAGCGGGTCGGAGAGCACGAAATCGAGGGCAGCTTCGACACCTACGGCCGCCACTGGGGCGGCCCCGAGAACGTCAGGGTTTACTTCGTCGTCCGTTTCGACCGGCCGTTCGACCGACTCGACGGATGGGTCGGCACACGCCGTTATTCCGGAATCGACTCGCTCGAAGGCTCCTCCGAAATCACCAGGCGCCACCCGCGCGAAGCGCTGAGTTACCTGGACTCCCCCACATCGGGCGTCGCGGCACATTACGGTGTCCGTACGGGCGACCGCATCCATGTCCGCACGGCCGTATCGTACGTCAGTACGGAAAATGCACGGGAGAACCTCACGCATGACGCCACGACCTGGGACTTCGACGCCGTGCGCCGCGCGGCACAGGACGAATGGAACGAATGGCTGGGACGCATCGAGGTAAAAGGCGGCACGCAGCAACAACGGACAAAATTCTACACCGACCTGTGGCATGTCCTGCTGGGCCGCCACAAGATCGACGACGTGAACGGCGAATACCCCGACCTGACGGACGGCCAGCGCGCAGGTTCGTTCACGCGCGACATCCGGGTCAAGACCCGCACGCTCCCGCGCGATGCGGCAGGCCGCGTCGTGCATCACATGTATAATTCCGACGCCTTCTGGCTCACGCAGTGGAACCTCAACGTCCTGTGGGGGCTGGGATGGCCCGAAATGCCCGACGAAATGTCGGCCTCGCTCATCCGCTATGCCGACAACGGCGGGCTGATTCCCCGGGGGCCCTGCGCCGGAGGATATACCTACATCATGTCCGGATGTCCGGCCACGCCGCTCATCGTCTCGGCCTATAACAAAGGGCTGATGCGCAAATGCGACCCGATGCACGCTTTCCGGACGATGCAACGCAACCATATGCCGGGCGGCATGCAGGGAATCGGGGAATTTTACCTCGAACACGGCTACCAGCCGAAAAACGCCGGGATGACGATCGAGTCGAACTTCCAGGATTGGGCGCTCGCACAAATGGCCGTGCGTTTGGGACTGGAGGATGAGGCCGCCTACTTCGGCAACCGATCCCACGGATGGCGCAAGCTATACCGCCCCAACCAGCAGTTGCTCTTCCCCAAGGACGAGCAGGGCCAATGGCTGCACGACGATCCGCTCAGGGGCACCGGCTGGATCGAGGCCAATGCCTGGCAGGCCACCTGGGGCGTATCGCACGAACTACCGACCCTCGCAACGCTCATGGGCGGTTATGACAAATTCTGCGGGAAGCTCAATTATGCATTCGAGCAGGCCGCGCCGCAGGATTTCGTGTTCGGCTACGGACAAGGCTACGTCAGCTACGCCAACCAGCCCGGATGCTCCAACGCACACGTATTCAGCTGGGGCGGGAAACCCTGGCTCACGCAATACTGGGTTCGCCGGGTGAACGAACAGGCTTACGGGGGCACCACACCCGACCGGGGGTATGGCGGGCACGACGAAGACCAGGGACAAATGGGCGGCGTGAGCGCACTGATGTCGATCGGGTTGTTCAGTACGCGGGGCACGGCCGCTGCCCGCCCCGTATACGAGATCACCTCGCCGGTCTTCGACGAGGTGTCGATCCGTCTCGACAAGCGTTATTACCCGGCCGACCGTTCCGACCGGTTCGTCATCCGCACCTACGGCAATTCGGACAAGAACTGTTATATCCAACGCGCACGCCTCAACGGCCGGGTGCTCAACAACTTCTGGTTCCCTCACGAAGAATTCGCACGCGGCGGCCTGCTCGAGCTATGGCTGGGGCCCAAGCCCAACACTCGCTGGGGAACCGGGAAACTCCCCGAATAGCGGCAGGCATATTCCCCATCGGCGGCGCATCCGGACAACGGATGCGCCGTTACTTTTTCGGGGCGTCCCCGCCCGGGGGAGGGGGGGGGAACAACACGAAAAAGCCGGGAGCAACAGGAAGAGGCAGGAACAGCAGGAAGGAGCCGGGAACAATGCGGGTGCCGCAATGCCAGAAATGCCAGACAACGCCGCCCGCCACGCGAACCGGCAGGCGGGGGCAACCTGCCGGACAGACGACAGGCGGCGGGCAGCGGGCGGCACACAGCAGAAAGCAGAAAGCAGGCAGCAGGCGGCGGGCGGCCCCCGGCAGAAAGCAGGCGGCAGGCGACGGGCAGCAGGCGACGGGCAGCAGGCGGCCCCCGGCAGAAAGCAGGCGGCGGGCGGGCAGCATCGCGCTTAAAGGAAGATTTCATGTACATACAAACAGCGACTATCGGGCGCCGGAGCTCCGGCACAGCAACGGCCTCCGGCAGAGGGAATCAGGGAACGATCCGGAACCGGCTCCGCCCCGTTCCGGCAAAAAACATGCAGGCAAACAGGTATTATCCACAGAGATACCGAGAATCCACCGGAAAAGGGATATCCGGCGGCCGTTGACAAATTATCATTAAAAAAGAGCCGAAAAAAGTTGCATTTTAAAAATCTATGTATAAATTTGCAGTAGGCATTAATGTTCATACATTATTAAAAATGTTCAAATATTAATCGTCCAACCCAAACCACACTAACCTAAACTACTGAACCATGCAACGTTTCTATCCAATCATCCAGGCCGGCCGGCGTCCCCGGCACAGGCTATCGGGCATTATGAGAGGCGGTTTTGTCCTGGTGCTGTCGGCCCTGATGTTGCCGGCGGCGGCAAATGCGACCGCAGAAAGTTCCGCAACAGTAACCATCAGCCCCCAGGATACAAGGGGGGGGGAATTCGGCGTACGGTATCCGGCATCGTCGAGGACACGCACGGGGCAGCCGTTGCGGGCGCTTCGGTCGTAATAAAAGGATCGTCCCGCGGCACGCTGACCGACAACGCGGGACACTATGCACTCGAAGGGGTGGAAGACGGTGACCTGCTGGAAATATCGTTCCTCGGTATGCTGCCGCAGACCGTCAAGGTAGGAGCCGGGCGCACTTCGGTGGACGTAGTCCTGTCGGAGGACATGATCGGACTGGAGGATGTCGTCGTGACCGGCTATACGACGATGAAACGCAAGGACATCACAGGTTCCGTCAGCTCGATCTCGGCAGACCGTATCGAGCGTATCCCGGCCTACAACATCACCACGGCGTTGACCGGCATCGCCGGGATCCGAATGGACGGGGGTTCGATCCGCATACGCGGCACCCGCTCGCGCAATGCCAGCAACGACCCGCTGATCATCCTCGACGGCATTCCCTACGACGAAACGCTGGCCTCGATCAACCCCGGGGACATCGAGTCGATCGACGTGCTGAAAGACGCGTCCTCGACGGCCATCTACGGCGCCCGCGGCGCCAACGGCGTTATCCTGATTACGACCAAACAGGCCAGACAGGGCAAGACGACGGTAACCTACGACGGGTTCGTGGGTGCAGGCGTCAACAACTGGGGGTCGCTCGACGTAATGGACGCCGACGAATACATCGCATTTCAGCGCGAGGCAAGCCGCGCGGCAGGCACCTGGCACAGCGAAGCCGACGACGCAAAGGCGTTTTTCGGGATCGAACTGGCCAACATGGGCAAGGTCGACAATGACTGGATGGGAAAGTATTTCAACAAGAAACGCCTGTGGACAAGCCACTCGTTGACCATTTCGGCGGCAACGGACAAAAGCGCCTACAAAATCGCATTCAACTACAAGAACGAAGACAGCCGCTACAAAAACGCGGGGCACGACCACTTTTACCTGACCGCAGACCTCTCGCACAAGGTGCTGCCGTTCCTCAAGGTAGGACTTTCGAGCCGCGCATACTACATCGTCAAGAACGACAAGCCGGATATGTTCAACCAGTTCCTGCACATGTCCCCGCTCACACAGACCCGCAACGAGGACGGCAGCTACAACGTCTACCCCTTCGGCGACCCGTTCGTGAAGAACCCCTACATGAACGAGAGCGACGACGTATATAAGGACAAGACCGAGGAGTGGAAACTCTTCCTGCGCTTCTTCGCCCAGATCGACCTGGCGAAGGGGCTCACGTTCAATACCAACTTCGCATACAGCCCCGCCTTCTCGTCGCGCGGCTATTACTACGACAACCGCTCGGTATCGTATACCGACGAGCGCAACGTGGCCTTCATGCACAACAACCGCAAGGCCGACTGGGTCTGGAACAACGTGCTCAACTACAAACGTCAATTCGGCAGGCACAATATCGACCTGACGGCCGTCTATGAAATGCAGAACCGCCAGACGGTCAATGCCTCGATGTCGGGCAAAGACCAGGAATCGCCCGCCTACCTGTGGTACAACATGGGGCGCCTGACCGATTCGAAAAGCCTGTCCTCGGGCTTCGTCCGCAGCCAGATGGTTTCGGTCGTCGGGCGCGTGCAATACTCCTACGACGACCGGTACATCATCACCGCGTCGTTCCGCGAGGACGGTGCGTCGCAGCTCTCGCCGGGGCATAAATGGGCCTTCTTCCCTTCGGGGGCCATCGCGTGGCGCATTTCGGAAGAGCCCTTCCTCAAGGACGTGGAATGGATTTCGAACCTCAAGCTGCGCGCCTCGTACGGTATGACGGGCAACTACTCGATCGCGGCCTATGCCACGGCAGGTACGCTGCACGGCAAATACGCCAATTTCAACGGCGGTGAGCTGCACCGCCCGGGGCTGGAGCCCGAAACCCGCCCGACGCCCGACCTGGAGTGGGAGCGCAACAAGATGCTCGACATCGGCCTCGACTTCGGGTTCCTCAAGGGACGTATCCACGGTACGATCGACTATTACGATTCGAAGAGCTACGACCTGCTCTACCTCAAGGTGCTGCCCTATACTTCGGGCTTCAACCGGGCGTGGACGAACATCGGCGACACCCGCAACCGCGGCTGGGAGGTAAGCCTCTCGACCGTCCCCGTGGAAACGAAGGACTTCCACCTGGGGGTGAACCTCTCGTATTACCGCAACAAGGAGGAGCTGGTACGCCTGCAGGATCCCAAGATGAAGGAAGACATCAACAACGGCCTGTTCGTAGGCTATCCGGTCAACGGCGTACACTATAATTACAAACAGGTAGGCATCTGGCAGGAAAACGAAGCCGACCTGGCTGCAATCTACGGACAGAAACCCGGCGAGGTCAAGGTCGCCGACCTGGACGGCAACGGCAAGATCGACGGCAACGACCGCACGATCCTCGGCACGACACGCCCCGACTGGGTCGGCGGCCTGCAGATCAATGCGGAGTGGAAGAACATCGACTTCTCGGTCGACGTATACGGCGAGTTCGGCTCGCTGGCCCACGACGGCCGCAGCACGAGCGAATGGGCGAACCAGCTCGGACGCTGGAACACCTACAAGATCGACTACTGGACACCCGAAAAACCTTCCAACCGACATCCACGCCCGGTCGAAGGACAGTCGATCAAATACCTCGACGCCACGGGCTACTACAAGAACAGCTACGTAAACATCCGCAACATCACGCTCGGCTACACCCTGCCCCGGGCATGGATGGGGCGCGTGGTGAAGAAGACGCGCTTCTATGTGACCATGAACACCCCGTGGCGTTACAGCCAGTTCCAGAACACGGGCGGCATCTCGTGGTGGGAGTCGTTCTATATCTTCGGCGCGAATGTCCAGTTCTAACTTAAAATCCGAAAACCAGACCATGAAAAAGATATTCATCCTGTTTGCGGCGGCACTTACGATAGGGCTGACCGGATGCCAGAGCTTCCTCGAAGAAGAAACCTACGGGTCGACGACCGAGATATTCAAGGAGGAAAACGGCATCAAGGCGCTGGTATACCAGAGCTACACCAAGATCAACAACCTCTACGGCGGCGACGGACAGTGGCCGCTGATGACCGAACTGGGGACGGACATCTACCTGCGCGGCAAGAACCAGGGCGATGTGGGCCTGTGCGACTACTACGGGCTCGACGCCACCAACGGCAATGTGGCATGGCTGTGGAACCACTGCTACAAAGCGCTGTTCAACATCAACCTGTTCTTCGAAACGATCGACCAGACGCCCTTTGCCGACGAAGACGAAAAGAGCCAGTTCAAAGCGGAGATGTATGTCATGCGGGCCCTGTTCCTGTGGATCGTCACCGAGACGTGGGGCGACAGCTACCTGCCGATGACAACCGACGAGACCGAGGGCACCGAAGCCCGCCGTTCGCCCCGCGCGAAGTTCTACGAAGAGATCATCGGCGCACTCGAGACGGCCATCGGGCTCTTCCCCGACACGCGCACCACGGAATCGGGGCGCATCGACATGCCCGCAGCCAAGGCGCTGCTCGCACGCATGTACCTTTACAACGAACAGTGGGACGAGGCCGCAGACATGGCATCGCAGGTGATCGGCCACTACGGGCTGGAGCTCTGCCCCTCGCTCAAAGACCTGTGGGCCGACGACAAGACCAACAACGAATTCATCTGGACGACGGAATTCACCGAGGACGACGCCTTCCGCCAGGCCAACGGCTACTGGTCGTGGTATGCCATGTATATCGACCGTTTCCCGGGCGTGCAGACCATGCTCAAATGGACGGGCTACGGCGGCTGCCAGGCGATCCCCTCGACCTACTTCATGGATCTGTTCGACCGCGACGCCGACAAACGCTGGAGCGACCTGCACCAATGGGTATGGTATTACAACGACCCGGCCGACGACCGTTCGGCCTTCCCGCTCAACCAGTGGCGCGAATACATCGACACGGCGCTCTACCTCTGTCCCGACGTACTGCCCGTCGAGGAACACAAGCGCATGGAAAAGACCTTCACGGTATTCGACCGCAACGACATGTTCGACGCCGACGGCATCCCGCAGGATCGCTGGACGTTCATCGGCATGACCAAGTTCTACGACCACACCCGGCCGGGCAACATGTCGGAGCTGTCGGATCGCAGCTACCCTGTGATCCGGCTGGGCGAACTTTACCTGATCCGTGCCGAGGCGCGTATCCGGAGCACGGAGAACCGCGACCTGAAGGGTGCCGCCGAGGACATAACCCAGCTGCGCAAACGCGCCGTCAACCACGAAAAGCCCGAATACGAAGAGGCCATGAAGGTCACCGAAGAGGACATGACGCTCGATTTCATCCTCGAGGAACGCGCCCGCGAGCTCTTCGGCGAGTGGCAGCGGCGGCTCGACCTGAAACGCTTCGGCAGGCTCATCGACCAGGTGAGGATCTACAACCCCGATGCAAAGGACAACATCAAGGAGTACCACGTCGTACGCCCCATCCCGCAGACGCAGTTCGACGGCATGCCCGACTGGAGAACCCTGGGACAAAACGAAGGATATTAAACACCTAATGCAGTAAACGACCATGAAAACCATACTGAAAAAATTCGCAGCCTTCCTCTGCGCGGCACTGGTATTGTGCGCATGCAGCGACGACGACTATTCCGAAGCACATCAGACGCTCATGGCATTGATCCGCCAGGCGGAATCGCTCGTCGAAGAGTCGACGGAAGGGATCGAAGAGGGCGACACGGCCCCCGGATCGAAGAAGGCATTGCAGGCCCGCATCGACCAGGCCTATTACATCATGCACAACACCTCGCGGGACGAAGGCTACCGGAACGCCTGCAAACAGCTCGAAGAAGCGATAAAAGCCTTCCGGGAGAACATCGTCAAGGCCGGAATCCCCTATTTCAACGCCGGGTCGAAGATGAACCTCGGGCCCGCAGGCGACTGGGATCTCACGGAAGAGCTGACGTGGGAGATGAAAATACGTTTCGACGAATTCGCAGCGGGCGACCAGAACGTCATCTCGTGCGAGCAGGGCAAGGGTGCCATCATGATCCGCAATAACGGCGCGAACCTGCAGTTCTACGTCAACGACGGGAGCTGGAAGGGCGGCACCTGCTGCACGATCGAGCTGAACAAGTGGTACCACATCACAGCCACGTACAAGGCCAACGACAAGATGCACTTCTATCTGGACGGACGGCTGGTAAAGAGCTTCGCGTGCGGCAAGGCCATCGTGGAGCCGACCTGCAACCTGCAACTGGGCACCGCCCCCTCCTACTCGAACCGCTACATGCGCGGCAACATCCAGCACGTTTCGATCTGGGCGGACGTCCGCACCGAGGCCGAGGCCGCAGCCGATGTGGCATGCGACTTCTCCGGGACTGAGGAAGGGCTGAAAGCCTACTGGCCGCTGACGCTCAACGTCGGCTCGGAGATCACCGACATGACCGGCAGACATGTGGCAAAAATGACCGACGTAAAATGGACTGACCCCGAATAACCCAAAAATTCCGATATGAAAAGACACAAGCATTCCATCCTCGCCGTATTGGCGGCCCTGCTATGGGGCAGCCTGTCGGCAACACCCTACAGGCCCGTATGGGAAATCGGCCGCAAAGACGGTTCGGCCGCCGAGTTCGCGTTGTACGACGGCGCGTATTCCGACCTTCTGGGCCGGTTCCCCGGCGCGGCGGCCGCGTACGACGTAGGGCGCAGCACACCGGGAGAGATCCCCTATATCCTGCCCGGGCCCCAGGACGGATGGGCCGGCAACGGCAACGGATCGCTGCTGATCCGCTTCGGGGCCGATGCGCAAGCCTCCCGGGCGGAGATGCGGCTGACACTCTACCTGGTCGAATCGCAGGCCTCGTCACCCCCGACGATCGAAATCTCCGCAGGCGGGTTCCGCACCTCGGTGCAGGCGCCTGCCGGGGACGACATCAACTACCCGGATACCAAACGCACCTCGGCACGCGGCCTTGCGATCGAGACCCTATTGCCGGCCGGGACATTCGGCGCCGGGGAAAACCTCCTCACGATCCGCAATGCCGGCGGCAGCTGGCTCGTCTGGGACGCCATCGTCCTCGAAGCCGACCGCAGCGTGAAATGCACACGCCCCGGCGACGGCATCGCACTCATCGGAAGCCACTCGCAGCCGGGGCTGATTTACGGCCGCACCGAAGAGGAGCTGCTGCACCCGGTGACGCTGACCCTCGTCAACTGGGGCAAGCCCCAGCATGCCGGATGGAACTACGACGGCAAACCGGGCGGGACGGTCGCACTGTCTCGCGGGATAAACACCGTCGAGGTCAACATTCCCGAAGGGTACGAAGGCCGCACGGTGGATTTCGAAGTGCATCCCAACCGCGGGAAAGCCCTGTCGGCGGCGGTGGAAATCGCCCCGGCGGACAAATACACCGTCTACCTGGTGCAGCACACGCACACGGACATCGGCTATACCAAACCGCAGACCGAAATACTCACCGAGCACCTGCGCTATATCGACTATGCCGTGGAATACTGCGACCTGACGGCCGACTACCCGGACGACGCGAAGTTCCGCTGGACATGCGAAGCCTCGTGGCCCGTACGCGAATGGTTGCGCATACGTCCCAAGGCACAGGTGGACAAATTCATCAGGTACGTCAAGGCAGGGCAGATCGAGGTGACGGCCATGTTCTTCAACATGTCCGAGTTGTCGGGCGAGAACAATTACAAGACGTTCCTCGAGCCCGTGGCCCGATTCCGGGAATTGGGGCTGCCGGTCGAAACAGCCATGCAGAATGACGTGAACGGCATCGCATGGTGCCTGGCGGATTACCTGCCCGACCTGGGCGTGAAATATTTTTCGATCGGGTCGAACAACCACCGCGCCCTCGTCCCGTTCGACCGTCCGACACTCTACCGCTGGGAGTCCCCGTCGGGCAAAGGAATGCTGATGTTCCGCAGCGACCATTACCATACCGGGAACTCGTGGGGCATCCACACGGGCGATATGGCCCGCCTGGAAGACGGCGTATTCGGGTACATCCGCAACCTCAAACGCACGGGTTACCCGTTCCCGGTCATCGCCGTGCAATACTCGGGATACCTGACCGACAACTCGCCCCCGTCGATGCGCGAGTGCGACCTGATCCGCGCATGGAACGAACGCTACGCCTGGCCGAAGCTACGCAGCGCCACGGCACACGAATTCCTCGGGCGCATCGACTCCCAGTACGGCGACAAGCTGCCCGTATACCGGGCCGCCTACCCCGACTGGTGGACGGACGGGTTCGGGTCGGCGGCACGCGAGACGGCGGCCTCACGCAAAACGCAATCCGACCTGGTCGCCATCGAAGCGATGCTCTCGATGGCCCAAATGGAGGGGACAGGCCAAAGCGGCGGGACACACGAAGAACTGCGCCGCATCCACGAAAACCTGCTCTTCTACGACGAGCACACCTTCGGGGCAGCGGAAAGCATCTGGAATCCCGGATGCGAAAATTCACAGGTACAATGGGCTGAAAAGGGCTCCTACGTATGGGAGGCGCTCAAAAGCACCCAACTGCTCTATGAAGATGCCATAGGCCGCCTGCAAGGCACCCTCTACCGCTCGACGCACCCGACGCTCACGTTCTTCAACCCGCTCGGCTGGGAACGCTCGGAACTGGCGACAGTCTACATAGACTTCGAACTGATCCCGGCCGACCGCGAGTTCCGGATCGTCGATGCAGCCGGGAAAGCCCTGCGCGTACAGCCCATCCGCTCGCGCCGCGAAGGACGCTATTACGCCATCTGGGCGGAAGGAATCCCCGCCATGGGTTACAAGACCTTCGAAATCGTACTCGGCGACGGCAAGGCCGCGGTACCCCGCCGCACGGAACTCCGGGACAACAGCCTCGAAAACGATTTCTACCGGATCGTCTTCGACCCGGCTTCGGGGACGATCGCCTCGCTCTACGACAAGGAGCTGGGACGGGAGATGGTCGACCCGGACTCGGAATGGAAGCTGGGGGCTTTCGTCTATGAATCGCTCAACGGCGACCGCCGCCAAATGGAACGCAAAGTATTCGACAATTACCGGCGCTCTTCGCTCTCCGACGTGCACTGCCCGGGCGTAACGTCGGGCGATATTTACCAGAGCGTTCGCTTCACGGGCAAAGCCGAGGGATGCGACGAAAAATTCGGCGTGCAGGTCGAAGTACGCCTGTATAACGACGTGAAACGCGTGGAGCTCGGCTACGATTTCATCCGCAACCCCGAGACCGATCCTTCGGCGATCTACGTCGCCATGCCGTGGCTGCTGGAAAATGCGAAACTCACGTTCGACGTACCGGGCGGCGTAGTCCGTTCCGGCGAAGACCAGATCCCCGGCACGAGCGCCTCGTGGAACACCGTGCAGAATTTCGTCGCGGCACGCAACGACGACGCCCAGATTCTCGTAAGCGGCAGCGAGGTACCGCTCTACCTGCTCGGAAAACTGCTCGACGACCCTTATCGCCAGCCCCGCACCTATGAAAAACCGCATGTCTTCCCGTGGCTGATGAACAATTACTGGACGACGAATTTCCGCGCTTCGCAGGAAGGGGAATTCAAGTGCGGGTTCGTCATCAGCTCAACCCGGGACACCTCGAACACGGCCGCATCGCAGTTCGGCTGGAGTGCACGCATCCCGCTCTGCACCCGCGTCATGCCGGCCGCCACGAAGGCCAACGGCAACACCCGCGACCGCTCATTCCTGCGCAGCGGATGCAGCCATGTGCTGATCACATCATGCACCCCCGCAGCCAGCGGAGAGGGCATCCTGATCAACCTGCGGGAAACCGACGGGCAGGCAGGCACCCTTACCCTGCTCGACGCCTCGGGACGCGAACTGCCCTTTACGGCGGCCGATGCGACAGGGCATCCGCTGGACGGCCGAAGCGTCACTTCGCTGGCGCTGAAACCCTATGAAAACCGGTTCGTACTCCTGAAATAGGCCGGAAAAAGGTAGGTCGGGAAAAGGCTACGGCGGAGATATTCCACCCGAACCGCCCTCCGCAAAGACAGGCTGCATCCGATTCCGGTGCAGCCTGTCCTGTATCCAAGGCTTTTACAGGCAGGTATCCGGCTGTTCATGCTCCGGCAACAGCCAAGGCAATACCACTGTCCACCACCCGCCTAAAGGTCAATGTATTTTTCGATGTGCGATCTTTAAACTAACAAATACATTGATCGGAGCGACTACAATAAGATCGATACCATATATTGCTCCTGCCCCCCAAAGGCTGCCAGGCAATATTAATAGATTGTCAAAAATGAATTTTATTGTGAACGAAACTAAAAAGATAAATCCGATTTGTCCCCACAAAGCAGCACGCGCACTTTCTGTTCGGTTATAAAACCGGTATAAAGACTTACACGCAAAAAAAAGAGCAAGAGAGAATACAAGAAAAATAATATAGTATATTGCAGGGGCAAGACTACTTAACAAATTCCCAACTAATACTACGGGCAACCATGATGGATAACTAAGAATCGTACTTACAATTGCAAGAACGGCAATTGCCGTGTCATTCAACTTTTTCATTTTATAGTTAATTTGAGGTGATAGGTACGCCGGCTGTAATACATTTTTGTAAAAAATCATATAACTCCGTTCCTGTTATCGAATGGCAAATGGTCGGTCACGAAATAACGGGCTTCGACACCCGTAGCTGTCGCAACAAAACGACCGCCCGTTAAGGCGCAACTCTCCATCGTCAGGGCTGCGCCATGCTTGGTATATATCAAAGAACCCGAGTAGTAAAGACCGTTGCCCGCGGAGTCCGTCGCAGAGAGCTTGGTACCATCCCAAAGATACGAATATTTTGCAACAATCGTATCGCCATGCATTACTTTTTCGATCAGGTTCAGCTGGTTATAGCGGCAAAAAAAGAATCGAAATTTGCAATAAACAAACCTCGATTCTTAATTTACAATATTCCGACAAACTTATTGATGTCTATATTTTCAGATCAACAACATATAAGCGGTGTCCTTTTACATCCAACAAACAGAAAAGAATTTTCTCTGGAATATCAAAAGACGGTTGGACTAAAAAAGAATAATATCCATTATTAGACGATAATACATTCTTTATTTCATTAATTATTCTGTTTAGAGATGCATTCGCAGCATAATTAATAATCATCGATTCGACAGCGGAATACGCATCATTTACAGGCAATCTCTCCCAGTCCACTCTTATCCATTTATCATCCGATAAATAAATGTTATTTTTGGGCGCCGGCATCGAAAGAAATGAACTAAGACTCATTTTGTCCAGCTCATATGATTCACAGACATACCATTCACCAACAGCCCAGCTATCAACTAATTTCTTATTTTCAATTGTAACTTGCTTCACCCCCAATATTTGTTCTAAATCATTGTCATACGTAAACTTATCAAGATTCAAAACGATCATAAAGACAATGATGCAGAGCACACATAAAAGAAGTATTATTATCCTTAATGATTTTTTATTATTTAACCTTAACCTTCCCATTATTGTAATTATATATATTATATGAAACACCCTTACCAGCAACAACTCGCCCTATTCTCGTTGCCATATTTCTAAACACACTTCCCCCTTTATGCATCTCAAAACCATAATTATCCAACAAACCATTTACCCCACCTAATTTCACAGTTCCATCGGAATCTATGAGCGTAAGTTTTATATTACCATAAACAAGGCCTGTTTCTTTATTTGCATACGAAAGGGAGGCAAAATTAATATACTTCCCGATTCCCTCTTCAAGGTCTTGCGTGGTAACAGGCGATAAATCAATTTTAGAGGCATCAACATATAATGGCTCTCCGCTACCACTCCTATACCATTCATTTGCCTCTTTTAAGGTAAGTTTACCATCATAATCCGGTCGATCGGCTAACCCTTGGTAACTATTTTCATATCTCATTCGAGCATCATCACTGACAAAACCACTTTCACCCATATTATATACAATAGCATCATCATGAGCCATTCCTTGAATGAAATCGTCACGATTCATTATGATGGCTTCACCCTGTAAACCACCGTCATCTGTTCCAATTAAATTTCCCTCTGGATCATATATCGGGGCTAATCCTGTCCGGGTCTTTATACAAAATCGGATTACCAAGACAAAACACATACGGACTTATCGGATAATACTTTTCCGACAAAGGATCCTTACCAAGCCAGCCGAAGGGATAGTAATCGTTGCGTTCCAGCACTTCGCCATCGTCGTTGACTACCGCACGTACGCTGCCGAGATGGTCGGTCACGAAATAGCGGGCTTCGACACCCGTAGCTGTCGCTACAAAACGACCGCCCGTGAAGGCGCAAC
>ERZ827108.1954-NODE-1954-length-24182-cov-5.754466_pt1 | contig 24182 bp, 19 predicted proteins | sample MGYA00519921_ERZ827108 | MGnify/ENA primary metagenome ERZ827108 (study PRJEB31778, sample SAMEA3449258) | human gut metagenome | biome: human gut; feature: human-associated habitat; material: faeces | place: United Kingdom | collected 2010/2012 ...
CATAAATACCTATTATCAGCGAACATCCATAAGCCTTTAGCAATCAACGCTCCAATCACGCCTCCTATGACTGGAGAGATGCGAAGTACAATCAGCATTGGAGTAGAAATCTTGGCGGTATTTAGGACTTTTTTAGAAAAATATAGAAAAAGACTCCGAAAGCCTCATAATCACTAGAAAATAAAGTGTTTATGAGGCTTTCAGAGCCTCTATGAATTCTGGTTCGGTTTACAATCGAAACTTCGCTTAAGCGTTCATCTGAGCAGCAACCTCAGCCGCAAAATCCTCGTTCTTCTTCTCCATACCCTCGCCAACTTCGAAACGAACCATCTTGGTCAGCTTCAGGTCTTTGTTTACAGATGCAAGGTAAGCCTTTACGGTCTGCTTTCCATCTTCTGCCTTTACATACGGCTGCTCAAGAAGAGTGATCTCTTTGAGCTGCTTGGAGATACGTCCCTCTACAAGGCCATTGAAGATTTTGTTCTCAACGATTGCAGCCTTATCAGCCAGTGCCAGCTCGGCAAGGCTCTTCTTTGCAGCCTCAGAGAGGAAGTTGAACAGATATTTGTTGTTCTTCTGCTCTTCGTATGCAGCAGCATCCTCTGCGTTGAATACGTTGCCTTCTACTGCCTTTGCAAAGAGGCTGTTCAGAATCGGCTTCGGAAGAGATGCCGGATCGTTCAGTGCGCTGTCAATTGTGATCTCTTTTGTCTTTGCAAGCTCCTCAGCAGAGATATCCTCTTTTGCGATATACTGCGGGTTCATTGCTGCGATCTGCATTGCAACATTGGTAAGAGCCTCTTTTGCTGCATCATCAGATGCACCTTCCGCTGCTACCAGAACACCGATTCTTCCGCCGCCATGGATATAAGAAGCTACGCAGTCTCCTTCTGCCTTCTCAAATCTTCTGAAGGAAAGCTTCTCACCGATCTTCAGAGTCTTGTCAGCGAACTCTTCTGTCAGACCATCATCCAGAAGTGCCTGTACGTCCTCACCGTTTGCTCCGCCGTTCTTGCCGGATGCCAGTGCCTTATCAGCAACTGCCTGAACAAACTCCTGGAATACTTCATTCTTTGCAACGAAGTCTGTCTCAGAGTTAACTTCTACTACAACAGCCTTTGCTCCGTCAGCTGCAACACGGCAGATACCCTCTGCTGCGATTCTTGTAGCTTTCTTTGCCATTTTAGCTGCACCGCTCTTCTTCAGAAGTTCTACAGCTGCTTCCATATCACCGTTGGTCTCAGTCAGGGCTTTTTTGCAGTCCATCATACCAGCGCCAGTTGTCTCTCTTAACTCTTTTACCATTCCTGCTGTGATAGCCATTGTTCGTTCCTCCTGGTTTTGATTACTCAGCGATCGGCTCTACCGGAGCTTCCTCATCGTATACTTCTGCAACTTCTTCCTCTGCACCCTGCTTTGCCTCGATAACAGCGTCTGCCATTTTGGAAACGATCAGTTTTACGGCACGGATTGCATCGTCGTTGCCCGGGATCACATAATCCAGCTCTTCCGGATCACAGTTGGTATCGCAGATACCGATCAGTTTGATTCCCAGTGTATGAGCTTCCTGTACGCAGATTCTTTCCTTCTTCGGGTCTACTACGAAGATTGCGTCCGGGATCTTCTTCATATCTTTGATTCCGCCAAGGTTCTTCTGCAGTTTCTCCATCTCTTTCTTCAGAGCGATGACTTCTTTCTTCGGCAGTACGTCGAAGGTTCCGTCTTCCTGCATGGTCTCAATATCTTTGAGGCGTTTGATTCTGCTCTGGATGGTCTTGAAGTTGGTCAGCATACCGCCAAGCCATCTCTCGTTTACATAGTACATACCGCATCTCTCAGCTTCCGTCTGTACTGCATCCTGAGCCTGCTTCTTTGTACCTACAAAGAGGATTGTGCCGCCGTCTGCTGCGATATCAGCAACTGCCTTGTAAGCCTCATCTACTTTTCCTACAGACTTCTGAAGGTCGATGATGTAGATGCCGTTTCTCTCTGTGTAGATGTACTCAGCCATTTTCGGGTTCCATCTTCTGGTCTGATGTCCGAAATGAACACCTGCCTCAAGTAACTGTTTCATTGAAATTACACTCATGTCTTTTCTCCTTTTGGTTGTTTTCTTCCGCATGCCTCATGTTCGGAGGAACCATTCGGCACCATCTCCGAAATCCACATACGTGTTTAATCTGCAACTTTTGTATTATAACATAAGGGCCTGTCATCTGACAAGCCCCTTTTTTATGATTTAACCGCACAGCGAAGCGGATTGCGAATATCCGCTTTGACTTTCATCTGGAGAATACGCATTACTCTCTCCGCAATGCGTCGATCGGGTTTAAGTTCGCCGCCTTGATCGACGGCAGCAGTCCGAAGACAATTCCGATCAGCATCGAGAACAGTACTGCAATCACCGCTGCCGGTACGCTGATCGCAACCGTGACACCGGAAATCCTGCTGATTACCTGCGCCATAATGATACCTGCGGCCACACCAAGGATCCCGCCCATGCTTGTCAGCACTGCTGCCTCGGTCAGGAACTGGCCAAGGATCGTATTCTTTCTCGCACCGATCGCTTTTTTCAGTCCGATCTCACTCGTTCGTTCGGTAACCGATACCAGCATGATGTTCATAACACCGATACCGCCGACCAGAAGTGAGATACTTGCGATCCAGATCAGCTGATTGTTGGTCGCTGCACTTAACTTCTGCATGTTTCTTGCCTGCTCAAGCAGGTTGTCCGCCTTGTATTTTACACTGGTCTGCGAGGAAGAGATCGTCGCATTCAGGATTTTCTCCGCGCTCTGTCCTGCATTTTCCATATCGTCTGTACTCATTGCCTTTACGATTACATTTTCCGGCTCGTCATAGGAGTAACTGATCGGCCAGCAGGTCTTCGGCATGAACAGATAGCTGATCTTGCTGCTCGCATAGCTGTCATACTGCGTCAGGTTTGTGATCGTCGGCTCATAAGTATTGGCCTGTGCCGCAACGCCGATGACCGTATACGGCTGTTTGCCGATCTCGATCGTTTTCCCGATCGGGGATTCATCCTCAAACAGTGCTTTCGCTGCATTCGTATCGATGATCAGCACCTTGCGGAACTCCGTGTAATCCTCATCCACGAAATTCCGGCCTGTTTTGATCACGTAACCTGCTGTCTCAAAATAGCTGGTATCAATTCCGCGGATGCACCCGCTTGACATTGCCTTGTCCTGATAAAAAATACTGTCCGGACTCTGACGCTCCTTGTAGCTCGTCATGTTCTCAACCGAGTCAAGATCCAGAATCGCCTGTTTCGTCTCCTCGGTCACTTCCGGTATGCCAAACGGGATATCCGAGGAAGAATAAATCGTAAGCGGATACCCCTGCTGATTGATCTGAATATTTACCGCATTGTTTCCGGCTCCGATCAGGCTGTTCTTGATCTCCTCGTTTGTTCCTTTGATCGTCGATACGATTGAAATGATCGCTGCGATACCGATGATGATACCGAGCATCGTCAGAAACGATCTCATTTTGTGCGACCAGATGCCCTGAAAGGACAGTCTTACATTCTCTAACAATTTCCATTTCCTCCTCTTTTACTCCGACAGCGCGGTAAGATTGTCTACTTCCTTCGTCTGCGCACCCTCTGTCACGCCGTCACCGTACGGAAATGCAATCTTGTCATCCATGGAAAGTCCGGAATTAATCTGGATCGCATAATCATAAACTGTCTTTCCAGTCGATACGTACTGCTTTTTCAGTTTTCCGTTTTCATCTTTATACACATAGGATCTTCCGTCGCTCTCCTCACGTATGAGGTATTTCGGCAGATAAATATCACCGGAAGAATCAGATCCGCTTCCCGTAAACTGGAATGTTGCCTGGCCTTCCTCGATTCCCTCCGGATCCTCGATCAGCGCATAGAACGGATAATACGCCACATTCGTATTCTGCGATCCGCTGAAATACATCAGATTCTCCGCTCCGTTCGGATCCGGATACTGAGAAACCTCTTTGATCACAGCCGTAAAGTTCATTCCGTTTGATGCATTTCCGGTCACGGTGTCTCCTTCGTGGAGATTGCTGACCGACAGCTCGTCGATCGTGCCTTTCAGGTAAAGTCCGGATGTATTTGCCACCTTTGCAAAATATCCTTCCGTGTCAGAAGTGCCGTCAGCACTTCCGATGCTGATGACCGTGCCGTCCATCGTGCTCTTGACTACTTTTCCGTCTACGACACGCCTGCTCTGCTCGACTTTCAGTTCTTTTTCACGGATATCCAGATCGCACGTCTTGATCTCCCGCTCCTTGTCACTAATCATTTCTTTGATTTCTTCCGGGGTATAGATGCCGTCTCCTCCGCCGTCAGAGTCGCCGCCACCGTCACCCGGATCAAACGGCTCCGTCTGCGGTTCTTCCTCCCACAGCCCGTACTGTTTCAGCAGTGCAATCAGCGTATCCGCATTCCAGACTGCCGCCTTCTGTCCGTCACTTAAGGCAAGATAGGCATCCCTTGCTGCCCTCAGTTTTTCAATCAGCAGATCCTCCTGAATCGTCGGATCGATCTCCTGAATCGTCAAAATAACCTCACATACCGCCAGGCGCTCCCCGTACGTCAGAATGGTCGGCGCCGGAGCTTCTGTTTCACTCTCGGACTGGCCATCTGCCGGAGTGGTACCATCCGAAATCGGAGTGGTATCGCCGTTGTGGCTCCAGATATCGCCATCCGGATCGGTCGTCTCACTTCCGCCGTATACACTCTGATCCAGCTCTTCGCGCCAGGTATCGCCCAGATTTTCATAGGCTTTCTTTGCCTTTTCCAGTGCTCCGTGCCTTTCCTCCAGTGAGACACTGTCATCCTTCAGCGCTGTCTCCAGATCCTCCACCAGCGTTTTTACATCGATCATACACAGCTGTTTATAGCGCTTCTGCAGATATGCGATCTGATCCTCTTTTCCCGTTTTTTTCAGGTAATCCTGAATGGTTTTTCCAATCACATACTCGTCCATCGCAGTAGCCGTCCCATCCACGATATCATCGGTGGCCTCTGCAAGATTCGTCTGATAGTAGACGAGCGCCGTCTCTACCGCCGTCGTGTCATAATGCTCCAGCGTCACGCCGTCCGCTCCAAGTGCCGTCTCTGCCAGCGAAACGAATCCCGTGATCCAGGAATCCACCTGATCCGCAAAAAGCGCCTCGATCTCAACCGCATGCTCCGGCATCACAAAGGTTGTTGTCTCTTCTGCCGGATCCGCCAGTTTCACATCAGCCGGTATCACCTTCCAGCCCATAAAGGTCTGTCCCTTCTCCGCCGCCGCTGTGATCGTTACTGTCTCGCCTGCCGCGATCTCAACGGTCTCTGCTTCCCCGCCGTTAATCTTTCCGTTTGTGATCGTCACCGGATACAGAAGCGGTGCCTCCGTTTCGGTTTCAGTTTCAGTTTCGGTCTCGGTCTGCGTTTCTGTCTGAGTCTCCGGTTCGCTCTCCGTCTCCGTCAGCGTCTCTGACTGTATTTCTGTCTCCGTCTGTGCATCTGTTTCACTTTCTGTCTGCACACCACTCTCCGTCTCGGTCTGGTTTTCCGTACCGGGATTCGTTTCTGTACTGATTTCTGTACTGACTTCAGTCTCCAATTCCGTCGCACGTCCGGACGGATCCGTTTCTGTCTGTGTTTCTGTCTCCGTCTCGACTTCCTGCCCATTCTCCGGAAGCGTCTCCTGTGCCGCAAGCGCAGCGGCCTTTCCTTCCATCTCTGTAAGGCGGGATTCGTCTGCTACTTCCGCCTTTGCTGCCGTTGTCAGGGCTTCGTACTGCGCACGTGCCTCTTTTACATCCTGGCTGAAATCACCCGGATTCTCCGGATCCAGTTCCCGGATCAGAAGCTCCACGTAACGTACCTGATATTTTTCCATCAGCGCTGTACTTTCCTCAAGCGCCTTCGTGCCGTCCTCCCCAAGTGCTTCTTTTACGCTGTCTTTTAACACGTAAGAAACCTGTCCATCTTCTGATTTCCGTTCCTCTGCCAGATTTTTGCGGTAATAGCTGACGCATTCCTTTACTGCATCGCCGATTTCCTCCGCCGTCAGAGAATCACCGTGCGCCTGAAACAGCACATCAATCATGGATACGAGTGTCTCATAGCTGGACACCGCAGATGACACTGCTGCTTCCTTCGTATTACCTGCATTTGCAGCGCCGCTCTCACCGCTCTTTGCTCCGGCCTTGGCATCTTCCGGCACCTCATCGACCGTTTCTACGCCTTCTACCGAAAGGCCGCCATTACTGCCGGCTTCATCCTCGTCCTGTGTCTGCTTTCCCTCATTCGGCGCATCCGCTCCACCGTCCAGTATCACGTCATCCGCAGAAGCGGTCTTTATCGCCGCGTCCTGCTCCAGTGCCGCGGACGTCTTCGTTTTTTTCAGCTTGTCCAGATCCTTTTCCAGCTTGACCTTTTCCAGCTCTTTTGCCTGCAGGTCAAGCTCTGCCATCTCAAGTTCAAGCTCCGGGAGCGTCATATCATAGGAAAAAAGCGGAGTCCCTTCCTTTACGGTATCTCCTGTGGAGACATAGATCTTGTCGATCTGATATTCCTCGTTCAGTGTGATTGTCTGCGCCACCTGTGAGGTAACGGTGCCGTATACCATCTCCTCATCATCCCAGTAGCCGTAATTCACATTCACAACCGGAACTACCTCGATTGGGTCTTTTTTCCCCTGCATCGTATAATACGCACCATATCCGACTCCGCCTACCAGAGCCGCCGTCACTACAAGGCTGATTGCTATCATTCCTGCCTTTTTCATTGAACCGCCTCCCTGTGTTCTGAAATCTCTCCGTCAAAAATATCCACGATCCGTTTCGCATGATGTGCAATCCCCGGGTCATGCGTAATCATAACGACCGTTACTCCTTCCTCGTTCAGCGTCTGGAAAAGCTCCATAACCTGTGCGCTCGACCTGGAATCCAGCGCTCCGGTCGGCTCATCCGCAAGCAGTATCTTCGGCTTGTTCACCATTGCCCGCGCGATCGCCACACGCTGCTTCTGGCCACCGGAAAGCTGTGTCGGATTGAAGGAGGTACGGTCTTCCAGCCCGACACGCACAAGTGCCTCCCTCGCCCGCTCTCTGCGCACTTTTTTGCGCACACCCGCATAAACAAGCGGAAGCGCCACATTTTCCAGTGCTGACATACGCGGCAGCAGCTGGAAATTCTGAAATACAAATCCGATCGTACCAAGCCGCAGGTCCGCCAGTTTATTTTCATTCAGAGAAAGCACATCACTGCCCGCCAGCTCATAGCTTCCGGATGTCGGCAGATCCAGGCAGCCAATGATATTCATCAGTGTGGATTTTCCGGAACCGGACGGTCCCATGATCGCCACATATTCCCCCTCCTCCACATAAAGACTGACGTCTTTGAGTACCGGGACTGTCATTTTCCCCTGAATATAATCCTTATAAATATGTTCCAGTTTCAGGATCACAACCGTTACCTCCCTGCATTCATCCAACTGTTCCAAGCGAATTTCCACCGTTTAACAGCAGATTGCTGGCTCCGTCTATATAGGTGCCGTCTTCCTGATCCGCATCATACGTATTGTCTATGGAATCATCCATGGAATTCTCATCATAGGATCCCATATCAGAACCATCTATCGAACCTTCATCATAAGATCCCATATCGGAACCATCCATCGAACCTTCATCATAAGATCCCATATCGGAACCATCCACAGAATTTTCATCATACGCTCCAAGGTCCGCGCTGTCGCCGTCACTATAATCACCGAGCAGATTTCCCTGATCATCCATCATCTCACCGGAGCCGTCCAGACTGTCAAATCCTGACATTCCATCGGAACTGTAATCATTGTAGATAACCGGTGTACCCTCGGTCAGGCCATCCTGCACGACCGTGATATAATCATCCTCAGACAATCCGTCCTTGATCTCATACTCCATCAGATCTTCATCGTAATCGCCCAGTGTGACCGGATGCTTCTCCAGTACGTTGTCCTTATTCGCCATCCATACGTAGGCCGTACCGTCATCATCCTGTTCAATATAGTACTCCCCAAGCCACATGCCGGTCTTTTCTTCCTGCTGTCCCTCGTCCGCTTCCAGATAAACATGCTGTCCGAGGATCAGCCCCTCCGATGTGTCGAGTTCCACATAAAACGTATAGTTTGAACTGCCGGAATCGGAACTGTTTCCCCAGCCATAAGAAGAATCGCTGTTGTCTTCCGCCTTGTCCGTCTTGATCTCAGAAATCGTACCATTCCAGGTCTTGGAATCGTCGACACGGGAATGCACGATCACCGGAGTCGCAGAGTCATACAGTGCCTGCAGATTCTGGAGATTCTGTTCGTTGACACTTCCTTTGATCCGGTAATCTCCCGCTGCAAGGATTTTGATATACACCGAGGAATCTCCTGATGAAGAATAAGAGGAGGCGGAATCACTGTTCGGATCCGAAATCGACTGCACAATACCTGCCATCTCAGCTGTCACCGTCGCATTTGAGATCGTCTCCTTCAGATTTTTGATCTCCAGCTGCTTTGACTTAATCTCATATTCTTTCTGCTTGATCTCATTCTGATCACTCAGAATCTGTGTCGTATAAGAAAGCTGGTCATCCGCACTCGCATTTTTCTTATCTTTTTCGTTCTGTGCAATGCTCTTGTTCAGCAGCTCAATATCGCCCTCGGCGCGCTCAATGTCGATCTCTGCCTGTGCAAGTTTATCCTCATCGTCCTTCGTGTCATAGACAAACAGGCGCTGCCCCTCTTTAAGCTCCTGACCTTCTTTTACAAAACACTGCTTTACGGTACGCTCATTTTCCAGCTTCACCTCAAGAGTAGCCTGCGGCTCCACCTCGCCCGCATAGCGGTCGGCTACTGTGCTTCCCGTACTCCCGTAGCCTGTGATCACCGATACCTGATCAACATAGACCGCATCCTCGCTTGTGGAAGAGACACGCTCCTGCGCTGCATTTTCAAAGAAATGATGATAGACACCGTAGCCGCCTGCTCCGACAATACCGATCACCAGAAACGCGATTACTGCTTTTTTCATGAATCAATTCCCCTTCAATTCTAATTCTGATTTTATCTTTTTAACTTTTAACATGATACCACAACTTTTTGCAAAAGAAAGAGATATTTTCTTAATACTTCCAAAAGTCACTGTTTTTTCACATTTAACCAAATGTCGTTTACTGTCACTTTTTAATACACAAAACCTCATTTCATAGTCACATATTCCATTTTATTGACATATCTCTGTTTTTCATGTACAATCTGTTAAGATGGATATTCATAATTCAGCCTCTGTTATGAGCAGGCGGCGAAGCGGATTGCGAATATTCTTTTTACTTCTGCCAGGTGAACAGTTAATACCATCTTTAAAGAACGGAGCTCTGTTTTAATATGAAATTCTTCCTTATTTTATATCTGATCCTGATCAATCTCTTCGGCTTTTCCGTCATGGGAATCGACAAACGCCGTGCGATCCGTCACAGGTGGCGCGTCCCCGAACGCGTTTTGTTCGGCACCGCCTTTTGCTTCGGCAGCATCGGAATCCTGACTGGCATGTACGTGTTTCGCCACAAGACAAGGCATCTGTCATTCCGGCTCGGGATCCCGGCCATTCTTGCACTTCAGCTGCTCCTTGCCGGTCTTCTTTTTTTCTGGAATGAGCGCCGCCTCGGACAGCCTTCTCTCGCAGTCGAGCAGGAGCTCTCACGCATTGAGGAACTTGACGATGCGACGATCCAGTCCTTTGTCTCCTATGAAAATCTGACCAATTCCCACATCGCCTCCGGTTCTCCCGGAGACGAGGCCACAAAAGCTGTCTCTCTTTTTTTCAAACACTTTCAATACCACATTCACAACGAACAAATTGACGGCGACACCGCAGAGGTCAGCGCAACCCTTACGAACATTGATATGCATGCGCTGGCGCAGGATCTCTGCCGTGAAATTTTAAAACGTGCTGTCGCCGTTTCTTCCGTCTCCATGACCACAGCAGACTATTATCAGCTGCTCTGTGATACCCTTTCCCAAAATTCCTATGATGAAGTTGTGACAACCGCCTGGTTTCATCTTGCCCGTCAGGAGCAGGGCTGGACGATACTTGTCGACGACGAACTGGAAGACGCACTTGTCGGCGGCTTCATCACCTGCATGAATGATCCCTATATCCTCTCCGCAAAGACAGTTCTCGGCCTGCATCTCGATGCGCTGACCTCTCTTGACGGTGCCGGATGGAAGGACTACCTGAACTTAAACGATGTCTTTTCTACCTGTAATGAAACGTACGCCGCGCAGATCGATGATACCTTTGCCGCCCTGCTTGCAGACAGCTACGGCTGGGAGATCCTGACCTGTCATGAAGACGGCGATCAGGCTGAAGCGGCAATCCGCATCACCGGCCCCGATATGGCCGCCACGCTGCAGGCCTATAAAGAATCCCTGCTTTCTTATGCCGCCACCGCCAAATCCATCCGCGACAGTCAGTCGGAACAGTCCGATGAGACATCACGCCTTCTGCTTGAAGCACTGAAAAATACGGCCGGAACCCACACCACGGATCTCTCTTTGTCCTTTTCCAACAATGGGCAGACGTGGGAAATCTCTTTTGACGAGGCGTTTACCAACGCACTTATGGGGGATCTGTCTGCCGCACTCACTGAATTTGAGCAGGGCACGTAAGCCACGGTCTTTTGGTGAAGCCTGCTCCTGCGGGCATCATGATCTTTTTCCTGCGCAGACGCAGAAGATGCGCTACAGTGACCGCAGCGCATCTTCCAGTTCTTCATTATCCATCATATTTTCCAGGCCGTCCTCATTCACGACCCGCATAAATGCAAGAAACACTTCAATATCATAATACCTGGACTCATCGATCATCAGTTCCATTGCTGCATCCACGTCAAATGCTTTCCGGTACGGACGGTCTGCCGTCAGCGCTGCAAATACATCACAGACACGGATGATTCTGGCTCCAAGCGGGATTTCATCCCGTGTCAGGTTGTTCGGATAACCGGAACCGTCACAGTTTTCATGATGAAACCGCACCATCTCCACAATCTCCTCCGGATAGCCAAACTGCTGCAGGAAATCCGCGCCCAGCTTGGAATGGCGTCTTACATACTTCATTTCCTCGATGATTAGCGTCTCTTCTTCGTGGCCTCTTACGTACCTGGCCAGCTCCAGCTTTCCGATGTCATGTAAAAATCCGGCAATGGCCAGCTTATGGCACATTTCTTCACTGCAGTTCATCTGTTTTCCCGTATGGAACGCCAGGTTGCTGACACAAATCCCGTGTGCCAGCTCCTTTAAGACACTCGGTCTTATGATCGGATACTGTTTCCGGTATTCATGCCCCGTCTCACTCATGGATCCCAGACCTCTTTCTCTCAATCATCTCATCAATCCGATCAATATAATTTCGGATGTCCTTTACGTTCTCAATCCGCTCGATCCGGTCACTTGCCCAGACCATCTTCGTCGATGCACCGGCGCCAAGTGCCAGAATACTCTGCACCTCTTCCATAATAAGAATATTATAGATACCGGCTTTTCCCTCTTTCGAATAACCGACGTTCTCAAAATTGCCGGCCATATTTTTCTGCCGATACAGATAATACGGACTCTGTCCGGCCCGCGCCGCATATTCCGCCGCCATATCCATGATCTCCCGGTTGTTCGTAAACGTCATTTCTTTATATTCATCATGAAACATTTTCAGCCGCGACGCACGCTTGACTGCAAGGGAATGCACCGTGATGCTGTCCGGATCCAGTGATGTCACCTCCTGCAGCGTGTGTTCCACGTCTGCCTTTTCTTCCCCCGGAAGTCCAACGATCAGGTCCATGTTGATATTGTCAAATCCCATCTCCCGCGCCAGATGGAACGCATCTTTCGTCTGCTCCACCGTATGGCGGCGGCCGATCAGATCGAGCGTCTTCTGGTTCATTGTCTGCGGATTGATCGAGATACGTGAAATTCCATGTGCACGCAGCACCGCAAGCTTCTCCCGCGTAATGCTGTCCGGCCGTCCTGCCTCAACCGTAAATTCAAGCAGCTGGCTGTAATCAAACCGCTCCTCCAGCTTTGAAAGCAATCGTTCCAACTGATCCGGCTCCAGTGTCGTCGGCGTGCCGCCTCCGATATATACCGTATTCAGCTCTTTTCCCGCAAATGCATCCGAGGCGTAATCAATCTCTTTGCACAGAGCATCCAGGTACGCATCCACCTGATTCTTCCAGATGCCAATCGGACTGGAACTGAACGAGCAGTACAGGCAGATACTCGGGCAGAACGGAATACCGACGTACAGGCTGTAACCGTTCTGATAATTAATGTCCTTTAGCAGATGGCGCTCCCGGTTTGCGATCGCGATCGCAAGTGATGTCTTCTCATTGCTTGTATAATACGTTTTCCGCATGTAATCTGCGATCTCGACATTCCGGTATCCCTGTCCGAGCATCGCCATCGGAATCTTCGTCGGACGGATTCCCGTCAGGTTGCCCCACGGCAGCTTCTGCCCGGTGTAAGATGAGAGCTGGCGGTAAACGAGACGCTTCACCTCATTTTTCAGTTCCTTGCGGTCGTCCGGCTGTGTGCAGACGGCGGTTTCTTCTGACTCTGTTTTTCCGTTCTTTCGAATCTGGAAGCGGATATGCGAAGTCGGAACCTGTTCCTTTTCACAGGCCTGTTCTGGCAAAGTATCCTCTGACTTAAAATTGCTTACCGTTTTCAAAAACTCCAGCCTGCATACCAGCTGCGCGTCCGCCTCTTCCGGCGAGGTTTCATACACAATTTTTACGTCCTCCCCCGGGTAAAACGACTTTACCAGAGAGTGGACGTCATATTCAAAAATCTGTCTGTTTAATTGTACAATTATCATATTTTTATCCCGCTTCAATATGGATTATACCGTTTTTCATATGCTATGTCAGTCGACGCGTCGTGTCCCGGATATACTTCCGTATCATCCGGCAGCGCATACAGTTTCCTGTGCAGCGACTCATGCAGCATGCCCATGCTTCCGGTCGGAAAATCCGTTCTGCCGACACTTCCATGAAACAGCGTATCGCCGGAAAAAACCACCTTTTCTTCCGGGAAATAATAGCTGGCACCGCCGACGGTATGCCCTGGTGTATGAAGCACATGAATCTCAAATCCGGCAAGCCGCAGGATTTCACCATCCTTCAGGAAATGATCCGCATGCACAGTGTAACCTCTTCCGTAAAGCCCTGAAAGATTATTCTGCGTATCTTCCAGGATCTCCCTTTCTTCTGCCATCGCATAGATTGGCGCATTGTAGTACGCTTTCAGCTCCTCTGCCGCACCGATATGATCAAAATGGCCGTGTGTCAGCAGAATCGCCGCCGGCCGTCCTCCCATCGCCGCAACCCGCTCCCGGATCCGCAGCGCATCATCGGCCGGATCCACGATCAGCAGTTCTCCGCTCTCCCGATTCAGCACCAGATAGCAGTTTGTCTGCACCGGTCCAAGCACCATACTTTCCAGTTTCATCTTACCCATCGCTTCTCCTTTCAGCCGGTGGTACGCTCGATGTCAATGACACTCTCCACTTGGCGAATCTTCTCGATCAGGGAGTTGAGCACTGCCTTGTCCGGCACCTCAAACGCCATCGCGATCGTCGCGAGTCCCTGCTTGCTCGTACGTGAATTAACAGAATTTACATCGATCTTCCGCTCCGTAAAAATCTTCGTGATATCAACCAGCAGACCGGTCCGGTTATGGCCATAAATGATGATCTCTGCCATATACAGGCCTTTTTCACCCTTCTGCGCTTCCTGCTGCCACTCTGCATCGATGATACGCGCCCGCTCTTCCTCCGGAAGATTGATGATATTGATACAGTCTGTGCGATGTATGGTCACGCCGCGCCCGCGCGTCACAAATCCAACAATCTCGTCCCCCGGGATCGGGCTGCAGCATTTTGCAAACCGGACGCTCACGTCATCCATACCCTGCACGGTAATGCCGCCCTTTGATTTTGCGATCTGCACCGGCGATGCATCCTTCGAAGCCTGCACCGCTTCGATGATCTGCTCGTCCGTCATCGCCTTCTTGTGATCGATTTCATAGCCCTCGAGCAGTTTGTTGACCACCTGGCCTTCTTTTAAACCGCCGTGGCCAATCGCCGCCAGTGCGGAATCCCAGTCCCGGAATCCGTACTTTGTGAGCACCCGCTCCATGTATTCCGGCTTTAAAATATCTGACTGGACAATCCCCTTTGCACGGCAGTAGTTTGTAAGCAGCTCCTTGCCCCTGATGATATTGTCTTCCTTCAGCTCCTGCTTAAACCACTGCGTGATCTTGTTCTTCGCCTGAGAACTCTTTACGATTTTCAGCCAGTCACGGCTCGGTCCGCGGGAATTCTGCGAGGTAATGATCTCGATCCGGTCACCGTTCTGGATCACGTAGTCGATCGTTACCAGCTTGCCGTTGACCCGCGCTCCGATCATCCGGTTGCCGACTGCACTGTGAATGCTGTAGGCAAAGTCGATCGGCGTCGAACCGGCCGGAAGATTTTTCACATCGCCCGCCGGTGTAAAACAGTAAACGCTCTCGGAAAACAGGTCGAAATCACTCTTTAAGAGGCTCATAAACTCGCGGTTGTCCGACATCTGCCAGTCCAGCACCTGCCGCAGCCAGCTCAGCTTCTCTTCCTCGCTCTTTGTGCCGCCCTTCTTTCCGTCCGCGCTCTCCTTGTACTTCCAGTGCGCAGCGATGCCGTACTCAGCAGTCCGGTGCATCTCAAATGTACGGATCTGGATCTCAAATGGCTGGCCGTTCGGTCCGATCAGTGTCGTATGCAGGGACTGGTACATGTTCTGTTTCGGCATTGCAATATAATCCTTGAAACGCCCAGGGATCGGCTTGTACATCTCATGGATGACACCGAGCGCCGCATAACAGTCTTTGACCGTATCAACGATGATACGCACGGCAAACAGATCATAGATCTGGTCAAGCGTCTTATTCTGGTTGACCATCTTTTTGTAAATGCTGAAAAAGTGCTTTGCCCGTCCGTCGATCTGCGCCTTGATTCCGGCTGCCTCGATGTGCTCGCTGACCTCTTTTACGATCTCATTGACGAATTCCTGACGTGCATCCTTTTTCAGTGCAATTTTTTCGACCAGATCGTAATAGACTTCCGGCTCCAGATATTTCAGGGAAAGATCATCCAGTTCTACCTTGATCTTGGAAATACCGAGCCGGTGTGCGATCGGCGCGTAGATATCCATGGTCTCACGCGCTTTTTCCTTCTGCTTCGCCGGTGACTGATACTTCAGCGTACGCATATTGTGGAGACGGTCTGCCAGCTTGATCAGGATGACCCGGATATCCTTTGCCATTGCAAGGAACATTTTCCGGAGATTCTCCGCCTGTACCTCCAGCTTGTCAGCCGAATACGACAGCTGCGTCAGCTTTGTGACACCGTCCACCAGAAGAGCCACCTCAGCACCGAACTCTTCTTTTACCTGCTCAGTCGTCATGACCGTATCCTCAACGACATCATGCAAAAGTCCCGCAGCGATCGTCTCTTTGTCGAGCTCCAGATCCGCCAGAATGATCGCCACGCACAGCGGATGAATAATATATGGCTCACCCGACTTCCGCTTCTGATCCTTGTGTGCCTCATACGCCGTCTTATAGGCTTTCTCGATCAGTGAGATATCATCCGACGGATGATACTTGCGGATTCCCGCAATCAGCTCCTGATACAGTTTATCCGGGCTGGTAAAATCCTCCATTGTCTTTACATTGGCATCCGCCCGCTTGATCTCATCAATTTTTTCCTGTTTTGTTTTCGTATCCATCGGCATCCGTCTCACCATCTCCGTAATTTCTGTGTTTTGCGCGGCTCTCTAACCACCTATCAGAAAAAAATGTGTCCCTTATCGCCACTTTGCAGTCTGTTCCTTTTCTCACAGAAGCATTTCATTGTTTCTTTTTCATCGCTTTGAAGCAGACAGGACAGGCAGTAAAGCGGCCGTTCACAACCTGCTTCGACTGCAGCACCAGAATGCTTATCTGCGGTAAAGCGGACATTCGCAATCCGCTTTGCTACTTGCTCATGAACGCAGTCGCTTCGCGACCTGTCAGTGGGAGCTTTCAACTCCCACTGACATAAGCATCCCCCTTACCCACCGCTTAGTGCTCCACGCACTTGAAGCGGGGGAATGCTTATCTGCGTTCAAAATCTGTTTTTCTGCCTACAGGATTATTTGCCCTCGTAGCAGATTACTGAATCCACATCATATCCTGCAAGCTTCTCACGGCCCTTCAGACCCGCAAGCTCCATCAGGAATACTACCTTGACTACTACACCGCCAAGCTGCTCGATCAGCTTGATTGCAGCCTCGATCGTACCGCCGGTTGCAATCAGGTCATCGATCAGAACGACTCTCTGTCCCGGCCTGATCGAATCCTTATGCATCTCGATCGTCGCTGTGCCGTACTCCAGATCATAATCCATAGAAACGGTCTCACACGGAAGTTTTCCTTTTTTGCGAACCGGCACAAATGCCTTGTGCAGATTATAAGCAACCGGAACGCCAAAGATAAATCCTCTTGACTCCGTCCCTGCGATCACATCAAAATCAAGTCCTTCCAGCTTTTCCTGAATCAGATCAATCGAAAGCTTCAGTCCATCCGGATCCTGCAGGATGCTCGTCACATCCCTGAAAATAATTCCCGGCTCCGGAAAGTCCGGAATACTTCTGACATACTCTTCTATTTTTTTCATTTTTCCCGCTCCTTTGTGAATTATTCTGTCTGTCCTATTAAAGCAAAATGAATACCTATAATCCGATTCACTGCTTACAGGATCATCAGGGATCCTCCGCAAGCGGATCCCTCCTTATGATAAAGACCAAATATCTTTTAGTATAGCATTTTCCAATATATTTCGCAACCTGCAAGTCTTGCGTATTTTATCTCTGAGTGAATTTTCGGTAAATCCACAAGACCGCCGCAATCACAAGCAGCACCGGCAGCAGTTTCCACAAAATATGGAATACCGTGCCAAGCACAATGCAGATAATCACAATCACCAGCACAATCTTCGCCCAATCCCCCACTGTCATGCGGCGTACCTCGACGTGTGCACCGGTAAACGGGTCTGTATATTCCGACTCCGGTGTATCTTTCCGATACGTACCATCCTCTTCTGTATAGACGGCCGCGTCCTGATACGGCTCCTCTTCTCTTTTCTCATCTACCTGAAGAATGGTCCGCGCAATCAGCCGCGGATCGCCAAGCTCCTGCAGTACCTGCTCCTCCGTTTTTCCAGAAGCGATCTGCTGCTCAATATAATTCCAGTAATAATTAATATTATCTGCGACCTCGCTCTCTGACAGCTCCCGTGCCAGCACCTTGCGCAGAGTGTCCAGAAACTCTTCCTTCGACATACGTTTCCTTTCCTTATTATAATGCATGGCAGCAATGTAAAGAGGACATTTGCTGCCGTTTTCCTGTCATGTACCGTTTTTCCATACTATACCCTAATCTTTGCGGATTCGCAAGTATCTGTTTTGAGCATCTCCTTAACTTTTGTCCAACAAAAACGAGAGCCCGAAATTCCAGCAACATACGTGGAATTTTGAGCTCTCGTCTCAATTTTTATTTTCTTGTAACTGTTCAGAGCCAACCTCCAAAATGCTACGCATTTCGTCGGTGTGGCGTATCCGCCAAATAGATTTCCATGTAAAAGTGTTCATTCATGCAGGCATGATTCACACTTTTGCATGAAAATCTGCTTGGCTCTGAACAGTTACCATTATCTTTTATTTCGCAGCTTTTTTCTTGCCTGCGATCGTCTGAACACCCTCAACAGCAAGTACGATTGCCAGGATTACAAGCAGTGTACCGATGCCTGCACGGATCCAGCACCACATTGTCTCGCCGGTGCCTGCCATTGCAGTATTGAAGTTTGTCAGAATGGTCTGGCACAGAGATACGATCGTTACGATGAGCATGAATGCCATCGGGAACAGGAACATCTTGTTGTTCTTGCCCATGGTTCCAAGCCATGCAGCGACAGCCAAAAGACCAAGAGCTGCAAGCAGCTGGTTAGCTGCTCCAAACAGAGCCCAGATCTTTGCGTATCCGGTCATACCAAGTGCGATGCCAAGTACAACCGTGATGATCGTTGCAACATACGGATTCGTAACCACTTTCTTGAATCCCGTTGCATCCTTGTAGGTCTGACCCGGCTCAAGCCAGAACTCCTGGAACATGTAACGTGCAAGACGTGTTGCCGTATCCAGAGAAGTCAGGCAGAATGCAGATACTGCAAGGATCAGCATGGAGTAAATGACATTCTGAGCGCCTGCCAGGAACGGAATCGTTGCGCACATACGTGAAATACCGGTTGCAAATACAGCGGTCGGAGTAGTAATTCCACCCGGAACATACTCAGACCAGATATAACCTACTGCACACAGAGAAATCAGAGCCAGTGCACACTCAATCAGCATTCCGCCGTAAGCGATCGGACGGGCATCTCCCTCTTTGTCCAGCTGCTTTGCAGTCGTACCGGAACCAACGAGTGAATGGAAACCGGAGATTGCGCCGCAGGCGATCGTTACGAACAGTGCCGGGAACAGGCTTCCAAGAGAAACGCCAGAACCATACTCAGCGTTGTCTACAAATCCGGTAAATGCCGGAATCGAAAGTGTCGGGTGAGCGCCTACGATACCAACAACAGCGATGATCATCATACCATAGAGCAGGAAAGAGCTCAGGTAATCACGCGGCTGAAGCAGGATCCATACCGGCGTTACAGATGCGATCGCGATATAAATACCAACGATGATCATCCATGCATTACTTCCGATATAAAGCGGATGCCAATTATATCCAATCGCCATACATGCAACAATTGCAATGACACCGACTACAGTAGAAACAACCAGAGAAGCATTTCTTCTGTATACCATCATACCAAAAACGATTGCGATTATAATGAAGAGAATTGAAATCATTGCCGTTGAAGCATTTGAGCTACTTGCCTCTTTTGATAAAACACCAGTTTTCTCAATCGGTGTAACTACCAATTTAGAATCTTCTACCGGCACAACTTTCTTCTCTTCTGTTTTAGCTTCTTTTACTTCATACTCTGTTTTTGTAGCATTATTTCCAACCAAAATCTGATAAGATGCTTCTCCATCCGTAATCTCGACATTTGCTGTACCTACAGATTTACCATTCGCATCAAAAGCAGCCAGCATATATGTACCTGCTTCGCCGGAAACTGTACCTGTAGTTACATACTTTGCCGTAAATGTACTTGCAACAATGGATGCAAACGCTGCAACTACAAGAATCAGAGTCAAATAGGAGAAAGTCAGGAACAGCTTTTTTGCACGTGTTCCGATACTCTCAGCGATAACCTCACCGATTGACTGACCTTTGTTGCGGACAGAAGCAAACAGTGCACCGAAGTCATGCACTGCACCAAAGAAAATACCTCCGATCAGAACCCACAGCATAACCGGAACCCATCCGAATACTGCTGCCTGGATCGGTCCGTTGATCGGGCCTGCACCTGCGATCGATGAGAAGTGATGTCCCATCAGTACCGGTGCCTTGGCTGGTACATAATCATTTCCGTCTTCCAGTTCATGTGCAGGTGTCGTTCTGTTCGGGTCAACGCCCCACTGCTCAGCAAGCCATTTTCCGTAGAAAACGTAGCCGGCAATCAGAATCGCACATCCTACAAGTAAGATTACTACTGCATTCATGTTTTGCCCTCCTTATTTTTCTCTTTCATGAATTTAGTATATTTTTCATAAATTTCGCGTTACCGCGTCCCATCCGGTTCGTGATTACACGATTGCCCTTCCGGATGACCGCCGCCGTATGGACGTTCATCCATCCATACCACGAAAAATGAAAACTTTTGTAAATGCGGCACCTCGTAAGCGCCTTCTCTGCCTCTTTTGTGCACGTGTCGCAGATAAACACCGGCGTAATGTAGCTGTACATATGCCCCGGCTTCGGATCAATCAGCTTCATGCCCTCTTCATAGGCATAATCCTTACACCGCTCAAAAATTTCCTTTGTCAGCTCCGGCACAGAAAAAATATAGACATATTCATTGCTGTCCGCATCCCAGAGCTTCGCCTTCTTCACCAGCACATACTTCTCGGAATGTACGTAAAACCGGCAGTGCGCCATAAGTGGAAGGTCATCTTCCCTCTCCTCATACCGCTCAATATCAAAATACGCCTGATATCCTTTCAGCATGCGCTCCAGCAGTTCCTCTCTGGTCTGTTTCTGATCTGGCATCTGTAGTCTCCTTTTCTATTTCTCCGTGTGCTTCCCTGCCTTTTCTAAAAGATAAACCAGAGTCTGCCATACAGAGGGTGTATTATCCTTTTTATCGCCATAATTGAGAAAAAAATCATCAGCCCCTGTGAAATGCGGGAACTGTTCAGAGCCAGCCTCAAAAATCCGAAAAAAAGCCGGCATCGCGGAGATGCCGACAAAAGCTTTCAAAATGACTTGCCTCATTTTCAAAGTACCAGGCCCCGTTGCCTAAAAAAATTATAAAAGATATAACTTTCTTAATTTTTTATAAACGCATTAACAGGATTTTAGCACTTTATCACGGTAATTGCAAGGGGGATTTGAAGGGATTTGAGGAAAAATGTCAGGAAACGTATAATTATACATTTTTTCTTTTCAAAATGTTCCTCAGATATTTCGTAATACTCTTTGTTTTCTCTTTACCTTCAACCTCAACAATCTTTGAAATTCCACCACAATCAGGACAATATTTTTCATCATCTATCATGAGAATGGTTTCCCATTTCTTTCCGCATTTTTTACATCTGTGGACTCGCTTCACAGGCATGGGACCATAAATACATTGCATCAGGTTCTGATATGGCCTAAACTTCCCTTCTCCGCGCTTTGTTCCACAATAACGGCAATACTTATCATTCTTTCCAAGCCGTTCATGACAATTACCACATCTCCCGCTATAATCTGTAGACCATTCCTCTTCATCATACTTCATTGTTTGCTTCCCTCTCTTTCAAATAATTGCTTTATGCACAGCAGTGGCCTATTTAAAATATAATCCCATGTATGTGCCGAATCACCGCAGCAAAATTCTTTTTCATTACATCGACGACACATTTCACACTTTCCAGATCTGTCGCTACGGTAAATCTGAAATCTCTTTTGCCAGACATCCACAAAATTATCAATAAAAATATTTCCCTGAATGAGTTCTGGCTTTCGTTCAATGTCCATACAGGCATAAATGTCCCCATTGCATAATACGCTTGCCACAAAAATCCCTGCTCCGCAAATAAAGTAATTATCACGAACCGTTCTTTCATAATCTTCCATTAAATAATGTGAACAACCGTATGTAACATCTATCTTCGTCCGAGATGAATATCTTTTTTCACGAATGAAACAAAGCATCTGACGAAATTCTTCTGCATTAAGCAATAAATCTTTATTTTCCAGTGCCCGTCCAATCGGCTCCAGATTAACTATCCGCCACGAATCAATACCAACCCTACTAATCAGTTCCAACATCTGAGGTAACTGGTGAATATTCTTCCTGTGAATGACCGTTGTAATTTGTGTCACAATCTTTCCTTTTGAAACATCCAGCAGATTGTGAATCCCCTGTACTGTACGTTCAAACGCTCCTGCCTTGTTTCGAAACCAATCATGCATATCCTTCAGTCCATCCAAACTAAATGTCACGGAATCTAATCCGCTCTCCACTATTTTTTTTGCAACAGCCAAATCAATTAACGTACCATTTGTTGTTATTCCACAGGCAAATCCTAATTTTTTTGCATACGCCACCATTTCAAAGAATTGCGGATGCAACAAAGGTTCACCGCCTGAAAAGCAGATCATAATACTTTGCGGCGAAAATGCAGCAACAACCTGATCCATCACTGTTTTGACCGCATTATATGAAAGATAAATTTTGTTTTTAGGTCCTGCATTGCTTCCACAATGCAGACAGCAAAGATTACATGCATCTGTTAATTCAAAAAACAAATATGTCAAACGCGGATGAATATACAAATATTTCCTGTACTCTGCCAGCTTTTCCATATCTGATTTTTTTATCCTCTTCTCCAAGCGGAATCACCTCCCCGTTAAGTCAAACACGCATTCTGCAAAAAGTATTCATTTAATAACTTTATTCTTATCCTCTGATAATCCTTTCATTCCTCTCAAAAAATTTCTTATATACTTAGGCGTTTGCGAAACGCCGTGAGCCGCATAAATACGGCATTTTTTCTTCTCTAAAAGCAAATAACTCCTTACCGGATATGGTATAATAGAGTTGTCCAAAAACTAAAAACCATCACCCTGGAAAGGAGTTATTCTGATACCTATGATACCATACAAACAGCTTTCTTTGGCAGATATTTTTCAGGATTGCCAAGAAAAATTTGAAAATGACAAACCTGCTTTTCTTTCTCTATTAGAAGAACATATCGACATGGATGAAATTATCCCTTTATCTTTTAGAAATCATTTCTATGCATCAACGGGTAGAACCCGTAAATACCCTTTGCAAGCCTTTTTATGGGCTTTAATCATTCAGCGTATTTTTTCAATTCCAACAGATGAACTCTTGCTGGTCTTTCTTGCTTACTCCAAACCACTTCGTGAATTCTGTGGTTTCATAAAAGTTCCGGATGCTTCAAAAATCACCCGCTTTAAACAGGACTTTTTAGAAGACCTTCAAGTCGTATTCGATAATCTCGCCGACGTTACTGAGCCTATCTGCCAGGCAATTGACTCAGAAAAAGCCGATATGACGATTTTTGATTCGTCTGGTATTGAAGCTTTTGTAACGGAAAACAATCCGAAATACGCTAATCGGATTATTAAACAACTCAAAGCATATGCGAAACTCAAAGGCTTTGATGAATCCTACGATCCATACAAGGCTGCTTATGGTTCTATGCCTTCCCATGCCGCTGCAAATGCTGAAATCAAACAGCTTTATATCAATGGACATTTTTGTTATGCCTACAAATTCGGCATTGTTACCAATGGACTTGGTATTATTCGACACATTGCTTTTTATGACAAAAATTTCTTTGAAGCACACCCTGACATTAAAGTTGAAAAGAAATCTGATTCTCCAGATGAAGATAAATCAGTCCACGATGCAAGGCTGCTTGTTCCGACACTGGTTGATTTCTTTAAAAAGCTTCCACTTATTAATCCCAAAACCTTTTTAGGCGATGCTGCTTTTGACAGTGTTGCTCTTTATAAAAAACTTCTTACAGGTGATTCTTTTGGAGAAAACTGCCATTTTACAAAAGCTTATATTCCACTCAATTCAAGAGCCAAACTCGAAAATCCTGACTATCGCCTGAATGCTGATGGCATTCCCTGCTGTCCACATGATGAAACGCTTCCAATGAAATATGAAGGCACATCCAAACTCAAAAGCGGTGTTACAAGATACAAATTTATGTGTCCAAAAATCAAATGGGAAAAGATCCCTGACACCGGTAAATACAAAAGGGTCTGTCATTGCGATGACCCATGTACCACTTCTTCCTGCGGAAGAATGTTTTACACATATCCCGAAAAAAATCTTCGCTCTTATCCTGGTACAATTCGTGGAACAGAAGAATGGGATACTACTTACAAAATCCGAACTGCTGTTGAACGTGACATTAACCACATCAAGGAAAATCTTTGTCTGGCTGGTCGTCGTACCCAAAATAAGAAAACTCTTCATGCCGATTTGATTCTTGCCGGAATTACTCAGTTAGTAACTGTAATTTTTGCGGATAAAATCCAACACCATGAATATATTCGCAGCCTAAAACCTCTTATTGCATAAGCATTATCAACTTCATATCCATAATGCTTTATTAAAGTACGCCTAATTTGAAACACATTTGCATTTCATCCCAGAATTCGTGCAAAGCACGAATTCTACCGTGTTTTTAATCAAGATTGCGAACGAGCATCGCGAGTTTCGCAATTACCTATTAATTGCACATTTTTTCTTTCTGTTATCGTTCTTTGTGCAAAATTTAAAATGCAAATTCCGGCTCATCTGACCACGCATTCCGCTAAGAGCTGATCAGCCTTTCCGGATGTAACTGAACGCGTTTCCGCTTCAGCTGATCAATAAGTTTTCAAC
>ERZ827108.1960-NODE-1960-length-24124-cov-5.202252_pt1 | contig 24124 bp, 19 predicted proteins | sample MGYA00519921_ERZ827108 | MGnify/ENA primary metagenome ERZ827108 (study PRJEB31778, sample SAMEA3449258) | human gut metagenome | biome: human gut; feature: human-associated habitat; material: faeces | place: United Kingdom | collected 2010/2012 ...
GAGCTTTGTGCCCGTTAATCATGATCAATTCCTACGTGTCCGCTGAATAGTTACGATGTTTGAATGTAATTTAAACTAATTTAAGACTGGATAATCAAAGTAGAATAAGAGGAGGTGGGAATTGTTGGAAAGGTGGGAAATATGGGAGAGGTGGGAAAGGCGGGAGGAGTGGGAGTGGGCGAAAAAGCCGAATTGATGGAGAATTAAAACAAACGCGTTCCGAGCCATTCGTACTCGGAACGCGTTCTTATGATTTGCGTTTACAAGAAACGCGTCAACACCTGTGAATGCAATCAAATTACTATGTTCACGATTCGGTTGGGGACTACAATGACTTTCTTGGGGGTCTTGCCATCGAGCCATCTGGCAGCTGATTCATCAGCCAAGGCTGTCCTCTCCACATCTTCCCTGGAACTTCCGGCCGGCACCTCGATGGTGAAACGGGTCTTGCCGTTGACACTGACAGGATACTTGACCGAATCCTCGACCAGAGCCGACTCGTCCACTTCCGGCCATGCCGCATCGACCACACTTGTGTCATGGCCAAGACGATGCCAGAACTCTTCGGCGATATGCGGCGCGAATGGAGCGATCACACGGGTAATGGCATCCATAGCCTTGCGGTTGGTGGACTTCATGCCGCTCAACTCATTGATGGCGATCATGAACGCCGAGATCGATGTGTTGAACGAGAAGTTCTCGATATCCTGGGTAACCTTCTTTATGAGTTTATTCACGCTCTTGGCCTCAGCCGGTGTCATCGGCTCGTCCTTGGACAAGTCCACGTTCTCGAACAAGTTCCACAGCTTATGCAGGAAGCGGTTCACACCGTCAATACCGTTGGTATCCCACGGCTTGGACTGCTCGATGGGTCCGAGGAACATCTCGTACAGACGCAATGTGTCGGCGCCGTAACGCTCCACGATGTCATTGGGATTGACCACATTGAACATCGATTTCGACATCTTCTCCACTGCCGAGCCACATACATATTTGCCATTCTCCAGGATGAACTCCGCATCAGCGAAGTCTGGACGCCATTTTCTGAACGCCTCGGTGTCGAGCACGTCGTTGGAGACCATGCTGATATCCACGCGGATGGGAGTGGTGTCGTAATCCTTGCGCAGGCCCTTGCTGACAAACGTATTGGTCCCCTTGACACGGTACACGAACGAACTGCGGCCCTGGATCATACCCTGGTTCACCAGTTTGCGGAACGGCTCATCCTCTACAACCTTGCCGAGGTCAAACAGGAACTTATTCCAGAAGCGGGAGTAGATCAGATGACCCGTCGCGTGCTCGGTACCTCCGACATAGAGGTCCACGTCGCGCCAGTATTCGTCGGCTTCCTTCCCTACCAATGCCTCGGAGTTGTGTGGATCCATGTAGCGGAGATAATATGCCGAACTGCCGGCGAATCCGGGCATTGTGCATACCTCGATGGGATAACCCTCCTTGGTCTTCCAGTCCTTGGCACGACCCAACGGCGGCTGACCGTCCTCGGTGGGTAGATAGGAATCGACCGCCGGCAAATGCAGCGGCAGTTCCGACTCATCCATCAGGCATGCCATGCCATCCTTGTAATACACAGGGAAAGGCTCGCCCCAGTAACGCTGGCGGCTGAAGATGGCGTCGCGGAGACGGTAGTTGACCTTGACACGGCCTATTCCCTCCGTCTCGATAAACCTCTTGGTCTTGGCAATGGCATCCTTGACCTGAAGGCCATTCAGGTCAAGTTTCGGGCCCTTGGAATTCATCATGACACCCTCCTTGGCATCGAACGATTCCTCAGACACATCCGCGCCCTCGATCAACGGAACAACAGGCAAGTCGAAGTGACGGGCGAACGCGTAGTCGCGGCTGTCGTGTGCAGGAACAGCCATGATGGCACCGGTTCCATAACCGGCCAGTACGTAGTCGGAAATCCAGATCGGAATCTCCTTGCCCGTCATCGGATTGACGGCATAGCTGCCGGTAAAGACTCCGGAGACTTTCTTCTCGATCTGACGCTCACGTTCGGTCTTATGCTTCACCTCGTCAATATATGCATCGACAGCGTCTTTCTGTTCGGGGGTGGTGAGCATAGAGACATATTTCGACTCGGGAGCCAGCACCATGAAGGTGACGCCGAACACGGTATCGGCCCGGGTAGTGAATATCTCAAGGCTGAAATCGCGTCCGGCCACGGAGAAGTTCATCTCGGCACCCTCGCTGCGTCCGATCCAGTTGCGTTGGGTCTCCTTGATTGAGTCGCTCCATGCCAGTTTGTCAAGGCCTGAAAGCAGACGCGGCGCATAGGCCGATACTCGGAGGCACCACTGGCTCATCAGTTTCTGCTCCACCGGATAACCGCCACGCACGGACAGACCTTCGGAGACCTCGTCGTTTGCAAGCACGGTGCCGAGTTCCGGACACCAGTTCACCATGGTCTCGCCCCGATAGGCGATACGGTAGTTCATCAGCACTTCGGACTTCCGGGCCTCCGTCATGGTATTCCACTCGTCAGCGGTGAAGTTCAAGGTCTTGGAAGATGCAGCATGGACACCCTCGGTGCCGCTCCTGGCGAACTTCGCCACCAAGTCGGCCACGGGCATGGCCTTGTCCGCATCAAGATCATAATATGAATTGAACATCTGCATGAAGGCCCACTGAGTCCAGCGGTAATATTCAGGGTCGCAGGTGCGCACCTCGCGGCTCCAGTCAAAACTGAAACCGATCATGTCCAGCTGGCTGCGGTAACGGGCAATATTCTCGGAAGTGGTCTTCTCGGGATGCTGGCCTGTCTGGATGGCATACTGCTCGGCCGGCAGTCCGTATGCGTCGTAGCCCATGGGATGCAGCACGTTGAATCCTTTCTGACGCTTGTAGCGCGAATAGATGTCGCTGGCTATGTAACCCAGCGGATGTCCTACATGCAGCCCCGCTCCCGAAGGATACGGAAACATATCGAGGACGTAGAACTTCGGCTTCGACGGGTCGACCTTGACTTTATAGATGTTGTTGTCGCGCCAGTACTGTTGCCAGCGGCGCTCAATATCACGATGATTGTAGTCCATAATGAACGAGCAGTTGTTAAAATCTAATGAACAAGCGGTCGTTAAGAACGCTATCAGGCCACAAAATTACAAAAAAATCCCCATGTTTCGGGGACTTATGCTAAGAAAATTTGATACAGTCCTCAATTCCACCTCGAATCGAAAAGCGTATCAGATTGAAATGCGTCTCGCATCATCGAGCTGCAGCCGATGCGCCAGTTCCTCGGGCGACTGCGAACCTATCATCAGCGGTGCCACCATCAGCACCTCGCTCAGGATGTTGGCATCTGAATGCGTCATGGACGCCGACAGTTCCGAACGAGGATGGACGCATATCATAAAATTGAACAGCAACGAAAGGAACATGCTGTAGATCAACAGCGTCACGAACGCTCCACCCATGGAATCCACCACCGTGGACTCACGCCTTCTGAAAACCTTTGCGAAAACGCTCAGGCAGAACGTGAAGACAACAAACGCTGCCAGGAATACGATACCACATGCAAGAGTGGAATAAACGAACTCCGTCTCAGGCCGGTCCAACGCCAGCGGAAAAGTCTTCATCAACTGAAACTGGAAAGGCTCCCTGAAGATATGGGCGCACACCGCTCCGAACAGAAGGCCGAACAATTGGGGAATCTGTCTGCGGAACCCCTTGCGGAATCCTCGGACTATCGCCACGGCAATCAGGACGATGGATATCAGGGATAGAAGCCAGCCGGACATCAGTCAGTGATCAAGCAGACGGCGGAAGCGGAGACTCCCTCCTCCCGTCCCTCAAAACCAAGTCTTTCGGTGGTGGTGGCCTTGACTGACACACGATCCACGTCAATGTCCATCGTATCGGCCAGTGTCTGCCGCATTTCCTGGATAAACGGTGCCAGTTTGGGTTTCTGAGCCATGATCGTCACATCCACATTGCCGATGTCATACCCGTGGTTACGGATCAGTCCCACGACATGGCCAAGCAGGATCCTGGAATCTATCCCTTTGTATCGGGGGTCAGAATCCGGGAAATGTTTCCCGATATCACCGAGAGCCATGGCTCCGAGCAAAGCGTCGCATAACGCATGAATCGCCACATCCGCATCGGAATGGCCCAACAGGCCGAGCGTATGAGGAATCTTGACGCCACACAGCCACAGTTCCCGGTTTTCCACCAGACGGTGCACGTCGTAACCTTGACCTATACGGAACATATCACTTGCGTCGTTTGCCCATCAGGTCGCGCAGACCATCCATATCGAAAGTCAGCGAGAAACGCAGGGTCTGGTCCAACGGAGAAGACTGAGCGGTGGCCAGCATGTAGGACGCGTCCAGCTGCACCACATTCAGGGAGAAACCGGCACCGAAGGCAAAATAACTGCGGCCGCCCTTGTTGGGATGCTCATAGTTATAACCCAGGCGTGCGAAGAACTGCTGATTATAGACGTATTCGGCGCCAAACGACACCCCGATCTCCTGCAGTTCCTCCTTCGCTCCACCGGGAGCGTCGCTGAATGACTTGAAGATACCGGTGATGGGCGACATGCTGTTCCACTTGTCCCAGGCTTCATTGTAGGCGTTGACATCGTTGTCGTACTGGTCAAGGCGCGGCATGGTCGGGACCAGCAGTTTGTTCAGGTCAAGGCCGATGGCCAGCGTGTGGTAATCGGCCAGAGGGAACATGAAGTTGGCGCCCAGTCGCAGGTTGGTAGGAAGAAAATAGTTGTTTGTGCCACCGTCATAGCTGACCTTTGTACCGACGTTGGAGATATTGAACCCCCAGGAGAACTGACATTCGTTGCGGCCTATCATCGGGAACGATGTGAAATATCCGGCCAGGTCAACCGAGAAAGCCGACGCCGCATGGTTCTGCTCACCAGTCTGAGTATCCTGGAACGAAAGGTCGGACAATATATACCTGAGCACCACACCCATCGAGAACTTGGTGGACAGTTTACGGCTGTAACCCACATCGATGGCCATCTCGTAAGGATGGATGGTCTGGGCATTGACATTCTCGGAACCTTCAGTGTATCCCGTCGTGACCTCACCGAGGCTGAAATAGCGGAATGACGCTGACAAAGCCTGATTGTCGCCTGAGCCAAGCTTATAGTAGCCGGCAAGGTTTGCCAGGAAAATATCGTTTACAATCTTGCGCAACCAAGGAGTATAACTCAGCGACAAGCCGCCCTGGGACCATCCGAAGGCATACTTCGAGGGGTTCCAGTACTGAGAGTTCATGTCGGGGTCGGTGGCCGCGCCCAGATTACCCAAAGAAGAGCCACGGGCGTCCGGAGCGATGCTCAATGTAGTCACACCCGTGTTGACGGGGTTGAACATATTTCCCTTGATGTCGTCCTCGGCAATGGCCGTCAGCGTAAATGCCGACACTGCCAACAGGGTTGCATATATCTTGATTCTATTCATGGAAGTTGGTCAAACTACTTCTGTCTGTACATTTATAAACTTGAAAACGGGGTGATTATTGCGACGTCATCAGTCCATGACCGAGAAAGTAATCCACCCGGACCGGCACTTGCGGCCATCGGTTGCGCGAACCGCCGCACGGTAGATACCGGCCTTAACCCCGGAACAATCCCATGTCACCGTGCCGTCTACACCGTTTTCCTCATATACCCTGCGTCCATCCGCATCGAACACTGTAAGGACGAGGTCTTCCCTGCCCTTGGCGTCCACTGTGAACTCCATACTGTCGATTGCATATTCCCTCGCCACCGACAGCCCCACATCGGCAGTATCCCTGCGGACCGTGAAATCCAGTTCCTGTTCGGCAGTCATATTGCCCATCAGGTCCATGGCGCTGAATTCCGCCGTATGTTGACCGATGGAATAATCGCCTACATAGACCGACGCCTTATAACTGCTCACGCCCTGGGATCCAACGACATCAGGAGCGACTGTCACGGGGCTGCCATCGATATTCAGGACGATTCCGGCTCCACTGCCTACTCCGGGGAGAAGTCCGACGTTGTCGGATGCCGTCAACGTCAACATTCCCGAATCGGAATCATAGCTTGCCATAACCTCCGGATCCAGGTTGTCGACCTCATCGGCCGACGGCTGTTCCACCCTTTGCTCATCGGAACGTGCCATTGGAACGGCGGCATATCCCGATGCGGCAAGGCGCTGCGAGGGGTCATACGCCCCTATATACAGGTGCATGTTCTTGGTGGAACCGGCTTTGGACAGGAACCGGTCACAGTCGGCAGGCACAGGCACCTTAGCCATGAACCGGCCATCCTCCACCTTGACGCTGACCGAGGTGACAAGGACATCGCGACTCTCGACGGTATAGGTCGGATCCTCCAGCTGCGAACGGATCTGCGACGGCTCGCACAGTTTCAGCACCGCCGTTCCGTTGAACGGCGTATCGCCATCCTTGGCTGCGATGTGGCCGTCCATCAAGATCACATCGCCCCCGCGGAACGAACTGAGATTGCCGCTGAATTCCGATTCGATGCCACGCATAGGGACGGGGACAATCAATGCCGGATCACCGATGTATTCATACACAAGCTTGTTGGAACCATGCACCACATCGGTACTCATGGCGCAGGCAAAGGCTTCGCCCATGGTCGGAGCCTCTGTACGGGTCGCGTCCTTACGGTCCCGGAACAGTTTCTTTGCAAGAGTTGATGCCAGTTGGTAATTCTGGTTCGCCCAGGCCATACGTGTGGATCCAAGGGCACCGACCAGACCACGGGGAGCATGAAGCACGCTCTCGATCACGATACCGGAATTGCCATGGTCCGGCAGCATCAGGTCGCATCCGGCAAACACCATGAAGGACGGGATACGGTTCTTCAGGCCAAGGAAATCACCGGTCTGGACGTTATTTCCTAACCCAACCGCACCGGCATGGCCAATATACAAAGAAAGCATCTTGCCTTCGTTAAGATTGTAATTCATCAAGGGACCTATAGATTCCTCAGAATAAAATCCAGGCATCAATGTCGTATGCCGCAATGTTCCGGCTCCTGTGCCGGACACAGCCGTCTGAAGTTCATTTCTATAGTTCAAAGCCTGATTGTCATGCAAATGCTGGTCTCCGGAGCAACTCATTCCCATGGTTTCGTTGACAATCCAGGCAAAACCGTCCTGTTTGAGTTCACTCAGATATCTGCGAATCTTACTTACTGCCAATCTGCAGTCCTCATTATCCTTGACCGGCAGCAAGCCGATTCCCACCTGCATCGCTGCGTATTCCTGCGCCGTGGGCTGCAGATTGTCATCGGTATTGCCATAGAAGCCCATCGTCAATGCAGGGACACGCTCAGCCAACGCCCCGCCTTCCTGCATACCGATCAGGAAATTGTCATGCATGTTGGGATTGTCGTTCACGTTACGCGCGTCGCTGCGTATCGGGCCTAAGAACAATACGTTCTTCAACGGCTCCTCCTGCCGCTCATGCAGCATCTTGACCAGCATACGGTATGCCATAGGATGCGGATTGCCTCCTGTGAACTCATTGTAGACCTGGTCGGCAGTGGCGACAACTACGTTTATGCCGTCATGCTCGCGATGCAGATCCGCTATTTCCTCGGCGCACCCACGATATTCCGGCACCGTGACAATCAGCAACGAGCAATCCGGAACCCCGTGTAGGTTCTGGTTAGCCACGGGCTGCGGATTGGTCGGGACCATCTGTGTCCTGGCAGGATCGAACACCATCAGGTCATGACCCGCGCTGATATCCTTCAGATATGCCTTCCCTCCCTCTTTGGCAAGAATCATAGGAACCTCCGGATCCGTCACGTCCATAACAACCCATGAGTCGTCGACCTTGATGAAGCCATTCTGACGAGCATTGCCGGTGGCCGACACACCCAGACGCTGCTGAACCATCCCGGCATCCGAAACAGGAATCTCCTTGGGGTAGTTAAGCATCCACCAGTCAAAATATATATCATGAGGACTGCTGTCCAGTGTGACCCCGACATTGACCGAGTTCCCTGCCGCCGTCAGCTGCCTCGACACGGATTTACGCACATCCTGTCCATTATGGTTCACGCCTGAAGGCTGGGAATATGAAGTCAACTGTCTGTCACCGTTTATATACAACGATATGTTGGCCCAGGCTCCTGTTCCCTCGCTGTTGCCGAACAATACTGATTTCGCAGTCAGAACCGCTTTACCGTCCGCACGCATGTAATCCACCGGGACATCCCAGTAACACGCCTTCCCCGGAGTCATCTTGTAATTCCAATACAACAATCCGGCGCGTTCCAGACCCTGTATGCGGTCTTCATTATTTATGCGGTAGTCATATCCGGCCGAACAGTCGACCGCATTTCCTTTCAAATCCGACGCATCTTCACCCTGAGTCATGGACAGCGACGTCAGGCCGTCAGTCAGGAAATAATGCCCCCGATCGGTGAATATGTTCTGTTCATCGAACTCATAGCCTTCGACTCCTATCTTAGGATTGCAGAGTCCCTGTCCATAAAAGTAAATTTTGTTTCCTGCTCGATATACCGGCACCTGTACCAGATCGTCGGCAACGTTGTTCCGGCCTCCTGACACCAGATTATAGGAAGTCGCAGCGCCGCCATGTCCGAACACAGAGACTCCGTCCGGGTTCAGTCCCAATTCACGCAGTCGATCATACGACAGTTCGTAAATCCCGGCTTCACTCACCTCAACCTTAATCCACCGTCCTTGCGACAGACAGCTGCTGTCGCTGAATCTATATTGACCGGCCTGAACCAAGGCAGGGCCTGCGGCCATGACCGTCGCCATGCCAAAGGCACGGAACATATTATTAAAACTCATCGAATATTGATATCTAAGACCTTATTGAAACTTTCATTTTCCCCCATCCCGTTTACGTTCCGGCATATTGCAAGTTTCGTTCCCACCATCAACGGCAGACCCACAGGATGAAGCGCCGTCATCATCATATCGCCCTCCTTGACCGTTATGTCGCGGCTGAGGCGTTCCAGCATCTCCGGAACTCCATGCAGCACTTCAGACAGATCGTAAGAGATTTCCCTGCCGCCACAACTTGCCTGCCATAGAGAAGGCGTTCCTTCGCAAGGGAGGAACTTTCCTATCATACAGCACCTGTCGAAGGCTACCGCACGGCTCCAAGGCCGGCCGTCACGACGAAGTTCCCGAAGCATGTCGACGGCGACCGCGCAGCATCCAATCGTCACGGCATCGATGTAACGGGACGCGAATCGTGCCGCTATCCCCTTGCCCAACCGCGAGATACGGTGGACCACAGTGGGAAACGCCCTGAACTCTCCGGCAAAGTCCGGCACGAAGAAAGGCTGTCCTGAACGAAGCAACGATGAATCCGGCACCTCATACCATACCGGCTCACCCATGCCGAAAGGAGACTCCACCGAGGATGACCCGTAATTGCGAACGACTGCGAATATCTTCATGATTTCAGTTCTCCCAGACGATTATATATCAATGCGAGGTGTGCGTAGATGGAAGTGTTGGCCATCACCACGCCCTCCGCCACCTTGACACGATACGGCGTGAAGTTCCATATAGCCCTCATACCGGCGGCAATGGCGGCATCGGCAGCCTCCTGCGCCGCCTCGGCCGGGACAGTCAGGATACATATATCGGCAGGATTACACTTCATCTCGGCATCTATGTCATCGAGATGGAACACCGGCACGCCGAGATCCTTACATCCCACGATATTTTCGTCCGTATCGAAACCGGCGATGATCCGCAGGCCGTACTTCATCAGGCCGGAATCACGCATCAGGGCCGACCCCAGACTGCCCACCCCGACCACATACGCATTATGCGGCTGGCTGAAGCCCAGGAAATCCCTCAATACCGAGCAGAGCGTGTCGACCTCATACCCAATCCGCGTCTTGCCTCGGAGATTCAGGAACGAAAGGTCCTTGGCTATCTGCGATGCGTCGACATTGAGGGCACGGGCCACCCGCGTGGAACTGACATGCTTCTCGCGACGAGCCTTAAGAATCTCCACATAGGCCAGGTACCACGGCAGCCTGCGCAATGTCGGCTCGGGAAGTATCATAGTGTTCAACGGTGTAATCATGTTCGATGGTGTCATTGTGCCGTCACTGCAAGCTTGCTTGTCCGCGAAGACCATGTACCCTGCGGGGTCTCCACCCGTACACGGTACAGGTATATTCCACGCGGCACACGCGCACCCGCCTTGTCCGTCAGATTCCAATAGGTGCTCATCACAGCCTGCATGCCTGACGAATCGGTGCTGGCATGGCTCCATATCTCCCGGCCGTTCAGGTCCATTACCGTCAGCTCGCACTTCATCTCGGTATTTGGCTGGTCAATGTGGACATAGAAATTCACTCCTGAGCTCGCCGGGTTGCAGTCCGTACCGACATCCACTATGCCGGGATCGGCGGTGGCCCTCACATTGAATTCAATCGAGCTCCGGGATGAATTGTTGAGGTTATCCCATGCCTCAAGCGTCAGGGTATGGAAGCCGGGAGCCAGATCGTTTAAACCGTACGCGAGACTACCGCCCGTTCCATCCGTATCGGGCTCGAAGTACTGAGCCACATCATCATAGATGGTGCCGTCATCGAGACGGAGGGAGATCTTATGACCCACTCCTGCATCCGACAGGTTGATTCCGGATTCATCCGAAAGACGCACGAACACCACCGGATTCGGGTTGACTACGTCTCCGTTCTCGAATCCGGAGCTGTTGACGTAGAAATATTCAATCTCAGGGCCGATGGTATCGGCAACGGCCTCGTCACCGAAACCGTAAACGTACAGAGACTCGGAATATCCGCTTGCCTCGGCGCCATCATCCATCCACGCGTACGCCGATATCAATGCCGGCTGATAGTTGTTGCTGATTTCCAAAGGCACCGTCATGTCCACGCTCCAGCGGCCTTCCTTCACGCTGGCATTGACCATGCCCAGACGGTTCTTCCGGTCATTGTACATGATCACCTTACCTTCGGAGCCGTTGCCAAACGTCTCAATGACAGTCTCGGCATCGTAAAGCTGCAAAGCCACCGTCCCGTTGAATCCCGCATCGACATTGCCGTCGGGATTCCGCACGCTGCCCGACAGGCTCAGCCTTGACCCTGCCGTCACCTCCGGGAGTTTTCCGGCACCGGCCACCTCAGAACCGTTGATACGGTCCACCCTGACCTGACGGTCGATGTTGTTAAGGCGCATGGCCGGGTCACCCATCAACGCATAGCGCAGGCGGTTGTCATCCCCGATGTTCCTGTTGAGCGCGGATATGAATACGTCTCCGATGGGACGCATGCGGCCGTCATCGCCATTCTTGAACAATTCGGAGGAGAACGCACCGTTCAGGACTCCGTTCGATGATATGTAGACCGTCCGCGTGGCCGCGATCATTCCACACACTCCACCTTTGGTATTGAGCATCAGAACCTCCGCTCCCGACACCAAAGGCTCGTCCCACGGCATGAACCGGCAGGTGGCGGCATAGATGAACATCAGGTTCGGATTCTTTATATCCTGGATATCTTTCCATGTCCACAACAGTTCATGCCCCCAGCCTCGTTCACTGGCATGCCCGATATAGTTGGCGAGCAATACTCCCTCGTTATAAGCGCCAAGCATATGCGATGTAGCCTGCGGATACGTCGGGCCGGTTGCGGTTGACACCAGAGGATAGGAATCGAGATAAAGCCGGTCATAAAGGTAACTCGCACCGCGTCCCGCACCGCGCATGTTTCCATACGCGCGCTGAGACTGCTCCAGATGCACTCCGTTATCATTGTCATCGGCTATGAGCATGACCTTGTTGCGCCAGGCTCCCATCTTGGGTTTCTCGACATGATCCACTATCTTGCGCGCCACTTCCAGAGCCTCATCCGCATCCTTGACAGGAAGACGACCCACTGCCGTATATACCTTGGCGTTCTCCATGACGAACGTACCGCCGGCAGTATCGTCCAGCATTCCGATATAGTTGTCGTTGCTGTATGAGGAAGTCTCTGTCAGGCCGGACAACGACTGCCATATTGGCACAGGTGTGTACCGCAATGACTTGTATTCATTCATCAATTCCTTGGGGTCACAACTCGGTTTTCCCATTATCAGGCAGTAACGAGGCGCGGCGCCTCGGTCATGCCACATCTTGAGCAGTTTCCTCCAGGCGCCCACATCCTGCTTGCCGTTGGAGAACTCATTGTAGATCACCTGCGGATCCAGAACCATGACATTCATCGCGTCACGCTCGGCATGCATGTCGGCAATAAGCCGAGCGCCCTGCAGGTATTCCTCCGGAGTGATAATGAGCATATCCGGAGCCTGGGTCCCGTGGAGGTCCTGGTTAGCTATCCTTTTACCCAAGGTTGAGGTGACGGTCACCTGGTCGGGATTGAAGGCCACGAACTCGCGGTAGCCATTCGAAGCCACATTCAGCACGGCAGTGGACCCATTGAGGGTAAAGTCTACTACCGCGGGCCTCGCCGGGTCAGTCACATCATAGATTACAGTTGATTCTCCGCAGCCGGCCACGCCTATGGCCTGGCCGGAGGAAAAGTCCCCGTAGAAATGGATCTGGCCGTTGTTGAGTTTTATCTGGCGATCATACAAAACCTCGATATAATCCAGTCGCGCCAGGAAAATCACACCTGAATAACTGTATTCCATGGACAGCGCCAGTTTGTCGCCTGTGTGCCGCACCTGAAACGAACGCTCGGACAACGCGCCGTAATATGCGCTTGCGACACCCGGTATCGAATCCTGAGGCGCACGCGGCACCGCGGTATCCCCAACCTTGTACGACATGCGGGAACCGCCTCCGGACACCTTGGCGCAATAACGCACCGTAACCATGACCTGCTCAGACGCACGGTCGGAAAGGTCGAAATTGAACGTTCTGGAGCGTGTGCCCCGGAAATCCTCGCCCAGATAGATACGGCCCGATTCTCCGAGATGCTCCAGTTCCTGCTCATGCACCAGGCGGTCGACGAAACGGGTAACCGCCGGCGTCGCGTTCCCTTTCATATCCACTGCGCGCACAACCCGGTCCATCTCCCGGTCGCTGAGGAAATAAAAGGTGTCGTCTGAATACGGATTGATGGTGTGCGCATACGGACGTCCATTGTTGCCTGTATATGTCCAGCCGATATGGTTGCGGGCAAAGAACACTATACCGCGTGACGTACGGACGGAGGGGAGCAACGGCAGGTCGTCCACAATAGAATCATTGAGGTCCTCCGGAACCATGGCGCCACCGGAACCATATACACGGACTTTCGAGGGATCGGTGAACCCCAGGCTCCGCAACTGCGTGTCTGTAATGAGGGTCATTCCGGTTTGAGCCACCTTGACAGTGGCCCAGCGGCCTTCGGCAAGCACCGAATGCGCGGCATAACGGTCGGCCGGCGCGGCAGCGGCCGTCAGCATCCCCAGACTCAGGGCTATAGCCAGTATGATATCGCTAAGAACGTTCTTGATTTCCATTTCCTTAAGAAACGGATTTTTGCCCTCATTATTTTGCATGACTTGTTCATGCCTCCCCAGTCATGAGCAGATATCATCTGGCGGATTGACGCAAATGCCGTTTCCACTGCTCGCGGTTTCCATGGAAAGCGTTCAGGTCCACATCGCCCCTGATTCCCGGGACTTTCCCACGATGGTCATATTGCCAGAACGTCCAGTTTCCATTTGCCATTCCCTCGTTGAAGGAACATATCCATACCGGCATGCCGGGACATGTGGGATAGACGAACCGCTCATAACCCTGTTCGTTGGAATAGAACATCGGTCGGTAACCGCGCAACGTCAGCACATCGACCATGTCGGAGAGCCGTGCGGCGATTGAATCGGCGGGTACGTCCGTGGGATTTCCCTGCTGCTCCACATCGATCGCCACCCCCAGTTCAAGGGGACGTCCCTGCACGGCACGCAGCAGATTGCGCGCCTGGTCAATGCCGTCCACATCGAAACGGAAGAAATGATATGCGCCTCGCATCAGGCCGGCATGTCCGGCCTTCATGTAGTTCAGGGCGAAATTCGGATCCCGGTAGCCCGCGCCTTCGGTTGCCTTCATGAATATGAATTCATATCCAGCCTCGGCCACCGCATCGAGATTCATCATCCCCTGATGGGCCGAGACATCGATTCCTCTGACCGGGAAACGAGCCTCGCTGACATGAGGAGGAGAGGTGATATAACGGTTCCAGGAGAACACTATCGTGAGTGCCAACAGCAGCAACACGCCGATAAACAGCCACAGCACGCCGATATCCTTAGGCATTCGCTTGTGGAGCATATGGGGTTCGTCGGCATAATCCAGCATCTCACTGTCGCCGCTGCTGTCGCCGTAGGCAGAGACATGATATTCAAGCCGGTCAGGATACTCCTGGCTCAACCTGGCCACTTTCTCTGGCCCCTTGCAGTTGGGCGTCGAGAACCTGCCTGTCAGCAATCCCTGCTCATCGACCTCGATCCGCGTGCCTATTACCCTGTCGATGCCATGCCTGCCTGCCCATGGCCTGATCCATTGCTCCACGCTGGCGGAACATATCACAGTCTCGTCACCGCGTTCACGGGCCAGCCTCAAGGCATCCATTCCCTGTTGCCGCAGATGGCGGTCCACCACATCGGCGAAGGCATCGGCATAAGCATTGAAAGCGCTTAACGGCATGCCACGGTACAGATTGCAGAAAAGTCGCTCCTTAGCCTCTCCGCCTTCCTTCAATCCGAGCCTCCATGCCGTTAAAGCCGGCAACGAGCGCAACACAGCATGAAACACCCCCTTACGTCCGCGGACAAACTCCGCGAACAGCAGAAACGTATCCCGATGCGTCAACGTGCCGTCAAAATCAAATACCGTAAGCCCTTTCATACAGCAAATCAATAACTTTTCCGCCGATTATTAAAAAGATCTCAAAATGACTTCAACAGCCTCTATTCATCTTCGGAATATTCGCGAACCAAATAAGGCGGCCGATTCTTTGTCTCGTTGAAGATTCTGCTTATATATTCACCAAGTATGCCTATCGACAGCAATTGGACACCTCCAAGGAACAAAATTACCGATATAAGGGTCGGGAATCCCTGAACATCATCGCCATATATCAATGCCTTGGCAAAGTAATAAACAAGCAGCATCAATGCGCCAATAGCCGAAATGAATCCCAGAACGGCGGAATAGCGTAACGGAGAGGATGAAAACGAAACCAATCCGTCAATCCCCAGATCGAACAAGTTGCGGTAACTCCAATTGCTTTTCCCCGCCACCCGATCGCCACGGTCAAACACCAGTTCCTTCTTCTTAAAACCTATCCAGCAGAACAGGCCCTTTGTATAACGCTCTGTCTCCCGTAAAAGCCGCAAGGCCTCAATACATTTACGATCCAACAACCGGAAATCACCCACATTCCGGAGTACCTCGAAACGAGTGGAACGTTGCAATACAGAATAATAAAACAACGACAACCTGCGACGTACCCAACTTTCCTTGCCCCGGTTCTTCCTTCTGGCGTATATATCTTCATAACCTTCTTCCCAGTATTTCAACATATCGAGAATAAGTGAAGGCGGATCCTGAAGATCTGCATCTAAAATTATGGCGCAGTCCCCTGTTACATAATCAAAACCAGCGAGCATGGCGTTTTCCTTTCCAAAGTTTCGCGACAAGTCCACATAGCAAATACGGTTGTCAGATTCTCTCAGTTTCCGAATTATATCCAGTGTCTTATCCTCAGACCCATCATTGATGAATAGAATCTCCCATTCATAGTCTAGTGGTTCATCCATGATCTTACACAACTCTGGATAAAGCAATGGTAATGAGTCCTCCTCGTTTCTGCACGGAATGATTAATGATATCTTCTTCATAACTCAAATAAATGAATGGTTCATTCTGCAAAAATACACATTTTTTTTCATTTTCCGAATTAATCACTATATTTGTAATCATACAATGTGAAGATCATGATTGAAGCCTTATTCTAACTTATGATAAAAAAACTAATTAAGAAGTGCATAGGCACGATCGGCGGCATAATGCATAAAACGGGACTGCTGCCGAAAGACATTCTACTGGTAGTGGACGGGGGCATATGTTCTCAAATGCATTTCTATCTTGTCGGAGAGATGTTAAGAGCCCGAGGCAACAATGTAATCTATGACCTGCAATGGTTTAAGGACAACGGACTTGACTGCGACGGGAAGTTCTGCCGGAACTTCGACTTGCTTAAACTGTTCCCGGGCTTGCCATTCCCGCAGGTAAGATCCATTCTGCACCGCAAATTATATGACTGGTCAGTACCACACTGCAACGATTTTTTTGACAATGACGCCGACCCCTTCGCATGGCTTGACCTTAGGGGTCCCCTTTATCTGACAGGATATTTCCATGATCCCGAAATGATGTTCAGCGATTTCTTCCCACGATGTTTCAGAATAGACACCGGCATCCTTACAGGCACGGACCAAGAGTTGCTCAGAAAGATAGAAGGTGCTGATAATCGCAAAGACTGCTGTGCCGTGCATGTTCGCAGAGGAGATCTGGCAAATTACAATATCGCATACGGGGATCCCGCATCCACTTCATATTTCCTCAATGCAATGGAGACAGTCCGGCAATTCGCAGGAAGTCAAGGGAAAGAGGTGAGATATTTTATCTTTTCCGATGAACCGGCATATGTGACGGAAGAATTACTGCCCCTTATGAAGGGCTATGACGTGGAGCTTTGCGCAGGCAATGGGTCAGACAAAGGGTACTGTGACCTGGCTTTGATATCAAGGTGCCGGCATATCGTGACCAGCCAAGGGTCATTAGGGAAATATGGAGCGATGTTACGACCAGCAGACCGTTCCGACGGAATGGTGACATTGCTGCCCAATGGCTACAGTGCCGAATGGCAGCCTCGTTTCCCCAATGCCATTGTCATCTACAGATCCTAAAGGCCATGGCAATTGCAATGCGGGCATCCTGACCGGGGTGCCCGCATTGCAAACAAATATAACGGAGTATCAGTAGGCGTGTTCGCCACCCTCCACGTTCTTGGGTGTGAGTTTCTTCTTGTCCATGCTGTACCATACGTATGCTATGTAAGCCACAACGAACGGTATCAACAGGGAGACGTAACTCATGACTTCCAAAGTGAATCTGGATGACGAGGCGTTGGCCAGCGTCAGGGAACTTCCCGGATCAATAAGGGAGGGATAGAACGGAGTGTCCATGAATCCCGCGGACCAGAACAGCGCGACTACAGTCAGGAACGTTCCGATGCCTGCGAACCATATTCCGTCCCTGGAGCCGCTGCTGAGGCATGCTCGGACCACACCTGTCAGCACCAGCATCACGCCGATCAGGAACGTCAGTCCGATCCACCATCCTTGCGTCATGTTCAGCGAATATTTGAACGGAGTCTCCTCTACAACCGTGCCGTAAGATGTGGAACTCAGCACGGTGTAACCGGTGGAAGTGAACAGCATGGCGGCGAACCAGAGGAAGAACACCAGGAATATACCTGAGTTTACGAAGCATTTTCGGCGCAGCCATCCAGTGAAATTCGAGTCATGGCTTACATTGTTGATCATGTACATGCACGCCAACGAACGCGCCAGGAAAATCACCGCCACGCCGAGTATCAGGTTCTTCCAGTTGAAGATGGCCTCGAATCCATGCGTGGGAGCCCATGCGGAAATCACAGGGTTTCCGATATTCGTCAGGTTGGCCCGGTTCACGGTGAATTCACCTCCGAAGAAGAACATCGACACAGCCACACCCAACAGCAGGACACCCACCGTTCCGTTGATGAACAGGAACAGGTCGTAAGTCTTGCGGCCGAAAACATTGCCGCCTTTTGAACGGTATTCATAACTGATGGCCTGCAGCACGAACGTGAACAGAATCAGGATCCAGAGCCAGTACGCGCCTCCGAAACTGGTTGAATAGAACAGCGGGAACGATGCGAACATGGCGCCTCCGAAAGTCACGAGCGTCGTGAAAGCCAGTTCCCATTTACGGCCCATCGAATTCACGATCAGCGCACGGTCCGTCTCGCTTCGGGCCTCGAACAGCATGGACTGCCCTCCCTGCACAAAGAGCAGGAACACCAGGATACCGCCCAATACGGAGATCAGTACCCACCAATAATTTTGAAGAAATTCAAGTGTCATGATTCTTGGGCTTTAATGGTTTGACTTGTCGACCTCAAGGTCGGTCCGCGAACGCTTGCTGATGGTGCGCATCATGATGCTGAGCTCAGCCACAAGCAACAATGTGAACATCACGGCGAAAATCCAGAATGTCACCACTACGGACGATGACGGGATATCGGAGATCGCCGCCGCAGTCGGGAGCAGGTCCTGGACCACCCAGGGCTGACGGCCCACCTCGGCCACTGCCCATCCGGCCTCCGACACGATCCATATGAAGGGCACGGCGATGACACCGATCACCTGCAGCCATCTGGCTCTGTCCAGATATCTCTTGCCTTTATATGCGAGTATCAGGTAAACCAGCAGATACAGCAGGAAGAACGAACCGAGCATCACCATCACGCGGAACATGGTGAAGGTGAGTCCCACCGGTGGAATGGCTTCCTTCACATCCTTGAAATAACCGTATCCGAAGAATTCGTAGTCCTTGTCCAGACGCGCCTGGGCCTCGGCCTTGGCGGCTTCATCTCCGGCCTTGGCGGCGATTCCGAAGTCACGCAGGGCCGATTGCGCGGCTTTGCCCCGCTCTATGCGCTCGGCGTAACTCACAGTATTGATTGTGTCGCCGTTCTCGTTGATGTCAACGCCATTGATGATATCGGCGATTCCCGGCACAAACGCATGCGGGTTATGACGGGCCAGTATCGAGAGCCCATAAGGGATGTCGATGCTGAACTTATATTCCGGTTCGTCGTTGTTCCATTCCTTCCTGTCGTTGACGATGCCGAAACCGACAAGCGACTGTTCCGTGCTACCGTTGTACAGACCCTCCATGGCAGCCAGTTTCATAGGCTGATGTCGAGACACCTGCACGGCCGATCCGTCGCCTGTATACATGGTCAGCAGCATTCCGGCCAGGCCGATCCATCCTCCCACCTTGATGGAACGCGTTGCGAAAGGCAGGTTACGCTTCTTATACAGGAACCAGCAGCTGACTCCGATGACGAACACTCCCGCCAGCGCCCAGCCGCTGAACACCGCGTGGAAGAATTTGTTGACAGCGATTCCCGAGAACAATGCCCAGAAATTATCCATAACATTGCGTGTCTGTTCCGGATCGAACCGCATTCCGACGGGATACTGCATCCATGCGTTGGCCACAAGGATCCAGAGGGCGGATATCGACGCGCCTATCGCCGTCAGCCATGTCGCGGCCAGATGGAACCTGGGGCTTACCCGTTTCCATCCGAAAAACATCACGGCGAAGAATGTGGCTTCCATGAAGAACGCCAGGATTCCCTCGATGGCCAGCGGCGCTCCGAAGATGTCCCCTACAAACCAGGAGTAGTTGCTCCAGTTTGTTCCGAACTCAAATTCCAGGATCAGTCCCGTGGCGACACCGATGGCGAAATTGATTCCGAACAGCGTCATCCAGAATTTGGTGCATGCCAGCCATCTCTCGTCCTTGGTCTTGAGATGCACGCTCTCCATGACCGCCACTATCACCGAGAGTCCCAGCGTCAGCGGAACGAACAGCCAGTGGTAGATGGCCGTCAAGGCGAATTGCCATCGCGACCATTCCACAACATTGATCAAATCATTCATAGTGGGTTATTTAATTAAGGTTATTATTCGTTCTGTCTGTTGTCGCTGAATATGCCTATCTGTTCGGATTTGTCAGGTTCTCACGAACGGCTACAGCCTTATCGGCATCGTTGTCATAATGTGAGCTCAGGAAATCCGGGAAGAAAATCCACTTGATGACCACGAACATCAGGAACAGTTTGATCAGGATCACCACCCATAACGACCGTCCCACCGTCATGTTACGGAAGCCCTCATAATACAGCAGCCACACCCGACGCCAGAAAGATTCGCGACTTGCTGCAGCCCCTCCGGTGGGAGACGGGGTTTCATTGATGTCGACGGTTGCCCCGTTTGATTTCGTGTGTTCGGCCTTATCCATATCCAGTGATACCTGCAATAAATACAAGATGACTGCAAATTTAACAATTTATTCGGGATTCTCGTTCTAAAATGATAAAAAATGTTTATTTTCATTAAGAAAAAGGGCATCCCTTCCGGCACACCTTTTCCTGACGGTTCATTATTGTCACAGGGACAACTGTACCGATTGAATGTAAATCAATCATTGATTTCGCCGGCCCCCTGCTGGATCTTGGTGATCTTGACGGCCTTTAGTCCCTTTGCATTAATGTTGCCTGCACCCTGGCACATCAGCACCGCGGTCGATACATCGCCTCCCACCGTGGTGTCGCCGGCTCCTTGACAGGTGGCCCTGAGGCTCGCAGCCTTAACGGAGCGCATGTCTATGTCCCCGGCACCCTGGCATGTGGCCCGAACCGATGCTGCCTCGACCGACTGCATGGAGATATCACCGGCTCCCTGCACGATTGCCTCAATGGATACTGCCTTGACACGGCGAACTGTCAAATCTCCCACTCCCTGGATAAAAGCCTTGACCGTCGATGACTCCGACCTGCTGACATCGATATCCCCGGCACCGAATACGCTGACCTGAAGCGATGTGCTCAATATCTCGCCCACCGTTATATCACCCGCACCGGATACCTGCAGCGAAACATTCTCCGCCTCCAGGCGGTCCACCTTGATGTCGCCGGCCCCGCTGTTCGTAATGCTGCCGACATCCATACCCGACACATTGATCACCACATCACTGAAAACGTTTCCTTGGTATCCATTACCGTCGTAACTCACCTTAAGGCATCCGTTGGAAACGCTGACATGCATCCTGTCCAGGACATTGTCCGGCCCGATAACCTCCACACTATTGGGGCCATGTGTAAAATAGATGTCCGCAGCCGTATAATTGGCGATCTGCGTCAGTTTCCCGCCGATGGGTACAGTCTTCTTTCTTGCCGATGCCTCGGTCGGACACAGACATATGGCAATGGCTGCAAGAACGGTCAGTGTTATTCCTCTCATGATCATACTTTTTCTCGTCATGGCAGTCCATCAAACGCGCTGCCCCATTCAAAACTGCCAATGGCTTCCCAGTCCAATCCTGACAAAGCAGAGCCTACCTTTTCGGCAATGTCAACGCCAAGGGACTCTCCCAAGGAGGCAAGGCCCTCGAGATTCAGATTCTCAAGATTCTGCAGACCAGACGGAAGAGTCCTCAGCACATCCTTGTCAAATTGATATGAAGTGCCTCTGCGTTCCAGGCCCTTGTTCCAATTGATCACCACGATCTCGCAGAGATTCGGCGCATCGCTGTTCCAGATTATCATCTGCGTCACCTTCTTACCGTCATCGATGAATTTCTCATAGACCACATATTCCTGCATGCCCTGGGTGGTCTTCATCATGACCTCCATGTCAGGATTGTTCCTAAGATACTTCTTCAGTATATCCTTAGCTTTGGAGACTGATTCCTCGGAGTAACATTGATATGAATACAGCGAGGAAAATCCATCCCTCAGGTCCATCCGGTGCATACCAGAACTGCTGGACCAGTATTTCTTGTTGTGGGCGAACCTTCCGGATACATAGGTGCTCTCCACCTGATTCATGCCTGCAAGTTCTGCGAAAACCTCCTGTGTGTCGGCATATGCCGGAATGCACACCACAGCAACCAGCATAAATACCGCTACAGCAACACGCTTTACGAATTTATATCCCTTTACAATCATAGTACCTCAATTATATAAGTTTGACATGATATTAATTATAAAGTTTAGTCATTTCCATTTCATACTCGGCGCTTATGTCACTGATCCGGTAGTCTTCCTCGACCACACTTCCCTCCAGGCGCACGAATACGGAACTCAATATGGCATCGGCCTCTCGCTCATCACGCACAACACGGTAGTTGTCGGCAATGAGTTGTTGTTCTTCTGCTTCCGACAGATACATATCCTCATCCAATCCACTCTCAGTGGGACTAATCTTGTCCTGTTGCGTTCTGTCGGCCTTTGCCTTCTGTGAGGATGACGCCGGTCTCCGTTTAGTATTGACCTGCATTTCTGAAGATGCGGAGCGATCGGTATTGATTTCACCCGGAACTATAAATGCAGCCGTATCCGGCGCGGAGGTTACCGACGAGGCAGGAGAGCCAAGAGCCAGTTGAGTCTGCGGTCTTACCCGATCATGATCCTTCACCACGAAAGTATGTACCATCAACACGGCGACAAGAGACGCAGCCACAGTTCCGGCGGCAATCATCCAGCGATGGAATCTCGATGTCGCTGACGTGGTTTCGCGCTCCCGTGCCATCTCCTCCTCAATGGCATTGTCGATGCGCCGGGCAAGTTCCTCCGGAATCTTCACCTCCTGCTCATCAACAGCATCGATGGCCTGGAACATGGCACGTTCCATCTCAAGGTCTCCGGGAAGTCCGCGGGCTGTCGAGAAAAAGTCCATAAGCCGCCGGTATTCCCCGGGAGTGGCGCCACCCTCGTACCATCGGGCAATCAGGTCCTTTATTTCATTATATTCTTTATATTCAGTCATAGTAATGAGGAAAGATTTCAACTTTTATTCAACAGTTCTCGTAGTCTTCGGCGTCCTCGGGACAGGAGCTGTCGGACATTGGTCTCGGTCTGGCCGGTGACTTCGGCGATCTCGGCGTTGTCAAGGCCGCCGAAGCTACTGAGCCTCACCACCCTGCATTGTCCTGGCGGAAGTGAGTCAATCAGCGCTTCCATGCGCTGGAGGGTGTCTCTGTACTCGGCTGAGGCGGCCTCCTCCGGAGCCTGACACTCTGTCACCTCATCAAGAGTTACGGAAGGTTTCCGTTTCCTCAACATCGAGATACATTCCCTTCGCAATGCGGCGATGGAGTAAAGCCTCAGGTCGCCTTGGTCCTCGGGAATCCCGTCACGATGTCGCCACAGATTCACCTGTGTCTCCTGCACTGCGTCGGCGGCATCGTCGGGAGGCATGCCCATCCTCAGCGCGATTCCATACATCAGCCGCTGAAGAGGCAGCACCCGTTGTCGGAACTCCTTTTCTGTCATCCTTTACCTACAGTCCGTTATCGGTTATGCCGAACCTTCATTTTCCGCCACCCTGGCCGCCTTGCGAGCCGGTGGACTCCTTCTCGATATTCGCCGCCGTCTTCTTGACGCTGGCTGTCAGGCCTCCAATCTTGAAGGAGATGCTGAACCCGACATTCCACTGGCTGTAACGGCTACGGCTCGTCACCCTTACCGACTCGTCGGTCTGAGTGTACCCGTTGGTACGATACTCCGGCAGTATGGTGCTGAGACTGAGTTGCAGAGTCAACGCGTCATCCTTAAGGAACGACCTGCTTGCTCCCAGGCCATAATAGTAACCGTTGGTCGAGCCCTTGCTCTGCAGGTCTATCCACGGGGTGTAGAAACCGCCATATGCGCTTAGCCTGACTTTGCCGGGCATCGTGTAGTTGACGTTGGTGTTGGCGTAACACTGCCATCCATGGTTCTGCGCCTTCAACCGCTCCGAGTCAGCCGACTGACAACTGTAGCTTGTGGACAGATAGAGCGACCACCGGAGTTTGTCGGTTATGTTCCAGTCTCCGCTAAGGTCAATGTCGAAACTATGCGACTTGCCGACATTGGCGTATGTGGAGTTCATCACCTCATCCTTCATGAAGATGATGTCGGTCACCATATTGTTCACATATCTGTAGGCGACCTTGGCGCTGCCGGAGAATTTTCCTTCATAATTGGAATAAGCCAGCGATATGTTATGGCTTCTCTGGCTCTTCAGGTCCGGATTTCCGTAACTGATCTGGCCTGGCGTCAGGACGTTGACATAAGGGTTCAGGCTCCACAAGCCGGGTCTTGAGATACGCATCTGATACGCCAGGCGCATTGAGGAGGCTCCGGTGAAGTTGTAGCTTAACGCCGCGTTCGGAACCACGTCGTCAAGACGGGTGGTGAAGTCCGGGTAATCGCCGATACGGTAGCGTAGTCCCATACGGGTATATAATACTACCGGGAAATCGGACCGGTTCGGAACGCAAGAAAAAAACCAATAAA
>ERZ827108.1966-NODE-1966-length-24014-cov-21.662006_pt1 | contig 24014 bp, 18 predicted proteins | sample MGYA00519921_ERZ827108 | MGnify/ENA primary metagenome ERZ827108 (study PRJEB31778, sample SAMEA3449258) | human gut metagenome | biome: human gut; feature: human-associated habitat; material: faeces | place: United Kingdom | collected 2010/2012 ...
GCAGCGAAGCGTCCCTGCCAGTAACTTTGCGCGTCCGCAGACGCGCCCCCAAGCTACTCTTCCCCCCCCAGATTCCGTGAAGAATCTTTTTGTTTGGTGCGAAAAATAGCCATTTGGTTGATGTGCAGCACTTTCATTTCTGCTATTCTTAACGTATAAGGGGGGAGTTCTATGAGAAGCATCGTTGTCAGTATGCAAAACATGCTTTTATCAGAGGCCGTCGCACGGACGCTTGCGGAAACAGGAGAGTTCCGCGTGGAGCAGGTTCTGCCCGGAAAAACCAGCGATACCTTCTCACTCTGCCGGGTCATGCAGGCGGATATTCTGCTGATGGAGGTCAGCCGTCTTCCCGCCTACACGCTGGAAAATCGACTGAATCTGATCGCGTGCGTACGCAAGGTGATGCCGAGCTGCAAATTCGTGCTGCTGTGTGATGAAAACGTCGATCCGGAATTAGCGCACCGGGTGATGACTGTCCGGCAGGATCGATTGATTGATGCTTTCCTCTATGCTTCCGTTACCCACGCCTATCTGACTGCCGCGCTGGATGCGCTGTGAGAAAGGAGCGACCGCCATGAAAAGACGATCCCAAGGGGTGCTGCGAAAAGGCTTCGCAATCAAACATTTTTTGAGGGACTGATGGAGGAATACGGATTTAACACGTTTGTCCTCTAATATTATGATTGATGAAGAAATGGAGGAATCAATTCATGAAAAGAAGGCTATGCCTGGTTCTTTTCCTGCTGATGCTGGTGACCTGCGTCACAGCGTCGGGCGAAGCTGCCGACTGGAATTATGACGCGAACTACGGCATACTCCGCGGCTATAACGGCGCGGGCGGCGACGTGGTTGTGCCCGGCGAATTGGACGGTTTCACGGTGGATGTGATCGGCGTCAGCGTGTTCCGCGGGGAAACCATCACCTCGCTGACATTGCCCGAAACCGTGCTGGAGCTTCGAAGCAACGCCATCAGCACATGCGACAACCTGACCCGCGTTTCCCTGCCCCAGAGCCTTGTGGTCATCAACCGCATGAACTTCTTCAGCTGCACGGCGCTGACGGAAGTTACCATTCCCGCAGGCGTGCGCTATATCGGCGACACTTCATTCAGATACTGCGACTCGCTGCGCAAGATTACCTTTGAGGGTGTATGCCCTGCAATCGACATTGACTGCTTCAGCCTTCTGCCCGAGGGCGCGACGGCTTACGTCCCGGACGACCAGCTGGATGCCTATATAGCGGCGTTTGAAAATGCCGGCAGTGAAGTAAGCGTCCAGCCCAGCGGCAAAAACGCCGTGATTGTGGAGAACAACGGCTATGTGGAATCGGAGTTCGATTTCGACGCTTCCACCGGCACGATTACCTCCTACAACGGCTACGCCACCTATCTGTCCATCCCCGAAACCATCGGCGGCGCGCCGGTAAAGGCCATCGGTCCCGAGGCGTTCGCGCAGCACACCTATCTGGCGCTGCTGGAACTGCCTGAAGGACTGGAAACCATCGGCGATCGCGCGTTTTATAACTGCGAAACGCTGGCCCGCGTTCACTTCCCCTCCACGCTGAAGTTCATCGGCGACAGCGCGTTTTACAACGCCTACAAGAGCAGCATTCTGGAGCTGCCTGAGGGGCTGGAACATATCGGCGCATACGCCTTCTATTTTGCCGGCATCAAAGGCTTTCTGACGCTGCCCGAGGGGCTTAAAACCATCGGCGAAAGCGCGTTTGAAGCCTGCAGCAACATGGGGGGCAATCTCTATCTGCCCTCGACGCTTGAGTCGATTGGCTCCCGCGCCTTCAAGGGCGACTACAACATTCAGTACATCGTTCTGGAAAGCCTGACCGCGCCCACGCTGGGCGAGGACGTCTTCGCGGGCTGCGATTATCTGTACGACATCGACCTGAACGCACACGGCACTCGTCAGGAGATGCAGCAGTGGCAGGCGTATGTGGACGCGCTGGGGCTTCCCTGCCGTGTGTGGCGCGCGCAGGACCCGACTGCCCAATCGCCTGAGAAGGGCGCGTATCGGTACGAAAACCGCGTGTTGACCGAATACACCGGCACAAGGACGCGCATTCACCCCCATCTCACCGTTTCAAAGGAGGCGGTGGTCGGTCTGGGCGACGGCGTGTTCAAGGGCAGCCAGACCATTGAATACTTCTCCGTCGCCCACAACGACGAATTCACCACCATCGGCGCGGAAGCCTTCATGAACAGTTCCCTCCGGAACGTGGATCTGTTCGACTCCGTGACCACCATCGGTGCGCGGGCGTTCGCGGGCTGCACGCAGCTGGAAGCCCTGACCCTGCCCGACTCGCTGACCACCATCGGCGAAGGCGCGCTCGACGGCCTGACAGGGCTGAAAAAGCTGGTGATTCAGTGCGATCCGGCAATCATCCCCGCAGGCGTGTTTGCAAATCTGCCCGCTTTGAGCGACGTGACCGTCGAATTCGGCGCAATCCCGGCGCATATGTTTGAGGGCAGCGGCGTGACCGTGCTCACGCTGGGCGCGGGCGTGACCGAAATCGGCGACAGCGCGTTTGCCAATACCGCGCTGACAAGTGCCGAAATGCAGAACGTGACCGCCATTGGCGCGGGCGCGTTTGCCAACACCGCGCTGACAAGTGCCGAAATACAGAACGTGACCGCCATTGGCGCGGGTGCGTTTGAAGGCTCCGCGCTGGAGCGTGTACAGCTGAACACGGCCGCTTCCGTAGGCGAGAGAGCCTTCGCGAACACAAAGCTGACGAAGCTGGTCATCCCCACCGCCGGCAGTTTCCCGCTTTCCGCCGTCGAGGGCACGAGCGCCGAGCTGCGTCTGCCCGCCGACGCGACCGATGAGCAGCTTGCCGCATGGAACGAGACGCTCCAGCGCCCATGGTACGACCCCATGCTGCGCGAGGGCGAAGTAAGCAAATTCGTAAAGATGCCCTTCGAGCCAACTCCCGCCGAGAACTTTGAGTTTGATCCGGATACCGGTCTGATCTCTGCCTACATCGGAACCGACGTGGATGTGGTCGTGCCGCGCGAAATCAACGGCGTAACCGTGGTCGGCTTCAAAAACTACAACGCCTTTGACGTGTGCCATGGCTATACGGATTCCTCTGTGACGAGTGACCGTACCGAGTGGGTGCGCCTGCGCACGCTGGTGCTGCCCGAAACAATCACAGAGCTGCCGGACATGATGCTCGCCTACTGCCAGCAGCTGGAGACCTTCGTCTGCTACGCGCCCCTGGAGAGCACCGGCGGCAATCAGTTTATGCTCTGCCGTAGCCTGAACAACGTAATCTTCGTCAACGGCGTGCGCGAAATCGACAATTACGCCTTCGACAGCGCGGGGCCGCTGGGCAACCTGTACTTTGGCGAGCATCTCATAAGGATCGGCCAGCAGGCGTTCAATTTTGCCGGCCTCAGTTCCTTCGTCGCCGACGCGGAGCGTGTGGAATACGGCGCGTTTACTGAATGCAAGAACCTGACCAGCCTGCACTTCACCAGCAAGATGAAGGACTTCGGCGAAAACTGCATCGTCAACTGCCCGAACCTTGCCGAAATCTGCTTCGACGGCTGCGATTTGACCGCGTCCCCCATGGGACTGATGATGAACGTCGCGCCCAAGCTGACCGTGCGCGTGCCCGAAGGCATGAGCGAAGAAAACCTCAGGCACGCTCAGAATTGCCAGAGCTGGAGCGAAAACCGAAGCGAAGTTACCGTAATCACCGAGCCATGCGCCCACGCGCAGCCCGCGCTGCCCGATTTGCCCGCGCTGCTCCCCACCCTGAAGCTGGATGCGAGCGTGGAAACCGCCGCGCCCGCGCAGCCCGGCACGTTAGACGCGGCTGAACCCGAAATTGCGCCTGAACCCACCCCCATTCCCGAACCTGTCGCGCAGAGCGCTGGCATTCCCGATGAATATCTGGGCGTGTGGTACGGCGTGCGCATGGAGATAGGGGGTACACCCTATCCGCTGGCCGACATGGGGCTGGATGCGACCTTCACCCTCGGCGCGGACGGCGCGGCTGAAATGAACACGAACGGCGACGTGGACAGCATCCATTGCGCCATGCAGGACGGCGTGCTCATGGCGGACGGCATATCGTTCACGCTGCAGGACGCGCTCCTCACTGTCTCCATGGACGACGTGACCATGACGTTCAGCCGCGAGAAGCCGGAAGCCTCAAGCGCGGCCGTCCCGAGCATCAACGAAAGCGCCATTATCGACGATTTCAGGGGCTTCTGGACGCTTGCGCGCGTCACAGCGGACGGCATCACGCTGCCCGCTGAAGCCGCTGAAATGGCGGGGGATACGCTGGTTATTTACGGCACTACCTGCGACCTGACCCTGCATGGTACGACGCTGGACGGTCTTTCCTGCCGCATGGACAATTTCACGCTGCTCATCTCCATCCTGAACGGCGAGACTGTCGTCACGCTGCGCGAGGATGGAACGCTCAGCCTTGAAATGAGCGACCTCACGCTGTGGTACGAGCGTACCGGCGATGCCCCCGAAGCGGCCGCCGAACCAACTGCGGAATTCAATCCCGCCGTCACGCCCGAACCCGCCGCCGGCGCCGAGATTATGCTGGAAAAGAAGTACGTCATGACCGACGCGGATGTAAGCGGCTACAACATGACCGCCGCGCAGCTGGGCAATTATGAGTATTCCCTTCTCTTCCATGAGGACGGCACCGTCAAATTGGTCATAGCAGGCGCGGATATTCCCGGTCTCACATGGGTCTTTGGCAAAGCGCCCACGGAAGCGGGCGAGGTCGACGGCATTGTCATCAACTATTACACACAGGCGCTGTACATCGTGCCCACGGAAAAAGGCTGCGATATGGACTATTTCGGCTCTATGCTGATCCATTTTGCGCCGGAAGAATCCGCAAAATAATGCCGTTTCTGAATGAAGCACTGCGCTGTGCTACGCGGAACGAGCGACCGTCATTCCTTTTTCATTGATCAAACAAAAAGAGGAGGATTTTCCCCCATGAAGAAAATAATCGTTTTCCTGTTGACCGCACTGCTGATGTTTTCCGTGGCCTTCGCCGATTCTGTTCCGATGAGCAAAGAGGATCAAATGGCCAGTCTGGTGAAGAATTTTCTGGAAGAAAATGAATTTCCCTATGAATATGACGACTATACCTTCACCGTGCCCTTTTCCGTTGATAACTCGATGGAATACGCCTTTATAACCGTTTATATCTACGATGATATGCTGTCCGTGTCCGTGGACGCGCCGATTCACGGAACCCGGGAGGTCTTTGAAAAGATGGCCGTGTTCACCACGCTGGTCAACAACGAGATCTACTATGCACAGTTCCGCCTCGATCTGGATGGAGACGAGTTCTATATCTCCTGCCGCTCCTGCAACCTGGTGGAGGACGTTCTCCCCGGTGAGAACGAGCTGTTCTACCTGTTCGCCATGCCGCACAGCTATATGGAAGATTACGGCGACGGCATCGTGGCGGTACTAAGCGGCGGCGATCCCTACGAAGCATTTGAAACCTGTCAGACGGCGGTAGACGCGCAATGACAAACATCACCAATCCATACTTGAGCGCAAAGGCATTCGTCAAGAAAAAAACGGATATTCCCGTTGTGCTGGTCTGTGCCATTTTTGCGGCGGCGGCTGTCTCCGCGACGATAACGATGTTTTCGCAGGGGAAAACGCTGTCCGGCGTGATGGGTATTTTCCTATTCGCTGCGCTCATAACGCCTGTCTTTCGCATTCTTCGCCATGCATACCGCAGAGCCTGCGCGCACCGTATCGCAGGCGCGCTGCTCCCGCTGACCGAAGAAAGCCTGACCTTTGACCAGCTGGGCACGGTTCTCTCCTCCAGCAGAGCCCTTGAGCAGCTTAGATCGCTCATCGGCACGGGATACCTGCAAAACCTGCAGATTAACGCTGCGACGCGCACGGTTGCGCTGTACACGCCGGAGGGCACATTCGTGCAGTGGATCTGCCCCGGCTGCGGCGCGAAGAACAGCGGCCGACGCGGCAGCGCGCCACGCTGCCAATACTGCGGCCAGCCGTACGCAAAATGACAGCCAGCCCCCGGCGTTCACGACAGCAAGAAAATGGTCAATTTCTGCGCAAAGCCGGGGAGCATAGCACACCCAATTCCCCCTTCCAGCACTCAAAAGAGCGCTCGCCAGCCTTTCCGCTGACGAGCGCTCCTTATTTTATACTAATGCTAATTCTCATCTAAGCCATGGCATTCGCACAGCATCTTTTCTGCCCTAACTTTGCATCGTTCCGCTCGCGCGTACCTCCAGTACGCCTCGCTTCACTCAGCTTTGCCAGAACGAAAAATCTGCTATGCTCGATCCCATGTTTTGGAATCGAATTAGTATAAAAAGGCTGCCGGACAAGCCGGACAGCCGGGGGATTAGTCGCGCTCGTGCGTGAACAGGCGATACGTCGGGCGAAGGATATAATACGGGTGCTTCTCCATTACTCTTTTTCCTCCTGCGCGTGGCGTGCAATGTCGTCGCGGATGAGCTGCTTCAAGTAGCCTTGGATGTTTGGAATGCCATCAAGGTACGCCATAATGTCATTGTCCTTATGGACGTTCACCTTCATTCGGTATGTACGGATATTGTTTTCAGTCCATTCATTTTGATACTTCCGGAAATCAAATGCTTCTTTGGTTTCAGCGGTGGTTTGGTTCTCCATGCGGATGCTCCTTTCAGCGGGCAACACAGAAGCCGTCCGCGTCGCAAATGGTGGCGCGCTGCTGCTGCGGATAGGGCAGACGGTGCAGGGCGGTTTCCGCTTCTTCGGGCGTGGCGTAACTGCCGACGGTGCGCCCGGCGACCAGCACGGAATAGCTGGACGCGGGGGCGGCGGCGAATGCGGCGCGAAGAAGGGCGAACGGGTTACGGGTGCAGCGACGGCGGGTGGTGTTGGCGGTAAGCTGAATCTCACTGTCCTGCCGCCGGTGTCGGCAGCGGCTCCGGCGTGCGGTCATCCGCCGCGACCTCCGGCGTGGGCGTCGCCGACAGTTCCTCCGCATACAGCAGATTCAGCGTCTTGACATCCGCCGTCCCCGTCGCAGACAGGCCGTTCGCCTTCTGGAACGCCTTCACCGCGTTCTGCGTGCCCGCAAGGAACGTGCCGGAGCACTTGCCCGAATAGTAGCCAAGATCCGTCAGCTTCCGCTGCATCCAGTACACATCCTCGCCGGAGCTGTTCACTTTCAGCGTCCGGAAGGGCTGCGGCGGCATCGCCCCGGCGCGGTAATCCGGCTCGGCGGTCGGCTGCGGCGTGACGTAGGGCAGCATGTTCTTCGTGTTCAGCGAGGGCAGCTTCAGCGCGGCGCGGAGTTCCGGGTCAGCGGGCATGTCGTCGCGAATCGTGACGACCGTCCCTGCGCCGCAGTTGTTGTAAATCCACTTCGCATCCGCAACGGTCAGGCGAATGCACCCGTGCGACGCGCGCTTGCCGAGGTTCTTGTAGGACTTGACCGACAAATCCATCGTGTTGACCGTGTTGTAAATGACGGAATGGAACGCAATGGACGAGTTGATGCGCGTCCAATACTGTGCGTGGCTGCCCCACTCCGTGAAGTAGCACCAGCGCGCCGTGCGCCCGTTGAGCGTGAATGTGCCAATATCCGACGGATTCTTGCGCGTGCCGGTGGAGCAGAGCATCTGCCGCACGACGATGGTGTAATCGCCGTTTTCGTCGCGCCCGTAGACGGTCGTCACCTGATTGTTGACATCCACCGTGATGGCGAACGGCACAGGCGTCGGTTCGGGTGTAGGCTTCGGGTCATCGGTCGCGGCACGCACATCCGGGTCGTTGAACAGCACGTTCCATGTGTTTTCGCCCACGATGCCGTCCACACTCAGCGCGTTCTGCTGCTGGAATGCCTTCACCGCGTTGCGCGTGTGCCCCAGAAAATTGCCGCTGATGTTGCCGGAATAATACCCCAGTTCCGTCAGGCGGGTCTGCACGAGCTTGACTTCTTCGCCCTTGGACTTGTTGTATTGCAGCTTCTTGACGAACGCCACCGTCGGCGCGGGGGTCGGGGTGGTGGTTTCATCCGAGAGGTGCATTCCGGGCGTGGGCGAAGGGGTGGGCGTCGCCGCGGCGGAGGAATCCCGGCTGATGGCATCGCCGCTGAACAGGCGCTCCAGCGTCTGCACGTCCGCTTCGCCCGTAATCGGCAGGGCGTTCGCCGTCTGGAACAGGCGGATGGCTTCCTGCGTCGCGGGCAGATAGCGCCCGGAAATCTTGCCCGTGTAGTAGCCCAGCGCCATCAGGCGAATCTGCGTCTGCCGCACGTCCTCGCCCACGCACCCCAGCCGCAGCGGGCGATATTCCGCCGCATAGATGGCTTCCTGCGTCGCTTTGTCCGCCACGCCCGTCACCGCAAGGGCGAAATCACGCTGGAAATCCTCCACAGCGGTCTTCGTTGCCTCGCCGTAGCGCCCGGTCACGTCGCCGCTGTAATAGCACAAATCCGTCAGCGCGGTTTGCAGGGCGGACACGTCGTCACCCTCATCATTCAGGGTCAAATCACGCGTGATGTTCACCGCGCCTTCTGTCCACTCCACGCTGTCATCCGGCACGGCTTCCCCCGCATCCTCCGCCGACGCGAAGGGCAGTATCATCATCACCGCCAGCAGGAGCGCCGCCAGCGTTCGTTTCCACAAAGGCATCAAAAGCACCTCGTTCATGCTGATATTCAGGGATACGATTCTATTGTACTGGTTTTTCACGCAGTTTGCAAGCGGATTTTTCCCCACGCGAAAGGCTGCCAAGCGTCCTGTGCCTGACAGCCCTGCGGTTATTGCCATTAGGAAGTTATTTTTTCAGCGACACCTTGTGTGTCTCCTGATTTTCGCCGTCCGTCTGCGGCTTTTCCGCTTCTGCCGGAACGTTCTGTGCTTGCAGCTTCTCCAGCTTCTCGGCGATGGCTTGCATGTTGGCGGCGATGCTGCGGATGTTCTCGTCGCGCGTTTCCTCCACCCACGGCGAACCATCCGCCGGGCGGAGCGAATCAACGCCGATTCGGATGAAGTCAATCAGCGCCCAAATGCCCGCGCCGCCCACGGTGAGCAGCTTGAAAATGCCCAATGCCGTGTAGCCGAGGTAGAAGCGGTCAACGCCCAGCACACCGGTGAAGATAGAGAAGAGCAGGGCGGTCTGCTTGCTTTTCGTTTTCATAGACTTCTCGGTTCCCGCTGGCTTCTTAATTCTCGCTGGCGCATCCCGCAGAATCCCTATGCCAATTGCAAACATCATCACGCAATAGCTTGCGTAATACGTCGTGTTGTATACATAATAATATGTCCAGACTAGTTGTGTGACGAGCGAGCGCCGCCAGTAGAATGAAGCAAAGGCATCGGTAAGTGAATACGCTACCCACACTGTTTCGGCAATCCCCAGTATGAAGCATATGATGGCAATTGCCTTTTTATTTTTCGATTTGATAAGCGCGTTAAGCATCGGCAAAATGCCAATAGCGCAGCTAATCACAATTCCATCACAGCATAGAAATATTGTCGAAAGCGAATTAGAAGTATAACTGCCATTCGCTATCCTCGTCATCCAAAACATAAAAGCATAGACGGCAAAATAAGCAACTGACAGAATCAATGATACAGGTTTGCGCTTCCTGTAAATCAACACCAAGACGGGGAGCACCGTGCATACAAAACTTAATAAATTCGCCAATCGAAATTCTGGGATAAGCCAAACCGTAACAATCCAGCTTGACAGATTCAGCACCACCGTCAGCACCGCCAGCACGATAAATGCCCGATTCAGCCCTTTTCTTTGAATTTCCACGTCATTTTCCTCCCTCGTGATTCCTTACTTTCATTCTACCCTCCCCTCAAAAAAAGTCAAGCACTTTCTTTCTGAATAATATAATTTTGGCATTCCTAACAAAAGCATCCCAATTTGTTGTGAAACTTCACAAGAGGATTCCGCTGCTTGCGCCGTCCGGGCAGCAAAAAAGACTGCCCGCACTCGGCAGGCAGCCTTGCTTACTCCTGATAGTCCTGCAGCGACACCGACACCATCCGGCTCACGCCCTGTTCCTCCATCGCCACCCCGAACAGGCTGTTGCAGCGCTCCATCGTCCCCTTGCGGTGCGTCACCACAATGAACTGCGTGCCCTTCGAGTATTCCTTCAAATAATCCGCGTAATACCCGATATTCGCGTCATCCAGCGCGGCTTCAATCTCGTCCAGAATGCAGAACGGTGTGGGCTTCAATTTCAGCATCGCGAACAGAATCGCAATGGCCGTCAGCGCGCGTTCGCCGCCGGAGAGCAGCGATAAGAGCTGCAATTTCTTTCCCGGCGGCTGCGCGTTGACCTCGATGCCGCAGTTCAGCGGGTCGTCCGGATCCATCAACTTCAGTTCCGCATGGCCGCCGCCGAACAGCCGCGTGAACGTCTCGGCGAAGTACCCCTGCATCTTCGAGAAGTTCTCGACGAATGTAGACCGCATCTGAATCAGCAGCCGCTCGATGAGTTCGCGCAAGTCCATTTCCGCGCGCTTCAAGTCCTGCTGCTGAGCGGTCAGGTCGTCCACACGCGCCTTGGTTTCGGCGTATTCCTCCACCGCCCCAACGTTGACCGTCCCCAGCGCGCGAATCTGCCCTTGCAGCTCGGCGGCGCGGCAGTCGCTTTCCTTCTCGTCGAAGGGCGTGCGGCGGAACTCCTCTGCCCCGGCGTAGGTCAGCTTGTAGGTGTCCCAGATGCGGTTTTGCAGATTCTTCTGGTCGCCCTCGATGCGCGCCTTCGCCAGCTCGGTCTTGTGCAGCTTCTCGTTGTCACGGTTGTAGGCTTCGTGCAGGTTCTCCATGTCGCTGAGGATGTCACGCAGGTCACTTTGCGCCTGTGCGCGGCGCTGCTCGATGGCCTGCGCGGCGCTCTCCTGCCGCAGCTGTTCCTTCTGGCGGCGGGCGGATTCGGCTTCCTCGCGCTTCATGTCGTTCTCGTCAATGGCGTCCAGTTCGTCCATCTCGTGCAGCAGCTGTTCGCGGCGCTCCTGTTCGCGGAGGATTTGCGCCTGATCCTGCTGCGCGTGGGCTTCGTCGCGCTCCAAGTCGCTTAAACCGTGGCGCAGGTCGGACAATTGCAGCGTGCGCACCATCAGGCGGTCGTTTTCCGCGCTGGCTTCCGCGCGCGCCTTGACCAGCGTATTCTGCATTTCAATGGTCTTTTGCTCCATTGCGCTCTGGTCGCCCTGCGCGCCCGTGCGCTGATGTTCAATGGTCTCCAGCTGCTGGCGAATGTCCTCCAGCGACTGATGCAGCTGCACGCGCGCCTGCTCAGTCTCCTGCATCCGCTGTAAATGGGTGTTCAGGTCGGCGGATACGCTTTCGCGGCGCGCCTGTTCGCGGGCGACGGCAATCTCCTGCTGATGCAATGCGTTCACCGCGTCGCTGACCTTCTGCCGCTTCTCCTGCGCCATCTGCTGACGCTGCGTCAGTTCCTGACGGCACTTGTCCAGTTCCGCGCGCCCGGTTTGCAGCTTCGCGGTCAATTCCTTCAGTTCACGCTCGCGGCTGAGCAGGTTGGACACCTTCGACTGCGCCGAACCGCCCGTCATCGAGCCGCCGGAGTGCATCACGTCGCCCTCCAGCGTCACCAAGCGGAACGCGTGATTGCCCGCGCGCATAATCGGGATGCCGTGGTCGAGGTTGTCGGCAATCACCGTGCGCCCCAGCAGATTTTCCACAATGCCGCGATATTCCGGCGCGCACTGCACCAGTTCGCTCGCCACGCCGAGGCAGCCCGGCAGCTTCAACGCATTGCGCTCATTGCCATAGAGCGTTTTGCCGCGGATGGCGCTCATCGGCAGGAACGTCGCGCGCCCCAGCCGATTCTGGCGCAGGTAGTTAATCAGTTCCTTCGCCGTCTCTTCGGTGTCGGTGACGATGTTCTGCTGCGCCGCGCCAAGCGCCATATCAATCGCCGTTTCGTACGCCTGCGGAACGGTCATCAGCTGCGCCAGCACGCCCTTGACGCCCGTCAAGCCGTGCTGCTTGGCATAGGTCATCGCGCGGCGAACCGCCATGTTGTAGCCTTCCATGTCGCGCGTCATTTCGGTCAGGACGTTATGACGGCTTGCCGCCGCCTGCATATCGGCGGATTGCTTTTCGACATCCGCGCGCAAATTGGCATACGCGGCATCCGCCTCATCCGACGCTTGCCGCGCCTGCGCCAGCTTCTCCTGACACTGCTGCTGATGCTGATTTTCTGTTTCCAGCTGCTTTTCGACGGCAGTCAACGCTTCCCGCAGGGCAGCTTCCTGCTCCTGCAGTGCCCCGCTGGATTCTTCAATCTCCGTCAAGCGCGTTTCCATCTGCGCCTGCATCGTGTTCAGGCGCGTCTTGTCGTTGCGCACATCGGACAGGCGGTTCATTTGGTCAATGACAGCGGCTTTCTGCGCTTCCAGCGCTGCGTCCGCTTCCTTTTCCTTCGCCTGCGCCTTTTCGGCGGCTTCCTGCGTCGCCCGGAGGATTTGCTCCGCGTCGGCAATCAGGCTGTGCTGCTTCTCCACGTCCGCCTGAATCCGTGCATGATCCTTCTCGATTTCCGCCAGCCGCTCCTGTGCTTCCTCCTGCTCGCGGACGATGCGCTGGCGGTTCTCGCTGCGCGTCTCGCGGCGGCTTTGCAGGGCGGAGAGTTTCTTCTGCGATTCGTGCACATGCTCGGCGCATTCCATCAGTTCGGTGCGCGCCTTCGTGATGGCTTCTTCCAGCTGATCGATGCGGTTCTGCGTCTCGTCGCGGCGGGTGGTCTTGTCGGTCAGGTTGCTTTCCGTATCCGCCAAAATCGTCTGGACGGTCAGCAGTTCGCTTTCCAGTTCGGACAAGCGCGCCCGCGCCCGGTCGGAGCGAATCAGGAAGAGGTTCAAGTCCAAATCCTTCAGTTCGGTGGACAGTTCCAGATATACGCGGGCGTTGCGGCTCTGCTCTTCCAGCGGCTTCAGGCGCTTCGTCAGCTCATCCAGAATATCATCGACGCGCTCCAGATTTTCCAGCGTCCGCTGCAATTTCTTGTCCGCTTCTTCCTTGCGCGCCTTGAACTTAACGATGCCCGCCGCTTCCTCGAACACCTGCCGGCGATCCTCGCTCTTGCGGGAGAGGATTTCGTCAATGCGCCCCTGTCCGATGATGGAGTATCCCTCTTTGCCGATGCCCGTATCGCGGAAGAGATCGACCACGTCCTTCAAACGGCAGGCGGTGCGGTTTAAGTAATATTCGGATTCGCCGTTGCGGTAGACGCGGCGCGTGACCATAACCTCGGCAGCTTCCATCGCCAGCGCATGGTCATCGTTGTCAAACACCAGCGATACTTCGCAGTAGGACAGCGGCTTGCGCTTCTGCGTGCCGTTGAAAATCACGTCGGACATACTCGCGCCGCGCAGGGTTTTCGCGCTCTGTTCGCCCAGCACCCAGCGCACCGCGTCGCCGATGTTGCTCTTGCCCGACCCATTCGGCCCGACGATGCCCGTTATGCCCTCATCAAAGACGATTTCCGTCCGCTGGGCAAAGGATTTGAAGCCATACAGCTCCAATTTTTTCAGCTTCATTTATTAACTCCCATAGCGGGGATGCCCGCTGGTTCATGGGCATTCCAATAAACACCCATAATAAGTATAGCACAAACCCTCTTCTTGAACAACTGCCGCCGCCTGATTTTCCATGCTTTTTCCCCGCCCTTTTTCCCTTCTACCCGTTGCAAAGGCGGGCATTTCCTGCTATACTGCAAGCAGATTCCTGCAAAGCAAAGGAGAAGCATTATGTTCCGTCCCCTCTGCGCGGAAAATCCGCTGCCCGCCGCTCGGCGCGTCTATGAATACCTGCAATCGCTTTCCGGCAAGTGCCTGACCGGGCAGATGGAAAGCCAATGGTGCCGCTCGACTGAGCATGAAATCAGCTATCTGACCGATGTCACCAGTCGTCAGCCTGCCATTCGAGGGCTGGATTTCATGGATAACGACTATCTGGGCGTGACGCAGCGCGCGAAGGACTGGTGGGCGCGCGGCGGCATTCCCACCATCTGCTGGCACACGGGCGCGGATTTCTTCTCCGGTTACCCCGAATGCCGCGAAAGCGAACTGGACTGGGTTTCCGCTTTTGTGGACGGCACGGAAGCGAACCGCCGTCTGCTGGATGGGCTTGACCACGCTGTCCCCTACCTCAAGCGCTTGCAGTCAGATGGCGTTCCGATTCTTTGGCGACCTTTCCACGAGATGGACGGCGGCTGGTTCTGGTGGGGACGCGGCGGCGCGGCGAATTTTGTGCGCTTGTGGCGGCTGATGCACGACCGCTACACGCATGTTCACGGTCTGCGGAATCTAATTTGGGTGCTGGGCTTCTCTGACGCGACGGAGGATTTGCGCCCGTGGTATCCGGGGGACGACGTGGTGGACATTCTCGGCGGCGACAGCTACAAGGGCGGTGCGCAGGGGGATTTATACCGGCGCTGTGCCGCGCTTGCCCCGGCAGGGATGCCGATTGTGTTCCACGAGTGCGGACAGATTCCGACCCGCGCGGAGATGGACGCAACGAATGCCCCGTGGGCGTACTTCATGGTGTGGCACACCAGCTGGCTGACGGACAGCAGCAAGGGGAACACGCCGGAGTCGCTGCGGGTGATTTATCGGGATAGCAGCTTTGTGACGCTGCATCAGCTGCCGGATTTCATCGAAAGCGACGAATGATTGCTGAAAAACATGCAAGGAGGTTATTCTCATGACCCTTCACGAACAAGTCACCGATATTCTCGCCTCCGCTGTCGAAGCGCAGGAATGCGCAGGCATCAGCGTACTGGTGCGGCGCTGCGGAGAGGAAATGCTCTATACGCAGGCGGGCATGTCCGACATTGCGTCGGGGCGGCTGATCCACCGCGACAGCATCTTCCGCCTGTACAGCCAGTCCAAGCCGATTACGGCCGCCGCCGTGATGCTGCTTGCGGAGCGCGGGCAGATTGACCTGATGGACGGCGTAGACCGTTATCTGCCGGGCTTCCGGAATGCGCGCGTCGTCGATAAGCAGGGCACGATTCGCCCCGCGACCCGCGCGCCGTGGCTGATGGAGCTGCTCGGCATGACGGCGGGCGTCTGCTACCCCGACAGCGACCCGGCGGGGCAGTATGCCGCAAAGGTATTTGACGAAGCAACGCAGGAAATCCTTGCGGGCGGCGGCGTGCCGACAGTGGAGTTCTGCAACCGCTTGGGGCAGCAGCCGCTTTCCTTCCAGCCGGGCACGCACTGGCGCTACTCCACCTGCGCGGACATCCTCGGCGCGGTGGTGGAGGTCGTCAGCGGAATGCGCTTCGGCGAGTTCCTCCGCAAGGAGTTCTTTGAGCCGCTGGACATGGTGGACACCGGCTTCTACGTTCCCGAAAGCAAGCGGAATCGCCTTGTGACCGTCTACAAGCGCACGGAAAACGGACTTGTGCCGTGGACAAGCACCCACCTTGCCGTCGGTGTTTACGACCGCGAACCCGCCTTTGAATCCGGCGGCGCGGGGCTTGTTTCGACGCTGGAGGATTACAGCCACTTTACCGATATGCTGCTGGCGGGCGGCACTTACGAGGGCCGGCGGATTCTCTCGCCCGCGACAGTCGCCTGCATGACGCAGCCGCAGCTGAAAGACGCAGTTCGCCGCGATATGTGGGATTCGCTGGACGGGTACAGCTACGGGCACTTGATGCGCATTTGCGCTGAACCGGGGCGCATCGCCGGATTGGCTTGCGCGGGCGAATACGGCTGGGATGGCTGGCTGGGAACATACTTTGCCAACTTCCCCGGACAGCAGATGACGATTCTGTCGATGCAGAACACGGTTGATTCCGGTACGACACGGGTGGTTCGACAGATGCGCAACGCGGTTCTGGCGGCACTCAGCCGCGAAAATTAACCATAAAGGAAACGCGCTCAAGCCGGGGCGCAAAAAAAGGGTCAAGGGACAATGTCCCTTGCGGAGTCCAGAGGCAGCGCCTCTGGTGGGGCTTGGGGCAACGCCCCAACTGTTGGGCGTGTGACCATTCCAAAGGAAAAGTCAAGCCCGACACCTTGGTCGCAGGCAGCGAAGCGTCCCTGCGCAGTAACTAAAAATGTTTCGATAAAAGTCAAGAAACATGGGAGTGCATCCGAAGGAGTCCAGAGGGCGACCGCAGACTTCGTCTGTTTTCATTGCCCTCTGGTTGCTGCATAAAAGACCTATATTGGAAAAGCAGCCAACTCCGGCAGCCACGCTCCACAATTATATTATTATAATGAAGGAAGTACACACCATGCAATGCGGTGACTACACCTACCGCGCCATCGACACCGGCGCGGAAATCATGGAATACTACGGGCAAGGCGGCGAAATCAACCTCCCGGAAACGCTCGACAGCCTCCCCGTTGTGAGCGTCGGGCTGTGCGCGTTCATCATGCGCACCGACCTGACCGCCGTCACGCTCCCTAAAACGCTCCGCCACATCGGCGGCAGTGCCTTCGAGGGCTGCTCGGCGCTGACAAGCATCACGCTGAATGACGGGCTGGAAACCATCGAGTACCGCGCGTTCGCGTCCTGCACCGCGCTGCGCGAAATCGCGTTCCCCGATTCAGTGACAGCCGTCGGCGGCGCTGTCCTTTCGGGCTGCACCGCGCTGAATAGCGTCCACCTGCCGAACACACTGACCGTCCTGCCCATGCAGGCGCTGATGAACTGCACGTCGCTGGAATTCTTGAATCTCCCGGACACCCTGACCCGCATCGACCACGAAGCCCTGCGCGGCTGCACACACCTGACGGCACTCGCCATTCCCGCATCCGTGCGTGAAATCGGGCATGACGCGCTGACGGGCTGCTCCCGGCTGAACGCGCTGACCCTCCCCGCCCCCTTCAGCGCCCGTGCGCGTGACCTGCGCGTCGGGCTGGGGCTGATGACAGAGGGCGATACGCTCATCGTCGGCTCGTATCTGGGACAGGCAGAGAAGGGCAGCACCTACTCGGTCATTGAGTACATCGGTTCGGATACGGAACTCATCATCCCCGCGTTCATCGAGGGCTGCCGCGTGACGAAGTTCAATCAGCGAATTCTGGAGGACATGGACAGTCTGCGGATTTTGTCCGTCCCGGCGGGGTTTGTGGTTGAACCGACGCTGGTGCCGGAAGGCGCTCAGGTGGTTGTGCGCCCGCAGGTTTAAGGTAACTTTCCATTTGCAAACATAGTTTCCACGGACGAAAGTTGGATAAAAAGGAGTAACAAAATGAAGAAACTGCTGAGTTTGCTGCTGATGGTGCTGATGCTGCTGGGCGGCGCTGCATTCGCGGAGGAGAACGAAGAGGACACGACCCCCGCCGTTGCGCCGATTGTCACGTTCAAGAGCGGATTCTACGTCGGGTATCTCGACCGCGAAATCAAAATCACCGTATCGTGCAAGAACAAAAACAGCGCAACCGTGCCGGAGAAGTATCTGGAGCTGCGCAATCACCGCGGCGAAGTGCTGGAGCGTGCGTTCTGGCGCAATCCGCGCTACGACCTGACCTTCTCGGTCTATGTGACGGAGGACATGCTGGGCGGCAACAAGCTGTCCGTCTGGCTGGACGGCGAGAAAGTGAACGAAACAGATTCCTTCGCCGCGTTTTCGGACATCAGCCTGCCGCGCGTCACCCGTTTGACCCCCTCTGAACCCGCTGTCGGTGTGATGATTGTGTGCAGCGGCGCATCAGAAAAGCAGCTGACTGACATGCTGAACACGCTGGACAAATACGGCGTGAAGGGGACATTCTACGTCACGGGCGATTTCGTGCGCCGCAACCCGGAGCGCATCCAGCGCATCATTGATGCGGGCCACGAGCTTGGCAGCCACGGCAACAACCTCATCAACATGACCGAAGTCTCCTACGCGCGTGTGCAGGAGAACATCCGCGAGCTGAACGACCTGTGCGAAGAGACTTTCGGCGTACGGCCGCGGTTGTTCTGTGCGCATTTGGGCGCGACGAACAGCATCGTCACCGCCATTGCCCGCGCGGAAGGCGTAGAGGACTGCCTGTTTGCAATCGACGCGTGCGACTGGTCGGACGCGTATAAGGATAAGGTGTATCAGATGGTGTACCGCGTGACGAGCGACCGGGTGACGAGCGGGTGCGTGGTGCAGTTCCATATCAATGGGTATCATACGGCGGAGGTGCTGGATAAGGCGCTGGATAATTGGATTAACGTGAAGGGATTGCGCCCGGTGACGGTGGGTGAATTGATGCAGCTATCTGGGCGGGATTTCCCCCCGCTCCCGGACTACGACGACTAAAAGAAGAGAAAGGGCTAAGCGTATGGTTAGCCCTTCTTAACTTTTTTATCTTCCATCAAGCAGGAATTTTCGCCTGCAACCGCGAAATATCATTCTCGACCCCATGAATTTCAGCCTAAGGAGGAATTTTCCCATGTACGAAAAAGTATTTGCTTATCTGGATGCGCACGCGGAGGACTATGCCGCTCAGCTGTGCCGCTGGGTGGAAGTGCCGTCGGTGAAGGGCGAAGCCACGCCCGGTGCGCCGTTTGGCAAGGATGTGCGCCGGATGCTGGATGTGGCCATGGCTGACGCAAAGGCGTTCGGCTATGAAACCCGCGATTTCGACGGCTATGCGTGCGATATCACCCTGCCGGGCGAATCGGAAGAAGCCATCGCCGTGCTGGGACACCTCGACGTTGTTCCGGCGGGCGACAACTGGGCGACCCCGCCGTTCACCGCGACGCGCGTGGGCGACCAGATTTTCGCGCGCGGCACGAGCGACGACAAGGGGCCGGCGCTGGCGGCGCTGTATGCCATGAACGCCATCAAGGCAGCGGGCATTCCGCTGAAGAAGTCCATCCGCCTGATTCTTGGCTGCGACGAGGAATCCGGCTGGGAAGACATGGCGTATTACTGCGCGCACACGGAAATGCCGGAAGTCGGCTTCTCCCCGGACGCTTCCTTCCCTATCATCAACACCGAAAAGGGCATGATTCACGGCTTCTTCACGAGCAAACTCGCGGAGGACGGTCTGCAGGTCAAGCAGCTGTGGACGGGTGAGCGCGTGAACGTCATCCCCGGCGAATCCAAGGCGCTTATCGCGGGCGGTCAGGAGGTTGCCGATAAGGTGGCGGCCTATGCCGAAAAGACCGGGCTTCCCTACACGGCGGAGGTGACCGCGGATGGCGTGTGGGTGACGGCGGAGGGCATCCCCGGACACAGCGCGTACCCCGAAGGCCGCCGCAACGCCATCGGCATGATGCTGGTACTCTTGCGCGAGATGGGCGTGACCGGCGCGCTGAAGACGCTGGCGGACGCGGTCGGCATGGAGCACGACGGCGCGTCGCTGGGCTGCGCGTGCTCGGACGAAATTTCCGGCGCGCTGACGTGCAACATGGGCATCCTGCATGTCCAGGACGGCAAGGTGACGGCGTCGCTCGACCTGCGCTGCCCTGTGGTAGCAGATTTGTCCGCGCTGACGAACGCGATTCGCGCGCACCTGCCCGGCTTTAGCGTCGATTCGCTGGAAATCAAGGAACCGCATCACGTTCCGGCAGACAGCAAGCTGGTGCGCTCGCTGCTGGACTCCTACACCGAGGTGACGGGCGAACCCGCCGCGCCGCACGCCACTGGCGGCGGAACGTACGCGAAAGTGCTCAAGCAGGGCGTTGCGTACGGCGCAGCATTCCCGGAGGATGAAGACTTGGCGCATCAGGCGAACGAGTACATCCGCGTGTCGCAGATGGTCAAGGCGATGAAGATTTATGCCGCGGCGCTGATGAAGCTGGCGGCGGAATAAGGGGTATTAAACGGACAGGCTATGGCGAATGGGTCATAGCCTGTTTTTTATTGCACTTGGTATTTGAAAACAGCCGGGCAAGTCTTTCGACCTGCTCGGCGCTTGATTTGTCCTTGGCTGATTACTTGACTTCGTCCCAGTCGACGATTTCGCCCGTGAAGATGTCGCGAATCTGCGCAAGCGTCAGCCCTTCGACCGCGTTGTCGTTATTCACGATGACCGCAATGCCGTCCATGCAGATGGTCACAGGGGTCAGACCCGCTTCCAGCTCGGACGCCTTGACTTCGCGGGAAGCCATGCCGATATCGAACGAGCCGTCCGCAGCGCCGCGCATACCGGTGGAGGAGTCAGAAATCTGCACTTCGATGTCCACTTCCGGGTGGAGTGCTTCGTAGGCTTCTTCGAGCTTCTGCATCAGCGGGCCGACGGAAGAAGAACCGCCGATGACAATCTTGCCTGCCACGGGCGCCGCCTGATATTCAGCCGGCTCTTTGGCGACGTACTTCTGCGCGGTCACAATCGCCTGACCTTCGGCAGAGAGAATCCAGTTGATGAAATCCTGCGCAGTCGCGGAGAGGCTATCCGCCTTGTAAGCGATGTTGAAGGGACGCGCGATGGCGTAATCACCGCTGGCGACGTTTTCGGGGGTCGCTTCGACGTAGACGGCTTCCGCACCATCTTCGGGGTTGCGCGCCACCTTCAGCGCCTTCACGGACGCATCCATCGAGCCAAGGGAGATGTAGCCGATGGCGGCGATGTCCTGCGAAACCGTGGTCTTGACTTCGGACGTGCCGGAGTACACAGCCGCTTCAACGGTGGTCATATCAACCTTGTTGCCGTCAGCGTCCTTCTGTTCAACGCCCGTCAGTTCGATGAACGCGGCGCGCGTGCCGGAGCCGTCCTCACGGGAAACAACGTAGATGGAGTCCGCCAGCGCGACGGTGAGCGTCAGCACGAGCGAAAGCAGGATAGCAGCAAACTTCTTCATTGCAAAAAACCTTCCTTTCTGTCCGGGACACCTTCCTGATGTCCTGTTGCCCTTGTCTTTTTCCTTGGGTACGCCTGTATGATACCGCGGGAATGTAAAGGCGGAAAGGCAGGTTAGGTTAAGATTGTGTTAATTCGGGGCGCTGTACGGCAGCATGGGCGGTTTGCTTCCTTTTTATACTATTTCCAAATGAGAATGCGCCAAGATGCGAAGCGAATTTTTCGCGCTGGCTAACGCGAATGGAACGCAGCGTAGCAGCGCTACGCTAAGCGGAATGAGCGGACGCAAGCGCGGAAAAGGCGCAAGCAGATGGCGCGGGTGAATTTGGAAATAGTATTAATAATGCCGGAAGTTTTCGCCGCATCTTCTGCACTTTTTTCATGCCACGCGTCCCCATTCCCCCTTTCTCCACCTTCTTCTCACGATTTTACACGCTCTTTACATTCCCCCGCCCGCGCATTTTACATTCCCGTGCTATTCTAAATAGCGGGAATGCATGAAGAAAGAAGGAATCAATCGACATGAAAGTCAAGGAGCAGGTCATGCGCTGGGTCTTTGCGGCGACAGCGGCGTTCTCCATCGCGGCCGTCGCGCTGATCTGCGTTTTTCTGTTTCTGAACGGACTGCCGTTCTTCACGAAATATGATTTGGGAGCGTTCCTGTCCGGGACGACGTGGAAGCCCGCGAACAATATTTTCGGCATTCTGCCGATGATTGTCGGCTCGCTCTACGTCACGGGCGGCGCATTGCTCTTCGGCGCGCCGGTCGGCATCCTCGCGGGAATTTATCTGGCGCGCTTCTGCCCGGTTCGCCTGCGCAAAATCATCGAGCCGATGATTGGGCTGATGGCGGGCGTGCCATCGATTGTCTACGGCTTCTTTGGGCTGACGACGCTCGTGCCGCTCATCCGCGAAATGTTCGGCGGACGCGGGCGCGGGCAGTGCATCCTGACCGCGTCGCTGCTGCTGGGCATCATGATTCTGCCGACCATCATCCAGCTGACCTCCGCCGCCGTCAAAGCCGTGCCGAACTCCTACTACGAGGGTTCGTTGGCGCTGGGCGCGACGGATGAACGCAGTGTGTTCCGCGCGACTGTCCCGGCGGCGAAATCCGGCATTCTGGCGTCGGTTGTGCTTGCGATTGGCCGCGCCATCGGCGAGGCAATGGCGGTCAAGATGGTCATCGGCAATCAGCCGCGCCTGACCTCCGATTTGCTCAGCGGCATCCGCACACTCACCTCCGGCATCGTCATCGAAATGGGCTACGCCGAAGGGCTGCACCGCGAAGCGCTGATTGCCGCCGGCATCGTGCTGTTCGTCTTTATCCTGCTGATTAACGCTTCCTTCTCCGTGCTGAAAAGGAGGGAACAGCAATGATGACCGCCCCCGCGTACCGCGCGCATCCCATCAGGAATTTCTTCCGCAATGAAAGCAACCGCTGGCGGCGTCATCCAGCCAGCGCGCTGCTGCGGCTGCTGTGCCGCCTGTCGGTGCTGATTACGATTTTCGCCCTGCTTGCCATCGTCATTGACCTGCTTGTCAAGGGCATTCCGCACCTGACGCCGGAGCTGTTCAGCCTGAAGTACACGACGGAAAATCAGTCGATGCTGCCTGCCATCATCAACACGCTGCTGATTGCGCTGGTTGCGCTGCTTGTCGCTATCCCGATTGGCGTGGGCGGGGCGATTTATCTGGCGGAGTACGCCAAGCGCAACTCGCCGCTGGTGCGCACCATCCGCCTGACCGCCGAGACCCTGCAGGGCATCCCCTCCATCATCTACGGCTTGTTCGGCATGGTGTTTTTCACTGCCCTGCAGATCAACCTGACTTTGCTCTCCGGTGCGCTGACGCTTTCCCTTATGGTGCTGCCGCTGATACTGCGCACGACCGAAGAAGCGCTGCTCTCCATCCCGGACAGCTACCGCGAGGGCAGCTTCGGCTTAGGCGCGGGCAAACTGCGCACGGTCATCAAAATCGTGCTGCCGCCCGCCATGCCGGGCATTCTCTCCGGCGTGGTGCTGGCGATTGGGCGCATCGTGGGTGAAACCGCCGCGCTGCTGTTTACCGCCGGTACGGTCGCGGACATGCCCAAGCATTTTCTGCTCTCATCCGGGCGCACGCTGGCGGTACATATGTATCAGCTGTCGCTGGAGGGGCTGCATTACGACCAAGCGTACGCCACGGGCGTGGTGCTGCTGCTGCTCGTGCTGGGGCTGAACAGCCTGTCCAGCCTGATTTCCCGCAAAATCGGAGGAAAAGCATCATGATTATCGACATGCAGAAAGCCATCAAGAACAAAACCGCACATCCGGATGATACCCCTACGGACGTAAAGATTGCCATCAAGGATTTGAACCTCTACTACGGCGCATTCCACGCCCTGCACGGCATCAACCTCGACATTGAGCGCGGCAAAATCACCGCGTTCATCGGGCCGTCCGGCTGCGGCAAATCGACGCTGCTGAAAACGCTCAACCGCATGAACGACCTCATCCCCGACTGCCGCGTCGAGGGCAGCATCACGCTGGACGGCGAGAACATTTACGGCAGCATGGACGTGAACCTGCTGCGCAAGCGCGTCGGCATGGTATTCCAGAAGCCCAACCCCTTCCCCATGAGCGTCTACGACAACATTGCCTACGGCCCGCGCACGCATGGCATCCACCGCAAGGCACAGCTGGACGAAATTGTGGAAAGCAGCCTGCGGAACGCCGCCATTTGGGACGAGCTGAAAGACCGCCTGAACAAGAGCGCTTTGGGGCTTTCCGGCGGGCAGCAGCAGCGGCTTTGCATTGCGCGCGCGCTGGCGGTTGAACCGGAGGTGCTGCTGATGGACGAACCCACCTCGGCGCTTGACCCGATTTCGACGAGCAAGATTGAAGAATTGTGCATGGAGCTGAAGGGGAAGTACACCATTGTGATTGTGACGCATAACATGCAGCAGGCTTTGCGCATCGCGGACACAACGGCATTCTTCCTGTTAGGGGATATGGTGGAAGTTGGGGCGACGGATCAGCTGTTCTCGATGCCGCGGGATAAGCGGACGGAGGATTATATCACAGGGCGCTTCGGCTAAGGGTTGTTAGTGGAAGGATTTTTTGCTATAATGCATGGGAAAGGATAGGCGGATTAGGGATAAAGGATAGCAGGGGAACGCGCTCAAGCCTGGACGCAAAAAAGGGTCAAGGGGGAATCCCCCTTGCGGAGTCCAGAGGCGGCGCCTCTGGTGGGGTTTGGGGCAACGCCCCAA
>ERZ827108.1979-NODE-1979-length-23843-cov-6.787288_pt1 | contig 23843 bp, 22 predicted proteins | sample MGYA00519921_ERZ827108 | MGnify/ENA primary metagenome ERZ827108 (study PRJEB31778, sample SAMEA3449258) | human gut metagenome | biome: human gut; feature: human-associated habitat; material: faeces | place: United Kingdom | collected 2010/2012 ...
GCGCGCCAGATTGTGGCTCTGGAGGCCAAGGGTTCGAATCCCTTTATCCACCTTTATTAATGGGCTATCGCCAAGCGGTAAGGCACAGGACTTTGACTCCTGCATTCGCCGGTTCGAATCCGGCTAGCCCAGCTTGGCGATTCGTCGTATAAGAGGTTTTGCAGATGTCTGCAGAACCTTTTTTTCGATCAATTGCGAATACCTGCCATTTTTCAAACGCGTTCTAAGAAAAGGAGAAACAAGATGAATAAAATCGATCCACAGTCATGGAAAAAAGAGATGCCGGAATTTCGCAGACAGACGGAAGCGTTTTATGCCGGAACGCTCAAACAGTCGGAATACAAAGGCTTTTCAGGCCTGTACGGAAGCTACGCACAGCGCGGCGGACAGGCGAGTATGTTGCGTTTGCGTATGACGGCCGGCCGTGTGACGAAGGAGAAGCTGGCATTTGTGGCAGAAATGATCCGGAAGTATCAGGTAAAACGTGTGCATTTTACAACGTGCGAGACGATCCAGCTGCATGATCTTGACTGCAATGCAGTCTGTGAGATCATGGAAGCGGCGCTTGATGCAGGCATTGTCACGATGGGCGGCGGCGGAGATTTTCCGCGCAACGTTATGTGCCCACCGCTTACCGGAAGTGATCCGGACGCATATTTTGATGTACTGCCGTATGCAGAAGAAGCCGGTGAGTATCTGATGAATTTTATTCAGGCAGAGAAGATGCCGCGCAAACTGAAGGTCTGCTTTTCTGATTCCCCGAAAAATGTTACGCATGCGACGTACCGTGATCTTGGTTTTGTGGCGCGGGCAGACGGAGCCTTTGATGTTTACAGTGCCGGCGGCCTTGGAAATAATCCGCGATTTGGCGTAAAGGTGGCAGAGGCAGTAAAGCCGGAGCAGATTCTCTACTATATTAAGGCAATGTGGCTGACGTTCCGGGCGTATGGCTGCTATGAGAACCGCGGCAAAGCACGTACGCGTTATATGCAGGATATTTTGGGCGGTGCGCAGCAGTATGCGGCGGCTTATCAGGCAAAACTGGCAGAAGTATTAGCATCAGGAGAAGATCTTACACTTCACGTGAAACCGTCTGTCCTGAAAAAAGAGGGCGATGGAAGCGGTATTTCCGGGCGTCGTGTGATCGCGCAGAAACAGCCGGGACTTTATACGGTGCTCTGGCATCCAATCGGAGGACAGCCGGATCCGGAGCAGCTGTGTGCGCTCAGCGATGCGATTGCCGGGATGGAAGCAGCTGAGATGCATCTTGCGCCGGACGAGACGGCTTACATTATCAATCTGACCGGAGCAGAGGCGGAGAAGATTCTGGATGTGACGGCAAAAGGCGCAGAAACGGTGTTTGAGACTTCGGTTGCCTGCATTGGGGCAAGTATGTGCCAGATCGGTCTTCGTGACTCACAGGCGCTTTTGAAAGCCTGCGTAGAAGCGGTGCGCGAAGCGGGAATTCCGGATGGCGCACTTCCGCAGATCCATATTTCCGGATGCCCGTCCTCGTGCGGAACACATCAGACCGGAATGATCGGACTGCGAGGTGCTTCAAAGAAAACGCAGGGCGCGATGCAGAGTGCATTCCTGCTTTACGTGAATGGAAAAGAGGAGCAGGGAAAAGAGTGCATGGGCCGTGAACTTGGTACGATCCGTGAAGCAAAGATCCCGGCATTTTTTGTGGCACTCGGTAAAGAAGTGGCTGCAAGTGGTCTTGACTTTGTGACATGGAAGGAACAGAATCCGGAAGCGCTGGAGAAAGTGGCCACGCCGTATCTGCAGGAGTAGGGCTGTGGATTTACTGTTTAGAGCCAAGCTTCAAACAGGCTCTGAACAGTAAAAATTTCTCTCACAAAAGGATTGACAGTCGTTTGGATCATATTGTATGATAGATATCAATCTGCCGCAGTGATGCGGCGGATCTGCGGTCATGGCGGAATTGGCAGACGCGCTGGTTTTAGGTGCCAGTGGGTGACCGTGTGGGTTCGAGTCCCACTGACCGCATCAAAGCAGATAGTAAAACGGACATTCGCAATCTGCTTCTCTGTTTGCAGGATCATAAGGAGTTCTTTCACCTGTGCGTGTTTCTCCTTGTGAGGTTTCATAACCGGGCAGCGGTTCGGCTAAAAAATAATTGATGGGTGTGAAAAAACCTCTTAGGCATTTCAAAAATTGAAAGATGCCTGAGAGGTTTTTTGGTTGGCGTGCTTTCGGGAGAATTCCAGAATTGTTCGTGGTTACAGGAAATAAAACGCTATCCGTCTAATTCTTTTCTACCGTATATCCGCAGTTGACATGAATCTGGTGAAATGGTAGGATTAATGAGAAAAAAAGTCGATAAAGACAGAAAAAGGTAAAAAGGGGACACTTATGACATTGGATAAACTGGAAATAGGAAAAACCGCTGTAATCCGGAAGGTAAACGGCGAGGGTGCATTGCGGTGCCGCCTGCTGGACATGGGTTTGATTCCGGGAACAAAGGTGATGATCCGCAAAGTGGCACCGATGGGAGATCCGATTGAGCTGCACATTAGAGGATATGAACTGACGGTCCGTGTGGATGATGCAAAAGAAATTGAAGTCGAACCGGCGGATGAGGAGGCGGCAAGATGATTTTTGCACTGGTTGGAAATCAGAACTGTGGCAAGACGACGCTGTTTAATCAACTGACCGGCTCCAATCAGCATGTCGGAAATTTTCCGGGCGTGACCGTAGACCAGAAGATGGGCGAGCTGCGTGCGGAAAAGGGCTGTATGGTTGTCGATCTGCCGGGCATTTATTCTATCCGGCCGTATACAAGTGAGGAGATTGTCACAAGAGACTTTATCCTGAATGAGAAGCCGGATGGGATCATTAATATTGTAGATGCAACGAACATCGAACGCAACCTGTACCTGACACTTCAGCTGATGGAGATGCGTGTACCGATGGTACTGGCGCTCAACATGATGGATGAGGTGCGTGGAAACGGCGGAACGATCGATATCCGAAAAATGTCAGAGGCACTCGGCATTCCGGTCATTCCGATCAGCGCAGCGAAAAATGAGGGTATTTCCGAGCTGACACATGCGATCGTTGAGACGGCACGCAAAAAGGAGACACCGAAGGTATATGATTTCTGTGGTCCGGGACCGGTGCACCGCTGCATTCATGCAGTGTCGCATCTGATCGAGGATCATGCGGACAATGCAGGCATCTCGGCACGTTTTGCGGCGACAAAGCTGATCGAAGGCGATGAGGACATCACCAGCCGGCTGAAACTGAACCAAAATGAGCTGGAGCTGATGGAGCACAGTATCATTGAGATGGAAACAGAGCGGGGACTGGATCGAAACGCGGCTCTCGCAGATATGCGTTATAATTTTATCGAAAAAGTATGCGAACAGTCTGTTGTAAAATGTCACGAAAGTAAAGAGCATCTTCGCAGCCTGAAGATTGATGCGGTGCTGACAAATAAATATCTGGCAATACCGCTTTTCCTGGCAATCATGCTGACGGTGTTCTGGCTGACCTTCGATGTGATCGGCGGCCGGCTGAGCGATCTGATGGAAATCGGGATCGGAGCTGTAACCGATGCCGTTGCGGCCGGACTTGACAGTTACGGCATTAATCCGGTTGTGAAAAGCCTGGTTATTGACGGTGTGTTTGCCGGAGTCGGAAGTGTGCTGAGTTTTCTGCCGATCATCGTGGTGCTGTTTTTCTTCCTCTCGATCCTGGAAGATACCGGATACATGGCGCGCGTGGCATTTGTCATGGATAAACTGCTCAGAAAGATCGGTCTTTCCGGGCGGAGTTTTGTGCCAATGCTGATCGGATTTGGCTGCTCGGTGCCGGCGATCATGGCAACACGGACGCTTTCTTCGGAACGTGACCGGAAAATGACGATTTTTCTTGTGCCGTTTATCAGCTGTTCGGCAAAGATTCCGATTTATACCGTTTTTACTGCAGCCTTCTTTCCGAAGTATCAGCCACTGATCATGATCGGGCTGTACGTGTTTGGAATCCTGGTCGGAATCCTCTGTGCGCTGATTCTGGAAAAAACGGCGTTTCGCGGAAATCCGGTTCCGTTTGTCATGGAACTTCCGAATTATCGTTTCCCGTCTGCAAAGAGCGTAGGCATGCTGATGTGGGAAAAGGCAAAGGACTTCATTCAAAAGGCCTTTACGATTATTTTTGCGGCGACCGTGATCATCTGGTTCCTGCAGAGCTTTGATACGAGACTGAATATCGTGACGGACAGCGCGGACAGCCTGCTGGCAATGATCGGCCGGTGGGTGGCTGTGATCTTCGGGCCGCTTGGGTTTGAAGACTGGAGAGTTTCTACTGCGCTGATTACCGGTTTTACCGCAAAGGAGGCAGTTGTCAGCACGATGAGTGTGCTGCTCGGCACGACAAGCAGCCAGCTTCAGACTGCGCTTGGAAGCGTATTTACATCGCTGACCGCTGCGAGTGCACTCGTTTTCATGCTGCTCTATACACCGTGCGTAGCGGCGATCGCGGCAGCAAGACGGGAATTGAACTCAAGAAGAGGGGCGCTGGCGGTAGTGCTTTTGCAGTGTGGTGTCGCGTGGTTTGCGTCGTTTGTGGTATATCACATCCTGGGGCTGTTTTTATAGGGCAGTGGCCGTGCGGAAAGCAGGCTGTCTGCGTATGTGCGCATTGACAGACGGAGGAACAGAAAATGAAACCGCTTGATTATGCGATCCTTGCTGTGATTGCGGTATGGTTTGTACTTGCTGTGCGCAGTATATGGAAGCGAAGAGGGAGTTGCTGTGGCTGTCAGGGCTGCACAGCGGAAAAAGAAAAAATACTGCATAGTGAAAAAAAGAAAAAAGAACCGGACTGCTGCGGCTGCTGCGCACAGTCCGGAAAAAACGGAAATTGCCGCTGTCATTAGACAGCGGCAATTTTGACTTCGGGCGGCAGCTATGACAAATTTCAGATGGAAAAATTTGTGAAAATTTCATGGGCGAATCGAATGATCTGTGGTATAATGACGAGTGTGCATAATTATACGAAAAACACGCATGAAAAAGAAAATTATGCAAGAATATACAAAAGACAGCAGAAAACATTTTCAAAGATGTTCCGGAAAAGAGCAAGGGGAGGAGCAGAGAAAAATTGAAATTTCTGCGGGAAAGCGAGGAGCAGTATGGCGATTGAAGCAGTCAGAGAATACATGAAACAATGGGGAGTGCAGGACCGTATTCTGGAATTTGAGGTATCCAGTGCGACCGTGGAGCTTGCGGCGCAGGCGGTCGGATGCGAACCGGCGCGGATTGCAAAAACACTTTCTTTTTTTATGGGAGATCATCCGATTCTGATCGTGGCGGCCGGAGATCGGAGAGTGGACAACCATAAATATAAGGAAGTTTTCCATACGAAGGCCAGGATGCTGACGCCGGAGCAGGCGGTAGAGCTGGTTGGCCATGCGGTTGGAGGTGTGTGTCCGTTTGCGGTAAAGCCGGGAGTGGAGATATATCTGGATGAGTCGCTGAGACAATTTGATACGGTCTTTCCGGCGGCCGGAAGCAGCAACAGTGCGATTGAAGTGACGATGGAAGAACTGGAGCGGTTTTCCGGCAGTACAAACTGGGTGGATGTGTGCAAGGCATAGCGCTTATACCTGTTTTATAAAAAATGGCCCGGCTTTTGGCAGAGGACAGAAAACAGTCTCCGGGGCTTGCCTGTGCCGGGAAAATATAGTAAAATACAGAAAAGCAAAGAAAGGGGGCACGACTGTATGGAGTTTGATATGCAGGCCGTCGCCTGGCTGGTTCTGCTGGTGGTGATGCTGGCAGCGGAGGCTGTGACGCTGGGACTGACTACGATCTGGTTTGCGGCCGGAGCGCTGGCAGCATTTCTTTTGGCACTTGCCGGAGCAAATCTGCTGATCCAGATTCTTGGATTTTTCGTGGTGTCAGCGATCCTGCTGTTTGCCATGCGTCCGGTTGCATCGAAATGGCTGAACAAAGACCGGATACGCACAAATGCGGAAAGTCTGCTCGGAAAGACGGCTGTAGTCACAGAACCGATCAATAATCTGGCCGGAACAGGCCAGGTGCAGGTGCAGGGCCAGTACTGGACGGCGCGGGCAGTATCCGACCAGGTGCAGATCACAAAAGATGCCCGGGTGGTAATTGAAAAAATCAGCGGAGTAAAGCTGATCGTGAAGGAGGAAAAAGAATGGAAGGAATAATTCTGATTGTAATCCTGGCAGCGCTGCTGCTTCTGATCCTTGCATCCTGTGTGAAGATCGTACCGCAGGCTCAGGCATTTATTGTGGAGCGTCTTGGCGGATATCAGGGTACATGGGAAGTAGGAATGCATTTTAAGACTCCGTTTGTGGATCGTGTCGCAAAAAGGGTCAACTTAAAGGAGCAGGTTGTCGATTTTGATCCGCAGCCGGTGATCACAAAGGATAATGTTACGATGCAGATCGATACGGTTGTATTTTTCCAGATCACAGATCCGAAGCTGTTCACATACGGCGTAGAAAATCCGATCATGGCGATTGAGAATCTGACTGCAACGACACTGCGAAATATCATCGGAGATATGGAGCTGGATCAGACGCTGACTTCCCGTGAGACGATTAACACAAAGATGCGCGCCTCTCTGGATGTGGCAACTGACCCGTGGGGCATCAAAGTCAACCGTGTCGAACTGAAGAATATCCTTCCACCGGCACAGATCGTAGATGCCATGGAAAAGCAGATGAAAGCGGAGCGTGAAAGACGAGAGGCAATCCTGAAAGCAGAGGGTGAGAAAAAGTCGCTGATCCTTGTCGCAGAAGGAAAGAAACAGTCCGCGATTCTGGATGCAGAGGCAGAAAAGCAGGCTGCGATCCTGAAAGCAGAGGCGGAGAAAGAAAAGATGATCCGTGAGGCGGAAGGTGAGGCAGAGGCAATCCGCAAGGTACAGACGGCAAACGCAGAGAGTATCCGTCTGATCCGCGAGGCGGGTGCCGATCAGGCCGTACTCGCACTGAAGAGTTTTGAAGCAATGACGAAAGTGGCAGACGGAAAAGCGACAAAGATTATCATTCCGTCAGATATGCAGAATCTTTCCGGCATCGTGAAAGCGGTCACAGAGGTAGCAAAAGACTGAAAAACAAAAGAAAAGCAGGCGAAGGAGAGGAGTACATTATGAATTTAAAAGGAAGAAATTTTCTGACACTGAAGGATTACACACCGGAAGAGATCACCTACCTTCTTGATCTTGCTGCGAAATACAAGACGAACAAAAAAGCAGGCATTCAGGAACCGGTGCGCACCGGAAAAAATATCGCACTGATTTTTGAAAAGACGAGCACACGGACAAGATGTTCTTTTGAGGTGGCTGCGCATGATCTGGGCATGCAGACAACTTACCTTGATCCGACCGGATCTCAGATTGGAAAAAAAGAAAGTATCCGCGATACGGCACGGGTGCTTGGACGGATGTATGATGGCATTGAGTACCGCGGCTTCGGGCAGGAGATTGTGGAGGAGCTTGCAAAATATGCAGGCGTTCCGGTGTGGAATGGACTGACGAACGAGTACCATCCTACCCAGATGCTTGCAGATATGCTGACGATCCGGGAAAAGTTCGGAACACTTGCCGGAAAGAAGCTGGTATACTTCGGCGATGCACGTTACAACATGGGTAATTCCCTGATGATTGTGTGTGCAAAGCTTGGCCTTCACTTCGTTGCCTGCACCAATCATGAATATTTCCCGTCACAGGAGCTTGTGGCACAGTGTGAGGAATATGCAAAGGCAAGCGGCGGTTCGATTACCCTGACAGAAGATGTCGCAGAAGGCGCAAAGGATGCCGATGTAATTTACACGGATGTATGGGTATCAATGGGCGAGCCGGATGAAGTATGGGCAGAACGGATCCGTGTGCTGCTGCCATATCAGGTCAATGCAAAGGCAATGAGCTATGCAAAGAAGAGTGCCATCTTCATGCACTGCCTGCCGGCGTTCCATGATCTGAATACAAAGATCGGAAAACAGATCTACGAAAAATTCGGACTGGATGCGATGGAAGTGACCGATGAAGTCTTTGAGTCTGAACAGTCTGTTGTGTTCGATGAGGCAGAAAACCGTATGCATACGATCAAGGCAGTAATCGCGGCAACCATGGGACTGGAACATGAAGAAAAAAATAAATGAGAAGGACGTCCGCGCTTTGTGGATTTTCTGCGCTGTGACAGCAACGATCACGGATGTTCTGTGTGTGCTTTTTCTGCTGAATGTGATGCAGAATCACTGGTTCCTTAATTTTATACAGGCGCTTGCAGTCCTGCTTCATCTCTCCTTGCTTCTGCTGGGACTGATGAAGAAAAAATGGGTTTTCAGTATCGGAAGTGCGGTGCTGATGCTGGCATATGCGGGGAGCCTGATCTATTATAACCTGTAATATCACAAGGAGAATCCACTTGCAGGAGGATTCCCTGTTTATCCAGGCAGTCAGGAGGACGCTTTAATCCGTTCGGCTGCCTGTTAGAGCGTGTTTGAAAAATCATTCTGGCAATTGACAGAGCACATTTTTCAAACACGTTCTGGTGTTTGAAAGGAAATTTACTGTAAACGTTTGAAATATTTTACCGTTGTTTTATAAAATTTTGCCTGGCTCTGAAGAGTATCAAATGGGCGGAAGCGGAGCCAGAAACAGAGAGGACAGAAGAACAATGAAAAGCAAAATACTTTCTGCACTTCGAGAAGCTCCGGGGTATGTATCCGGGCAGGAACTCTGCGATGAACTGCAGGTTTCACGTACGGCCGTCTGGAAGGTAATCAATCAGCTGAAGGAGGAAGGCTATGTGATCGAATCGGTACCGCGAAAAGGGTACCGCCTGGTGTCACATCCGGATTCTATCACAGCGGAGGAAGTGAAAAGCCGTATGACGAAGGAGCTTTCCGACTGGAAAATCGTCTATTACGACGAAATTGATTCGACCAACAATGAGGCGAAACGGTTTGCGGAGAACGGCGAGACGCAGAAGGCACTTTTTATTGCGGAGCAGCAAAGCGGCGGCAAGGGACGGAGAGGGCGGACCTGGATCACACCGCGCGGCAGTGCGATCGCGATGAGCCTGCTGCTTCCAGCGCCGGAAATTGCCCCGGATCACGCTTCTATGGTGACACTTGTGATGGGACTTGCGGTGACGAAGGCGTGCCGGGAATTCTGCAAAGTTGATGCGAAACTCAAATGGCCGAATGACGTGGTCTGCAACGGGCAGAAGCTGAGCGGTACCTTGACAGAGATGAGCAGTGAGGTCGATTATATCAATTATCTTGTGATCGGCACGGGAATTAACGCAAATGTCATGGAATTTCCAGAAGAACTGTCAAAAACGGCTGCTTCATTGAAATTATTGACCGGAAAACAGACCGACCGCGCGGGACTCATTGCCTGCTGCATGAAATACTTTGCAGAATATTATGAAAAATTTTTGCAGACACAGGATCTGTCGCTTCTGATGGAAGAGTACAATGAACTGCTTGCCGGGACAGGCGGCAAAGTGCGCGTGCTTGAGCCGGGGCATGAATACTGCGGAGTTTCCCGCGGCATCAATGCACTGGGAGAGCTGCTCGTAGAAACGAAAGACGGAAATATCACACAGGTTTACGCGGGAGAAGTATCGGTGCGCGGGATCTATGGGTATGTATAAAAATATAGAAGAGGCATATTCGGTGAGAAGTAAGGCGGATATCCACGACTCGGTTAAAATACCACTTTTTGTTTTGGTGAAAATAAGAAAAATGCGGGAGAGACTAAATAAAAAATGGTAACTGTTCAGAGCCAACCTCCAAAATGCTACGCATTTCGTCGGTGTGGCGTATCCGCCAAATAAAATTTCAAAAACAGGCTTAAAAATGCAAGCATTTTCCGCCTGTTTTATGAAATTTTGCCTGGCTCTGAACAGTTACAAAAAAAGAATAATACCATCAAAGACAGAAAAAGAGTCAGCGCAGCTATTCCAAAAAAGAATAGATAAGACTAAAAAAAGAAAGGCTGTATAACCCCCCGGGTGGGTTGTACGGCTTTTTTCAATTTGATAAACTAACAACGATTGTAAAGCCTGTGAGAAAGTAGCGAAGCGGATTGCGAATATCCGCTTTGACCTGAATGGAGGATAAGATGAAAAATAACACAGCAGAACAGACGACGATCCTGGAGGATCTGACCTCATACTGGACGGACCGAGCACACAGTTACAGTGCACAGAATCTGGCGGAAATGAATGACTGGAGAAGGCAGGCATGGAGAAAGCTGATTTTAAAGCATGCCCCTGAAAAAGAATGTCTGCGTATTCTGGATGTCGGGACAGGACCTGGATTTTTTGCAATTAATCTGGCACTGGCAGGTCATGAAGTCACGGCAGTCGATGTGACAGAGCATATGATATGGCATGCAAGGCAGAATGCAGAAAGCTATGGAGCAAATGTTACCTTTCTTGTGCAGAGGGGAGAATTCTTACCCTTTGAGGATGGAAGCTTTGATCTGATCGTCAGCCGCAATGTAATCTGGAATCTGGAGTATCCGGAAGAAGCGCTGGCAGAATGGGCGCGCGTGCTTGCACCGGGAGGGCGTATGGTCTATTTTGATGCAAACTGGTATCTGTACCTGTATGATGAAGAACTTCGTGCAAAGAAAGAAGCAGCTGCGGCTGCTTTTCAGACCCGGCACAGTTCCTATCATTCGGCGAACAGTCTGTCACCACAAAGAATCAGAGAACTGGAACAGACTGCTTATGCGCTTCCGCTTTCCAGTAAAAAACGGCCGGAATGGGACTGTGAGATACTGCGGAAGCTGGGAATGGACGTGGTGCAGATCGTGGATGATATCGGACCTGGAGTGCAGGACCCGATAGAATGGGAGAGAGATGCGCCTGTTCATACGTTTATGGTCTGTGCGGAAAAATGTGCTTCGTCATATCCAAAAGAGAAGGTGGAAGCGTGAGTGGACAGATTTCAGGAGGTGCTGCATATGAACAGGAATAAGATACAGGAGTATCTGGGGCGGCATGTGGTTTTTCGCTATGTGCTCCGAAGGCTGGTCTCTCTGATTCCGATTCTGCTGGGTGTGACACTTCTGACCTATGGGCTGATGTATATTTCACCACAGGATCCGGTGGAGATGATGCTTCAGGGACAGGGAACCGCTCCGAAGCCGGAGGTTGTTGAGGCGATGCGCCATCAGCTCGGGCTGGACCGGCCATTCCTGATACAGTATCTGGACTGGCTGAAAAAATTTGTCTGCGGGGACATGGGCGTTTCCTATATAGATGGCGCAGCGGTGTCAGGAAAATTGCTGACAGCACTTCCAAATACATTGAAACTTACGGTGTTATCAGTGATTGTGACCGTTTTACTGTCAGTTCCACTTGGAATTTTTGCAGCAGTGAAAAAGGGAAAGGTAACGGATGCAGTGATTCGCTTTCTGAGCTTTATCGGAAACAGCCTCCCCAATTTTGTTGTATCGCTTTTGCTTTTGTATTTTTTTGCATTAAAGCTTGGCTGGTTTCCGATTTTATCTTCAGGATCCCCCATCAGTTTTGTACTTCCGACACTTGCGCTTGCAATTCCGATGACGGGAAAATATATCCGGCAGGTACGGGCTGCTGTTCTGGAGCAGCTGGGAAAAAGGTATGTGGATGGTGCAGTTTCCAGGGGACTGAAAAAACGGAAGATACTGTTTGGATATGTTCTGCAGAATGCGCTGGTTACTATTATTACACTGATGTCCATGTCAATTGGATCACTGCTTGGAGGAACTGCTGCGATTGAAATGCTGTTTGTCATGCCTGGAATGGGTTATATGGTAACAAGCGCTGTAACATCCCGGGATTATCCGGTTATTCAGGGGTTTGTTGTCTGGATGAGTGTGATATATATTTTCATCAATCTTCTGACAGATATAGCCTATTATTATCTGGATCCGCGGATTGGTGCGGAAATGGAGGTGGATTGATGCGGACATCTGTTTATGCAAAACGAAAGATGCTGATATATCTGGCCGTTTTTATTGCTTTGTGCATATTCAGTCTGGTGGCCGGTTCGTTTGCACCGCATGATGCAGAACTTGTAAATCTGCTGGAGGCTAAAAAGCCGCCTGGCGGGGAATATCCGATGGGGACAGACTGGCTGGGAAGGTGCATCTTTTCACGTATCCTTTCAGGTGCATCCAGTTCCATTTTTGCATCCCTTGTGATTGTGGTGCTGTCTATGCTGGTCGGTTGTGCAATAGGACTGATCAGTGGATATGTTGGTGGCATCGTAGATGAGATTATGATGCGTGTTGTAGATGTGTTTCTTGCTTTTCCCGGGATCGTGCTGTCCATTGCAGTAGCCGGAATGCTGGGACCGGGACTGAGAAATGGTGTGCTGGCACTGGCAGCTACCGGCTGGACACAATATGCAAGGCTGATTCGAAGCTATGTGCTGAGTATCCGTCAGGAGAATTTTGTAAAAGCGGCGAGACTGAATGGCCAGAGTGAGTGGTCGATTCTGATGCATCATGTGTTCCCAAATGCAATCCGTCCGGTCGTTGTGACAGGAACCCTGCATTTAAGCGGGGCGATGCTCAGCATTTCAGGTCTGAGTTTTCTTGGGCTTGGATCTTCCTCCGCAGAATGGGGAAGCATGCTTTCGGAAGGCCGCAGTCTGATGCAGCAATGTCCATGGATGGTACTGTATCCGGCGCTGGCTATTTTTTTTGTCACAATATTATTCAACCTTTTAGGAGACAGCGTGCGCGATGCTCTGGATCCGCAGGAAACGATGAGACTATAAACAAATGAAAACACAAATGGAAGAGGAGAAGGAAAATGAAGAAGATGAAAAGAATGGCTGCACTGATTCTGTCCTGTGCGCTGGCTGCAGTATGTCCGGTAATGGGAAGCCAGGCTGAGGAGGATACAAGAAAAGATTTTGTATTTGGCGATTATGTGGGCGATGTGGATCCGGCATCAGGAGCTTATGCCTGGGTAGGAATGCGGATTGGTGTAATGGAGTCCCTGTTTAAACTCGATGACAGTATGACTGTGCAGAAAAATCTGGTCGATGACTATTCCGTTTCTGATGACGGGCTGGTATGGACGATTAAGCTGCGTGATAATGTACAGTTTCAGAGCGGCAATCCAATGGATGCAGATGCGGTAAAGGCCTCACTGGAACGCACCTGTTCGATGCAGAGCCGGGCAGAAAGTGAATTAGATATTGCGTCCATGGAGGCGGATGGGAATGTGCTGACGATAACCACCAAAAAGCCCAATCCTGTTCTGCCAAACTGTCTTTGCGATCCGTATTCCGGAATTGTTGATGTAAAGAGCATTGGTGATGACGGAGATGCAACGGTTGGTACCGGACCGTTTAAACTTGTGGAATATGTAGAAAATGAGCGTATGGAACTGGATGCTTTTGATGATTACTGGGCAGGAAAGCCGGCAAGTAAGCATGTAACGATTCGATCTATCAGTGATCTGGACGCATCCAGTATGGCGCTGCAAAATAAAGAACTGGATGCATGTTACGGACTTTCCTACGACGCAAGAGACCTTTTTGACGGGACACCTGGTTTTAAAATTTCACAGGCGGCAACATCCAGAGTTTATAAAGTCTATTTTAATCTGGAGCATGAATTTACTGGAGATCCGAACTTCCGTAAGGCAGTCGGCATGGCAATTGACAAATCAAGCTACGCACAGGTACTCGTGAATGGTGCCGGTACGCCTGCAAAAACGAGTTTTCCGGAAGTGACGCCATTTGCAGAAAAAACAGATGTGTCGGCAGTACCGGACTTTGATATGGACGGAGCAAAGGCGCTTCTTGAGGAGAGCGGCTATGTTGATACAGATGGGGATGGAATTCTGGAAAAGGATGGTCAGAAGGTATCAATTCAGATCATCACCTATGGCCGGACAGGACTGCCGCAGACGGGTCAGGCTCTGCAGTCCGCTTTGCAGCAGCTTGGCGTGGAGGCATCTTTTGAGCAGCTTGACAGTAGCGAAGACCGGGGACATGCCGGTACGTATGATCTGAGTGTCTATGCAGAGGTCACGCTGCCTACCGGAGATCCGTATTCTTATCTGATGAATAATTTTGGAACGGATGGAATACAGAATTTCGGAAAATATTCCAACGCAGAAGTAGATGAGCTGTTGGATCAGCTTGCGATGGAATTTGACGTAGATAAAAGAAATGAACTGGCAGCACAGATTGACGGAATCGTTCTGTCTGATAATTCAATCTGCAATATCTTTCATCTGAATATGTATATGGCCATGAAGGATACCGTGGTGGGACTGAATCAGTCTCCGGTAGATTATTATCATATTACTTATCAGACCTGTGTGGAGGAGTAATGAAGGAAAAAGAAGCATTACTGGAAGTTCGGTCTTTGTGTGTCCGTTATCCGGGGAATGAAAAGGAAATTTTACATCAGGTAGATATGACTGTTTTACCTGGGACAATCACCTGCGTGATCGGAGAAAGCGGAAGCGGAAAAAGTACGTTGCTGCAGGCGATCTTACAGCTTCCGGGCAAGGTGGAGATCACGCAGGGAGAAATTACTTTTTGCGGACAGAATCTCCAGACGATGTCAGAAACAAAGCAGCGTGCAGTCCGTGGCAGCAGTATGGGGGTCGTGTTTCAGGAGCCTGGAGCGTCCCTGAATCCGATCCGCAGGATCGGGCGGCAGTTTTATGACGCGCTGCATGCACATGACAGAACGGTTACAAGGACTGAAGCCAGGAAAATGGCATTTGAAATTCTGCAGAGCATGCAGTTTGAGGATCCGGATCGGATTTTGAACTGCTGTCCGCTTCAGCTTTCCGGCGGCATGAACCAGCGGGTGGCCATTGCGCTTGCGATGGTACTGAAACCATCACTTTTGCTGGCTGATGAGCCGACCAGTGCACTGGATGTAACGGTGCAGCTTCAGATTACAGAGGAGCTGCTTCAGATCAGGAAGCAGTATGGGACCTCTGTTTTGCTGATTACCCACAGTATGGGCGTTGCAGCGAAACTGGCGGATCAGATTGCAGTCATGCGTGACGGACAGATTGTGGAATATGGTTCGAAGGAACAGGTATTGTATCACCCATTACATTCTTATACAAAGGAGCTGCTGAAGGCGGTACCGAAGCTGGAAGATTCTGCCGGAAAAAATTTTTCAAAAGAGAACCGGCAGCCGATTCTCGAGGTGAAGCATGTGGAAAAAACCTTTCGGGAACCGGGAGGCAGGCGTTTTAAGGCGCTGGATGATCTGTCACTGACCGTGTTCGAAGGGGAATGCGCAGGAATTGTTGGAGAAAGCGGATGCGGGAAATCGACGCTGGCGCACATCATAACACGGCTGGCAGCTCCGAACCATGGATCCGTGTGGTTCTGCGGGACAGAGCTGTCAGCCAAAAAGCAGCGCGAACTGCGCAGGACATACCGGGATATGAAAATGATTTTTCAGGAACCGCGCTCCTCGTTTGATCCACGGCTCACCATCGGAAAAAGTATTCGGGATGCATTAAAGCCGGTCATGCCGAACAAAAAAGAACAGAGATTGGAAACAGAACGCCTGCTGGAGACAGTCGGGCTGAAGGGCAGCTATGCAGACATGTATCCGTGGCAGGTCAGCGTAGGGGAATGTCAGCGGGCAGCGATTGCCCGGGCGATCGCTCAAAATCCACGTTTTCTGATCTGTGATGAAGCGACCTCAGCATTAGATGTGTCGGTACAGGCACAGATTATGGAACTGCTGATCCGTATCAGGAAAGAAAAGAATCTTTCAATTCTCTTCATCTCACATGATCTTGCACTGGTAAGCAGCTTCTGTGACCGGATATATGTCCTGAACCACGGGAAAGTAGTGGAATCAGGGGAAACGGCACAGATTATCCATGCGCCGCAGCAGCCATATACAAAAAAGCTGATCGCCTCTTTATTGACAGTATAAAAGACAGGAGGAATTTAACACATGTTGACACAGGAACAGATCAATCAGGACTGGACGGTACGGTCTGATAATTATAACCGTTATGTAGAGGAGGAGTTTGCCACAGAGCGTCCGGCAAAGTGGCTGGAACGCATTGAGAAAAATGCGCCTTCTGGTCGTCCGCTCAAAATTTTGGACGCCGGGTGCGGACCTGGATTTTTTTCTGTGCTTTTGTCCAGGGCAGGACATCAGGTGACCGGGATAGACGGATCAGAAGGAATGCTGGAGCATGCCAGGGAAAACGCACGCAGATTCGAAGTGGTGCCGGAGCTTGTGCAGGGGGATTTTGGTGACCTTCCATTTGCCGACAATACCTTTGATCTTGTTATAAGCCGGAACGTGACGCATATTATCCGGAACCATCTGAAGGTCTACGGGGAATGGCTCAGAGTCCTGAAGCCGAATGGCGTTTTGCTGATTTTTGACGCAAACTGGCATTTACCATATCAGCCAGGCAGCGTCCGTGAAGAAGCGATCAGAAGAGAACGGCTTGGACTTGAAAAATATCACAGTGGTTATACGCATGATGGTTCCTATGAATATATTGACAGTGAACTTAATCCGGAAAATTACCGTGTGTTTGGAAAAGCACAGCGCCCTGATTTTGATCTGGGAGTGCTGGCACAGCTTCCATATAAAGAGATATCTTTTGAACGGGATGTCACAGAAGAACTGTGGAGTGAACGGGAAAAACTGTTTTATGGAGCTACGCCATTGTATATGATTCGCGCAGTGAAGCAATAGAGGGAAGAAATGGAAAAAAGAAGCAGCTGCGGCTGCTTCTTTTTTCAGATGTACCAGTCAGGAAGCTGGAGTACATTTTCACGCAATGCGCCTGGAGCAGGGCACATACAGATGACAGCTCCTGTCCCACGTTTCTTTTCCGGGATCTGATCGAGAATCTCTGGCGATAAGGTGTTTACAATACTCATAAAGGGCTCCTTTGGGTTATTATTTAAGATTCGACACCTTAATTTTACCACAAATGGAAAAGTCAGGAAAACAATTCAGACCGGATAATTGCAATCCGCTTTGATATTTACCCGTGACCGGGTAATAAAGCAGAATGGTAACTACAGAATGTAAACGATTACATTTCGGAAGAAGAGGTGGAAAAAGCAGAAAATCAGGGAAGATAGCAGGGAAAATAGCAGCATTCACGGTTGAAAAAATTTGAAAATCCATGTAAACTATTATGAAAAAGGATCTGAAAATGTAATTAATGTAAACGTTGACACAGGAAAAAAACGGTGCTACAGTGAACACGGAAAAGGGGAGGTATCATGGCAACCATCAGAGATGTGGCAAAGTATGCGGGCGTGTCGACCGCGACGGTATCCAGAGTGCTGAATAAGAAGGATGTAGTAAGCGAGGAGACGCTGCAGAAGGTGACGGAAGCGGTGGAGAAGCTCTCCTATCATCCGAACCTGCTGGCAAGATCGCTTGTGCAGGGAAAAAATGATACGATCGGCGTGTTGCTTCCGTCGTTTGATCATCCGTACTGGGGCGAGATGGCTCAGCGGCTTGACCAGGCGGCAAAGAAGCGTGGCTATTACCTCCTTTTTACGGAGTATTCCGGGAAGGAAGAGGAGAAAAGAAAAGCCTTTGAGTATCTTGTGACGCGGAAGGTAGGTGGTATCATTGCCTGCTGTCCGCTGGAAAAAGAAGCACAGGAGCGTCTCCGAGGCGAGATACGCAAGGTAGAGATGCCGCTTCTGTCTTTTGTCTGGGTGACTGACTCCTTTCCTCAGGTGATTCCGGATGACCGGCAGGGCGGACTGCTGGCGGCAAGACACCTTCTTGCCAAAGGCTGCCGGAATATTGTGCATGTCAGCGGAGACCTGGAAATGTATAAAGAGACAAATGAGCGCACGTATGCATTTGTCAGAGAAATTGAGAAGAGAGGCCATACCTGTATCATTTACGAGTGTCCGCTTTACGGAACCGAAAAAGAGGAGCTGCAGGAAGTGGTAAACAAAATTTTTTACGAGCAACCACAGATGGACGGCCTGTTTTTGAGCAATGATATTCTGGCGGCGCTTTCTGTCAGTTATGCGCTGGCGCAGGGCATCCGCGTACCGGAGGAGCTTCGGATCATCGGGTATGATGATGTGTGGATGAGTTCATTTCTGTATCCGCCGCTCACAACGATCCGGCAAAACTACGAGAAGCTCTCAGAGCAGGCGATCGAAAAAATGATCCGGATGATCAGCGGGGAGCCGATTGAGAAGAAGACGGTTGTGCCGGTGGAGCTGATTGAGCGGAAGACAACGTGAACGCAGATAAGCATTCCTCAGCTCAAGTGCGCGGAGCGCTAAGCGGTGGGTAAGGGAAGGCTTATGTCAGATTGTGCAGGTAGAAAAAAATGAGCGAAACAGAACAGGGAAGCTGCAAAATACGCAAAAAACGTGTGTGAAAAAATATGCAACCACAGAACACAGGAGGATGAGAAAATGAAACTTTATTATCAGCCGGAAGGCCATTGGTTTGGCGATTGTATGCCGTTTGGAAAAGGAGATACCTTTTATCTGTTTCATCAGAGAGATACCCGTGTACCCTGCCCGTTTGGAGAACCATTCGGATGGGATCTGGCTCTGACGAAGGATTTTGTGCATTATGAGGATTGCGGAACAGCAATTCCGCGCGGAGGCGATGACGAGCAGGATCAGTTCATCTATGCGGGGAGTATCTGCGAGGACCGTGAGGGAAGGTATCATGCATTTTATACAGGCTATAACCGTGATTATCCGGCACAGGGAAAGGCTTCCCAGGTGCTGATGCATGCGACGAGCGAGGATCTGAAGCACTGGACGAAGACGAAGGATGCAGTGACATTCGTGCCGCAGCCGGGCTACGACCCGGATGACTGGAGAGACCCGTTTGTGCTGTGGGATGAGGAGAAGGAGCGCTATATCCTGATCCTCGGTGCACGTCTTGCGGGCAATAAAAACCGTACCACGGGCCGTACTGTTTACTTCACATCCAAAGATTTAACCGACTGGAAATTTGAGGGCGATTTCTGGGCGCCGGATCTCTTTACGATGCACGAAATGCCGGATCTGTTCAAAATGGGTGACTGGTGGTATCTGATCACGACGGAGTATTCTCATGCGTCGACACAGGTATACCGCATGGCGAAGAGTCTGGAAGGACCTTGGATCGCACCGGAGGATGATGCGTTTGATGGCAGAGCTTACTATGCAGGCCGTACATTTATGCTGCATGATCAGCGGATTCTGTTTGGCTGGGTGCCGACCCGTGCCAATGAGACCGACAGTGCGAATCTTGTTTACAACAGCGAGTCGGACAAAGAGGACTTTATCTGGGCAGGCACGTATGTGGCGCATGAGCTGTACCAGCGGCCGGACGGGACGCTTGGCTGCCGTATCCCGGATACGGTGTGGAACGCATTTCAGGAGGTGCAGCCGATCGAGGATGTGATCCTTACGAGAGAGTCCGGACGCGCGCTGAAACATATCTGGAAAAATGCGGGCGACTGCTTCCGGTTTGAGGCGGATGTGACATTCGCAGAGGGAACACGGGGCTTTTCAATCGGACTGCGTGCGCAGGAGGAAGACGATGAATTTTATTCATTCTCATTTGAGTGTACACGCAACCGTGTGATTTTTGAGAAATCTCCGAACTGGCCATGGCCGCGTATGAACAATATGGGACTCGAGCGTCCGATCCACCTGGAGGCTGGAATGACTTACCACGTTCAGATCATTGCAGATGATACGATTGCGACTGTTTATGTCGATGGCGTTGCGATGAACACACGTATGTACACAAATCCGGGTGAGGGTATCTGCCTTGGTGTGACTGACGGAAGCGCAAAATTTGAGCATATGTCAATTGGATTTCTGGAGAAGTAGGGCCGGGAGAAACATCGGTTGAGAAGAGAATAACAGACGGGAAAAGGGCATTGATCGGGTATCAGTGCCTTTTTTCATGGAAATGAAAAGTGGAGAAACAGATATAGGATTGCGTTTTTAAAGATGGACGGAGGGAGTATTTTATGCTATGATTTTTCTGCACTGGAAGACCAGGATTTTTCTAAAATTGAGGCAGTAAACATTATGAAAGAAGAAACAAAATCAAAAGAAATGGACATGTTAAACGGCGGTCTTGCGGGTAAGTTGATCCTGTTTGCGATTCCGCTGGCGCTGAGCAGTATTCTGCAGCAGCTGTTTAACTCGGCGGATGTCGCAGTAGTCGGACGGTTTGCCGGGGATCAGGCACTGGCGGCGGTGGGCAGCTGTGTGGCGCTCGTAGGAATTTTTGTCAATCTGATCGTGGGGCTTTCGGTCGGGCCGAACGCGGCACTCGCTAACCTGATCGGGCAGAGGAGAAGAGACGGGATCAATCGGATGCTGCACACGATTCTGACGTTTGCCGTGATATCCGGAATTGTCCTGATGGGACTTGGACTTTTATCGGCAAGAGTAGTTCTGAAGGCGTCCGGTACGCCGGACACGGTGCTGGGTCAGGCGCTTCTGTACATTCGGATCTATTTTCTTTGTGTACCGTTTATGTTGGTCTACAACTTCGGCTCCGCGATCCTGCGAAGCTACGGCGATACGAGGCGGCCGATGTATTACCTGATTGTCTCTGGCACAGTGAATGTAATCCTGAACCTGATTCTTGTGATCTGCTTCGGGCTTGGTGTAGCCGGTGTGGCGATTGCGACGGTCATTTCGAATGTTTTAAGTGCGGGACTTGTGACGCTTCACCTGTATCATCGGGAAGATGAGTTTCAGTTCCGTTTGCGAAATATGAAGATCAACGGGCAGGATCTGAAAAAGATTCTGGTGATCGGTATTCCGGCCGGAATCCAGGGCGCGATCTTTTCTGTATCAAATGTCTTTATCCAGAGCGGAATCAATTCATTTGGTGAGGCAGCGATTGCAGGCTCGTCACTGGCACTGAATTTTGAGTATTTTACATATGATATCGCGTCAGCCTTTGCGCAGGCGGCGGTTACATTTACCAGTCAGAATTACGGAGCGGGCAATTTGAAGCGCTGCAAGAAGATCTTCTGGCTCTGCCTGCTGTTTGGATTTGGGTTTACCGAGATACTGAGCATCGTTTTTATGATCTGGGATGACTTTTTTGTGAGTATCTACACAGTCAGCGAGGCGGTCGCAGGCTATGCGATCATCCGGATGTGGCACGTATGCGCACTTGAGGGACTGACCGCGACGTACGAGGTGGAGAGCGCAGCGCTGCGCGGAATGGGAAAATCACTGGAGCCGTCGATCATCACGGTGCTTGGCACGGTCGTGTTCCGCATGATCTGGCTGGTGACAATATTCCGGCTTGTACCGACGTTTGACATGCTGATGAATGTTTATGTGGCGTCATGGATATTTACCGGAGGTGCGATCTTTATTGTGTACAGGAGACATATGCGGAAACTAGAGCAGGTACATCAGACTGTGTGAGAAGAGAAAAATATCACCTGCAATTATCAGAAGAACAGCCACGCGAAAGGAAAAAACACATGTTTATCAAAGGCATATTTTTATACACTCCCTCCATTACGGAACTGACCGTGGAGCAGGGCTATCTGCATATCAAAGAGGGAAAAACAGACGGATTTTATGAGGAAATTCCGCAGGCACTGACGGGCGAGGAGGTCCGCGACTACGGGAACGCGGTGATCATTCCCGCGTTTAATGACCTGCATATCCATGCACCGCAGTACATCAACCGCGGCGTCGGGTTTGACCGGGAGCTAATGCCGTGGCTGGAGACGTACACGTTTCCGGTGGAGGCAAAATACAGGGATATCGAATTTGCTGCGAAAGCCTACCGAATCTTTTTAAAACGGCTCTGGGCCTGCGGTACGATGCGGTTTTCGGCATTTGCGACGATGCATGCGCCGGGCACCTGGGAGCTGATGCGTCAGGTGGAGCGAAGCGGCATGCGGGCGTACATCGGGAAGGTGAATATGGACCGGAACTCACCTGAGTACCTTTGCGAGGAGACGGAGCGCTCCCTGGCAGAGACAGAGGAGCTGATCTGCCGCAGCGAAGAAGAATTAAAGCACGTAAAATATATCATCACGCCGCGTTTTGTACCGGCTACATCGGAAAAGCTGATGGCAGGACTGGGAGAACTCGCAGAAAAATATGACCTTCCGGTGCAGTCGCATCTGTCAGAAAATAAGAGTGAGATTGCGTTTGTGAAAGAGCTGCACCCGGATATTCCAACCTACACGGAGGTGTACGATGCATTTGGACTTCTGCGAAAAGGGAAGACGATCATGGCGCATGCGATCCACCTCTCGGACGGGGAAAAAGAGTTGCTGAAGGAAAAACAGACGACGCTCAGCCACTGTGCTCAGTCGAATGCTGACCTGTCAAGCGGTGTCATGCCGGTGCGGAGAAATCTGGAGTTTGGACTTGACTGCGTGATTGCAAGCGACGTAGCGGGCAGCCACACGCCTGCAATGAACCGTCATCTTGCGATGTGCATCGAGGTATCAAAGCTTCATGCACTGAATCATCCGCAGGAGCGGCCGCTGCAGCTTGCGGAAGCACTGTATCTGGCTACAAAAAAGCCGGGCCGCTTTTTCGGAAAGGTGGGCAGCTTCGAAAAAGGGTACGAGTTCGATGCGCTGGTGATCGATATGGCGGAGCCGGAGCTTTCGGGTACGTTTTCGCGGACACCGTTCGAGACGCTCGAGCAGTTCATCTACGACGGCGACGACCGGAACATAAAGGCGCGGTACTGCGCAGGAGAGCTGCTGGACGAGGAGATATGGGAGAAGTAAGAGAGGACAGAGCTGTCAGAAGGACTTTCATTTATAGATACAGGAGGTTTTGGCATTGCGAAGTACATTATCCGGTTTCATGGCGCGGTTAGCGGAAAAGAAGGCAGATGAGCTTTACGAAGAAAATCAAAAGAAGAATATTGGGGTATTAAAGATGCCGGCTTCCTTTTTCTGGTTTGGACTTGCGGGCATGGTAGTTTTTGGAGTGCTTTTGATCGTGGTTGCGCCGGTGGCAGATGATAATGGACTTTCCTATGGGCTTTTTGGTTTCCTGTTTGTTTCTGGGTTATTGATTGCAGTAATTCAGAAAAACTGTCTGGCGCTGTATCGGGACAATGAGATTATATATCGAAACATTCTTCGGATAACGCGAAAATATGATTGCAGGGAAATTGACTGCGCATATTACAGCGATGGCGGCGGTATTTTGTTTGTATTCAAAGATGGACGAAAGCTCCGTTTTGATAAAGACGAAAGAGTTTTTTACCGGGACATCGTGAAACGGGAGCAGGTGAAATGCAGGTTCCGGGGAGATGAAAAGCCGGTGATTAAGGCGGGCTACCATCCGCTTTTACTTGGATTTTTCTGGGTGCTGGTTTTGAGTATGATTGTATTAGTTTTGCAGCGGCCGGATCGGGATACGATTTTGACGATAATGATAATGGCTCTGATTTTTCTCGGTTTTCAGCTGAGCACCACGTCGTACGATAAAGAACGCAAGATCCTGACACGCAGAATATACGGCTTTCCATTCAAATACGATATGAGCCGCTGCAAGGCAAAAGCAGTTTATGAGGGTGATCTTGTCAAAGGAATCGCGATTTATAAAAATGGAAGAAAAAGAGTAAAAATCCCGGTTGGAACGGAATACAGAAATTCTGCCGCGCTGGCCTATGCGCTTTGTGGAGTTTATGTATACCGGCAGTGGAGGTAAAACTGGAAAAAGAGGGAAGTCCCCAAAATGGAAGCAGTTGTTATAGAAAAAAGGTAAAGGAATGGCACCGGATGTCAGGGTGAAATTGATGGTAGTGTCAAATAAGTTATGAAAAAACAGAGCCAAAGAAAAAGGCTCAAATGA
>ERZ827108.1980-NODE-1980-length-23831-cov-5.313804_pt1 | contig 23831 bp, 18 predicted proteins | sample MGYA00519921_ERZ827108 | MGnify/ENA primary metagenome ERZ827108 (study PRJEB31778, sample SAMEA3449258) | human gut metagenome | biome: human gut; feature: human-associated habitat; material: faeces | place: United Kingdom | collected 2010/2012 ...
CCACTGCTTATTGCTCCGCGCAACCACGCAGGGGACTTGCCTGACTCGGTTAAAATCCGCCGTCATTCAGCACAAGAGGCGGAAAAGATACATGAGGAGGCACAGGAAAAATGGCAGAACGAAAAATGAAGCGTGTAGAGGACTCTCTTACGGAGCAGTCTCATCTGCTGATGCCAAAATGTTTGAATGCAGCAGGCTATCTTTTTGGAGGACAGCTGCTCGCCTGGATTGATGAAATGGCGGGAATCGTGGCGAAGCGTCATGCGGAGATGAACGTGGTCACGGTGGCGGTTGACAATATGTACTTCAAAACGGGTGCGAGAGTGGATGATACAATCGTGTTGATCGGTCGGCTGACACACGTTGGACGGTCTTCAATGGAGGTTCGGATCGATACGTATGCGGAATCCCTGCAGGGTGTGCGGACGATGATCAACCGTGCATATTTTGTGATGGTCGGAACGGATGATCACCAGCATCCGGTGGAGGTGCCGGGACTGATCGTGGAGGGAGTCACACAGCAGATCGAATGGGAGGCCGGTCAGAAACGTGCTGAACTGCGCAAAATCCGCCGCCAGGAGGGCTTTTAATGGCAGGAAAAGCAGGAAAATATCAGCATCTTACACATGAATTTGCACCGGTCTATGATGCAAACAGCAGGATTTTGATTCTTGGCAGTTTCCCATCTGTGAAATCGCGGGAGCAGCAGTTTTTTTACGGACATCCGCAGAACCGCTTCTGGAAGGTGCTTGCAGCCGTTTTGAGCTGCAGGATACCGCAGACGATCCAGGAGAAAAAGGAGATGCTCCTTTCACATGGAATCGCACTGTGGGATGTGATCGCAGAGTGTGACATCATCGGCTCAAGTGACAGTTCGATCCGAAATGTGGTACCAAACGATCTGCGCCAGATTCTGGAAACGGGGAAGATCCAGGCCATCTATGCAAACGGCGGAACAGCAAAACGGCTGTATGACCGGTTTCAGAAAGATGCATGCCAGATGGAGGCAATCGGCCTTCCGTCTACCAGCCCGGCAAATGCGGCGTATTCTCTGGAACGGCTGACGGCGCAGTGGAGGAACATTCTATGAAAAATCTGAATGCAGATCTGAAATCAGGAAATTTCAAACAGGTCTATCTGCTTTGCGGCGAGGAAGCATACCTCAAAAACAGGTATAAAAAACGGCTCCGGGAGGCACTGGTCGGCACTGAGGATCTGATGAATTTTACCTCCTATACCGGAAAGGGAATCGATGTCAAGCAGGTGATTGATCAGGCGGAGACGATGCCGTTTTTTGCGGAGCGCCGTCTGATTCAGATCGAGGACAGTGGGTTTTTTAAAAATGCCTGTCCTGAGCTGGCTGAATACCTTCCGACGATGCCTCCGGAGACGTACATGGTGTTTGTGGAGAGCGAGGTTGACAAGCGCGGGAAGCTGTATAAAGCGGTGAAAGCGAGCGGACGGATCGTTGAGCTTGGGCGTCAGGATGAAAAAACGCTGACTGCATGGATTTTGAGCCAGATGAAAAAGGAAGGAAAAAGCATCCGGAGAGATGCACTCGATCTGTTTCTCGAAAAGACCGGTGATGATATGGAAAATATCGCAAATGAACTGGAAAAGCTGCTCTGTTATACGGCTGGAAAAGATGGTGTGGAATATACGGATGTAGAGGAAATCTGCACCGTGACGACAGAAAATAAGATTTTTGACATGATCCGGGCAGTAGCAGAAAAACGTCAGAAACAGGCGATGGATCTGTATTATGATCTCCTGTCTTTAAAGGAACCGCCGATGAGGATTCTGTTCCTGATTGCGCGCCAGTTCAATCAGATGCTTCAGCTGAAGGATTTAAGAGCGCAGGGATACGACAGCCAGACCGTTGCGTCCAAAGCAGGAGTTGCACCATTTATTGCGAAACGAAGCCTTGCTCAGGCTGCAAAATTTGAACTGCCGGTGCTGCAGCAGGCGGTGGAGGACTGCGTGGAGATGGAACAGGCAGTCAAGAGCGGAAAGCTTGGGGATCGGCTGGCGGTGGAGATGCTGATTATCAGGTATTCCGGAGGGGAGTAATCTTTGCTGTCCTTTGCTATCGTTCAGAACCCACTTCCAAAATGCTTCGCATTTCGTCAGTGAGGCGTATTCGCCAAATAAAATCAAAAAAGTGGTCTTAAAAACGCAAGCGTTTTACGGCCATTTTTTAATTTTACTTTGCTCTGAACAATAACAAAAAGAGCAGCCGATATGACGGAATCGGCTGCTCTTAACAGTTGAACTAAATCTATGCTTATGCCAGGGTGTTGACTGCCTTGGACAGACGAGATACTTTTCTCGCTGCATTGTTCTTGTGATAAACGCCTTTTTTTGCAGCTTTATCAATGATCGAAGTAGCAGATAATAATGCAGCCTCAGCAGCGGCTTTATCATTTGCAGCTACAGCAGCCTCTACTTTCTTGATCGCAGTCTTAACAGCCGACTTCTCGGACTTATTGCGCTCGTTTCTGGTTTTAGCTACCAGGATTCTTTTCTTAGCAGACTTAATATTAGCCAATCTCTACACCTCCAAACATTCTTGTATAATTGAGTTGCTTCATTAAAATCGGACACGGACGTTTAATGAAAACATACTCATATATATTAGTCCAAAGTTTCGGGTGTGTCAATACATATTTTACAAAAAAGCGGAAAAAATAGCGATAAACAAGGTAATTGCGGCACGAAGGAGAATGAAAATGATGAGCGGATTTCAAATACGGACGGATCTGGCACTGGAGGCAAAGGAAAACTGTGAGGCGGAACATGAGACAATTCGGGGAGTGAAAGTGGAGGAACAGGAAAACAGGGAGGCAGAAATCCATACGACGATTGTGACGATTGAGACGGAAAACGGAGCGAGGGCGATGGGAAAGCCTGTTGGAACATACATCACCCTGGAAGCACCGAATATGTCGTCGCCGGATGCGGGATATCACAGAGAAATTTCAGAAGAACTGGCAAGGCATCTGAAGGATCTGATCGGAGCAGAGAAGCTGTGTGACAAACGGATCCTGGTCGTTGGACTTGGCAACCGGGAAGTAACGCCCGATGCACTGGGACCAGATGTCGTTGGAAATCTGAATATCACACGGCATATGATACGGGTGTATGGAAGGATTTCGGAGGAACTGCAGCAGGCAGGCGTGATCAGTGCGATCGTGCCGGGAGTAATGGCACAGACCGGAATGGAGACGGTGGAAATCATCCGGGGCGTGGTGGAGGAAACGAAACCGGAGCTGGTACTTGTGATTGACGCGCTTGCGGCACGCAGCACAAAACGTCTGAACAGGACAATCCAGATCACAGACACAGGAATCAATCCCGGATCAGGAGTTGGCAATCATCGAAATGCGATCAATCAGCAAGAACTTGGGGTTCCGGTCATTGCAATTGGCGTACCGACGGTGGTTGATGCCGCGACGATCGTCAACGATACGATGGAAGAATTGATCAGAGAAATGGAGAAAATGGATGAGATGCGGCAGCTTTCCGGGGCGCTTCATGCACTGGACCAGGCAGAGAAGCATGAGATGATCCGGGAACTGATTGCTCCAAATCTGAATACGATGTTTGTGACACCGAAAGATATTGACGAGACGGTGAAATACTTAAGTTATACGATCTCGGAAGGGCTGAATCTTGTGTTCTGCGGGAAGATATGAGTAAAAACAGAGGCATAGAACGTGCCGTATGGGCATAAATTATAATAATATCGTGTTGATACACAGGCAGGCGGAGAAAGCTGCAGTTTTGCAGAGATTTCGAAGCCTGTCTGTTTTTTAACCGAGTCAGGCAAGTCCCCTGCGGGGTTGCGCGGAGCAATAAGCAGTGGGTGGGGACTTGCTTGTATCAGGAGTGGTACAAGCCACTCCTGATAAGCTGCGAAGCAGCTACTCGGTTATGAGCAAGTAGCGAAGCGGATTGCGAATATCCGCTTTGACCCGAGTCAGGCAAGTCCCCTGCGGGGTTGCGCGGAGCAATAAGCAGTGGGTGGGGACTTGCTTGTATCAGGATTTTTGGTGAAAGAAAGTATGAGGGAGGACTATGAGGGGAAACGGCTGGATGCAGCGGATGCTGTATTTTCTGATTCTGATGCTTGGCGTTTATATTGTATACAAGGGCGGCAGCCTTTTTATGAGACAGCCGGCAGTGCAGACGGTGCTGGATGGGGGAGAGGTGCAGCGAAAACTGGAAAATGCAGCGGCGCGTACGTGGACAGGCGGTTACGCGGCAGTGCTTGAGCGGAAAGGCCGAAACTGGTTTGGAAAATGGTTTCGGGCAGCACTTCCGGTGTACAGTTATCTGGCGGAACATGGGGAGAAGGAAACAAAAGCATCGGAGACAGAGCGAAAGGATCGGAGTGCGGACAGAAGCGGAGAACGTGCGGTGGAAGATAAAATAGAGAGGGAAGCAAATGCAGGAGATGCAAAGAATATTCTGTCAGCTGCAGAGAATGAAGAAGATGGCGAAGCCCTGAAAGAAGAAGGAGCAGATGAGGAGAGCGGAGGAGAAGCAGGCCGCGATTTAAAGTCTGCAAGTGGGTTAAATAAGGGAGAAAAAAAGAGCGGGAGAAAAGCCACGGAAAATGCTGCAGCAAAGGAAAAAGAAATAAATACAGAGACAAACACGGATGGTGAAACAGAAAGTGACAAAAACAATAACAGAGAAAAAGTGCCGGAATATAACCCGGAAGAATACGAAGAAACGGAAACCTTGTCAGAATCCGAACCGACGAGGGAAGTCCTTGGACGGACAATTTCCCCGGATCTTCTTTTGCAGCTCTCGGATTTTAATTATCTTGTGAATGAATATTTTACCGTAGATGGTGGGACAGTGGCTGACGCAGATCTTTTGGATGCGGCGTCTTTTTTAGCGGAAGATCTGAGTATCGTTAAAAATCCGGCCGTTCCGCAAATTCTGATCTACCATACCCATTCACAGGAAGAGTTTGCAGATTCTGTGGAGGGAGATACAGGGACGACAATTGTCGGAATGGGGGATGTGCTGGCAGATGCGCTGGAAGCAAAGGGATATCAGGTGATCCATGACACGGGAGTGTATGATCTGGTGGATGGAGTGCTGGATCGGAGTGCGGCATATGATTATGCGCGGACGGCAGTTGAAGAACTGCTGGCGCAGTATCCAACGATTCAGGTCGTGATCGATCTGCACCGCGACGGTGTGGAAGGACAGAAATTTGTGACGGAGATTGATGGAAAACCATGTTCGATGGTGATGTTTTTTAATGGGATTTCAAGAAATCAGCAAGGGGAGATCAGCTATCTTCCGAATCCGTATGTGAAGCAGAATCTGGCATTTTCCTTTCAGATGGAATTTGCGGCGCGGCAGCAGTATCCGGGTTTTACGCGAAATATCTATTTAAAAGCGGAACGTTTTAATCTGCACCTGCGGCCGCGCTCTGTGCTGATCGAGGCAGGGACGCAGCTCAATACGGTGGAGGAGGAGCGAAATGCGATGGAGATCCTGGCGAATCTGCTGGACGAAGTACTGCAGCAGCACTGACTTTCCTATGGACAATACCGGAAAAAGTGTGCTAAACTGTATCGAAGATGTCAGGAGAAACCGATTTGCTTCCTGACGGTTATTTTACTGCGAGGAGGAACTTAAGTGGCAGCAGATCAGAGCAAAATCAGAAATTTTTGTATTATTGCACACATCGATCACGGCAAATCAACGCTGGCGGACCGGATCATTGAGATGACCGGACTGCTCACAAGCCGCGAGATGCAGGATCAGGTGCTCGACAATATGGAACTTGAGCGGGAACGCGGAATTACGATCAAATCTCAGGCGGTCCGTATTATTTACGATGCAGATGATGGACAGGAATATATTTTTAACCTGATTGATACGCCGGGACACGTGGATTTTAATTATGAGGTATCACGCAGCCTGGCAGCGTGTGACGGCGCGATCCTTGTTGTGGATGCGGCGCAGGGAATTGAGGCACAGACACTGGCAAACGTTTATCTCGCACTCGATCACGATCTGGATGTAATGCCGGTCATCAACAAGATCGATCTTCCGAGTGCAGATCCGGACCGTGTGGTGCATGAGATCGAGGATGTGATCGGAATTGAAGCGGAGGATGCCCCGCGGATTTCCGCAAAGACTGGATTAAATGTACATGAAGTCCTGGAGCAGGTGGTGCAGAAGATTCCGGCACCAAACGGCGACCCGGATGCCCCGCTTAAAGCGCTGATTTTTGATTCCGTGTATGATTCGTACAAAGGAGTCATCGTCTTTATGCGTGTGAAGGACGGGACTGTGCGAAAGGGAACGCGCATCCGAATGATGGCGACCGGTGCTGAGGCAGATGTGGTAGAAGTTGGATTTTTCGGCGCAGGACAGTACATTCCGTGCGACGAACTGAGCGCCGGTATGGTAGGCTACCTGACGGCGAGCCTGAAAAATGTGCGGGAGACGCGCGTCGGTGATACCGTGACGAGTGTGGAACGGCCGTGCGCCGAGGCACTGCCGGGCTACAAAAAGGTAAACCCGATGGTGTACTGCGGTATGTATCCGGCTGATGGCGCAAAATATCCGGATTTAAGAGACGCGCTGGAGAAGCTGCAGCTCAACGACGCATCCCTGCAGTTTGAACCGGAGACTTCTGTAGCGCTCGGATTTGGATTCCGCTGTGGTTTCCTGGGTCTTTTGCATCTGGAAATCATTCAGGAGCGGCTGGAGAGAGAGTACAATCTTGACCTTGTGACGACGGCGCCGAGCGTTATTTATAAGGTACATAAGACGAACGGCGAGGTGATCGATCTGACGAACCCGTCAAATTTGCCGGACCCGTCAGAGATTGAGTACATGGAAGAGCCGATTGTTGCAGCAGAAGTTATGGTGACGACGGAGTACATCGGTGCGATTATGGAGCTTTGCCAGGAGCGCCGCGGTATTTATGAGGGAATGGAATACATCGAGGGAACGCGTGCGCTTCTAAAGTATACGCTTCCGCTCAATGAGATCATTTATGACTTTTTTGACGCGCTGAAATCGCGGTCGAGAGGATATGCATCGTTTGACTATGAGATGAAGGGCTATATGCAGTCGAATCTGGTGAAGCTGGACATCCTGGTGAACCGTGAGGAGGTCGATGCACTTTCGTTTATTGTATTTGCGGATACGGCATATGAGAGAGGCCGCAAAATGTGCGAAAAGTTAAAAGACGAGATTCCGCGCCAGCTGTTTGAAATCCCGATTCAGGCGGCAGTGGGAAGTAAGATCATTGCACGTGAGACTGTACGGGCGATGCGTAAGGACGTGCTGGCGAAATGCTATGGCGGCGATATCAGCCGTAAAAAGAAGCTTCTGGAAAAACAGAAGGAAGGAAAGAAGCGTATGCGCCAGGTCGGAAATGTAGAGATTCCGCAGAAAGCATTTATGAGCGTTCTGAAGCTGGATGACAAATAAAAAAATTTTGAATAGCTGCTTTAGCTAAAGGTAATAAAACTATGAATAATTCAGAAGAAAAACTCGGAACATGGCCGCTTGGCCGTCTGATGTTTTCCATGGGAATTCCGACGCTGGTTGCCCAGCTGATCAATCTTTTGTATAACATTGTGGATCGCGTTTACATCGGGCAGGGCGTCGGAAGGGAGGCGCTGACCGGACTTGGACTGACACTTCCGGTGATCACGATTATTTCCGCATTCAGTTCCCTTGCGGGAGCAGGCGGTGCACCGCTTGCGGCGATCGCACTTGGACAGGGCAATAAAAGAAAGGCAGAGCGGATCCTTGGCAATGTTTTTACAATGCTGTGCGTTTTTACGATTGGTGTCATGGCTGTATTTTATGCGGCAGAAAAACCATTTTTGTATCTGGTAGGAGCAAGCGATGCGACTTACCCGTACGCAAGTGCATATCTGAGGATTTACCTGATCGGCACATTTTTTGTACAGATCGTACTCGGACTGAATCCGTTTATTACAGCACAGGGGCAGTCGAAGACGGCAATGGGATCGGTGCTCATCGGAGCCGCGTTTAATATCATTTTGGATCCGATCTTCATTTTTGGATTCCATATGGGGGTACAGGGAGCTGCACTTGCAACCATCCTGTCACAGCTTGCAGGAGCAATTTGGGTACTGCGCTTTATGACATCGCCGAAGACATCACTGCGGCTTAAGTCGGACTGTATCCGGCCGGATTTGAAACTGGTTGGTTCTATTATGGCACTTGGTGTATCACCATTCATCATGCAGAGCACAGAAAGCCTGATTTCGGTGGTCATGAGCAGTGGCCTGCAGCGCTACGGAAATGATGTGTATGTCGGTTCACTGACGATTCTGCAGAGTATCATGCAGCTGACGAGCACGCCGATCAACGGATTTACCCAGGGTGTACAGCCGATCCTCAGCTACAATTTTGGCGCAGGGAAGCTGAACCGGGTGAAACAGGCATACCGCAGGATTATTGCCGTGACGGCAGGATTTTCTTTTTTGCTGACGGCACTTGAGATGATGTTTCCAAAGGTACTTGCACGGATGTTTACACAGGATGAGGAGTTGATCGCACTTGTGGGACATGCGGCACCGATCTTTCTGGCCGGGATGCTGATTTTCGGTATTCAGATGGGCTGTCAGACAACGTTTATGGGACTTGGACAGGCAAAGATTTCCCTGTTTATGGCGCTGCTGCGTAAGGTATTTCTGCTTGTGCCGTTCGCATTGATCTTTCCGATGGTCACTGGAAAGGCAGACAGCATTTACTTCGCAGAGTGTACCGCAGATGCGCTGGCGGCAACGATCTGCGGTACGGTATTCGCACTTAAAATACGGAAGATCTTGGAGAAAAAAATCTCATAAGGCAGAATGCCTTATGAGCGCGCGTCCGGTATCAAGGATGTCAGGGTGCCAGGATCAAAAATCTCATAAAAAACAGGCGGAGAAAATGATGACAAGAGAACTGGAAATTTATATTCACATCCCGTTTTGTGTGCGTAAGTGTGCGTACTGTGATTTCCTTTCCGGACCTGCAGATCAAAAAACACAGGAGCAGTATACAGATGCGCTGATCCGGGAAATTCAGGCGTTTCCGAATGCAGAGCAGTATGTAGTCTGCTCTGTTTTTATTGGCGGCGGGACACCTTCTGTACTTTCCCAAGAGGCGATTGGGCGGATTCTGGAGGCGGTGAGACGGAAGTTTCATTTTGTGAGTGAAATAGATGGAGATTTTGGCAGTGTGGAGATCACGATTGAATGCAATCCCGGAACAGCAGGAGAAGAGAAGCTTTCTTATTATAGAAAGATTGGAATCAATCGTCTGAGCCTTGGCCTGCAGTCGGCGGACAACCGGGAACTTGCACTGCTTGGCAGAATCCATACATGGGAAGTGTTTCTGGAGACGTACCATGCGGCGCGGCGTGTTGGGTTTACAAACATCAATATTGATCTAATGTCCGGGCTGCCGGGGCAGAGTGTGGTTTCCTGGGAACGGACGCTCGACCAGGTGCTGGCGCTTGAACCGGAACATATTTCGGCTTACAGCCTGATCATTGAAGAAGGAACTCCGTTTTATACACGATATCGGAAGGATGAGGAATTGCGGGATCAGGGAGAGGAGCCGGAGCTTCTTCCATCTGAAGAGGCAGAACGACAGATGTATGCGCGCACAGAGGAAAAGCTGCTGGAACATGGCATGCATCGCTATGAGATCTCAAATTATGCAAAACCAGGATTTGCGTGCCGCCATAATGATGGATATTGGACTGGTGTGTGGTATGCCGGTTTCGGACTCGGTGCCTCTTCGCTGCTGAACCATACGCGTTATCGCAATACAGAGCATATGGAAGAATATCTGACCGCAGCTCCGGAGCAACTGGCCGGCTATCGCGAGACAGAGGCTCTGACGCAGAACGATGAAATGGAAGAATTTATGTTCCTCGGACTGCGCAGGATGGCAGGTGTGTCAGAATCAGAATTTGAGAAACGATTCCGGAGGACGATCAGGGAAGTCTACGGAGAAACTCCGGACAGCCTGATCCGGCATGGCCTGCTTGCCCGGAAAGGCGACCGCTATTTTCTTACGCCCGAAGGAATGAACCTCAGTAACTACGTTATGTCGGAATTTATTCTTACCAGTTCTGAACAGCAGCAGAAGCATAGAACAGACTGAAGCAAATTTATTTGCGAAAGGCTGAGATATGCTTCTGGGATGGGCGGAACGCCCATTAGCCGCAGACAGGAGCTGCGAAGCAGCGAATAACTTGCGAAGCAAGTGGGTCTGTGGCCTGCGTGCAGAACGTCCGGAAATGAACACAAGTAGGAGGGAACATTATGCAAAGAAAAATTCGCTGGGGACTTCTCGGTGCAGGTAATATCCTGCACCGGTGGATGAAAGGAGTACGCCAGGTAGAAGACATGGAGATCGCAGCGGTCTCATCAAGAACAAAGGAACGGGCGCAGCTGATGGCGGAAACATTTCAGATTCCGGAGGCGCTTACTTATGAGGAACTGCTTGCCCGGGAGGATATCGATATCGTTTATATTCCGGTTCCGCATCCGGCGCATAAGGATCTGGCAATCCGCGCAATGAATGCAGGCAAGGCAGTACTGGTGGAAAAACCAGCCGGGATCAATGCGCGTGAGCTGGACGAGATGGTCGCATGTGCAAGAAAAAATGGAGTTTTCTTTATGGAAGCAGTATGGACACGCTTTTTTCCTCTGATAGAGCAGCTGCGCCCGTATTTTTCGGAGGATGGGATCGGCGAGGTACGTGCGATCAGCACCAACTTTTCTTACCGGACGGAAGATCCGTCTTCACGGCTTTTTGATCTGGAGCGTGCAGGCGGCGGTCTTCTTGACACCGGCGTTTATAACCTGCATTTTAATCATATGATCCTGCAGAAGAATCCGGTGCGGCTCATGGGCATGGCATCGATGAACACGGATGAAATGCATCTTCCGGTGGATGAACAGGCGGCGTATATCGCGCAGTATGAGAAAGGTGAGCTTGGCATGATGTGCAGCGCAGTGCGTACAGATATGATCGATACGGCTTATATTTATGGTACAGAGGGCCATATGATCCTGCCAAAGTTCTGGAAGCCGACACGGGCACAGATCGTGATCGGGGAGAAAACAGAAGTCCTGGAATGTCCGGTACAGCAGAAGGTTCCGGGGATCGAGGACGAGGGATACCAGTATGAGCTGCGCCATGTCAATGCGTGTCTTAGGGACGGAAAAAAGGAGTCGCCGGTGATGACGTGGCAGGCAAGTCATGATATCCTGGCGCAGTGTGATGAACTGCGCAGACAGTGGAATCTGGTGTATCCGGCAGACTTTACAAGTGGAAAGTAACATGATAGAATGAAACCGTTTTACAGAACAACAGAAAGAGAAGGAACAACCATGAAAATCATTACCCCGAAGAACTTATCAGGTTTTATGGAGCTGCCGCCGAAGGAGCAGGTCCTTTTTGAAAAAATTAAACAGAAGCTGGAGGAGACCTACCGTCTGTTTGGATTTTATCCGATTGATACGCCGGTGCTGGAGCGCAGCGAGATCCTGCTGGCGAAGACTGGCGGCGATACGGAGAAACAGATTTACCGTTTCAGCAAGGGCGATACGGATATGGCGATGCGTTTTGACCTGACAGTGCCGCTTGCAAAATATGTGGCAAAAAATTATTCAGAGCTGACGTTTCCGTTCAAGCGTTACCAGATTGGAAAGGTATACCGCGGCGAGCGTGCACAGCAGGGAAGATTCCGTGAATTTTATCAGGCGGATATTGATATCATTGGAGACGGTGATTTAAGCGTAGTGAATGACGCGGAAGTGCCGAGCATCATGTATCAGGTATTCACAGGACTTGGACTGCACGACTTTACGATCCGGCTGAACAACCGCAAGGTATTAAACGGACTGTTTGAGATGTATGGGCTGAGCGAGATCGCGACGGATGTCATGCGCGTGATCGACAAGCTGGAGAAGATCGGTGAGGAGAGTGTAAAAGCGGAACTGTCTGAGATGAATGTACCGGCAGAGGCATCCGACGGGCTGCTTGCGCTGCTGACGTTCAAGGGTTCCAATTCAGAGATCCTTGAGAAACTGAAAGGTTTTGCAGGCCGCAGCGAAAAGCTGGATCTTGGCGTGCAGGAACTCTCAGAGGTTGTTTATTACATGGATAAATTCGGTGTTCCGCAGGAGAATTACCGCGTGGATCTGACGATTGCAAGAGGTCTGGATTATTACACCGGAACCGTATATGAGACGACATTCAACCGCCATCCGGAGCTCGGAAGTATCTGCAGCGGCGGCCGTTATGATAATCTGGCAGAGTTTTATACGAAGAAAAAACTTCCGGGTGTCGGCATGTCGATCGGCCTGACGAGACTGTTTTATATCCTAAATGAGTTTGATTATCTGAACCGTGTGCTTGCGACATCCGCGGATGTGCTCGTGATCCCGATGACAGAGGATATGGCAGCGGCAGTGGAGATTTCCGCAAAGCTTCGTGCGCAGGGAATCAGCACACAGATTTATTTTGAAAAGAAGAAGTTCAAACATAAGATCAGCTACGCAGATAAGCTGTCGATCCCGTATGCAATGTTCCTTGGAGAGGATGAGCTGAAAGAAAATAAAGTGACACTGAAGAAGATGTTCGCGGCAGAAGATGATGAGAACAAGCAGTGTACAATATCGCTGGAAGAGGCAGAATCTGTCATTTTAGACGGTCTGAAGGCGCTGCGGCAGGGTGCGTGCATCCAGGTTAACTGACTGCACGGGACTGTTTGCGGGAAAAAATTCTTGACAAGTACAGGACATTAGTAGTAATTTTGTAGCGATGCAAATGTTCAGAGCAGTGACGGGGCTGTTCGCAGCCAGAAAGATACATAAGATTTCTGCGCTGGCGGGGAGAGGTCCGGCTTTGAACGGTAACATAACAGCACAGGAACGTGCCTGGCAGAATGTGCAGGGCAGTTCCGGGATAATGTGAGGGATAAGATCATGCAGGAAATGAAGCCGATTAAAGAAGGTAAGGTACGCGAGATTTATGACAATGGAGACAGCCTGATCATGGTGGCAACAGACCGTATCAGCTGCTTCGACGTAATTCTGAACAATGTAGTATCGAAAAAAGGAACTGTTCTGACGCAGATGTCAAAGTTCTGGTTTAATCTGACGAAGGATATCCTTCCGAACCACATGATTTCTACAGACGTAAAAGATATGCCGGAATTTTTCCAGCAGGAGAAGTTTGACGGAAACAGCATGATGTGTCGGAAACTGAATATGATTCCGGTTGAGTGTATCGTGCGCGGTTATATCACAGGAAGCGGCTGGGCAAGCTATCAGAAGACCGGTGAGGTCTGCGGCATTCGCCTTCCGGAAGGCTTACAGGAATCTGACAAACTGCCGGAGCCGATCTACACACCGTCTACCAAAGCTGAGATCGGTGATCATGATGAAAATATTTCTTTTGAGCAGAGCATTGCACATCTGGAAAAATATTATCCGGGCAGGGGAAAAGAGTACGCAGAGAAGATCCGTGATTACACGATCGCGCTGTACAAAAAATGTGCAGAGTATGCGGCATCCCGTGGAATCATTATTGCGGACACTAAATTTGAGTTTGGACTGGATGAGAATGGAAATATCGTGCTTGGCGATGAGATGCTTACACCGGACAGCTCCCGTTTCTGGCCTGCAGAAGGCTATGAGCCGGGGCATGGACAGCCGTCCTTTGACAAGCAGTTCGCACGTGACTGGCTGAAGGCGAACCCGGGCAATGACTGGACGCTTCCGCAGGAGATTGTCGACAAGACGATCAGCAAATACCTGCAGGCATATGAGATGCTGACCGGAGAAAAGCTGGCGTAAAAAAGTTTACAAAACATAAAATAAAACTCCCACAGCAGACAAGAAGAAATTCTTTCTGCTGTGGGAGTTTTTTATGCCCCGATTGCGTTTCCGGTATACAGCTGATAATACCGTCCCTTTTCAGCAATCAGCTGATCATGGGTGCCGCGCTCGATGATGCGTCCCTGTTCCAGTACCATGATACAGTCAGAATTGCGGACTGTGGAGAGACGGTGGGCGATAACGAATGTTGTCCGTCCTTTCATCAGACGGTCCATGCCTTCCTGGACGATCCGTTCTGTACGGGTGTCGATTGAGCTGGTTGCCTCGTCGAGGATGAGAACAGGCGGATCTGCGATCGCGGCGCGTGCGATGGCAAGCAGCTGACGCTGACCCTGGCTTAAGTTTGCACCGTCTCCGGTGAGCATTGTGTTGTAGCCATCCGGCAGACGGCGGATAAAGCCGTCTGCATTCGCGAGCTTTGCTGCTGCGATGACTTCCTCATCGGTCGCATCAAGCTTTCCAAAGCGGATGTTTTCGCTGACTGTTCCGGTAAAGAGATGCGTATCCTGCAGTACAATACCGAGAGACCGGCGCAGATCCGCTTTGCGGATTTTGTTGATATTGATACCGTCATACCGGATCTTTCCATCCTGAATATCGTAGAAACGGTTGATCAGGTTGGTGATCGTCGTTTTTCCGGCACCGGTGGAACCGACAAATGCGATCTTCTGACCTGGCTTTGCGTAAAGTTTCACGTCGTGGAGCACGATTTTATCGTCCGTATAGCCGAAGTCCACACCGTCAAAGACGACATCACCGCGCAGTTCCTTATAATCGACGGAGCCGTCTGCCTGGTGGGTATGCTTCCATGCCCAGTGGCCTGTGCGGCTGGTGCTCTCGGTAAGCCTTCCGTTTTCCTCTTTGGCGTTGACGAGCAGGACATAGCCGTTATCGACTTCGGTCGGCTCATCCATGAGCTGGAAGATACGCTCTGCACCGGCCATAGCCATGACGATAGAGTTGAACTGCTGGCTGACCTGGTTGATCGGCATGTTGAAGCTCTTGTTGAAAGTAAGGAAACTTGCAAGTCCGCCAAGGGTAAAGCCGCCAATGCCATTTAAGGCAAGAATACCGCCGACGATCGCGCAGACCACATAGCTGATATTTCCGAGCTGCGCGTTGATCGGACCCAGGATATTTGCAAAGGTGTTCGCCTGGTCGGCGCTGTGAAACAGCGCGTCATTGAGGCGGTGAAAGTCTTTTTTACTCTCTTCTTCGTGACAGAAGACCTTTATAACCTTCTGGCCGTTCATCATTTCCTCAATGTAGCCATTAACTTTACCGAGGTTGCGCTGCTGCTCAAGAAAATATTTTCCGCTCAGACCGGCAGCCTTTTTTGTACAGATGAGCATCAGGCTGACCATTACGAGTGTGACGAGGGTCAGCGGCACGTTCAGAATGAGCATGCTCACAAAGACACTGACGATCGTAAATGAGCTGTTGATGATCTGCGGAATACTCTGACTGATCATTTGGCGGAGCGTATCGATATCGTTTGTATAGACAGACATGATGTCGCCGTGTGCGTGGGTATCAAAATACCGAATCGGCAGAAGCTCCATATGGGAAAACAGATCGTTGCGCAGATTGCGCAAGGTTCCCTGAGTCACGGAAACCATGATGCGGTTGTAAGCATACGTTGAGATGACACCGAGTCCGTAGAAGATGGATACCCGGCCGATCGCTCCGGCAAGCGGAGAAAAGTCCGGCTGGTCGGTCAGCAGAAACGGAGTGATATAGTCATCGATCAGATTTTTGGTAAACATGGTGCCCTGCACATTGGCAAGAACGCCGATGAGAATCAGCACAAGAACGCTGATGCAGTGGATTTTATAATCGCGGAATACATAGCCCATCAGGCGCATGAGAAGTTTGCCCGGGTTGGCTACCTGTGGTTTCTGTCCGCGTGGGACGCGGTTTCCTGGTCCTGGCATACTCACACCTCCTTCTTTTCATCAAAATCGCCGCCGCCTTTTGTCTGGGATTCATAGACCTCACGGTAGATGGCGTTGCCGGCGAGCAGCTCTTCATGGGTACCAAAACCGTTGATGCGGCCTTCTTCAAGCACAAGAATGCGGTCAGCATCCTGAACACTGGAGATGCGCTGTGCGATGATCAGTTTCGTCGTGTTCGGGATTTCTTCGCGGAAAGCCCGGCGGATCTTTGCATCCGTTGCGGTATCCACAGCACTCGTACTGTCATCGAGGATCAGGATCTTCGGCTTTTTCAGCAGGGCACGCGCGATACAAAGGCGCTGCTTCTGACCACCGGAGACGTTGTTTCCGCCCTGTTCGATATGGGTGTCATATCCCTGTGGGAACGTGTGGATGAACTCATCTGCACATGCAAGCCGGCAGGCTTCCCGGCATTCTTCGTCAGTTGCCTGCAGATTTCCCCAGCGCAGATTGTCATAGATGGTACCGGAGAACAGTACATTGTTCTGTAATACGACAGAGACCTGGTTGCGAAGCGCTTCCATTTCATATTCTTTTACGTTATGACCGCCGACCAGTACTTCACCCGCGGAAACGTCGTAAAGACGGCTGATCAGAGAAACGAGACTGGATTTTGCGCTTCCGGTCGCACCGATGATGCCAATTGTTTCACCGGAGCGGATGTCGAGATTGATATCCTGCAATACCGGTTCCTGACTGTCTTTTTTATAGGAAAAGTCTACATGATGAAAGGCGATGCTTCCGTCCGGAACTTCCAGAATCGGGTTTTCCGGATCAGAAAGGTCACTTTTCTCGTTTAAGACTTCACAGATACGCTCTGCGCTGGCTGTGCTCATAGAGAGCATGACAAAGACCATAGAGAGCATCATCAGGCTCATGAGGATATTCATACAGTACGTCAGAAGACTCATCAGTTCCCCGGTGGTCAGTGTATCGCTGACGATCATTTTTGCACCGAGCCAGCTGATCAGGATGATGCAGGTATAAACGGTAAACTGCATCAGAGGCGCATTGAAAATAACATTGTGTTCTGCTTTGACAAAGATGTGGTAAATATTTTCGCTGGCCTTTTTAAATTTAGTGGTCTCGTGTTCCTCGCGGACGTAAGCTTTTACGACGCGGATCGCAGAGACATTTTCCTGAACAGAAGCGTTTAGTTCATCGTACTTTGGAAATGCCATCCGGAAATATCTGGTGGCATGGCGGATAATGAAAAATAGGATCACGCCGAGAAAAAGAACTGCAACGAGATAAATGCTGGCAAGACGTGCATTGATGGTAAAAGCCATGACAAGCGCACAGACCATACTCGCCGGAGCACGCATCATCATGCGGAGCATCATCTGGTAAGCGTTCTGAATGTTGGTCACATCGGTGGTCAGACGTGTGACAAGACCTGCCGTGCTGAATTTATCAATATTCGCAAAGGAAAAGGTCTGAATATGATCGAACATGCTTCCGCGGAGATTTCTGGCAAGTCCGGCAGAAGCTTTTGCCCCGTAGCGTCCGCCGGCCATGCCGGCAAACAGTCCGATGGCGGCTGCGACGATCATCAGTCCGCCGACGCGGTAGATGTGTCCGAGATCACCGGCATTTACGCCCTTATCGATGATCGAGGCCATCAGATAGGGAATCATGGTCTCCATCAGCACCTCCAGCAGCATAAAGAGCGGAGTTGCGATGGAAGCTCGTTTGTATTCCCGTACTTCTTTTAACAGTGTCTGAAACAAATGATTTCCTCCCTTCTTTGGTAATGTACTCCCGCAATCTTTTCTGTATCTGCTTTTTTGGGGTAATAAAAATTTTTTTCGTAAAATCAGGCATGAAAAGATTATGAGAGTACAGTGCAGAAACCTGACAGATCAGAAAAATGGTGTTTTTTATCATAATAAAACAGTCTTGTACACCAACAGGTGAGAAGACTGTTTTTGGATAGATCCGTCAGATCCAGATATACTCTAGTGTAGAACAAATAGAAAAATGAGTCAAGAAAAAAACTGTGTAAAATTTGTGTCACCACTTATAGCAAGCGTTTTGAAAAAGCTGGTTCTGAACGGTGATAAGAATTATTTTTCTTCCATCAGGGCAAGCTGTGAAAGAGTGAAATCGTGCAGCGCACGGTAATCCTCCTCGCTGTAATGGATTCCGTCAATTGTCTCGACCGCATTAGCCATCATCCAGGTATAGCTGTCGATATACGTATCCGGAAAAAGTGTTTTCATGTGCTCGTTGAAGTCTGTGATTTCTTCGTTTGTGATTGCACTGCAGCGCTCCGGGTCGATCGGATTGACGGAGAGAAAATAAAAGCCTGTATCAGGGTATTCTTTAAGCAGCGAGCGATACAGAGCGAGGTAGAGGTCGAGGTTCTCGTGATCGTTGACACCGAGGTTGAGAATGACAGGAGCGTCTGGATACTGCAGGATCGCCTTTTTCATAAGAGGGAGTCCCTCGGTAGAAAACCAGTAATAGCCTTCTCCGGAGGCGCCAATATAGCAGTCGCCATCTTTCATGGCACGTTCCATGCCGACCGTGCGGGAATCACCGACCCAGATGAAAAGAGGAGAGTCGGAGGATTCGGTCTCGGTTTCTTGAGTGCGTGCCTCGTCGGCCTGCTGCACGCTGCGCTGAAGTGTTTCGATCACGGCATCTGCTTCCGACTGTGTTTTCTGAGTATGTGCGAGCAGCTCGTCCGATGGATCACTTGCTTTTAGATAGATGGCGAGTGAGCACAGGAGCACCATGCCAAGCAGGGTGAGGGTCAGACAGAGCAGAGTCTGTTTCTTCATATATATAAGGTTCCTTTCTTGAAAAAAAGATGTGCGGGTAAATGATTTCCAAAACAGGTTTCTGAAAGGAAATCCATAGAATAGATTCTACTATAACACAGTTGAAAGAAATGTCAAATTGTGGAGAAGGCGGAAAAAAATTAAAAATAGCTATTGACAAACAAAGGGCAAGGTATTATATTAACTGCATAAGGTGTTAGCACTCAAGTTCATAGAGTGCTAACAAAGCAGAAGAAAACAATCTGTTTCTTCTGAAATACCTTATGAAAATGAAACAGGAGGAGTTCAGATGAAGCTCGATGATAGAAAATGGGAAATTTTAAAAGCTATCGTCAAGACCTACCTGGAAACAGGAGAGCCGGTTGGCTCACGTACAATTTCTAAATACGCTGACCTGAATCTGAGTTCCGCTACGATACGAAATGAGATGTCAGACCTGGAGGACATGGGTTATATTCTTCAGCCCCACACTTCCGCAGGACGGATTCCTTCCGATGCAGGTTATCGCTTATATGTGGACCGCATGATGGAGGAAAAGGACCGCGAGGTTACGGAGATGAAGGAGCTGGTGCTTCAGAGGCAGGATAAGATGGAGCTTCTGCTGAAGCAGATGGTAAAAGTGCTGGCCGCAAATACGAACTATGCAGCGATGATTTCCGGTCCACAGTACCACCGGACGAAGCTGAAGTTCATTCAGCTGTCCGTTGTCAATGACAGTCAGCTTCTTGCAACGATCGTTGCAGAAGGAAATGTCGTCAAGAACAGGCTTCTCGATATCGAGCACGGACTTGACCAGAAGACGGTTCTTGAGATGAATATCCTGCTGAACAGCGCACTGAACGGTCTGACGATCGAAGAGATCAATCTTGGTACGATTGCAAAGCTGAAAGGACAGGCCGGGGTACACAGTGAGCTGGTAGACCGGGTTCTTGATACGGTGGCTGAAGCCATTCAGACTTCTGACGATGATCTGGAGATCTACACCAGCGGAGCGACGAATATTTTCAAATATCCGGAGCTGAGCACAAGTGAGAAAGCCAGTGAGCTGATCAGTGCATTTGAAGATAAGAAAGAGCTGGCAGATATTATCAGTCAGGATTCGAATGATGAAACCGGCATTCAGGTTTACATCGGAGGCGAATCTCCGGTGGCGACGATGCAGGATTGCAGCGTGGTGACAGCGACGTATGAGCTGGGAGATGGCATGTATGGCAAAATCGGTGTCATTGGACCGAAGCGTATGGACTACGAGAAGGTAGTCGGCACGATGAAAACGCTGATGGCACAGTTGGATGAAATATTTAAAAAAGGAAAGCAGTGATCCAAGTGGAGCGCTGCCGGAGAAAGGTGGAAAGTCCAGTGGAGGAAAACAGAAACGAAGAGCTTTCGAAGGAAGCTGCAGAGACAGAGACCACGGAAACGGCTGCAGAAGAACAGGCTGCTACGGAAGATACGCGGGAAGCTGCAGCTGAGCCGGAAGAAAAAGACGATGCATCTTCCGAGGAAGAGGACAGCAAAAAGAAAGGCTTCTTCGGAAAGAAAAAGAAAGATAAAAAAGACACACAGATTGAAGAACTTACAGATCGGGTACAGCGGCAGATGGCAGAATTTGACAACTTCCGCAAACGTACCGAAAAAGAGAAGGCAGCAATGTTTGAGGTTGGCGCGAAGAGCGTGATCGAAAAGCTTCTGCCGACGGTAGACAATTTTGAGCGCGGGTTTGCCAGTGTGACAGACGAGCAGAAGGAAGATCCGTTCGTACAGGGAATGGAAAAGGTTTACCGCCAGCTGATGGCCTCTCTTGAGAGCATCGGTGTCAAGCCGATCGAGGCGGTCGGTCAGGAATTTAATCCGAACTTTCACAATGCAGTGATGCATGTGGAGGATGAAGAGGCCGGTGAAAACATCATCGTGGAGGAGTTCCAGAAAGGATACCTCTACCGCGATACCGTTGTAAGACACAGTATGGTAAAAGTAGCAAATTAAGATACAGACAGAATCTGATGAGGAGGAAACGATTATGAGCAAGATTATTGGTATTGACCTTGGTACAACAAACAGCTGCGTAGCAGTTATGGAAGGCGGCAAAGCAACCGTCGTTACAAATACAGAAGGATCCAGAACAACCCCGTCCGTAGTGGCATTTACAAAGAGCGGCGAGAGACTGGTAGGAGAGCCGGCAAAGCGTCAGGCAGTTACAAATGCAGACCGTACGATCTCTTCCATCAAGAGACATATGGGCAGTGATTACAGAGTAGAGATTGACGGAAAGAAATATTCTCCGCAGGAGATCTCTGCAATGATTCTTCAGAAGCTGAAAGCAGATGCTGAGAACTATCTTGGCGAGAAAGTAACAGAGGCAGTCATTACTGTACCGGCATACTTCAACGATGCACAGCGTCAGGCAACCAAGGATGCAGGAAAGATCGCAGGACTTGATGTAAAGCGTATCATCAACGAGCCGACAGCAGCAGCACTTGCATATGGTCTTGACAATGACAAAGAGCAGAAGATCATGGTATATGACCTTGGCGGTGGTACATTCGATGTATCTATCATCGAGATCGGCGATGGCGTCATCGAAGTACTTGCAACAAACGGTGACAACAGACTGGGCGGTGATGACTTCGATAAGAAAGTTACCGATTACATGATTGAGGACTTCAAGAAAAAAGAAGGCATTGACCTTTCCAACGATAAGATGGCACTGCAGAGATTAAGAGAAGCAGCAGAGAAGGCAAAGAAGGAGCTGTCCTCCTCCACAACGACCAATATCAACCTGCCGTTCATCACAGCAAACGAGACTGGTCCGAAGCATTTTGAGATGGATCTGACCAGAGCAAAATTTGATGAGCTGACACATGATCTGGTAGAGAGAACGGTTATCCCGGTACAGAACGCACTGAAAGATGCAGGCCTTACTGCAGCAGATCTGTCCAAGGTACTTCTGGTTGGCGGTTCCACACGTATCCCGGCTGTACAGGACAAAGTAAGACAGCTGACCGGACATGAGCCGAGTAAGACTCTGAACCCGGATGAGTGTGTAGCACTTGGTGCTTCTATTCAGGGTGGTAAGCTCGCAGGTGATGCAGGTGCAGGCGATATCCTTCTTCTGGATGTTACCCCGCTGTCACTTTCCATCGAGACCCTTGGCGGCGTAGCAACAAAGCTGATTGAGAGAAATACCACGATCCCGACAAAGAAGAGCCAGGTATTCTCCACCGCAGCAGACAATCAGACAGCAGTAGATATCCATGTGGTACAGGGTGAGAGACAGTTCGCGAAAGACAACAAGTCTCTTGGCCAGTTCCGTCTGGATGGTATCCCGCCAGCAAGAAGAGGTGTTCCGCAGATCGAGGGTACTTTTGATATCGATGCAAATGGTATCGTAAACGTATCCGCTAAGGATCTTGGTACAGGCAAAGAGCAGCACATCACGATCACTTCCGGATCCAACATGTCTGATTCCGAGATCGACAAGGCAGTAAAAGAGGCTGCTGAGTACGAGGCACAGGATAAGAAGAAGAAGGAAGCAATCGATACAAGAAACGATGCAGATGCAATGGTATTCCAGACCGAGAAGGCTATGGAAGAGGTTGGCGACAAGATCGACGCTGCAGACAAGAGTGCGGTAGAGGCTGATCTGAAAGAGCTGAAAGAACTGATCGAGAAGACAAATCCGGAAGACATGACAGATGCACAGATCGATGAGCTGAAGGCTGGTAAGGAGAAACTGATGAACAGCGCACAGAAACTGTTCGCAAAAGTGTATGAGAATGCACAGGGAGCAGCAGGTGCGGCCGGAGCAGCAGGCGCAGGTCCGGATATGGGCAGCGCAAATACAGGAAGCGCTCCGCAGGATGATGATGTGGTAGACGGAGATTACAGAGAAGTCTAAGCGCTTTAGGGCAAAGAAACGCAGGCTGTGCAGCAGATGAAATGTATGGCAGGTGACAGATAAAATAAGGAATACCCCTGTGGGCAGTGCCTGCAGGGGCATTGTCAGGTAAGGTGGAAGAAATTATGGCAGAGAATAAAAGGGATTACTACGAAGTCCTGGGTGTGGACAAAAATGCAGACGACGCAGCGCTGAAAAAAGCATACCGTGCGCTGGCGAAAAAGTATCATCCGGATATGAATCCGGGCGATAAAGAGGCAGAGCAGAAGTTTAAGGAAGCATCAGAGGCGTATGCGGTTCTGAGTGACCCGGAGAAGCGCAGACAGTACGACCAGTTTGGCCATGCGGCATTTGAGCAGGGCGGCGGAGCAGGCGGATTTGGCGGATTCGACGGCTTCAATTTTAACGGCGGCGATATGGGTGATATCTTCGGTGACATCTTCGGCGATCTCTTTGGGGGCGGAAGAAGACGCGGAGCATCCAGAGGTCCCATGCAGGGAGCAAATCTGCGCACCAGCGTCCGCATCACTTTTGAGGAGGCGATTTCCGGATGTGAGAAGGAGATCGAGCTCAACCAGAAGGATGAGTGTGAGACGTGTCACGGTACAGGTGCAAAGCCGGGAACAAATCCGGAAACGTGCCCGAAGTGCGGCGGCAAAGGTCAGGTAGTATTTACCCAGCAGTCTCTGTTTGGCACGGTTCAGAACGTGCAGACGTGTCCGGACTGCGGCGGAAGCGGAAAGATCATCAAAGAAAAATGTACGGCGTGCCGCGGCACCGGTTATACATCCAGCCGGAAGAAATTCAAAGTAACGATTCCGGCAGGTATCGACAATGGACAGAGTATCCGTATCCGTGAAAAAGGTGAGCCAGGTACAAATGGCGGTCCGAGAGGCGATCTGCTCGTCGAGGTGATCGTGGGCAGACATCCGATCTTCCAGAGACAGGATATGGATATCTATTCGACAGTACCGATGTCCTATGCACAGGCGGCCCTGGGCGGGGATATCAAGATTAATACGGTGGATGGCGATATCATCTATACTGTAAAGCCTGGCACACAGACCGATACGAAGGTCCGTTTCAAAGGAAAGGGTGTTCCATCCCTGCGCAACAAGAATGTCCGTGGTGACCATTATGTAACACTGGTAGTTCAGACCCCGACCAACTTAAATGAGGATGCAAAGAAAGCTCTGGCAGCTTTTGACGCGGCATGCGGCAACCGTCCGGCAGAGGACAGTACAGCCGAGACTTCAGAAAAAACGGA
>ERZ827108.1986-NODE-1986-length-23761-cov-3.241205_pt1 | contig 23761 bp, 31 predicted proteins | sample MGYA00519921_ERZ827108 | MGnify/ENA primary metagenome ERZ827108 (study PRJEB31778, sample SAMEA3449258) | human gut metagenome | biome: human gut; feature: human-associated habitat; material: faeces | place: United Kingdom | collected 2010/2012 ...
ACACCGGCAGCCAGAGCGCGGCTACCAACACCGGCGACCAGAGCGCAGCGACTAACACCGGAGAACGGAGCGCGGCTACAAACACCGGAGACTGGAGCGCAGCAACTAACACCGGAGACTGGAGCGCAGCGACTAATACCGGCTACCAGAGCGCGGCTATTGTAGATGGCAAAGAGTCTATCGCGATTGCGACAGGTTGTCATAGCAAAGCAAAAGGTGCGATTGGTTGCTATCTAGTATTGGCAGAATGGAAAGAAGACGAAGAATTACACATTGTGGATGTAAAGAGTGTCAAAGTTGATGGTGACCTCATCAAGCCAAACACATTTTATAAACTCGAAAACGGAGAATTTAAAGAAGTACCGTAAAAAGAACGACATCAGCTTTGACGACCTCGAAGCGATACTAAACATAATCGTGATGGAGTCGATGTGCCTTGTAATCTCCGGCGCAATCGACGAGATTGAGGCGGAACCGCCAAGCGATGACGTACAGAAAGTCTTAAACAAACTTACACTTCAGAAAGAAATCTTTGAGAAAGGATATAAGAAATGGAAATGATACTTAAAATAGTTGCTATGATATGCATAACGGCGGTATTCGTGTCGGTGTTTTCTGTTATTAAGATTGCGTTGAAAGCGTTAATAACGGAAATGGAGGATATAAAAAATGATTAAAGATAGCGGAGAAAGAACAGAATTCGAGACAGGTGCAGTGAGGGATATGCACGAAGGAAAGGGAGATATGGCAAGTCTCCCGTTCGCAGCACTGCTGAGACTGTCAAAGCATTATGAGGCAGGTGCAAAGAAGTACGGCAGATGGAATTACACGAAAGGGATTTTAGTATCGTCCTTTATGGATTCTGCATTACGCCACATTTTGAAGTATATGGACGGGCAGGTAGATGAAGACCACCTCGCTGCAGCAGCATTTAACATACTGGGCGCTATGGAGATGGAAGAAAAGCACCCGGAACTGATAGATGTGCCGACGAGAGAGGGGAAGAAAAGATTTTCGTATTACGATTTGAAAAATGTGGGTGCTGAAGAAACGGAAGAGTATACAACCGAGCGCGACGAGGCGATTAACATTGCGGAGAAATTACAGGCTGCTTTTAAGAGGTTAGAAAATAAAAGATCTTGTCTCGGTTGCAAGCATTTGCGCAAAGAAGATGATGCATACTTTTGCGACGCAGGAGGAACTTCGACGCTTATTAAATTCTGTACATACTACGAAGAAAGGGAAGATTAAAATGAAACGAGCAAAACCGAAGAAACAAAAGAAACCAATCAGAGACCCTAAAGACATAGTTGAAAAATCTACGCACCTTTTGCTTTCGGTTTGTGTTAGAACGCTATGGACAGTGTACGGTTGGAGAAAGCAAAGAATTATGAAATTCGTAGAATCCTACGCAGCACTTATGCAGGAGGTATCTGACGGACGATGCACAATCGAGCAGGAACTTATAGACTGCAAGAAGCTGACTGGAATTGATGTGCGAGAGATTGTCGTAAATGCGACAAGGAGGGGAAATTGAAAGAATACCAAAGACAAAAGGGAAATAAGTATATTCTGCCGAGAGCGCTTTACAATCAGACGATTTGGCAGATTCGGGATTATCACAGATTAAAAGACCAAGCCGAAGCGATACTGGAAGCTTCGCCTGAACCAAGCGATGGACAGCCAAAGGGAAACGGAACAGGCAATGTGGTGGAAAGTAAAGTACTTAAGAGAGAAAGGCTCCTTGATACGATTTACATAATTGAATCATGCAAAAAAGAAATCCCATCCGAATACCAAGAGGGTGTTTGGAATAACACGGTTTTCGGGCAACCGTTTCCGGAAGGCGCAGACCGTTCTACATACGGCAGATATAAATCAAAATTTGTCTATGAAGTCGCAAAAAAACTTTTTTTACTATAAGTTGCAACAACAGGGGAAAAAATAGGTGTTATAATGGTATTGTGGAAAAGCTCATAAAAGTACACTAAAAGTTTCATTTGGAAATTTCTCCTTATATCATATACTGCTTTTCCCTCTTATGTATCCCTTGCGAAAGGACGGCTTAACGGCTGTCCTTTTTGCTTTGGGAGAAAGGAACAAAGATGAAGCTGAATATCGATGTAGAGAATTTTAAGTCTGTACAAGATGTAATGAAAAGTATGGAGTCTGCTCCTGAACCAGTTATTGAAGCGACGCTAAAAGACTTTAGGCAACGTGCACCGAACTGGATTGCAAGAGAGATTACCAAAGTATATACCATAAAAGCGGGAGAAGTAAAACCAGGTGGCAGTGCAGGAACCATAAAGTCAAAGACGGACGGGCTATCTGCAAGCATAGAGTACAAGGGCAGGACTTTAACGCCGATACATTTTAAACTAAACACAAAGGTGCAGCGGAAGAAAGGGAAAGCCAAGTACATTGCACCAGGTCAAAGATTCAAAACGGATAGACCATACGTGACAATGGAAGAGAACACGTACTATCGCACGACGCTTGCAGTAAAGAAGGGCGGCTCTAAAGTATTGCACGGCAAATATAACACACCTATCTTTATGGCACAGGTTAAGGGTGGATTCCTACCATTCCAAAGGAAACCAAATGACCCGAATAAGATTGTGGCGGTGCGAAGTGTATCATTGCCACAGATGGTAAGTAATGAGAATGTACAGGAAGGAATAGAAAGAACCATAGCAGACCAGCTACAGAAGAGGTTCGAGCATAATCTTGACTGGTATTTATCGAAACATTTCAAGTGATTGTGAAACATTTTGTGAAACAATTGGCAAAATGGTTGGTAAAAGGTACTGTGGGGCGCTGACGGGGTCTGTGGCGCTCTCGAACCCAAATCGTCTCTAATTTCGAACTTTTTTTTGAGGGTATTTGGCTATGAATAATAACGAAAATAAAAGAACTTATAAAGTTTACAAACACATATTTCCAAATGGAAAAGTATATATCGGATACACCGGAAATAAAACATGGGAGAGGTGGCATGGTGGTCACGGATACAGAGGACAAGACGAAATGTTTAATGCCATAATCGAGCATGGGTGGAGAAATATAAAACATGAAATCTTGCATGATAACTTAACAAAAGAAGAGGCTTCTGTATTGGAAATTGAAGAAATAAAACAGCACAAATCTTATTTGAAAGAATTTGGTTATAATAAACTTATCGGCTCAGGAAAAGGGAGCATGCAGAATGAAACTATAGAAAAGATCCGAAATGGAAAGATCGGAGAAAACAACCACATGTATGGGAAACACTTAACGGCGGAGCATAAGAAAAAGATCAGAGACACGAGGCGTGTTTTGGGATATGAGCCTGTTAATAAGCGTAGAGTTTTGTGTGTCGACACTGGAACTATATATGAAAGCACCGCAGAGGCGACTCGTGAAACTGGAGTTCACAATTCGAGCATACGTAGGGTGTGCTATGGAAAAAGAAAAACCGCTGGAGGATATCATTGGAGGTATTTGGATTGAAAGGGGAAAAAGAAGAATACTGGGTATCGAAGCAGACAATAGCGAATATTTATGGATGCACAACAACGAACATAGAATATTTTACTAAAAATCAAATCATATCTCATAACGGTGGAAGACCTGCAAAATATGAACTCATATCTACAGCCAAAAAGCTGTTTGAATATCAAAGGGAATTGATTGAAAGTAAGGAAAAGGGGATAGAAGCGAAAAAGGCAGAGGAGCTAAAGCTAAATGGTGAGGCTCGAATCAAACAGGCTAAAGCTGAAATCGAAGAACTGAAATTGAAAGAACTACGCGGCGAACTGCATCGTGCAGAAGACATAGAAGCACTGGTAACAGACCACGCATTATATATTCGCTCTATGTTACTGGCAATGCCCGGAAAACTTGCGGTCGATATTGCTGGACTCGGAACAGCTGCGGAGATATCTGCAAGAATCCGAAAAGAAGTGTATTACATTTTGGAATGCGCATCGGAATACAAATACGACCCGGAAGAATACGCCCGAAGAGTAAGGGAGCGGGAAGGGTGGAAAGAAGTGACGGAAGATGAAGAGGATTAAAAAAGTATCTCGCGACATCTTCTCTAAAGCAATCGAAAATATGAAACCGCCGGCAGACTTGACAGTGTCTGAATGGGCGGAAAAATATAGAGTTTTGTCTCGTGAATCTTCGGCAGAGGCAGGACCGTGGAATAACAGTAGAACACCGTATCTTGTAGAAGTAATGGACAGCTTTACAGACCCTCGAGTAGAACAGATAACTTTCGTTTCATCTTCTCAGATTGGCAAAGCACTGCACATCGAGACTCCGATTCTCACGATGAATGGCTGGAAAACTATGAGAGAGATTGAACAAGGGGATATTGTATTTGACGAGAATGGAAAGCGATGTAATGTTATTGGAACTACACCAATTATGTATGACCGAAAATGCTATAAATTAACCTTTTCGGACGGGAGTGAAATCGTAGCCGACGCAGAACACAAGTGGTATGTAGAATCTTATAATGCTATAAAGTATGATGGACGAAAAGGTGTTTATAAAGGAGTTGTCACGACAGAAGAAATATCTAAAAATTTCAAAATAATATCTAAAAATGGAAGCGTGAGAAACAATTATGCAATTCCAGTAAATGGGCCGGTCGAATTTGACGAGGCTCATTTTTCTTTGCCTCCATATGTATTGGGTGTATGGCTAGGTGATGGGAATAGTTGTTCAAATCAGGTAACCACTGCTGAGTCTGACTATGAAATTATTAAGCACATAGAGGCGGAAGGTATTCCTGTAACAGTAAGAAAAAAGAGTGATGGCGTTTTGAATACAATCATAATGCCAAAAGCAAGCATACACGATATGCGTTACTGCATCAGAGGGCACGATATGAATGCAGTAGGCAGGACGAAAAAAGGATTATGCGCAGAGTGTGCGAGACAGTATAGCAGTCATTTTCAATACGGAAAGCCTGTGGACCCTGTGATTAACAGGCAGGTTACAGGATATAAGCTCCTTTACGATTTGGACTTGATAAATAATAAACATATTCCAACAGAATATCTAAAAGGTTCATACCATCAGAGACTTTCTCTTTTACAGGGGATTATGGATACTGATGGAACAATAAGTGAGAGTGGAAGATGCGAAATCATTCTTAAGTCTAAAAAACTGATTGAAGGAGTGAGTGAGTTATTACATTCTTTAGGAATAAAACACACATTGAAAACAAAGATTGCGGTATGCACAAATTCTGAGAATGGATATAGCTGTGAAGTATACCGTATCAGTTTTATGGTATATGATGACAAGCCGGTATTCCGGTTAAAACGAAAACTGGATAGAATGGTTAGCAAAAATAGCACGGGTAAGAACGGGATGCTGCGAAGGACCTCAGAGACGTTCAGGCGCAGGATTGTAAATGTGGAAGAAATTCAAAGTGTTCCTGTAAAATGCATTTCCGTTGATAGCGAGAGTCATTTATATCTTGCCGGGAAATCATTAATCCCAACCCATAATAGCGAAATAGAGCTAAACATAATCGGCTACATTATCGACCAAGACCCCGGAAGCGTTCTTTACATCCAACCGACCATAGAAGATGCGAAGAAATTCTCCCGTCAGCGAATCGCACCGATGATTCGGGACAGTAGAACACTTCGAACAAAAGTCGCAGATGTTAAAAGCAGGGATTCCGGAAACACTATCCTGCAAAAGACATTTCCGGGCGGAATGCTCACGATGGTCGGCTCGAACTCGGCAAGCGCACTGGCTTCTACTCCGGTTAAATATGTAATCGGAGACGAATTGGACAGATGGGCACTATCTGCAGGAACCGAGGGAGACCCGTGGGGACTTGCTCAGGCGAGAACGACCACATTCTATAATTCCAAAATGGTAGCCGTTTCTACCCCCACTGTAAAAGACGCGAGCAAAATCGCCGACCTGTACAGCGAAGGCACACAAGAGAGATGGTGCGTGGAATGTCCGGAATGCGGAGAGTACCACGACATTACTTTCGACGATATAAAATTTGACTTTGACACCATTAAGAAAGGTAGAAAAAAGGATTACAAAATAAAATCTGTCTATTGGTGCTGTCCGTCGTGCGGGTGCTACTCAGACGAACGAACAATTAAAAAGCAACCGTTTAAATGGATAGCGAAATACCCAGACGCATACGAGAGAGGGCATAGGTCATTTTGGCTAAACGCCTTCGCTTCTCCGTGGCAGACCTGGGAAAAGATTTGCTATTCTTTTTTAATGGCAAGAAACGACCCGGAAGCGCTTAAAGTAGTTTTTAACACAATGCTCGGCGAACTATGGGAAGACCGAGGAGACCTAATAGACGAAGATACCCTATTGTCTCGCAGAGAACCATACGGAGAGAGTGACGACGGTATACCGATAGAACTTCCAGACGGTGTTTTAGTTTTAACCTGCGCGGTCGATACGCAAGACGACCGAATCGAGTATGAGGTGAGGGGCTGGGGAAGGTACTTTGAAACCTGGGGAATTAAGAAATCTTTCATTCCGGGAGACCCGGACGAAGAATATGTATGGCTAAAATTGGACGAGGTAATTGACCGCGAATACCGATTTGCGGACGGAAAGACCTTAAAGCCTGCAATCACTTTCGTCGATTCCGGCGGGCACAAGACGCAGAGTGTTTATAAGCAATGCCGGGCGAGACTGGGGAAAAGAGTTTTCGCCATAAAAGGTAAAGGCGGAGAAGATATCCCGTTCACGAAACCACCAAGCAAGGTGGATATCGTGGTAGACGGAAGGGCGATAGCTAAGACCTGGCTTTACAATCTTGGCGTAGATTCGGGCAAGACCTCTATTCTAAAAGGTATGTTAAACGTTCTCGAACCGGGCGCAAAATATTGCCACTTCCCGAAAGAATCCGATAGAGGTTATGACCTGCAGTATTTTAACGGGCTCTTATCTGAAAAACTTGTCGCGAAAACGCAACGAGGACAGACGAAATATGTTTGGGAAAAAATGCCGGGTCACGAGCGAAACGAACCACTCGACCTTTTCAACTATAACTTAGCTGCGGTGACCGTTCTGTCTCCTGATATGGACAAAGAAGAACGGCAGCTAAAGGGATGGAAGAAACCCGAGCAAAAGCAGACGGTAAAACCCGAAGTGAAAAAACCAAAACCGAAAAAGAATAAATTGTTTGACGCGTGGTGATTTTATGAAATTTGAAATGATAAAAAAGCGGCTCGAATTAAAGCAGCAGATGTTAGATGATGCGTATCTCGCTTACTCTGAACTCTTAAAAGGCGGGGTGAAGTCTTATGCAATCGGCTCACGAAATCTAACGAAGTTCGATCTGCCGCAACTTGAAGAAACGATAAAAAAATTAGAAAACGAAATTGAAGAATTGGAAGGACTTCTGAACGGGCAGAAAGCACGAAAGGCATTTAGAGTCATTCCAAGAGACTTATAGGAGGGAAGATGGAAGCGGCAAAGATTGTGAAAAGACCGCCGACCGTTCGTGCCGTTAAAAACAGCGGATACTCTGAGGGTGGTGCGAGCTATAGTAAGAATGCCTTAAAGGGAATGATTCCTAACAGCCGTGCACCGTGGGAGGACATCGACGACAACAACCACACACTTCGGCAGCGGTCGAGAATGCTTTATATGGCTTCGCCTGTTGCTGCAAGTGCGATTAAAACGAATCGAACGAATGTAGTTGGAAACGGTCTCAAACTAAAATCGACAATTAACCGAACCGCGCTTGGGATGTCGCAGGAACAGGCGGAAGAATGGCAGAAGAAAACCGAAGCAGAATTTAACCTGTGGGCGAGCAAGAAAAATGCTTGCGACGCTACAGGGACGAATGACTTTTACGGATTGCAACAACTTGCGCTGATGTCTTGGCTAATGTCGGGAGATGTATTTGGGCTTATTAAGCATTACGAAACAACTTCGCTGAATCCGTACAGCCTAAGAATTCATTTGATTGAGGCGGACAGAGTAAGGACGCCTGTAGAAGATGCGTTCGGTGTTATAACGAACAGCCGAGGAAAAACCGAATCAGGAAATCAGATTTTTGACGGTGTTGAGGTAGATAAAAACGGAATGGTAGTTGCGTATTATGTAGCCAATAATTATCCGTTCGAATCCACTATTGCGCCGACTGATTATGTTAGAGTAAAGGCTTACGGAGACAAAACCGGATTGCCGAACATTTTACACGTAATGGACAGCGAAAGACCAGACCAGTATAGAGGCGTTCCATACTTGGCACAGGCAATCGAACCGGTCTTACAAATGAACCGTTACACAAATGCGGAAATTATGGCAGCGGTCGTCCAGTCGTTTCAGACTGCGTTCATTACAAGCGAATCGAATACGAATGAAATACCGTTCAACGAAGCGATTCCGGAAGAAGAGCAGATTGACTATGGCGAAAACGACTACGAGATGGGTCCGGGCACGATTAACTATATGCGACCCGGTGAAGATATTAGATTTAATACGCCGACACATCCAAACAGCGGATTTGACGTTTTCTCCAATGCTTTGTTTAAGCAAATCGGAGCCTGCACAGAAGTACCGAAAGACTTGTTACTGAAGGAATTTAATTCGTCTTATTCTGCGAGCCGGGCGGCACTGCTCGAAGCGTGGAAGGCGTTCCGTATGCGCAGGACTTGGCTGACAAATGATTTCTGCAAACCTATTTATGAAATATGGCTGACAGAAGCGGTGGCAAGGGGCAGAGTTGTTGCTCCAGGATTCCTGACAGACCCATTAATCCGGCAGGCATATCTGGAAAGCGAATGGATAGGCGCGCCTATGGGTATGCTCGACCCGACGAAAGAATTACAGGCAGCTCAGATGGCTATCGAAATGGGACTTTCTACCCACGAACAAGAAGCGATTAAGCTGAATGGCAGTGAATTTGGCACAAATATCGACAAATTAACGATAGAAAATCAGAAAAAAGCTGCTGCAAATGGGGCAAAACCTCCTGAAATTGGAGAAGTTTTTACGAATTTTATTAGAAAAACAATAGAAAATACCGTAGAAAGCGAGGTAAAAAAGCAGAATGAAATCCAAGAATAAGCCGGTAAAAGCCTACAATATGGCTATTTTATCCGACGATAGCGCAGAAATTAATATGTATGGCGATGTTTTAATGCAGGCGCCGCGGGATTGGTACACAAACGAAGTTATTCCCGGTACATACATTGCTGCGGACGAATTTCTGAAAGACATCGAAGACATTAAAGACAAAGCAAATATTACAGTCCACATTAATTCGGGCGGCGGAGACCTTTATGCAGGTCTTGCAATTTACAATCGCCTTAAGACACTACCCGGACACGTCACAACTGTAAACGACGGACTTGCGGCATCTGCAGCAAGTTTAATTTTTCAGGCTGGGGACACAAGAAAGATGAACGCCGGTAGTAACCTAATGGCGCACGGCGCGGCAGGCTTCCTGTTCGGCTACTACGATGTAGAGGATTTAGAGGCAACCGTAAAGGAATTTAAGGCGCACAATAATGCGATTGTAAATGTCTATGCGGAAGCTATGGGCGTTACCGCTTCCGAAGCGAAAAGCTTTATAAAGGGCGAGACTTGGCTAACCGGGCAGGAAGCAGTCGACAAAGGACTCGCCGACGAAGTAATAACAGAAGAAGAGGAAGACTTAGAGGACGGCTTTATGAACAAGCTGTCTTTTAGATTACGAAATTTGGCAACACCGGCGGCTGTGCCACCGATTGCAAATACAACCACAGGAGGCAAAGAAGTGGAAATTAAAAACATCGAAGAACTTAAAACAGCGTTCCCGGAATTCGTGGCACAGATTGAAAATGCCGCCGCAAAGGACGCAGAAACTCAGGCGGCTGAGTCCGAAAGAGAGAGACTGAAAGCAATCGACGAGATTGCGCCGTCTATCGCAGACAAAGAACTGGTGAGAAAAGCCAAGTTCGAAGAACCAATGACTGCAGGGGAACTGGCGCTTGAAGCGATGAAAGCACAGGCGGCTGTAAACAAGGAAACTCTTGCGAACATTGAAGCTGATGCAAAGGATTCCGGAACTGAAAAGGTAAACGCAGACCCGGAAGAAGACGAAGAGAAAAAAGAAGAGGAAGAAGCAAAGAATGCTTTTGCCTTCTACCATAAGTTAAAAGGAGGTAATAAATAATGCTCACAAAAGCAAATGAAAGAATTGCAACAGAAGAATACGACGGTCTGGTTTATGACCTTAATCCGAAACCAGAAACTTTCGCAGTAACAATCGCAGCCGCAGAAGGAAAACTGAAAAAAGGGGCAGTGCTGCAGCTTGAAGCTGATGGAAAAATGAAGCATATGACAACCGACGGAACCGCGAACTGCATTTTAGCAGAAGATGTTGATGCGACATCCGAAGTTACTGCACAAGCATACCGTACCGGACATTTTGCAGAAAATAAGCTGAATGTAAAATCCGGCTACACATTAACAGCAAAAGACAAAGAAGCACTCAGAAGCGTTGGAATTTTGTTATCTGACGCAATGGAATATTAATAGGAGGTATGAAATGGCATTAGACATTTTTAAGACACACCATCTGCTTGCGGCGGTGAAAACACTGGTTCCGGCAAGAACATTTTTAAGAGACAGATACTTCCCTACTAACGATGCAACAGACCTGTTTGTGACAGATGATGTGCTCGTCGAATACAAGGACGGTAATAAGAAGGTAGCACCGTTTGTTGCGCCGAGACACAAAGGTATCACGATTTTAAGAGACGGCTCCTATATGGAAAGATACACACCGCCTCTTACTGCACCGAGAAGAGTCCTCACAATCGACGACCTGTCTCGCAGAGGATTTGGCGAAGCGCTTCTGTCCGAACTGACACCGGAACAGAGACAGGCAACTATGCTGATGAACGATATGGACGAACTGTCTACGATGATTACACGCAGAGAAGAACTGATGGCTGCGGAGATTCTGACAACTAACAAATGTGTTATGAAGTACTACGCGGACGACCTGTCCACCGTAGTGGAAGAAAAGACCCTCCAGTTCTACGAAGGCGGCTCCAATCCGGCAAATTATGTCACTACAAACAAATGGGATCAGCCGAACGCGTCTATCGTGGACGACATTCACGGTATGATTTCTATGCTATCTGCGAAAGGTTTACCCGCAACAGACTTGATTGTTGGTGCAGATGTAGCAGCAGTCATTCTGAACGATGAAAAGATTCAGAAATTGTTGGATATTAGAAATTATAATATCGGAACAATCGCACCAATCGAACTGCCGGACGGCGTAAGTAGAATCGCAGTTCTGAATGTTTACGGCAGAAACATTAATGTTTTCGCTTACGACGAAACCTACGAAAACGAAGACGGTGAAGATACTCCAATCATTCCTGCCAAAACTGCTATCGTAACTGCGCCGAATGCTGGCAGAACCCTGTACGGTGCAGTAACACAGATTGAGCAGGAAGACGGTCTGTTCCATACATACGCAGGAAGAAGAGTTCCGAAGTATCTGTCCGACCCTGTAAAAGACGTTAGAACAATCACCGTATCTTCCGCACCGCTGCTGATTCCGAACAATGTAAATCCTTGGATTGTTTCTACAGTGCTGTAGGAGGGCAATATGATTAGAATTATCTCGAATGCAACTGTCGGCTGCCATATTAACCGGCGGGTTGTAAAAAAGACAAAGGATAGTTCACCGTTCAGCCTCGACCCGGAAGTCGAGGCTGAATTGGTTAAATCCGGAATCGCCGAATATGCAGACGAACCAGCGGGCGAGGTGACTTTAGGTTACCTAAAGAGCCTTAAAATGTCTGACCTGAAAGAGTTTGCAGAAAGTATCGGCGTAAAGTACAAGGCAGGCACTAAAAAAGACGCGTTTGCGGAAATTGTATGGGACGCATACAAACCGCCTGTGTTTAATCCGTTCAGTTTCCCGGAAGGCGATGAGTATGAACCGCTTTAAAGATTTAGTAGAAAGAGATATCCATAAGACATTTTTAGATATTGACTTCTTCGGGGAAATCCACTGCGTAGAGGGAATGGAAATACCAATCGTTATCGACGATGATATTTTGAAAAGTAAACAGTCCGATTTGGCAATAGCTGAGTCGGCTGTTCTTTTTTACGCACATTCCTGCGACCTGAAAAGGAAACCTGTCGGCGAGCTTCTGAACATCGACGGCAGAGAATACATTATCGACGACTGGGCGGAAGATATGGGAGTATCTACCATTACACTATCCGCTAATATTACCGCTTAGGAGACATTATGAGCATCGTTAATACATTAGATAGAATTACAGAGTGGGCACAAGAAAATCTGTGCGAACCGGTAAAGTTTAAGGCACCGCCGAAAGAGGATGAAGCCAAAGTAAAAAAGACACTGGATAGAAATCTTTCGGGAGACCAGGTAAACGACGGAGCCGGATACGAATACAAAAGAGTCACACCGATTGCTTTCAAATGGCTCGTTCCGTCCAAAGACAGAATTCCTGATGTGCAATCTCCGTTTCCTTCTATATGCGTTAGGCTGTCCGAAGGAGATTCCGAGCGAGGAAGTGGGACGATTCCTGTGGAACTGTGTTTTTCTGTTTGGAATCCGGGCACGCACGGTTCGGATATTATAAAGCCGTTGGAAGATGGTTCATACGAGCAGTGGACGGGAGACGACGCTAAAAAGTTTTTCGAACGGAATAACGACGGCTGGCGTGATGTATGGAACTGGGTGGATTTGGCGCTTCGAGAAATCGAAAGTGCAGATAATCTGAACGGAATTTTAATCGACAGAACAACTGTGAAATACGGACCATTCAAGGTAGAAGGCGAAATGGCTGACTTCTATCCGTTTTGGTTCGCTTATATTTCATTTGATGTGAAACATAATGTTTCACGAAATGTTTCACAGTATGACGAATTTTTATAAAGGAGGAAATATGACACTGAATCAATATCTCCACGGGACTTACGGCGCGTTTAGTCCATCTATCGGAGCCGTACCCGTAAAAAGTGGAACTGTTGCTGCTTATGTCGGCACCGCACCGGTAAACCTGGTGCGTGGTTATGCAGATAAGGGCGTAGTGAACGAGCCGGTAAAAATCAGTAACCTTTCCGATGCACAGAATACTTTAGGGTATTCGGATGACTGGAACACATTTACCTTATGCGAGGCTATCAAAGCGCATTTTGATAACTCTCTCGGTAATGTGGGACCGGTCGTTTTTATTAATGTTTTAAATCCGGCTACACATAAAAAGTCCGGAAGCCAGAGCAATGTAACATTTGCGAACGGTCAGGCAATCATCGTCAGCGACAAAATCATCTTGGACACTTTAGTCCTTACTGGAAAAACCGAAGGTAAGGACTATCAGATGTCCTACGACTACAATCTTAAGAGGGTCGTACTGACTTCTGACACATTAGATGGAGAAGTGGCGATTACTTACAGTGAGGTGGATACTTCTAACATCGACGAGGCGACCATTATCGGTGAAGCCACTAACACCGGAGAGTTCGAAGGTCTTGGTGCGGTCAATATGATTTACACCAAACTGAATATGATTCCAAATATCCTTGCTGCGCCGGGTTGGTCAGACAAAAAAGAAGTGTACGCGGCGATGCTAAAAACTGCTACCAAAATTAACGGACACTGGGAGGCGTTTGTAAATGCGGATATGAATGTATCCACATCGACAGACACCATCGAAAAGGCTATCAAGTGGGCGGCAGATAACGGATACAAAGACGAAAAATCCAAAGTATACTGGCCGCAGTGGAAAGCAGACGATGGAGAAATATACCATCTGTCTACACTCGCAACCTGGGGAATGATGAAAACCGACCAGGAAAACGGTGATGTTCCTATGGAATCCGTTTCCAATAAGCAGATTCCGTTCGGAAAGCTGTATTTTGGCGAAGAGAGCAAAAACAAAGGCTACGACCAGCAGACAGCGAATGAACTGAACAAAAAAGGAATCACCACCGCTACATTCTGGGGCGGTATCAATGTTTTGTGGGGTCCGCACACCGCGGCATACGATTACGACGGAATTACCGACAACCGCGCAATTTTTGAAAACTCCATCAGAACGATGATGCACATCATTAACAGCTTCCAGGCTGAGTGGGGCACGGTCATTGACGAACCGATGACGCTTTCTCTTGCGGAAACTATTAGAAATCGTGAGCAGGAAAAGGTTGACGGCTTAAAGGCTATGGGTGCGCTGATTGGCGACCCTGTTGTAGAGTTTATTGAAACCGAAAACCCGATTGATAACTTAGTACAGGGCGATTTCGTATGGAGCAGCAGAATCACTGCTACACCGCCGTTTAAGTCCGGCACAATGAAAGTAGCCTACACAACGGAAGGCTTTAATGCATATTACGGAGGTGAGGCATAATGTTTATCGAAACAAGCGGACCTATCGAGGCGAATACCACCTACTGCGACAACAAATTAGTAGCGAAAGATGTAGAATTCTCTCTTCCGGAGATTTCTGCTGTGACCGCGGATATCGAAGCAATGGGAACAATGTCACTTCCGTTATGGTCGAGATTGGAAGATTTAGAGTATACAATTACAAAAATTGGTGTAGATATGGGTCTTGCTGCACTCATCGAACCGAAGCAGAAAACTTTGGAGCACAGATGGGCGCAGACACAGATTGCACCGGACGGAAACACTAAAACTGTAGGGTGTAAGGCGTTTCTTAGAGGAATCCCGACCACAATCCCTGCAATCGAAGTAACGAATGGAGAAGCACTCGAGCTCGAAGTGACCTATACCGTAACAAGATACCAGCTGTTTTTCGACGGCAAAGAAATTCTGTTAGTCGACAGATTAACGGGCGACTTAAGAATTAACGGAAAAGACTATTCTTCCGGCGTTAAGAATTTACTGTAGGGCGGCTTGACCGCCCCTTTTTAAGGAGAAAAATATGAAAAAAGAAATCAAACTGGAAAATCCGATTTTAATCAACGACAAGAAGGTTGAAATTTTAACATATGACATTAACGAAATCACGGCCGCACTATTTGCTGAAGCTGACGTAAAAAAGAAACAGGCGGCAGGGCTTAAAAATGCGTCAATTTCTCTTGCAGTAGAGTTCGACTTCGGACTGCATTTATATATGGGGTTTGCAGCTGTTATCGCGATTAATCCCGAATACGATTTTGCCGACTTAGAGAGAATTAAAGGCAGCGACATCATTGATATGATGCAGGTGGGACGAGATTTTTTCTTGAAATCGGAGGAGGATTCACACCAAAGCGCCTCCGAAGAGCAATAAGAATTTATGCGAGAGATTTTCGAACAAGTATTAAAGAAGTACAAAAAATGCCACTAATGGAATTCTTATTGGAGTATTCCGAAGCGGCAGAGGATGCAGAAAAAGCGCAGAAAGAGCGCGAAAAAGCAATGAAGAAAAAGAAACGGAGGTGAGCGAATGGCGAGAGAGATGAAAACGACTATAACCATATCCGGTAAAATGGACGCGTCGTTAAAAAAAGCAGTTGAAGCGGCGGGGGCGAGTATTAAAACAGTCGAAGCGGCGGCGAAGGCATCCAAAACGCCGTTTGACGAACTGTCCGGTACTGTAAGTAAACAGGCGAAAACGCTTAGGAAATTGCAGAACGAATACGCCGGGTATGTTGTAGAAAATAAACAAGGTAGCGCAGCGGCGCAGGATTTGAAGTCGCAAATAAATAAGCTATCCTCCGAGTTGAATGAAAACAAATCGAGACTACAAGCTGCAGAGGACGCGGCGAAGCAATTAGCCGACGGGTACGGAGATGCAGAAGGCGGTGCGAAAAACCTTGGCGACTCTGCCGGAGGAAGTGCCGGCGGCTTTACGATTATGAAAGGTGCAATCGCGAATCTCGTTTCGGGCGGAATCCAGTGGCTTATTGGTAAATGTTCCGAGGCGGTATCGGCGTTATGGAATTTGTCAGAAGAAACACAGGAGTACCGAGAGGATATTGGTAAACTCGAAACAGCCTGGGAAGCGGCAGGGAAATCCGGAGATTTTGCAACGGAAACTTACAAAAACTTTTATGCCGCACTGGGCGAAGAAGATAGGTCTGTCGAGGCTGTAAACCATCTCGCAAAGTTTGTCGATACAGAAAAAGATATGCAAAAGTGGACAGACATTGCAACGGGTGTATGGGGTACTTTCGGGGATTCGCTTCCGGTCGAGGGATTGACCGAAGCGGCAAATGAAACTGCAAAAGTCGGCAAAGTGGTAGGACCGCTTGCGGACGCACTAAACTGGGCAGGCGTGAACGAGGACGAGTTTAATGCAAAACTTGCCAAAACTGCAAACGAGCAGGAACGAGCGGCGCTGATTACGGACACTCTAACTGGGCTATATGGAAAAGCTGCCGAAAAGTACAAAGAAAACAACTCTTCGATTATAGCGGCTCGAAAAGCGACTTCTGATTTCACCGACGCGCAGGCACAACTCGGAGAGAAAATGGAACCGTTAAAAACTAAGTTTACACAGTTCAAGACTCAGGCATTATTAGCAATTATCCCCGTAGTCAGCAAAGTGGTAAGCGGGTTTTTATGGTTATCGAACAAAGTATTCCCGATTGTTACAGGGGCAGCTGCGAAAGTATCTGCAGTTATACAAAAAATTAAGTCTGTATTAAAATCTGTTATCGACTTTGTACGAGGAGTATTTTCTGTAAATTGGAGCGCTGCTTGGAGTAGTATCGTGTCGACATTTGGAAACATATTCGGAAGGTTAGCCGGATTTGTGAAGGCTCCGTTTAATGCTGTAATTGGCTTAATTAATAGCGCAATCGGAAAAATTAACGGAATCAGCTTTAATCTTCCGAAGATATTAGGCGGGGGACACGTCGGATTTAACATTCCGACAATTCCAATGCTCGCAAAAGGCGGATTCACAGAAGGCTTATCTATCGCAGGCGAAGCAGGGACAGAGGCTGTTATTAGTTTTAATCCTGCATACAGAAAAGATAACTTAGGTTATTGGGCACAGGCCGGCAGAATGCTCGGGGCAACTACGGCGGACTTTTCTCTTACCGGCAGTTCCGGCAGAACGACCTCTGTTAACCTTGGTGGCGTAAGTTTTAGCCCAACCATTTATGGCGGAGGTGGAAACGGAACAGACATTGTCGAACAGCTCAGACGGGAATATCCGGAGTTTTTAGACCTGTTAAAAGACGCGTTAAGGCAAGAGGAGGACTTGGTATATGCTTAAATACACAACAAGCAAGGGTGATACTTTCGACATCCTTGCATTTGTTTTTTACGACGACCCTCTGCTTGCAAGCGTTATTATACAAGCGAATCCGGACTATGCAGATGTGTTAATATTCGAGGATAATGTAGAGCTGTATATACCGGAAATCGACACAGCCGAAATCCCCGAAACCTTACCACCGTGGAGGCAGTGATGATAGATGTGATTTATAAAGGAAAAAACATATCTGAAGAGGTATCTATTATAGAATGCTACCACGATATGTACGCAGAACAGCGAACGGATACACTACACATTACCTTCGACGATAGTGAGCACATATGGAACAGTTGGGGAGTTAAAACGAATGATGAAATATCCGTAGAATACGGCGCAATAAAAACAGGTACGATGTTTGTTTACAGCGCAAAACCCAGCAACGGACTTTTTAACATCGTTGCAACTTCTGTCCCTGTATCTTACAAAGACAAAAAGTCCAAGGCGTGGCAGAAAATTAAGCTAAAGTCTATGTGCAAAGAGATTGCGGAAAACCACGGTCTTAAGTTTAAGGCTTATGGAGTGGACGATGTTTTATATGAACATATTCTGCAGAAAAATGAAAGTGATTTTGCTTTTCTAAACCGAAGAGTGCGGCTTGAAGGCTGCGCTTTTCTTGTCTATGATAAAACGCTTGTTTTGTATTCGGAAAAATATATGGAAGGTAAATCAGGCGACGAAATTGAACTGGACGAAGATACCGACTATGAATACGACGACAAAAGCGGTTGGCTGTTCGGCTCGTGCAAAATCGAACAAGGCAAATACGACGGAGAATACAAGACTTCGAACGGCTCTAAAAAAGTATACATTCCGAAGTTAGATTTTACCGTCGGAAGTAAAGCTGCTGCGAATAGATACGCAAAGAATATGTTAAGATGGGCGAACAAAAACGCCTATACAGGATACTTCTATAGCGGCATTTTGACAGGATATGCGCCGGCAAGTATGGCGAAGCTGAAAAATGACCGTGCGCCATCGTGGGACGGCGAGATATTCTTAACGCACGTTCGAAACGATTACGCAAAAGGTATGAGCAAGATATTTTTTAGGAAAAAGATAGACGGAGGGTACTGATGGTAGATAAAGGCAAGATATCCGCACTAAAAGACGGAGGAACGACCGCAGAGGTGATTCCCTCGCAGTCCAGTTCGGCAGTTACAACGACGCTGACTGTACCACAGCTGCTACAAGGAAACCTTTCCGTGAACACTGAAGTTGTTTATGCGGTATTCGAAGACAATACCGGAATCATACTGGACAGACTGGACGGAAAGAACACACACAAACATAACTACACGCACGGCGGTACATCGTCTGGAAGTGATACCACGAGCGGTCCAGTGAAATAGGAGGAACAATGGGAACTGTAGCAAGATGGGGAAAGAAAAAATTTGTAATTTCTCGTTCGAAAATAAACCCGATTTATGACTTTTCTTCTTCCTATGCGATGAAGGAAGACAGCAATTCTGATACGAGCGGGAATAAAAAGACCAATACCAGAGGGAGAAAACCCGAAGAACCGTCTTTTTCCGTCGATTATGTAGCTGGTGTCGGCTGTAAGCCACGAACCGAGATAACGAATTGGCGTGCAAATGTCGGAAAAAAAGAATATTTGTACATCGGAAAAAGCCAGTATGGTAAAAACCGCTTTGAGCTAAAAACCGTAGATTTGAGCGATATTTTACTAGATTCCAACGGCAGAATGACAAAAGGCACTGTTACTCTTACTTTTTTAGAGATTCTGCCGAAAAAGAAGAGTAAAAAGTCGTCTAAGAAGGGCGCGAAGGGTGCGAAACCGAGCAAGGACGATGCGAAGAAAAAGAGTCCGTACAAAGGAAAGGGGAAAAAGTGATGCTGAAATCAGGAAACGGAGACCCGCGCCAGTGTGCAGAAAACCTGCTGCGAATTGTGCGTGGGGAAGTGCCGTATGACCGTGTCCGCGGAATTGACGGAAGTATCGTAGATATGCCCGAGGATGACGCACGGATAGAATTGGAGCAGGATGCGAAATGGAATATCGAAAACTACGAGCCGAGAATCGCCGTAGAAGAAGCTGAAATAGACGCAGAAATCGCCGAAAACGGAGATTTTAAGCTAAGTGTAAATGTGACAGAAACCGAAGAAGAGGAGTGATTGTATGGCGAAAGACTTTAATTTTGTCGAAACGGATTCACGAAGCCTATACGACACCATATTAGACAACATAATGAACTATGTAGGTGAACCGTTGTACCCGGGAGACGAGCGGAGAATAATCGCTGAGGCTGTCACACAGCTTTTGGTGTCATTCTACAATTTAATGAACGATACAGCCAAGCAGAAAATGCTGCAATATGCCCGAGGCGATGTTTTAGACGCAATCGGAGAGATGGAGAACACGCCGAGACTGTTACCGGAACCGGCACACTGTACAGTTAGATTTACTGCGAGCGAGGGCGTGACGGCAAACATTGTTATTCCGAAAGGCACGAGGGTAACGCCGGATGGAGAAATCTATTTCGAAACAGAAACGGCAAAGGTTCTGCAGGCAGGCGAGCCGCACATTGACATAGAGGTTATCTGCCAAACCGCAGGAAGCGAGTGCAACGGAATCGAGGTTGGAAAAATAAATGTGCTTGTCGATGTGATTCCGTACATTTCCAACGTTTCCAACATTAACAAGACTACAGGCGGAGACGATGGCGAACCGTACACAGAAGAAGGAGACAACCGGTACAGAGAACGGATTAGGTTATCCAAAGCAAGCTATTCTGTTGCGGGTCCTGTAGAAGCATACCGTTACTTTGCGCTGTCTGCATCTCCGGACATTTCCGATGTGCTAATAGACAGCCCTGCCGGAAATATCGTAGATATTTACGCGTTAATGAAAGGCGGAGAGATACCGTCCGAAGAGATTCTAAAAGAAATCGAAGCGAAAGTGTCTGCCGACGATGTGAGACCGATGACAGATAAGGTAACGGCGAAGGCACCGACACAGGTCGATTACGACATTGAAATTAAGTACTATTCGACACTGGACAACGAGCCGCAAGCTGTTCTGACCGTAGAATCTGCCGGTGGCGCAATTGACAAATACAATGCGTGGCAGACAGGTGCACTGGGTCGGGATATTAATCCGGACTATTTGCGAAAGTTCGTACTGGCACCCGGCGACGGAACAAACGCGGTTAGCCGAATAGATGTTACAAAACCTGTTGTAGCAGAGATAAAAAACAACCAGGTCGCCAAATTTAGCGGTAACCTGAAAGTGACACACGCTGTGATTGCGGGGTGATTTTGTGAGGCTAAAAGACGTTGATTTTATAAAATTACTTCCGCAGTTTATGCAGGACGATAAATTTAACATCGGACTATCTAAAGAGATTGATGCTGTTACGCACGACATTGAAGCAAGAATTTCCACGATGTCTACTTGGGACAGCATAGACAGCCTGTCCGAAGCAGAACTGGACGCATTGGCGTGGGAGTTGGGAATTGACTGGTACAGGATTGACGCAGAGATTTATGTGAAGCGGCAGCTGATTAAGGACAGCCGAAAGATGAGCGGCAAACTCGGTACGAAATGGGCGGTCGAAAGAATTATAAACACCTATTTCGGAGAAGGCTTTATAAATGAATGGTTCGAATATGGCGGAGAGCCGGGGCACTTTAAGGTATTCAGCTCGAATCCAACCGTCACAAATGAAAATCTGCAAGAGTTTCTGTCGATATTGGACAAGGTAAAAAGAGCCTCGTCACATTTGGACGGGATTGTTATTACTTTGACCGGCCGAATGTTTTTACACCTTGGAATCGGTATCCACGAGTCCAGTTTCGACACATACCGTATCGGCTCGAAGATTTAGAAAGGAGAGATATGAGCGTATTTTACAACAATGACATAACGAATAAAGGCAGACAGCTTTTTGCCCTAATGCAGGACGGCGGTAAGTTTATGCCTACTCGAATTGTTATGGGTTCGGGGTATATGCCGCAAGGCACGACTACCCGAACGATTAATAATGTCGTGATTCCTTTCGCGACACTTGAAATAAATAAAAGCTCCCCGAAAGAAAACGGAGACTTTATGCTCGGTGGTCTGTTTACAAATAGCGACTTAACACAGGACGAATATTTTAGAGAACTCGGACTATATGCAAAGGTGCAGAAATCCGACGGCAGTATGACGGAAGAGATGTTGTACTCTTACGGAAATGCATTCGACAATGCCGAACTGATACCTAAATATGGCGTAGACACCGCCATAGAGCGGCAGTTAGACATAATCACATATGTCGGAAACGACGCAAATGTGGTTGTGGAAGTATCGAGCGGAATTTTTGTAGATAAGAAAGAGCTTTCGGAAGAACTGGCAAAAAAAGAAAACAAATCCACCGTTTCTGTTATAACTCTTTCCGCTGCAGCCTGGGACGAATCCGCTAAAACCTACAGCCTCGAATCCCAGTACCCGCACGCAAATTACAACTTAGAAATCGCCCTAAACGGCACGGCAACGGCAGAACAAGCCGAAGCGTTTAACGGTGCTCAAATCGTTGGAAATGCTGCAAATAATGTGATAAAAGCCTATGGAGATGTGCCGACCGTGGATATTCCAGTAATACTAAAGGTGGTGGCAAAATGAGTGTAATCGTAAAAGCTGGCGGAGGGAGTACCGCAAAAGAATTAGTAAATGCCACTGGCACAAAACTCGCTGACCTCGAAAAGAAAGGTTCGGGTAAAGTCTCCGTAGTCGGCGGCCTCGGCAATACCCCACCCGAAAAGGTCTTACAGGGTAGCGTGTACAGTGACGAAAGCGGAGTAAGGCGAACAGGGACGATGGAAGACATCACACCTGACCTAAATACGCAGTCGGACTTAATTAAAGAAATCCGAGCAATGCTCGTCGGCAGAGTAACAGAAGCCAACGCCACGCCAGAAGATATTCTGAAAGGTAAAAAGGCTTATGTTGGGGAGAAACTGGTTACTGGGGTGTTGGAGCCGCTGGCTGGTATTGACTTTGGAGAAGTGGTGCTCTCCGAAGATATTGAAACGATATCCGTCAGTCATAGATTGGGCGTTATTCCAAAATACGTCTTGCTGTTCCCCGATTTAGGTCAGAAATATTCCAGTGAATATACTTGGTTTATCCTGCAAGGAAAAAATGTTATATTGCAAAGTAATGTATCGCAGTATGGTTGGTATGCGGGAAATGGTTCAGTTTCAGATTTTCAGAGGCTTAATCAATTTGCTACCTGCACAACTTCGACGATTAAATTTAAGTCGTACAGCTCAAGTGCGAAATTTAAAGCAACAAAATATTACTGGATAGCCATAGCATAAGGAGGAAATATGACCCAAAAACAACTAATAACGGCAAATAACGCCGAACTGGAAAAACATAAGCAGGACATACTGTCTCTCCCTATGGCAGACGATGTAAAGAATGGGAAGTATGTATGGGGGAAGTATGATAAGAATTTCTATGTTATGAACCCTACTTTTAAGGTAAAATGTGTAGATTACGATTCCCTTGTTATTATGGAATCGAATTTTGATTTTTCCCAGATACCAAATCCTCTGGATTTCATAGTAGGATTCAAGTCTACTGATGGAAAATACTCCATTTTAAAAGGCGTAGATGGAGCTTATGCAACGAACGGAAGATACCAAGCGGATTTAACGTCGTTCGACGGCACTAAATTTACAGGATTCTCTATTACAAGTGGTTGTTTAGCAGACAACGAAGAAGTCGTGTTTGTGTATGATGGAGAGAAGATTCTATCGGATAAAGAAAAGTCTTTCCTCTCCTACACCGTTTCCGACTCAGAAACCGCCTACCCTGACGGTGGGGAGAAAGATGGATTTTGGTGGGAGAGGGCGAAGGAAGGTCTACCAATCACCAAAATGGGATTTACAAAGTTTACTTATGGTGAATTTACTTTATCGGTGGATAACGATACAAGTTTTACGATTGTCCATAATTTAGGTGCAAAATTAAAAAAACTGATTGTCTACACAGAGGACAGTCTGGTGCGCAAAAATTACGGAATAAGGCAGTTGAGTTTGGTGGACAGATATACCTCATATTCAGGGAGCGGTGAAGAGTATTATTTTCAATTCGGCGCTTATCAGCAAACAAGTTACTCAGACCGAGAAGGATTCTCGACATTTGAAAGTGGGATACACCGTTCTGATGTCACGACGAGCAAGGTGACTCTTAGGCTCGATACCGTAAATTATTTAGTCGGCGGTAAAAAGTACTACTGGATGGCTATGGCATAGAAAGGAAAACCTATGGAAATTTTAGATAACAACAATTTAGACCTGCAAAAACTTATGCAGGAAATTCAGGCTCTGCCACAAGCAAAATCTTGGGGGGGGGGGTCGACTGACATAGTGGCAACTGAACTGTCGCAAGACCTTGTTATTCCCGCCTATACGGATACGGAACTTACGGTGAAGAAGGTGGAGAAAGGCTTAAAGGCTGATTTTGGAACCGTGAATTTTCCAACTAATTCCAATCTTCTTAT
>ERZ827108.1988-NODE-1988-length-23721-cov-32.902687_pt1 | contig 23721 bp, 19 predicted proteins | sample MGYA00519921_ERZ827108 | MGnify/ENA primary metagenome ERZ827108 (study PRJEB31778, sample SAMEA3449258) | human gut metagenome | biome: human gut; feature: human-associated habitat; material: faeces | place: United Kingdom | collected 2010/2012 ...
TCATTGTCCGTTAAAATCTTTAACCCTTTAGTCAAGATCTTTCAGGACTAGACAGAGGATTAGCGTCCGACAGGAAACCGTTCTCGCGCGCAGCGGCCTCCAGAGACGGGTCATTGTCTATGCGTGTGAAATAATAGGAGTCCTTATGCTTGACGGCGACCGTCGAGGAAGACAAATCCACAAGGTCGGAATAATCGGGAGGAACCATGCCGGCCTCGTTTACAACGACGAACAGGTTGTTGGCGTCGCCGTTACCGGTCCACTCTCCCAGTTCCACTCCTTCCGTGCTCGCGCCCCACTGGTTCATATAGGTACTTTGTCCGGAGCGTTGCAGCTGCAACGAATTGCCGTAAGCCACAAATTTCATACGGGATGCGCCGGACTGGCTTTTCGTCGTAGCAAACCTGCCGTTCGTCACGGTCAGATATTCCACTTCCCCGTCAGGCCCCATCGGCTTCGTCATCACCAGGAAGGTGGAATTCCTGGTGTTATAGTCAATGAATGCCCAGCAACAGCTGTCTTTCTTCGTCGCTATATATTGGTTTTTGTCCGGCAAGAAGAAAACGCTGTTGGAAGCAAATATATCGGAAACTACCACCCTGCGGCTGTTTCCTTCGTCGCCCCTATATTTCAGGAAGAGGCCGGCTTTCGTAAACTTGATGCCGTAATACACGGGATTGGCCTCGGTGGAATACGTCGGATAAGTAGGTGCGGCAGAAACAGGACCGGAAATGCCGAGCAGAAGCAGGGCCAGGCAACCGGTCATACGTATCAGATAGCATGAAAGCCTGTTCATCATATCAGTATATGGTTCTATGTTTTGATGATATATATTTTACGCACTAAGTCGCGCACGATAGAACCGTCCGCGCCGTTCCTGATGTGCACGGTAAAGGTGACAACGGATGTTCCCTGCTTGTCATTGTCAAGCACGCCGATGATTTCGCCCGTCGATGATACGGACGGTTCGCCGCCGGACACGTATATGTCGTCGCCGCTGACTTCTATTTCCGGCCGGCCCTGGACTTGTTCCGGGTCATTGAGGGGAATCCATTCGTCCACGCCTTTGTGGCTGAAGCGGACGCGGGGACGCATGATGAAATCGCCGCCCGAGCGGAACGTACAGTAGAATTCCTCGTCGGACTTCTGCTCTATCTCGGCCGGAGGATAGCCTCCGATGGGCGGATAGAACCATACAGGGACGTCGAACACGTAGTCCGTCAGCATGAGGGGTATCCTGATGTAGTCGTTGCGGTTGATGTAACGTATTTGCTCGGTCAGGGTGTAACGCAGCTCCTCGTCCGCGGCGTCTCCGTCGCGTTGCAGCGTGACCGAGATGACGAAACGGCCCGAAGGATGTGCCTTGGCGTCGGACTCCATGACGTAGAAAGAAGCGGCTTTCTCGGCGGTAGCGCCTATTTTCACGGGGATGCCCGCCGTACCCAGGTCATGTTCGTAACGCTGTGTGGCCGACACGTCAGCCGGCAGGCGGGGTGCGTCACCGTCGCCGGTGGTCCGCATCAGGTAGATGGCTTGTCCGTCACCGGTCAGCGGACCAAAGGTGATTTTCCTGACCGTTATGTCGGACGACATCTCGTTGCGGACCGAAAATTCGAGGGCGCCCAGCATCCTTTCCACCTCGACGGCGAAATTTTGGTTCTCCCGCCCCGTCACAACCACGGTCTGCCCGCGCCCGGACATGGGAATCGGCAGCCCGTCGGCGTATCCGTTGGCCATCTTGCGGTCTTCCTGACCGGAATATACGGCATCGGTCAGATCGGGCATGGGTGCGCCCTTCACAGCCGCGGGATAGTTTTCGGCCCAATAGTCCGGGTCGATGTTTCCAAAGCCATAGGCGCGATAAGTGCCGGGATTGAGCGTCGCCCTGAACTCCTGCGACTCCGCAGGCGTACCCCGGCCGTCCACCACATCGGCAATCGTGCCGTCTTCCGCCACAAAGTAAATACGATAATCCCCTATCAGCTCACCGGCCCCGCCATCGCCGGGCGAACGTGTGCCGATATGGCCCGCAAGCCCGTCATAGAGCGCCGTCACCCCGGCATCGTCAGCACACGACGCGGCAAGCGCACCGGCCAGGAGGCAGGTTGCAAGCGGCATCAGGCACATGGCCGCGGCCGACACGGTACCGGTGAAGCGTAACTTCATGTCTGTAAAATCCAACACGTTTTTTCCTTTTATTTTTCTCTTATTGTTCTTCTCTGCCCGCAGGCTGTTCGTCCCTACATGACGAGTTCCTGTTCCTGCCGCAGCAGCCACTTCTTCACATATATGACGGAATGGATGCCGTTCGGCCCGCGGGGATCGGGTTGCGGAGTTCCGGGACCCGTCAGCGTGGAGATGGACACGCGGTAGATATTGTTACGCACGATTCCGTACTCCATAGGCCCGTCTGACGGGGCATCGTCGTTGGCGTGTCTTATCCATACGTTATAGTAGCAGACACCTCCGTCGTACTTCGTGATGTGCCAGATGGACTCGGGATGGACCTTGCGGTACGCTTCGGCGGCAGCCTCGTTCGAAAAGTAGAGGGCATCAGCCTCGACGGGAGTTTCCGTCACCTTCAGACAACGCCAGAACGTCATGCCTTCGGCAAAAGCGGTGTTCTGTGTCAGGTTGCCGTCGGCATCACAGGCGGAATAAACCGTCAGCGGACGATACGTCCCCCTGAGCGCCAGCCCGGTGACATATTCCGCACAGACGGCATCGGCGGGCAGGGTATTCTCGCGGGCATAGCCCACGATGTATGATTTCACGGCGCGGCCGTCCTCGTTCGTGGTGCGCAGTTTCTTTCCCGCAACCGCATAGTCCGTCGCGAAGAAGCCGGGCTTCGTCTCCCCGGCAGCGGCGGTCGCGCCGAACCAGCTGCCGAGCAGGCCGGCATCGGCACGGTTCTGCTCCGTCTTGAGCGGCGTGGTAGGCTCCACCACATAGTTGTCGGCGTGGCCTTCCGCATCCACCGTCTCGCGGCCGTAGTAGGTAAGGACACCTGCCACGGGGTCGTCGGCCGTGGCCTTGAGCAGGCGCGAAGGTTGTTGCATCACATTGACGGGCCGCACGTGGGTCAGGTGGAACTCGCCCGTAGCCGCAGCCTCGGGAGTGGCACGCACGGCATAGCGGAACAGGTGGTCGTCATCCGCAGCCCCGTCATTGGCACAAAAGTCGATGCGTGCGGCGGTGCGTTCCACATTCAGGTCGATTTCGACGGGCTTGTCCTCGTCATACCCCAGCCGGTTGCCCATACCATCGCGCAGGGTGAGGGCGGCTTCGTCCTCGGAAGCCATCGTGAAACGGTCGAAGCCGGCAATGCCCGCCCCTTCGGTCCACGGATGTGCCACGGCATAGTCGCGTATCTCTCCGAGCGTGCGCAAGTGGGTCAGGTCTCCCATGTTGCAGGCCACGATAACGCGCGACTTCTCCTCCAGCAGTGTTCCGACCCTCAGCACCGGCGAGCGGTAGACAAAGGGCTCGGAGCTGCCCGCCGCGGGCCTGAAGTCGATATTCTTCAGATAATAGGCAGTCTGCACGGGAATGCCGGCATCATCATTGGCCCCGCGGTCCGAGGCAGAGGTATAGACGAACATCGTTAGGTCGTAAACGTTGTTTTCGTTGTTGATGCCCTGCTCTTCCCCGTCTCCGTCCTCCCCGTTGGCGGGCCCGGCGCTCCTGCCCTTCGGGGCAAGTCCGATGCGCAGGGTGACGTACGAACCCGCATCGCCGGACCCGTTGCCGTTGTCGGCGGCGGGCCATTCGTCCTCGTGGCAGCCTGCCGGCAAAAGCAGGGTGACGAGGCAGAGGATGCTGTTCTGTAACGTTTTTCTCACGGTTCGGTCGTTTTCAGCAGTACAAATTATACGCACGCGGCCTTACAGGTCCACGTTCTGGATGCGTTTTGCCCAGTTCAACATGTTCAGTTGCACGTGGATATACACCTCGTGCCAAGTGGCGCCGCGCAAGACGACCTCAATGCGGTAGTCGTACTGCCGGTCCAGGTATTCCTGTGCGCCATATCTGTATTCGGGAGTGATGCGGCCCTCGATGAGCCATCGCGGCAGGTCGGCCACGACCACGTCCCTCCGGTTTTTCTTGTCATAAATGCGCAGTCGCGCGTTGCCTGCGGCGCGTTCGTCGTCGAACGTCAGACGCGAGCAGTTCAGGTCGTAATGTGCCATCCTGTACCCGCCCTCGCTGTCGAGCGTCCAGGCGTGATAGGGGGAATAGACCAGCTTCTCGTCGTCGAGAAGCGTATTGTCGCCGTCCAGCAGGCCGTTTCCGGCCGTGACGGTCACGGCAAAGTCGGTGTCGGAAATGTCGGCAGGCTCTTCCAGCTGCCGCATCTCGACGTGAATATGTTTGGTGTCGCGCACCAGATAGACGGTGGCATACGTCGGCAGTTCGTCGCGTACCTCGATGTAGGCCTCGCCTTGTTCAGCGGCAGTGCGGTCGGGATTGACGGTAGTGCCCGTCCAAAGCGTGTCGAGCGGTGCTTCGGCGCTCACGGGTCGGGCTTCGCCGTCACCATCGGGAGTTCCGGCAATAGCGGCCGGCATGTCGGCGGCAGTACCGCGGTCCAGCCTGATTCTCAATCCGTCGCGCGCGTCTCCGGGTTGCAGGTCGGTGCGGCGGAACTTGGCTCCGGGAGCAGCCAATGCGGCCTCATAACCTTTCTGCTGGGCCACGGCCACGAGACGATAACGTCCCGCGGGCAATTCTCCGGGGTTGAAGTGCATGGCATAGTCATACGAGCGCAGGGGTGCGCGGTCGCCCTCGTTCTCCACGTCGCGGCGCATGACCAGGCGGTCGGATTCGTCGAACACATAGACCGTAATTCCTCCTACATGGTCCTTGCGCATGTCGGCCCGCTGCACGTTGTAGTCGTAGACGAACTTCACGTAGACCCCGCCCGGGCATCCGGACCTGTCGGTCTCCATCATCGAGCAGGAGGCAAGCATCACGACGCCCGCCAATAGGAGGAAAAGATTTTTCAGCCGGTTCATACGAATTCGGATATGCTTTTTGGGTTATGTTTTCAAGTGGTCAAATCCGGGCGGGACGTCCGGTACGCCCGGCGGCCTGCACGGGGCAGGTCCGCCGGGACGGTTCCGGAATTTCCGTCCAATGTTTCAGAGGTCTACATCCTGCTTGCGCTTCTTCCAGGAAAGGATCTTCACGGAAGCATCTATATAATAGTTGTGCTCATCGTCGATGGTGCTTTCCAGTTTGAGCACCTGGCACGAACCGGGTGCGCTGACCTTGTTCAGGCTCAGCTCATACCAGTTGTTGCGAACGATGCCATAACGACCCAGATAGTATTTGTTCTCGTTTGCATCGGGGCGCTCGCTGCCATAGGCCCAGTATTTGGTCTCGGGAGTGCCTATTCCCGGTGCATCGTCACTGCCCCAGGGCGTTTCGGCGTCGCCGAAATGTTTCACGCGTACCACATAGTAGCAAATGCCGTTCTTGTAGGCCTTTACATCGCCGAGGGCGGTCTGCAAAGCCGCCTTCTGAGTATCCGAAAGGTTCACACCGCCGATTTTCACATTATCGTCAAAATCGTTTTCACCGGACATTTTAGCAATGTCCACGGTAATGATTGCCTCCTCGCCTACATCTGCGAGGGCCTTCACGGCGTTCTCGATACGTGTCTTTGCCGCTTCAGCATGAAGAGGTACGTCGGAAGGACCGATGGTAAACCAGGTCTCATTTTCACTAAAGCCTTTCGGTCTGAAGTTGGCCTTGAGCAGGACGCGCGTGGTGCGGTTACGACGCTGATTCTTCACGTCAAACGTATTCTCATAACAATAGGAAGGTTTGTCAAGCCCTACACCTGTCTCGGGGAATGTAGAGTTTACTGTGAAATCGGATGTAGCAAACTCATCGTAATTGGGGTCTACGGCGTAATTGATGCGGTACAGGTCGTCCTCTATGGGAGCCGGACCGTAGAACCTGTTCTGATCGTTCTTATACTTATAGGTATCGGTGAACCAACCTGCCGCCTCATCAATACGGTGCAGCAGGTAACTGCTCTTGTTGGTCACGTCGAGTATGTAGTCCAGCATGGTAATCTCCGCACCGGCCGACGCGGAAGAACCATCCTCAGGCACGGTGTACTTCCAACCGTCCCAAGCCGTGGCAGCATGTGTCAGGGAAACCTTGCCCACCAGACGCTCCACATAGATGTTCGCACGATGACTTTCATCCTCGGCGGCCTCTCTGGTTTCTTGCGGTTCCACCGAAACAAAAGTCTGCACGCCGCTACCGGTCCCCGATTTCCACAAAGCGGCATTGCACATCAGGAAACCGGTACCGGTTTCTTCCTTCGAAGCATACAAGGCGGCATCGTCGGTCAGGACATAGTTTTCCACGTCTTCCTCGGCCACGATACCTTTCAAGGCTTCGATGTTCCTGCTGTTGAGGACAATGAACAAATCCTTCGGCTGGGTGTTCTCCACCGCACAGGCCGGAAGTTTGGCCGTCTGCGTTATTTGCGCGTTGGAAGCATCCGTGGTCCACGAAGGCTCGGCCAAGGAATTGTCGAGTGTGGAATAGATGCGCTCCAGCTTCTTGGTATTCTTGTCGAAAATCAGTACCGACATGTTTTTCACGGCAAACTCATAACTTTCGCCGTCCACATACGAATCGGCACGACCGGCCATGCCGGCACCGGATACCGGTATGGAGATTTTCATCGCAACCAAGGCTTTGCCTTCCTGTCCGTTACCCTTGCCTCCCCCGTCGTCAGTGACAAGGTCGTCAGAGGAACATGCGCCCAGCAGCAGCGTGGCGAGTCCCCATACTAACATTCTTGTTTTTTTCATACCTAAAAGAATTATTGGGTGAATAAATTTTATTTCGTTTTCCCGTGTCCGCCGTGACGACGTTCCCGGTGCGGAAACGCGGATGCACGCACGGATGCGGTTGTTCCCGGTCAGTCATCCACTTCCCCGAGGATGCGGAGGTTTTCTTCGGCCTCGGTCACTCCCGCCCCTCGGGCCTCCTCGAGCAGTCGGCGCGCCTTGACGTAGTCTCCGCGCAACAGGGCCACGATGCCCCGGGCATGGACGGCCTGCGGTGTCTGTCCGGCCCGCGCCAGATGGCGTTCGGCGGTGTCAAGGTCGTTGTTGGCGATGGCCACGTTGGCCACGTTGAGGTTGGCCGTCGGGCTGTCGGGATAGAGCCGCACCGCCGTCTCGAACACGCCGGCCCACGAGTCGCTGCCCGTCGGGTACGTGCCGGCCACCATATAGAGTTCGTTGAGCGACAACTGTTCCGGTTTTTCCAGATAGATGCGTTTCGCGCTCTCGGGTGTGGTGAAAGGTTTCACCTCGTAGCTGACCGTGTAGTCGGAATGCCGCAACGCGGAATACCACGTACCGAGCATGAAGCGGTAGGCCTCGGGCCAGCGCCGCTTTATCTCCCCGTCCCGTTCGTCAGGCTCCATGTCCGAGCGGATGAGCGCCAGCAACTCGTCCTTCATGCCGAGGTTGCTCCGCGCCACCAGGCTGTCCAGCCCCGCCCAGTCCTCGGGCGTATTGTCTATGCTGAACCTTACGTCGTCGCCGAAGCGGTAAAGGTTGCGCACATAGTCGCGCAGCGCGGCGGCACGGCCTTTCGAGAGCCGCTCGTTGTTGGCATACGGACCCTCGGGCGAGGCATAGCCGTGAATGGCTACGGCCTTGATGACGGCATTGCTGTCATTGCGCACGCGGTCGATGCTTTCCACAATCTTGAGCAGCTCCTGCGGATTGCGGCGATAGTCGGGATGAATCTCGGTGCGGTTCACAGGGAAGTCAAGATAGGCCCGGCCCTCTATGGCATAGGCTTTCACCTCGGCGGGAACGGGGACGATGTAGGCGCATACGGGGGTACGCGGCCGGCCGTGCAGGCGCAGCACGTCGTCCACGCGCGAAGCGAGGCTGAGCCCGCAGCCGCACGAATCCTCGATGAGGCTTACGGTGGCGTGGGCCATCCATTGTTCGAACGGTATGCTGTGGGTGTAATGTTCGGTCTGCGGACGACCGTTATCGCGGCGCACCTCGCGGGCGTCGGGATAGGCGGCACTGCCCTCGCGCAGATAGACATAGTGCTGGCGACGCCCTGTGAGCAGCACGGCAGGCAGCACCACGGACTCGCCGTTGCGGCCCCGCACGACGGGACTATAGGCCAACATGCGGTTGGACGGCACATCGACGCCATCGAAACACAGGTCCATGCCCACAAGCAGGAAGTCGCCGGCACGTTCGGCGGTCACATTGTTCAGCACAAGCCCGCCGGACGTCCGGACGGCTTCCTGGGCACGGAGGGTATGCGGCATGGCGGCCATCGTCAGCAGGACGGCGCACATTATATATAATAAGGTGTGGCGGATATGGATTCTCATAATCTCCGGTAGTTTGAAATGTCAAAAAAGATAGGACAGACTGAGCGCAGCCTTTGTGGGACCGAAATAGTGGCGGTGCCTGTCCGCGTGTTTCGGGCCGCAAGTGCCGCAGCCGAACTCTTTATATTTAATGTAGTCGTAGCCCACGCCCACCGAGGCCTCGAAGTTCCAGTGGCGGGACAGTATCCACTGATAGCCGTAGGTGACACCGCCGCCGATGAAACTGCCCTCGTAGCGGCGGTCCCGCAGTTCGTCGAACAGACCGAAGGGCAACTTGACACCGGCCACGTTGAACTGGCCGCCCATGGCGTGGACACCGAAGAAGTGACCGTTGAACCGCTGACAGGTCCAGAAACGATACTCGGGCATCAGCACCCAGTGGCGCGTCTGCTTCGTTTCCGAAAACTTCCAGGGATTGAAACCGTAAAACAGCTGCACCGTACCGCGACGGGACACGCCCAACTCGACACCGAGATTGGGTGTCAGGGTCGCATCGTACAGCAGGTTGGTCTTCAAAGCCACCTGCTGGGCGCGGACGGACAGAAACAGGCAGGACAGAAACAGCCAGAAGAAAACGCGCCTCTGCCATGCAAACGCAGTTACCTGCAAATCGCTATTATCTTTCATCTACTTTAACAACTGAAGCCACAGGCTTGTACTACATTGTCAAAAGTTGCCCACGAAAAGGAGCATCCGGAACAGCCGCTCCCGGCATTCTTCCGTTTTGTCACTTTTTACATTTTTTCACTCACCTATATAAACCTTCCGGTCATATATAAAATACAAATGTACGACACTTTGACACCTCAGCCAAACTTTTTCTTTACTTTTTCATCCTAAAAACAGGGATTATCTATATATCAAGAAGATAACAAAAGACTCAAAAATTTCATTTTGTCTTCCGAAATGTTAAAAATTACCCCCCCCCATTGCACAAAATATAATATTTTGTGCATCTTTTCACTTATTTGCCAATTGTTATATTTTTATAAAAATTTACACCAACGGACTTAAAATTCCATTTACCGGACAAAAAAAAGCATCTGCCCCGAACCGATCCGAGCGGCCCCTGTTTGTCCATCCCGACATCCACACAAAGCCCCGTGTCCGACATTAACATTTTTAACTTTCATGCACATTCCGGACAACGTACATGCCTTGTAGTTTTGCCTACATGCAGGGCCGGAAATGCCTACATGGCTTCTGCGAAAAACTACAAGGCATCTAAAAAATCCCGTCACAGGGACAGTATCTCCCTGAAACGGGCCTTCGAGCACGAAAAAAGGGACGGTTTCACACCGTCCCCGCACTTTCGCAATGCAAAGATAATACATTTTTCGCCCGAAAGCAAATTGTGTTAAAATCGCAATATCATTGTCGCACGTTGTAACGAACCACCCGCACGTAGGGACGCGATTCATCGCGTCCGCCGGGATATACATCGAATAAAATCCCCAATGTCCCTTGTGGACGCGATGAATCGCGTCCCTACAACACGACATCCCGCCCCGAAAATGGATTTTCCCGTCCATACTCCCGCACAACACCGCGCCCGCCGGGAACAATCCGCCACAAAACCCCGAACCGTCCCCAACCACCCCATGAAAATCACTATCTTTACATAAGATAGGCGGCATTTCGGCAATTAAGCAAGCTTATTGCACTCAATTTGCACTATCTTTGCACCATGGACGGACAGGAAGAACGCATCAGGGGATTTCTGGAATACCTGACGGCTGACCGGGGATACTCACCGGCGACAACACGCTACTACGGGGACGTGCTGCGCCACTTCGCCGACTTCTGCGCCGCACTGGAGGGCGCTCCGGGATGGCGGGAGGTGGACAGCGACATCGTGCGCCGGTGGATGGCATCGCTCATGCAGAAAGGTACACAGGCACAGACGGTGAAACGCGACCTGAGCGTGCTACGCTCTTTCTACCGTTACCTGCTGCTGACGGGCTATGCCACGCACAATCCCATGCAGCGCGTTGTCAATCCGAAGACACACCGCCCGCTGCCGGCCTTTCTGAAACAGTCAGAAATGGACCGGCTGCTCGACAAAGTGACATTCCCGCCCACTTTCGAGGGAGGGAGGGACCGCCTCATCCTGCTGACCTTTTACACCACGGGGCTGCGCGTGTCGGAACTGGTGGGACTGGACACCGGCGACGTGGATACGGACAACGGGGAACTGAAGGTGACGGGCAAACGCAACAAACAGCGTATCGTGCCCTTCGGCCGGGAACTGCGCGACGCTTTCGCGGCTTACCTGCCCGAACGGGCGGAACACGGACGGCACACCACGGCGATGTTCCCGGCCGGAAACGGAAAGCGGATGACGGTGGCGCAGGTGCGGGAAACGGTGAAGGGTTACCTGTCATTGGTGACCGCACAAAAGAAACGGACTCCGCACGTATTACGCCACACCTTTGCCACCGTCATGCTGAACAACGGCGCGGACATCGAGGCGGTGAAAGAACTATTAGGGCACGAAAGTCTGAACACCACGCAGGTGTACACGCACACATCGTTTGCCGAACTGCGCAAGGCCTACGAAAAGGCACACCCGCGCAGCAAAGAGGAATGAGACAGGGCATAAATGCGATTTTTTTGGAAGATATATCTTCTAAAATTGCATTTTCCGTAGATTTCAGAAGGTATATCTTCTATTTTCACAACTCATTCATTTCCGGGGAATATGATTTCTGAGAAATGTATCAGCCTGTTCCGCCGTAGAAACGGCGCCCGGACAACGGGAAATCCGGGTAAAAAACGACCTAAGCAGGAAAAAGTTCCTCCTTTAAGAAACATTCGTTTTCAAAAAGGTTTACAATCTACCTTTTCTTCGTACTTTTGTAAACCTAACAGAACTGAAATGAACGAAATATTTGCCACCCGACTGAAACAGGCCCGCGTGATGCGCGGACTTTCTATGGACGAACTGGTCAGAAAGACCGGGAACGTACTGTCGAAACAATCCGTCTCGAAATACGAGGCAGGGAAAATGATGCCCGACAGTACCATTCTCATTGCTTTGTCCAACGCTTTGGAAATGTCGCTTGACTATTTTTTTCGCCCGCTCACCGTGGAAATCGACAACATCGAGTTCCGCAAAAAGTCCAGACTGGGCGTAAAGCAGATTGAATCCATAAAAGAAGTGGTCAAGGACAGGCTCGAACGCTATTTCGAGATTGAATCGATCACTGACACGGACGCTGCATTCCGACATCCTTACAGCAACGTAAAAATAGAAGGCGAGGACGACGTCTTTCCCCTTGTGGCACGCATCAAAAACGACTGGAAAATAGGTGAGGACGGTATCAACAATCTGATTGAGGTACTGGAAGAGAACCGGATAAAGGTGATAGAGATTGACGCTCCCGCATCGTTCGACGGTCTGAGCGGATACGTAAACAATAGCATCCCCGTCGTCGTTCTGAACAAGAACTTTACAAGCGAACGCAAACGCTTTACCGCGCTCCACGAACTCGGACATCTGCTGCTGTCTTTCGATGCTTCGACTGACAACAAGCGGGTGGAGAAACTATGCAATCTGTTTGCAAGCGAAATGCTGATATCCAGGGAAGCGTTCATCCAGAAAATCGGTGAGCGGCGTGCGGACATTTCGCTACAGGAGCTGAAAACGGTACAAGAACAATTCGGCATCTCCATAGACGCACTCATGTACAAGGCCCGCTACCTGAACATCATCACCGAAAACAGGTACAAAACTTTTCAAAAGAAAAAACATGCCGTCACCGACTTCAGGGCATCCGTGGAAAAAAACCGCACCAAGCCGGAAGCGTCCACCCGCTTCGACCGACTGGTGTATAGGGCACTGGCAAGTGAAATCATCTCAATCAGCAAGGCAAGCGTACTGCTGGGCTGTCCGATAAACGAAGTCAGAAACAGATTGGCACTCGTATAAATGGAAATCGTTGTAAACGACACGAACATATTCATCGACCTCTTCCAGATTGGCTTTCTTGACGAGTTTTTCCGGCTTCCGTTTGAGGTACACACATTGGACTTCGTCGTAAATGAGTTGAAAGATGAAAATCAGCGCAGCGCCGTGAAAAAATTCATAGACTCAGGTGCACTGACATTGAAGAAAACGAATCCGGAAGAGTTGGTTGAAATATTGAACCTGCAGAATTCTACTCCCGGCAACCTTTCCACCATCGACTGCGCGGTATGGCGGTACGCGAAGGTAAACGGTTATACCTTGCTCACGGGCGACAGACAATTGCGCAACAGGGCCATTGATTCCGGCGTAACGGTACGGGGCATCCTATATGTATTCGACGAACTGGTGGAGCGGCATATCATCACGGCGACCTGCGCCATAGAAAAATTAAAAGAGCTTGTCCGCATCAACACAAGGTTGCCCCGGGAACTGACAGAAGAGAGAATAGAACGTTGGAAGCTGATATAAATGCAGGTCGGATGCGCACTTTCCTGAAGATGCAGGATTTTTGAAAGAAAGCCCGAGAACAGGTGGCCGGAGCGGCCTCCGGACAACGGGCGGATGACATATAAACAGAAACGTAACGGACGCGGAAGCTGATGCTTCCCGCGTCCGTTACGTTATAAGGTAACTGCGTCCGACAATATCAGTCCTCGGCAGCGTGGAGCTTCTGTACGTAAACCGCATGTTCCTTGGCCAAGCGCTTCAGTACGGAGGGCTTGTCGAACTGCTGGCGGCGACGGAGTTCCTTCACTACACCGGTTTTTTCGAACTTTCTCTTGAATTTTTTGAGGGCGCGTTCAATGTTTTCGCCTTCCTTTACAGGTACTACAATCATTTTGTTGCTTTGTTTTTATTTTGTTGTTACTTAATTTGCATAGTTCTTGCGGCTTGCAAAATTAGATAATATTTTTGTATTCAGCAAACTTTACCCGTTTTTTTCGGCTTCAGGTCCGTTTTTTCAGGGTTGGACAACCACACGGATGCGCCGGAAAAGCATTCAGGCTTCATCCCGGGAAGCAAAAATCCGGCATCGGGCTCCATCTCAGCCGGGGCGGCCACGGTATCAGTCCTTGACGACGTGGACAGTCTGTTGCGGGAAGGGGAAGTCGATACCCCGCTCGTTGAAGGTGTCATAGATGCGACGGTAGGTTTCGTGGAACACGGCCCAGTAGTCTTCCTGTTTCACCCACACGCGGACAACGAGGTTCACGCTGCTGTCTGCCAATGCCGAAACGGCGATGAAGGGGGCGGGGTCGGCCAGTACGCGGCTGTCCCCGGCCAGCACGTCGGCAATGGCGGCGCGGGCCTTCTCAACCTGCTCGCCATAGTCGATGCCGACTGTCCATTCCAGACGGCGGGTCTCCTTGCGGGTGTAATTGATGATGACCGCAGTGCTCATCGAACCGTTGGGAACGTACACGACCTTGTTGTCTGCCATCGTGAGCAACGTATGGAATATTTGGATTTCCTCGACCTTGCCCTGCACACCCTGGGCTTCAATCCAGTCGCCTACGCGATAGGGTTTGAACAGCAGGACGACTAGTCCGCCGGCAAAGTTCTGAAGATTGCCCGAAAGGGCCATACCGATGGCCACACCGGCCGAAGCGAGCAATGCCGCGAAGGATGTGGTGTTGATGCCCAGCGCCCCGATGACGGAAACGACGAGCAGCACCGTGAGCAGTATCTTGACCAGACTGCGCAGGAAGCTCTGCACGCTTACGTCTATACGGCGACGGTCGAGCATACGCGCCACCAGACGGTTGATGACGCCGATGAGTATCCGGCCGACGACAAAGACGACCAGTGCGATAAGGATGTGCTTGCCTACATCGACACCCCAGTCGATGAAACGGCGCAGCAAAAGGTCAAAGTTGGAAAGGTCGGCGGGCAAAGCCTGTGCCGCGAGAAAGGAATATAGCATAATCTGATGTTTTTTTGAAGTCTGAAGAATGACGGTGTGGCATCCGCACGCCGCGGGCTACTTGCGGGTAAGCGTTCCGTCGGCGGCCACATGCAAGGGGGTATGGGGAATGTCGGCCTCGGTCAGGGCTTTTATCTCCCGCGCGGCGGAATGGGTGTCGTCGCGCCGCGGTCCGACGCCATATCGTTGGCGGAAGGAATGGATGCGCCCGCCGGCGAAGCGCCCGTCGGGCAGCAGGTCGAGACGCAGTACGGGGGCATAGCCGAGCACACCGCTCAGGCTAATGCCGTAAGGGGTACAGAAGTTGCCGAGGCTATAGGCTATGAAGCGGTCCTTGTACAGTTCGACGGCACGCACCACATGAGGGCCGTGGCCATAGACGACATCGGCACCGTGGTCTATGCAGAAACGGGCAAAGGTGCGGAGCGAACCGCGCTTTTCGTCGCAGAACATTTCCTCGCCCTCGGGCAGATGACGATAGGATGTACCCTCGGCGCCGCCGTGGAAGGAGACAATGAGGATGTCCACGCGGGCCCGCAGGTCGGTAAGGATGCGACGGACGGACGCAAGGTCGGCATGGAGGCATGTTCCGGCGTTGTGGCCGAAAGCGCAAAAGCCGTAAACGACCCCGTCCCGCTCGGTGACGGCCATTTCGGCGCGACCGCGCAAACCGGCATAGCGGACGCCGACGGCACGCAGGGCTTTGGCTGTGGAACGTACGCCCTGCTCCCCGAAATCAAAGGCATGGTTGTTGGCCATGCTCAGGAAATCGTAACCGGCAGCCGGGAGCAACGGTGCATAGTGCGTGGGAGTGCGGAAGGCATAGCACTTGCCGGAAATCTGCTTGCGGGTCTCGCCGCCGTCGCAGAGCGCGCCTTCCAGATTGCCGGCGGCCACATCGGCCGACCTCAGCAGGGGCGCGACATCATCGAAGAGATGCTTGCCGCCGTCGGCAGGCAGACGGACTTCGGGATAGGTTGTCCCCATCATGATGTCGCCGGTAAAGGCAAGATGCAAAGTGTCTGCACCAACCATACGCAGGGCGATGCAGACACTGATGAATGTCAATATAAAACGTGTGCGGTTCACGCTACGTTTGTCCGTTTAGTTGTTGAGGATGCGACGCGCACCGATGTAACGGCGCGAGTAATAGGCGGAATTGGAATCGTCCACCTTAACCCCGGAACGGCTGGCATGAACAAATTTGAAGCGGTTGTTGGCGGGGTCCACGTCGGTGACAATTCCGACATGTCCGACCGTGCGCGTGGAGCGCGAACCTCCGAAGAAGACCAAGTCACCTTTGCGCAACTCCGACTTCTTCACCGAAGTGCCTTGCGTATATTGCGAACGCGATGAACGGGTGATATTGATGTCTTCCTGACGATAGACATAGCTGGTAAAGCCGGAACAATCGAAAGAGGTGGGACCGCTGTGACCGGAACGGTAGCGCGCTCCGAGATACTGGAGGGCTGTACGTACGATGGTCTCGCCTGCGGCGTTGTCGTTGGTCAGTTCGATTCCGACAACGGTGGGAACGGCTTGCGCCTGTGCCGTGGCCTGAACAATTTTCTCAGCAACAGAGCGACCGGGCATTCCATCGGTATCCAAAGTCTGGGCAACGGACGATGCCATGCCAAACATACCTAAGAGAAGCCCGAACGTGTATTTCTTTATTTGCACAACAATTAAGGTTTATGTGTTTCCTAAAATATTTTACGCCCACAAAAATAGTAAAAAAAATCCATCTACCCAAAGATTTTCAAGGCCTTACGAGATATACACGGCTTGCCGTCGAAAGCATCCCGGACATTAAAACGCTATAAAACAACCTCTTTCGTTTTTTTGCTTAGAGAAACGCATCAATATGCTTTTTTAGATATTTTAATAAAACATTTATTGACAATTACACACAGTTTTTCAGAAGAGGAAAGGGCTATCGATAAAAAGTCCGGCCGGATGACCGTCACAAGTCGATGCGCCGGAGTTCCCGGCCCTTGGTGTCGAGCACGCGAAGCCACATGTCGCCGCCTTTTTTGGTCAGCACGAGCAGCGTGGCCGCCTCAAGGCTCGGACCGCCACCCACAACGACAGGAAAAGGATTGCCTTCGCCGCCACCGGCGGGGTGGTATCGGTACTCATGCGTATGGGCCGCCAGGTCTATGTCGAAAGGCATTTTCCGCAACACGGGGCTCCACAGTTCGGTGCAGGGGCGGTATTCGTCCGTGTTGCCCCATACGGGAACGTGATGCACCAGTACGCGACGGCGAGCCTTGCGGAAGGCGGCGGAAGCCTTTTCCCGCTCGAGGAAGGCGGCCTGTTCGCGGCGGAAGCCGGCAAAGTCGTTCAGCCCGTAGTACACCCAGTGGTCATCGGGCTTGTCCTCGCCGCAGTCGAGCAGCACGAAACGGGTGTCCCCCCAGCTGAAAGCACCGTACGTGCGGCCGGCCGGCTGGTCGAAGAGCGACGGCATTCCTGCCGAATAGGCATTGCGGATTTCGTGGTTGCCGCGGACGAAGAACGCAGGCTTGTCTGCGGCATCAAAAGCGTCGGCCAGCACGTGCAGATGCCGCACGGCGTAGTCGCGATCGACGGGTTCGGGCAGACAGTCGCCGTTGAAGATGACAAAATCGTGGGGAATGTCGCGCGCCAGTGCGGCGAACGCGCGGATGGTGGCGGCATTCTCGTGCAGGTCGTTAAGGATGAGCGCGGTAAAATTCTCCGTGCGGGCCGTGGGCAGCGTGAAGGTGTGGAAAGGCCCTTTGTACGTCTCGCCGAACGTCTTGCTGTACGACCGGTAGTCGATGATTTCCTGCGCACATACGCGATAGTAATAGGTAGCCCCCGGTGTCAGCCCTTCCAGCCGTATGCGGTTCTCGATGTCATGGCACACATCCTGCCCGCCGGCCAGGCTTCGCGCGCGCTGCAAGTGCAGCGTGTCGGTGCCATACTCCACCCAGCAGTGCGAGACGGCGCGGGTCTGGAACATGACGGTAATGCCGTCGGGCTCGGGCCGCTGCAAATAGGGCGCATGACACACCAAGTCGGCCGCCGGCGTCTTGAACTGCAGCTCGGCCAGCACCGGGCGGTGGTCGGAAGCCACTTTCTCGGCCGGCACGCGGGAGCTGACCGGCACCAGCCCGCCGGACGTGGGACGGTAGAGGGCGATGAAGTCGATGCAGGTCTCGGGACGGTCGGCGGGAAAGGTGGCCGCCCTGGGGTTGGTAGCTATCCGGAAATCGGCATCCAGTTGCCGCAACAGCGACGAGCCGATGGTGTCGTTCCAGTCGCCGGCCAGGATGAAGGGCTTGCCGCTCCGTGCCGCTTCATCGCGCAGGACGGGCAGCGCGGCCAGGCGGTCGGTCTCGACCAGCGACAGGTGGGTGCAACCCAGGACGTAGCGGTCAAATTCCAGCACGAGCAGCAGACGGGGTTCCTCGCTTCCGGGCAACGGCACGCGCCGGACCGCCAGCGGACGCTCGCGGCTCAGCACGCCGATGCCGTATTTGCCGCCGTCGTAAGGCATGGCCGCGCCGAACGTGGCGTACATCAGGGCCTCGCGGGCTATGTCGTCGAGCACGTAACGGCCGCCCGAACGCGCCGTCGCGCTGTCCACCTCCTGCACGGCCACAACGTCGGCGCCGCTTTCGCGGACGACGCGGCCAATGCGCGCGGCATCGGCGCGACCGTCCGTACCGACGGCGTTGCGGACGTTATAGGAAAGCACCTTCAGACGGTTGTGCCGCTGCAGGGGCGTATAGTTCTGCGCCGCGAGCGGCAGGACGGCGGCCAGCAACAGCAGGCCGGGAAGCACGGAATGGCGGAAACGGTTTCTCATCGGTAATGCGGGATACAGGAAAAAGCGGGCCGTCTGTCCCACGATGCCCTCAGGGCAGACAGACGGCCGCGCCGTTTTTTACTTGAACAGGAAGAACTGCGGACGGCCATAGGCATTGAACGCCTTGACGCAGCCGGGCATACGCGCATCGCGCTGACGCAGCGAAATGGCCCCCACGGTGCGGATTTCGCCCAGGTCGATGATGAGGCGGTGCGGATAGGGACGATGGCGCGAAGCGTCTTTCCACTGCGAGTGCCACGAGGTACGCGTGTCGTCGTCCACGGCCAGTTCGGCGTCACCCTCGACCGGTTCCTCGGTGTCGGCATACACGACCGTCCAGTCCTCTTTCGGCAGCGGTTTCCCGTCAGTGCCGAAGAGCGTAATCTCGGACAGGCAGGAATTCGTGCCGTCGTAGGAGGAAACAACCTCGAGACAGAGGTGGCGCATCGTAGCCGGGACAGACAGTTCGAAGCGTTGCTCGCCGTTGGCCAGCTTCATGGTGTCGCTGAGTATGCGGTCGCCGGCATCGAGCACGGGACTGCCTGCCGGCGTGCGGCGTGTCATCGAAGGCTGGTTCTTGTCCGTGCCGAGCGAGTCGAGGATGGGCGCGGGCAGACCGGCCACCAGCGCGGGCCGTCCGGTAGGCTCCATCTCGAAGACGACGATTTCGTTCTTGCCCTTGCGCAGCCAGGGACCGGGGACATAGAGGGTCTGCTGCGGACCGACGTTCCAGAATTTTCCAATGCTATGGCCGTTCACCCAGACCGCGCCTTTGCCCCACCCGCGCATGTCGAGGAAGACATCGCCCTGCGCCGCCAGGCGGAACGTTCCGCGGCGGAAGGAAGGCGACTGCGCCACCGGCGTGCCGGGGGCAACCTTGGAGAACGCGCGGGCAAACTTCCGGTAATCGACGTCGGCACACTTCCGCGCACCGTCGGGTGTGAGCGCGTACAGGGGCAGCGGCGTCACCGTCCAGTCCTTCAGCTCGCGGCCGTCGAGCGTCACCTTCTCCGTGATGCCCTTGAGGTTGTTCAGCAGGTCGGCGCCGTAATTGACACGGCCCACGTTCTCGACGAGAATCTCCAGCCGGCCGCCGGCAGGTATGTCCACCTCCAGACGGTTCTGGCGGTAGCGGCGGTCAAGGCTGCCCACCTGCCGCCCGTCCACCAGTACAACGGCATAGTCGCGCAAGTCCTTTAGCACGAGCCAGCCACGGGCCGCTTCGGCGAGGGTCGTCTCATAGTGGATGTAGCCGAAGTCCATATCGACGTCTTCCATCGTAAGGGGACGTTCGGCGGCGATGCGGCGGACAAAGGCGGCTTCGAGCGGCGCACGCTCCGTCAGTTCGACGGCGGAAAAGGTGGATATGGGATTGAGCGCGGGCACCTCGGGCAGGGTCTCGCCGGCCGGCAGATGGCGGGCAATGACCTCGCGGAAAGCATGATACTTGGGCGTCGGGTTACCATATTCGCCCAGCGGGGCGTCATAGTCGTAGCTGGTGGGCTGCGGCTCGTAACCGTAACTCGTATTGGATCCGTTGGTATATTCAAAGTTCGTGCCGCCGTGGAACATGTACATGCTCACCGACACGTCGTGACCCAGCATCCAGTCGAGCTGGGCAGCAGGCCCCTCGGAGGCACGGCGCGAATGGCGCTTGCCCCACACGTCAAACCAGGCGGGATAGAACTCGGCCACGAAATAAGGACCGCCCGGATGGAAACGGTCGATGGAGCGCATGATGTCCTCGCCCACCGCGCCGTTCACCGTGGGCAGCGCGCCCTCGAGCCAGCCGTTGGGCATCTGTCCGGCACCGTCGCACGTAATGAACGGCACGTCGAAGCCCGCATCCGCTATCATGTCGCGCAGTTTGCCCAGATAAACGCGGTCGCCGGCATAGGAACCGTATTCGTTTTCCACCTGGACGAGCAATATCGGACCGCCCTTGGTCACCGTAAGCGGAGAGAGTTCCTTGCCCAGACGGTCAATGTAACGCTTGCAGGCCGACAGGAAGGCCGGATTGTTACTGCGCCACACCATCCCTTTCTCCTTCTGCAGCCAGTAAGGATAGCCGCCGAAGTCCCACTCGGCACAGACATAAGGTCCGGGCCGCAGGATGACGTACATGCCCTCCTCGTGGGCGATGCGGACAAAGCGGGCCAGGTCGGCCTGTCCCGTGAAGTCGAACACGCCGGGCCGACGTTCGTGGATGTTCCAGAACACGTAAGTGGAAACGGTATTGATGCCCATCGCCTTGGCCCTGCGTATGCGGTCGCGCCAATACTCCTGCGGGATGCGCGGATAGTGCATCTCGCCACAGATGAGCTGCACGGGCTTGCCGTCGAGCAGGAACTTGCCGTCCTTAATCTTGAAATCGCGCGCGGAAGCCTGACACAGGCAGAACAAAACCAGCGCAAGCAGCGAAAACAGTTTTCTTTTCATAGAAAATATTTAAGGTTGAAGAATTTACATTCATGTACAGAAACGACCGGCACGCCGCCGTAAGAGCGGGACCGCGCACTCCGCACCGCCGGTCGCCCATGCTCCCTGCCCGCCCGCGGGACACGGGAACAGAGACTATGCAAACTTACGAATATTTCTTGAGAAACACACATCCCGGTCGGTTTTCTTTTGCCGCCGCACCGGCCGGGGACACCATTTCCCGGCCGTTCCCGACAGTCGAAAATACCACACCGTAACGTCCACATCCACACGACCTTGCACTACACCTACATGTAGGGAAAACTATCCCTATCTTAGTTTAAACTATCCCTATCTTAGGAAAAACTATCCCTATGATAGTTTTTCACCCCCTACACCTGCACATAGCGATGCGGTAACGCCGCGCTTCTGCATACGGAAATGTTTCCGAAAAACAGCCCATCCTTCACAGAAAAAATGAGAAAGACCGTACACAACGTTTACAACAAAAAATGAGTACATTTACAAACAGATATGTTCCCGGCCACGGACAAGCAAGGCAACCGGACTGTCTTCCAAACAAGCACAACAAAAAACAGACGAGCCGTCACGGTGCACGCTTGCACCGCCGGCTCGTCTAACCATTTATTTAATAACCAAGAGAACTTGGCCGGACTTATTGTGCCTCGTCCTCGGTCTCCGACCACGAAGAGGCGGACCAACCGCCGTTTTTCTTATGGGTCAAAGGATCGGCGTCGGAACCTCCGCCAATGGGATAGTTGTTGTCGCCGTCGCCGGACGCGGCTATCATCTGCTCCATCTGGAGCACGAGTTCCTGCATTGCAGGCTGGATATATTTTTTCATGATTGAAGTTTTATCGTTCTTATTGATGAGTCTTGAGAAATGCGGGCTTATTTCACGAGCACCTTCTTGCCGTTCACAATGTAGAAACCTGCGGGAAGGGATTCCACACTACCGGCCACGCGCACACCGCCAAGGGTGTAAACGCTTGTACCGGCTGCCTGTACCCCGCTTTCGATACGGTCAATGCCGGTAACATCTCCCTCGCCAAGACGGAAACCGCGCACAGGGTTCGTACCCGATACGGCAAGATAGGCCTTGCCATAGATGCCCTCTACCTTGGAGCCGTCGCCATCAGCACCCTGGAAGTAGAAACCGAGACCACCCGTTGCATCGTTGGCAAAAATATAGAAGGACTCACCCGAATCAGCAGAAATAGCGTCGTAGGTCAGAGCGGGACGAAGCAGGTTGTCGTCAATCTTTGTGCCTTCCTGCTCGGAGAGTTCCAAGGAATAGGGCATTCCGGCCGTACCCTTGAGCAGCAGGGCCTCACGGGCGGGAACGACATCGCCGGCCTCATAAAGATAAGTCACATTGGCTTCATTCTTTTCAGTATTCACCGTCACGATACCACCCTGCAGCCCTTCGGGCATAACGTATGCCTGCCCGGCGGCAAACGTGGAGATACCGCTGGCCGAGATGGTAACAGGATAATAGGGAGCGGTGGCCGTTTCCTTAACTTTACCTACAAGGAGGAAATCGTCCACACGGGTATTGGAAGATGATGTATTTTCAAAAGTCAATGACAAGGACGTAGTCCCTTTAGGAACAGAGACGATGCAGGAAGCATCGGGCTTGTTGAAAGTATAATCGGATACAGAACAACCGCTTGTTGTCGTAGATACCGTACAACCATTATTACTCTTGAACGTCAGCGCAATGTCACCGTATACACCTTTCAAATCATCCAGTGTAACAATAAAAGCTCCGTTGGAGCTACGAATCAACAATTCTCCTACATCTTGTCCTCCGGCTAATTGTTCTCCACTAACAAAATATGTTGCTTTTCCTCCACCGGCTACTAATTGGTATTTGCTACCTGCTGTAAAACCACTTGGAAATGCTTCAGACCAAAGTTCAATATCAAGTTCACCTCCTGAAACAGGCGTAACGATATTCTCCTTGACAACAAAATCCGCTTCCGCCCAGTCGCTTTCGCTCAAAGAAGACATACCGGCAGCAGGAACGGCCTTGGCCTTCACTGTAAAAGTGCCGGTCTCAGGGAAACGATAGCTGGCGGAAGCATCCTCAACCGTCACTTCCTCTCCCCCATTAATAGCATAAACGATATTGGCACCGGCAGCTGCGGAAATTCCAAGTTGCTGACCGATAACATATTCTCCAGCGGAAAGATCAAAAATGGGATTACTCAATTTGCCGGAAGCAGTGGGGATAATCTCTATCTTACTAACAACTGCATACTTCGAACCTGCCGCAATGGAGAAAGAAGCACTTGTGGAAGTTGTCGTCAATTCGACACTTGCTCCCATCACTGTTGCGGAAGTTGAAGTTGAACCCGTAGCGGTCTGTTCTCCTATCGTAAGGGTCAAAGATTGCTCGGAACCGTATGTAACCTTAACCGTATAACCGGCAGAACTATTTATTGTCGGGGATGTTAATTTTCCTGTACTGGCCTTTAGTTGCAACCGAGCAGAAGTCTTCATGCAATCTTTCGTAGTCCAGTTGCCATAAGAAACATTGCCTGCAGGCAGCACGAAAGAGGTAGACTTGTATCCGCTACCGGAACTTGCATTGGAGAAATCCTCAAACGTAAGGGTTTCACTGGTTAAAGCAATTTGGGCCTTTAATAAATTACCCCCCCCAAAAAGGCTGAAAACAGTAAAGATGAGGAGAGTTAGTAATGACCTCGAAGTGTAAATTCTTTTCATAACTAACTTTATTATTAATCGATTAGAAACTTTGATTCGGATAAATCCTCTTCTCTCACCAATCTCAATCGACAAGAGTTTCTCAATACGGCCGTAAAGTTAAACCTTATTTTTCATATTTTCCAAGTTTTATATATAAAATATACGTATATAATGAAATTAAAAGTATTTTGTACACAAGTCAAACGTTGCAAAACCCAAAAGAGCAGGACAGGCAGACATAAAAAACAAGACTTTTCGCAGGTCTCCGGGCCAAGGCTGCGGAAGTTCCTGCACGCAACCATCCACGGCCGCCATCCGCCGCGGCGACAACCAACTGTTAGAGAACAAAAATACACAAAAAATCCGCCGCTGTCTCGACTCTCGTCACGGACAACGGCGGATTATATCAAAAAAGGGCGGCGACCTACTCTCCCGCTTGCGCA
>ERZ827108.1996-NODE-1996-length-23516-cov-30.604919_pt1 | contig 23516 bp, 22 predicted proteins | sample MGYA00519921_ERZ827108 | MGnify/ENA primary metagenome ERZ827108 (study PRJEB31778, sample SAMEA3449258) | human gut metagenome | biome: human gut; feature: human-associated habitat; material: faeces | place: United Kingdom | collected 2010/2012 ...
GCCATCACAACGCCCAGCAGAACGGCGACGAACTTCTTGAAGTTGTTCATTGGTAGTTTCCTCCTTTCCTCGAAAAATATATACGGCATAAACCGCATATACCGCGCGGCGGAACGGAGATAGACCATCCCGACTGTAACGGTATTAAAAGTATAGCACAAAGGATTGCAAATTTCCAGAGCAGATACGAAAAAATACGAATTTTGGATAAACTAACGAAAAGCGGCCCACCGCACGAGATTTCATTGACTGATTTTAGAAAAACCGCAGAAATGTTATGCTGAAACAGCCAGAAAGGAGGCTGCTTTATGCTGCGTATTGAAAATCATGCTTGTATATGGTACAATAACCGTAACTATTCGGCCATACGGAGGTCCGTCATGCATTATCATAAAGTACCGCTGCTGTGCTTCTTGAACGCGGCAACTGAATTTATACTGCTCGTCACTGTGTTCATTCTGGCTGGTGTGCTGCGCGCGTTCAGTCCTATCGGCAGCCAGTTCGGCATGTGGGATGTCTGGATCTTCCTGCCGGTGGCGGGGCTGTACGCCCTTGCCAATGTGGCCTGCTATGCGGTCGAGGGAACTTACCGCACGCTGCATGTCAAGAACTGGGGCAAGCAGCTTTTTCTTGTCGGGCTTACAAACCTCGCCGGTCTGGCGCTGATGGCTACCGTGTTCTACACCTTCCGGGTCAATCAGCTCTCCCGCCTGCTGCTGGTGTACTATTATCTTTTGTCCATCGTGGTCATTGTGGGCAAGCGGTTTGCCTTTGACAAGGCCGCCGATGCCTATGTGCGCCGGAACGACATTGCCTCCCGCACGCTGCTGATCGGCAGCGGGGAACTGGCGCAGCGGTTCTACGCCGAGACTTTCCGCGGGAAAAGCCCGGTGTCGCTGCGGTACAGCGGCTATCTGGCCCCCGCCCCCTGCAAGGCCCTGCCCGACTACCGCGGCACCGTGCAGGACCTGTACCGGGTCGTGCGGGACAACCGCATCGAAACGCTGGTACTGGTGCAGGATGTGCAGGACGCCGCCGAGATCCGCCGCATCATGCTGCTGGCGGACAGCTACCACCTGCGGGTCGCGGCGGTGCCGGTCTACAACGATTTTATGACCGCGCGCAGCGAGCTGGACAGCGTGGGCAGCATGCGCTACACCAACCTGCATCTGATGGACACCTGCGACATTATGGGCGTGAACATTGTGGTCACCGACATGGACAAGACGCTGCGCCTGATCGAGGAAAAGCTTGAGGATTGGCGCGGGAAATACATCTGCGTGGCAAATGTCCACACAACGGTGACGGCCCATGAGGACCCGGACTATCAGGCTGTGCAGAACGGCGCGGTCATGGCGCTGCCCGACGGCGGCCCGCTGTCAAAGTACAGCCGCCAGCAGGGCTACACCAATGCCGCCCGCGTGACCGGCCCTGATCTGATGAAGGAGCTGCTCCGGCAGAGCGCCACAAAGCACTACCGCCACTATTTTTACGGCTCCACGCAGGAAACGCTGGACATTCTGCGCAAAAAGGTTGAGGAAAACTACCCCGGTGCCGTGATCGCCGGGATGTACTCGCCGCCGTTCCGCCCGCTGAGCCCTGAGGAGGACGAGGAGGTCGTGCGCAGGATCAATGAGGCAAAGCCGGATTTTGTCTGGGTGGGCCTTGGCGCGCCCAAGCAGGAACGCTGGATGGCTGTGCATGAGGACCGCGTGCAGGCGCTGATGGTCGGCGTCGGTGCGGCGTTCGACTACGAGGCGGGCAACATCCGCCGTGCGCCGATGTGGATGCAGCGGCACAATCTGGAATGGCTCTACCGCCTTATGCAGGACCCGAAGCGGCTGTTCAAGCGGTATTTTGTGACGAACACCAAATATTTGTGGTGGACCTGGAGACAGTAAGGCAGTTTTGTAAGAGCATCGCGCCCTTTTTTGGGCGGCGGTGCTCTTTTTTGTTTGTTTATATGTTGTTTTCGGGTTTCCACGCTCTGCGGCAAAAAGCGGCGGGCGGGCGTGGTATAGTCATGGCTGTCCGGACATACACTGTAGGCGGCCCGCACGGGCTGCCGGTACATTGCGGAGGGTGACTGTATGACTGTATCAAGCAGAGAGCATCTACCTATCAACACAGAGAAGCTGCTGCCCGGCGCGCGCAGCGCGGCGCTGCTGTGGCAGGGGGCGGCGCTGCTCGGCGGTGCGGCACTGGGGGCTGGGCAGGTCTATGGCGGTGCGGCGCCGTTCGGGCTGGCGCTCGTCATCGGCTGCCCGCCCGCCTACTGTGTGGCGGCGGCGCTCGGCACGCTGGCGGCAGGGCTGGCGTTTCAGCCGGCGCTGCTGGGGATCAAGCTGGGGGTGGCGGCGGTGGCGGCCGCCACGGTGCGGCGGCTTGTCGATGGCAGCACCAAAGCCGGTGTGCTGGCCGGCTGTCTGACGCTGACGGCAGCGCAGGTCATACAGCTGCTGCTGGTGGGGGACATCCAAAATTTTTCCCAGACCGTCACGGTGGGGTGTACCGCCCTGCTGGCGGCGGGGTTCGGCTGGGCGTTTGCGCATTTTCCGGCGCGGGAGCCGCGGGGTGTCTGCCTGTGGCTGGTGGTGGCCACGGCCTGCCTGCAGCGCTTTGCCGCCGGGCCCTTGGCTCCGGGCCTGGCGCTGGCCGCCGGGGCGGGGCTGTGCGCGGCCATGGCCGGAACGCTGGAGCAGACGGCGGTGCTGAGCATCGCGCTGGCGGCGGCCATCACGGCATCCGGCCCGGCGCTTGCCTTTGCGGCGCTGGCGGTCGCGCTGGGCAGTCTGGCGGCGGCCTGCCTCTGCCCCGGGGAGCGCTGGCGCTGCGCCGGGGTCTTTGCGGTGGGCTGTACGGTGGGCGCGCTGGCGGCTCCCGATGCGGTGCATGCCGTGCCGCTGGCCGTCAGTGCCGGGGTGGGTATGGCGGCGGCGATGGCGCTGCCCACGGGGGCGCTGCGCCGTGTCTTTCCCCCGCCGGCCCCGCCCGTGCAGGCGCAGGGGCTGAGCGGTGCGGCGCGCAAGCTGTCCGGCGTGGCGGATGCCCTGAGCGATATTGCCGACACGGTGAACGCCGTTTGCCAGCGGCAGATGCCGCCGAAGGGGGAGTGCTTTGACTTTGTGGTCGAGCAGGTGGCGCGCACGACCTGCCAGAGCTGCACCCGCCGCAGCCGGTGCTGGGTGCGCGGGTATGCCACGGCGATGGACGGGCTGTACCACCTGAAGCCGGTGCTGGAGAGCCGCGGCCGGGTGGAGGTGCAGGATCTGCCGGGGCAGCTTTCGGTCTGCATCCACCCGGCAGACCTCTGCACGGCGGCCAACCACGGCTACCGGCTGTGGCGCAGCCGCCGCCAAAACCGCGCCCGTGCGCAGATGCTGCGCACCGCCCTGACGGAGCAGTACAGTGCACTGGCCGGGGCGCTGGCCCAGCTGGCCGGTAAGCTGGGGCAGGCAGGTCTGCCAGACCCCCGGCGGGAGAGCCGGGTCGCCCAGCTGTTTGCAGGGCTGGGCCTTGAGGCGTTGGAGTGCAGCGTGACCGCCGACCTTGCCGGGCGGCTGACTGCCAGCGTTACGATCTGCCGCACCCATTTTACCCGGGAGGAGGTCGCGGGCCTGACGGAGGAGATGAGCCGCCTCTGCCGCCGGGATATGGATCTGCCCGAGATCACCCACTGCCGCACCGTTACGATGCTGACTTTCGGTGAGCGGCCGCTGTTTGCGGCGCAGTTCGGTGCGGCGGCCCACGCGGCGGCGGGGCAGAGCGTCAGCGGCGATGCGCTGGATCAATTCTGTGATACGAGCGGCCGCGCCCAGATGCTGCTGTGCGACGGCATGGGCACCGGACGGGCGGCAGCGGTGGACGGCCAGATGGCTGCCAAGCTGACAGCCCAGCTGCTGCGGGCCGGCTTTGCGGCCGAGAGCGCCGCCCGCCTTGTAAATGTGGCCCTTGGGCTGAAGGGAGCCGAGCAGGAGGCCGGGGCCACGCTTGATCTGCTGACGGTGGATCTCTACACCGGGCGGGCCGGGCTGTTTAAGGCGGGGGCGGCACCGAGCTTTCTGGTACGGGGCGGTGTGCCCCGGATGCTGGACGGCGCCAGCCTGCCGATGGGGGTGCTGGACAGTCTGGTGGGGCGGTCCTCGACCTTTGCGCTGGACGCCGGGGATTGGGTGGTGCTGGTCAGTGACGGTGCCCTTGCGGACGGCAGCGACTGGCTGATGCAGCAGCTGCAGCTCTGCGCGCGGCTGGGCCATACCCCAAAGCAGGCCGCCGAGACGGTGGCCGATGCCGCCGCCCGCCGCGCCGGGGAAAAACGGGATGACATCACGGTGGCGGTGCTGGCGCTCAGCCGCCGGTGACAAAAAAAGCCCCTGCACTGCGGAAAACGCAGCGCAGGGGCGCGGGATCAAAACAGCTTTTGCTTGCGGGTGGGCTGAGGGTCGAAGGGGGTGTCCTCATGATGGCGGCGGACAAAGACCTGCCGGGTCTTTTCCGTCACGGTGCGGCCGTTGTGCCGGGGGACCGAGTAGAAGGTACGGGTAATGTTGTAGTAGCCGAGCAGATGCTGGACAAGATACTGCGCCACGGCGGGCAGACAGTCGGTGTCCTCGATGTTTTCGTAGTTATAGTCGCCGTAGAGAAAGCGAACCTCGCCGGTGCCGGCGTAGAGGATGATGCCGGTTTCGTCAAGCAGCACCTCGCGGATGACGCTCTGCTGCAGGCCGGCGGTGCCGCATTCGGCGGCGCGCTTGGTGGCTAAAGGGCGCTGCTCAAGCGGTACGCTCTGGGGGTCCAGCTTTTCGGTGCCGCGCTGGCCGATCTCAAGCAGGATGTCCCGCATCATGCGGCTTTCCAGCAGCGGACGGATGCGCTCCTTCGCACGGACTTGTTCGGTTTTGTTCTGGATGGTGGTGATCAGGCCCATGGGGGCGCCTCCTTGCAGATTTTGACGATATATATTTAGTATACCACAGGCGGGGCAGCTGTGACAACTGCCCCGCCTGTGAAAATTGTAAATTGTGAACAGGCCCGGTCAGCCGACGATGAGCACCTGCAGGCTGGCGGTGCCGTGCTGCACGGTGTAGCGGTCGGTGATGGTAAAATGTTGCTCAAGCCAAGTGTGGAACGCGGCCATGTCGCGGACCTCGGCATCATCGTAGAGGATGACGCGGGGCTGCTTTTCGGGCAGCTCGGCGTAATACTGTTCAAACCGGGGGTCACTGTCGGTGCCGGAGATGACCGACGCCTGCGCCACGGTCAGGGTGCCGTCCGCCATCAGAAAGCCGAGGCCGTGCTGCTCGCCGATCGCCTGCAGCACCGGCTGGCCTGCATAGGGGGCCAGCGCCTCATACAGGCACTCCTGCATGTCGGCGGCTTTTTCATCGGCCCATGTCCCGGCGGCGGGGCCGGTGGTGATGCGCTGCACCGCCACCTCCCGCACAGTCCCGCAGCGCCAGCCGGTCTGCTGCACAAGCCAGAGGCGGGGCAGCGCGGCGGCAAGCAGCATACAGAGCAGAAGCAGCTGCGTCTGCCTGCGGCGGTGCGGCGCGGCGGGGCTTTTCAGTGCGAGTGCGGCGGCACCGCAGAGGGCCGGCCAGAACAGGTACATAAAGGTCGTGCAGAGCGCGATGAGGGTCGAGCGCAGGATAAAAAGGTAGGCCGCCATGCCGGGCAGCCAGCCCAGCCAGAACAGCAGGCGGCGCAGTGTGCGGTGCTGCACTTCCCTGCGGTCGCAGCAGAATGTCCAGCCGCCGGCCAGCGCAGCCGCCAGATAGAGGTGGCGGAAATCCAGACTGACCGAGATCAGGCTGTGCGCCGTACACCAGAGCGTCAGGAAAAAGGTGAAATACCAGAGCAGCCGCTCCAGCAGGCGGGCGGGCGCGGGGCGGCTGCCCCGCCCGGAGAGCACCCCCGCAAGGACGGCCGCCGCTGCGGCCAGCGCCGGGACCCGGCAGGTCTGCAAAACGGCGGCAGCCTGCCCGGCCAGTGTGTGCAGCCGCTCCCCGGCTGTGAAGTCATACTGCGGGTCGTTCAGGATCAGCGCGGCGCGGGCCAATAGGGCGGGCAGATCAAAGCCCATGCCCTGCAGCAGCCAGAGCGCGAACGCGCCCCCGCAGACGGCGCAGCTCACCAAAAAGAGCAGCGCGCCGCAGCGGCGGGGCGCTGCACGGTCAAGCAGCCAGAAACCGAGCAGCAGGAACGGCGCCGCCGCGGCAGACTGCGGGTAGGCTAAAAAGCTGAAGCAGGCGCAGACCGCACCTGCCGCCACCCGCCACAGGCCGCGGTACTGCTGCGGGCCGGGGGCATAGTAGCCGTAAAAAAACAGAAAGGCTGCCAGCGTAAAGTGGAACTGCTGGCTGACATAGTCCGGCCCAAGAAACCACTTGGGGGTAAAGACAAAGAGGACCAGTGCCAGCAAGCAGGCGTTGGTGCGGCCCAGCGGGGCGCGCAGGCTGCGGTAAAACCAGACGGACAGCACAGCCTTAATTATCAGCATGGTGACGCGGACGAAGAGCAGCACGCCGGTGGTGGTGCCGGTAACGGCGGTGTATGCCGCGATCAGCAGCGCGGGGGGCAGGGCGGAAAGCTGGTGCGGCTCCCACATCGAATAGAACAGTCGGTCGCCCCGCACAAGGCGGAAGCCCAGCGAAAGGGCGTATTCCTCGTCAATCTCCAGCCCTACAAACAGGGTGTGCAGCATGGCGGCTGCGGCCAGCAGCACCGCCGCCGCAGTGAGAAGGCGTTTACAGGTATCGTTTTTTGTCATGGTAGTTCAATGCTTTGGCGGTTCGACCCGGCGGCGCAGCAGGGTATCCCGCGCCCGCCACAGGTAGGGCAGCCAGTTCAGGCAGAAGGCCTCCCACTTGCGCGCAGGGAAGCTCTGCGGTTTTTTGACGGTGCGCGAGGCATCGATCTGGATAAAGCGCGATTTCTGCAGCACAAGGATCGCCTCATGCCCGGTGGGGGTCTCCTCCGGCGTGCAGTAATCGGGGGGCAGGATGCGGAAGCGCTGCGGCGCCTCGGCCACGAGCCGGTTGAGCTGGCTTTCATCGTGGAACCGCGCAATGACGCCGTGCTGCAGATCCTCATCGGTGCGGGCTTTCAGCTCCCGGCAGAGGGCGAGGAACGCCGCCGCCGTGCCGCCGTTCAGTCCGCCCGCCACATAATACTGCCCGCAGTTGTAGGGAATCGAAGCACGGCTTTTGCCGCTGCGGTCGTAGGGGTGGAACATCGGAGCCCTGCCGTAGTAGGGCAGGTGGCAGACTGCCGTGAGGGTCTGCCCGGCGGCGGGGTCGGGCAGCAGCTCGGCGGCGGAGATGACGCGGGTGCAGTGCAGGTTGGCGTTGGCAAAAAACAGATAGTCGAATTTTGCGAGCGCAGCCTCCTGCCCGAGGAAGGCGTCGAACCGCTGCATCGTGCTGTAGGGCCAGGGCAGCGCCTGCTGCGGAATGCGGCGCACATCGGGCGCGTCCTCATACGCGATGTGGTCGGCATCGGTAAAGACAAAGAAGGTGCGGTCGCAGTCCGGCAGGAAGTTTGCCTTGAAGTTGGGATAAAAATCGCGCCAGAACGCAACATAAGCGCCGGTGCAGATATAAAGAACAGCGAGGGTTTTCATACTATCACCTGTTTGCAGGACAGTTACTTTTTCAGCAGCTTTTTGGCTACCTTGCCGCCGTACTGGCGCAGGTAGGCGGCATCTTTGCCCCATGCGTAGACGGCCAGATTCAGCACATTGGGCACGATAAGCACAATAAGGATGCGGGGCACAAGGCCGAGCCAGCCGCCGGGCATTTTGGCGCACAGCGCGTAGCTGCCGCCCATGCAGACGGCCAGCGTGGCAAGGTGCAGTGCCTGCACCGCAAGGTAGTGTGCAAGGCCGCCCCGCATATACTGGCGGAAAACGACCCGGATGCGCCCGGCCCACATGATGCAGTGGGCCACCACGGTGGCGATCAGCGCGCCGGTGATGTCAAACCGGGGAAAGAGCAGAAAGCTCAGCGCCAGATTCACCGTTGCGGACGCGACCATAAACCACTGGTCATCCTCAAAATGGCCGAGGACGGCGCGGTAGCTGCCGAGCATCCGGTGGTTCCAGCCGACGTACTCATTCAGGCAGAACACCAGCACAAAGCCGAGGGGCAGCAGCCACTGCTCACCCATCCAAGACGCCATGAACGGCTGGAACAGGCAGAAGTAGGCCGTGGCCACAAAGCTGGCAAACAGGTAGCTGAACAGGTCCATGCCCCAGAATACCTGCTTGTCATGGTCGTTGGCGGCGGCAGATTTGTCGTAGACGATGTTGCCGATGGCGGCCGCAAAGCTGTCCATGACCTTGTTGCCGAGGTCGGTGGCCGAGGTGGAAATGGTATTGTAGTTGCCCAGAAAGGTCGTCTGGGTCGAGCCGCCCATGCGGGAGGTCACGATGGTGTCGGACGAGCCGTAGATCGTGTTGGAGAGGCGATGCACCAGAAAATACCGCAGATCGTGGAAAATACCCAGCTCTTTAAAGTCGTTGACCGTGACTTTTACATCATGCACATAGGGGAAGTCCTTTTTGAACCGCCGCGCAATGAGCAGGTTGGCCATGACATTGAAGAAAATCGTCACGCTGAAATACAGTACATAGTTCGGGAACCAGAGCGAGACGGCAATCTTGGCAAGGCTTGTCAGCACATTGCAGCAGAAGTCGATCTGGGTGCAGCGGTAGCCCTGCTGGGTGCAGGTGTACATCAGGCGGCGGGTGATCAGAAAATAGCTGCACAGTGTCGAAACCACGTTCAGCCCGTACACAGTGTAGGCCGTGGCGGGGGGCACATCGGGCATGATCCAGCGCAGCGTTACCGCGCCGAGGAGCGCAAGCCCCGCAATGACCATGCCGACGACCCGGTAGGCCCACTTGTACATCGACATATACTTGCTGATTTTTTCCTCGTTTTTCGCGGCGATCTGTTCATACAATCGGTAGCTGATGACGCTGCCGACACCGAACTCGGCGATCGAGAAAAAGTTGAAAAGCTGGCTGACGACCTGAGATGCGGTGGTGATCTGCGGGCCGAAGTTATCGACCAGCAGACGCCGCGTGATAAGCCCCAGCAGCAGCAAAAGCAGGCTGGAGCCCAGAGCGTAGGCCATATTCAGTAAGGTACGTTTGGTACGCAAGGCAGTTCCTTTCACAAAAGCCTTCCCCCGAGGGGGAAGGTGGCCCGGAGGGCCGGATGAGGGGAGAGTATGGGTTGTAAGCCGTAATGGGCGGTGATGGCGAGGTTAGCCCTCATCAGTCGCCTACGGCGACAGCTTCAGTCTCCGCGTCAAGAGCCGCCTACGGCGGTTACGCTTCGACACGCGCCTGCGGGCGCAGCCCCTTGGGGAAAGCCTTTAGCGGCGGCTCGCCGCCCACAGGGTAAATTTCGGCCCGAAGGTTTGCATCAGCTTTTGGAAAAGCCGCCAGTCCCGGCGGGTCGTGACCTCGGTGCCGCAGGCGTAGAGCGGGCGCAGTTGTGCAAGATAGGGCAGACACGCTTTGCGGATGGCGGCATCCTTTACCGCCGCCGTGCGGGCCTGCGGCCAGAACACATCAGCGGCCGCATCCTCCATGACGGCATAGGCCGCGGCATCCGCCGCGCCGCTGGCCGAAAGCTTCGCCAGCCGCCGCTGGGCCGCCGCCAGCCCCTTGAACCGCTTGGGCAGGTTCTTCGCGTCAGTCAGCAGGCTGCCCTGCCGCCCCACGCGGTAGTGTGTGAACACCACATCCAAAAAGTACAGCCGCTCGCAGTGGAGCAGCAGCTCCAGATCGAAGGGCCAGTCCTCGGCCCAGCAGCAGTCGGGCAGGAACTGCACGCCCGTCTTTTGCAAAAAGGACCGGCGGATGCAGTATTTCCAGACCGACCAGTGCCCGGCGCCGTACAGCGCTTTCAATCGGGCCGCATAGTCGGTGCTGTCAAAGGGGCCGGGCACCAGATGCAGGCCCGTGTGTTCGGTCAGGCTGCCGTCCGGCTGCCATTCCAGATGCTTGCCGATGAACCAGTCATACTCCGGGTGGGCGGGCAGTGCGGTGCGCAGTGCCTCCAGCAGGCCGGGGGCCATGGCGTCATCACTGTCCAAAAACAGCAGCCAGTCGCCCTGCGCGGCCTGCAGGCCGGTGTTGCGCGCGGCGGCCAGACCGCCGTTCTCCCGGTGGATGACCCGCAGGCCGGGGATCTCGGCGGCAAGGGCATCGCAAAGCTGGCCCGACAGATCGGTCGAGCCGTCATCGACAAGGATGCACTCCCAATCGCGCTCCCCCGCCTGCTCTGCCACGCTCTTGACACACGCCGCGAGGTAATTCTGCACATTATACACCGGTACAATAATAGAAAATCGCGGCATAACGTTCTCCTTCTCTATGCTTCCCCCAAGGGGGAAGCATTTATAAGTTTCCACCCATCCAGATACAGCGCACTGTCTTTCGTATGCGCGTACCACCTGTCCGGGGCCCAGACCTGCTTATCCGGGGCCTCAGCCAGATACTGCGCCCACCAGCTGTAGGTGGAGTTGCTTACCACAAACCCATGGCAGAGCTGCATAAGCGCAAGGTCGGCAGCGGCCTCGCCCCGGGGCAGAAAGACGGCGGGCAGACCGCAGGTGGTCAGGTTTGCCTGCGCCCAGTCAACATCGTCCGAAAAGACGAAGAGCGAGGCATCGGGGTGCGCTGCCTTGACGGCGGCGATGGCGCGGGCATAGTACGCCGGGGTGCAGACCTGCAGGATGGCATTCTCAGGCTTTTGGTAGTCACCGCGCCGCAGGTGTACGCAGACCGGCCAGACGGCGGCGCGCAGCTTGGCCGCATACGCCCCCGCCGGGGGCGTTTTGCAGCGCAGCTCGGTTTTTATAACATCGGCAACATCGGCAAAATAGCGCTCGCTCTGGAAATAGCCCCATGCCAGAAAATCCCGGGCGTGTCCCCGCCGTACCGGCGTGTAGCCATCGGTGGCAAAGTGCAGGCCCAGCGTGTTGAGCAGCGGTGCGGCGGCAGCCTCAAAGCCGTGCCAGTCCCGCGCCAGCAGGCCGCGGCGCTGCTCGTATTTGATCATCAGCGCCTTGGCGGCGTTCTGCCGGGGCAGATGCGCCTTGGCAAAGCCCGGGTCGGCCAGAATTTCTACCGCGGGGCTGATGTTCAGCGCCCCCAGCGCACAGACTGTGTGGGCGGGCGCACCGTCCCGCCAGTCCTGCCGGTCCAGCAGGGTCACGCCCTCGCTGCAGCGCAGGCCCAGCGCCCGGGCAAAGGCGTAGATGAACATCTGGTTGCCGAGTCCCCCGGCCAGCTCTGCGTAGATCATGGCTGCCCTCCCAGCTTATCATAGAGCTGCTCCATGCGGCGGGCAGCGGTCTTTAGCTCATACCCGGCGGCGGCAAGGGTCTGCCAGTGGTCGGCGTGGTCACCGCCCGGGGCGATGGCGTCCGCCTTGGAGGCCCAGTCAGAGAGCGGTGCGGCCAGCGGCAGAAAATGCACCAGCTCAGTCACCGAGCCGTCATCCGGCACATTGGTCGAGGCCAGACACGGCACGCCGCAGCCCTGCGCCTCGACAAGGGTGACGGGGCTGCCCTCAAAATTGCTGGGCAGTAAAAACAGGTCGAAGGCGTTCATAAAGGCGGGTACATCGCTCTGCACGCCCGCAAAAATCACGCGGTCTGTCAGGCCGTGGGCCTCGGCGGCGGCGCGCATTTCCGGCTCTTTCTCGCCGGTGCCGACAAGCATCAGCTTCCACCGCACATCCTGCGCGGCCATGGCGGCAAAGACCTCCATCAAAAACAGCGGGTTTTTCTGGTGGTTGAGCCGCCCCACAAACCCGGCCAACCGGTCGGTGTCGGCAATGCCGTATGCACGCCGGGTGGCGGCGCGGGCGGCGGCATCGGGGTGGAACCGCTCTTGATCTACCGCATTGCAGGCAACGGAAAAGTTCGGCTTTTCGTCAATATGGCTGCCAAAGACAAACCGGCCGGCGGCCACGCCGCAGCCGAGGAAGTAATCGGCAAACAGCTGGTAGACCAGATGCGCCGCCCGCCAGGTCAGCGTCAGCGGCGGGTAGACGATGTGGCTGTGTACCACAATTTTAGCCCGGGGGCAGAGCAGCCGCATCATGCCGCAGACCGGCGCGCCGATTTTGCTGGCCGTGTGGTAGTGGATGATGTCGTAGTCGCGGTGGGTGCGCAGGTGGGCGGCCAGCGCCCGGATGCGGTCCTTTTTATGGTCCGGCACGGCAATGATGTGTACGCCGTGCGCCTCCAGTGCCGGGGCGGTGCTGGTCTGGTCGGGCGGGCACTGCCCGACAAACAGGTCGATCTGATAACGGTCGGTGTCAAGGTTGAGCAGGAGATTCTGCACATACCGCTGGACGCCGCTCTGCACGCCGAGATGGTTGCTGATCATTAAGATACGCATAAAGTTCTCCGATTACCAGTAGCTTCCGCCTTCCACTTTTTCCTTGTTTGTGATGCCCTCGCTCTCATCGGGGCGGACCCAGGCGGGATTGTAGAGCTTGGAAATGACGGGGTGGTCATCCCACCGGCGGCCCTTGATGCCAAACAAAAGCTGTGTCGCGCCGCTCATCTGGATGGCGGCATGGCCGGTGTCCCGCGCGTGGGCAGCCAGCGGCAGGCCGTAAGCACCCGCGCCGATGATCGCAACATCGTAGTCGGCGGCGTCCATCTTGCGCTCCATGGCGTCCAGCGCATCGAACCAGCTGTCGTAGCCGGTGTCCTGCCCGGCAAGGCCCTGCACGGCCTGAATGACCGTCAGCGAGGCAAACTCCGGCAGGATGTCCCTGCCGGGGAAAAGCTGCGCGCGCTTTTCATACTGGGAGAGGATCGTCTTGCGGAAGGGATGCACGACCAGCACCCGCTTGCCCGCGAGCGCGGCACTCCACGGGCGGGTGTGGTAGTAGGGCTCCAGTGCGCGCAGCTCGGTAAAGCGGGTGGCATCGCAGCCGCGTATGACCTCCCGCTCGGCACCCACATTCCAGAGCGCGAGCAGCTCGGCGCTCTGGGCGGTGCGGATATAGAGCTTGCAGAACCGCTCCAGCGCGGCGTCATCCGTAGGGAAAACGCCCGAAAGGTTGCGGATGTCGGCACGGGTGCGGTCGGCAAACGGGCGGCCGCCGTTGTGCAGGTAGTCGGCGGCGGTGCGCATCTCGGTCGCGCCGCAGCGGCCGAACAGGAAGGGCTGGCCGCTTTCCAGCAGATCACGCGCAAGGTCATTGCCGGCCCCGGCAGACAGGATAGGCACGCCGCGGTACTTCATTTTAAAGCGCAGGCCGCGGTAAAGGTCGGCGGCCTTTTGCACCAGCAGGTTATCGTTATCCATGGGTGGCTCCCTTTTTGGGCAGCAGGGTCAGCGCCAGCTCGGCGCTGTTCTGCCACAGAAAATGCTCGTTCACACGGGTCTGGGCGGCATGGCCCATGGCGGTATCGGTCTTGTCCAGCGCGGCGGCCATCTCGGCCACTGTGCTGCAGAGCAGACCGCTGACGCCGTTCTCAATGATAAGGTCGGGGCCGGGGGCGTGGCGTGCCACCGGCGGGCAGCCCGCGTACATCGCCTCCAACAGGCTCATGCCGAAGATCTCGTTTTCGTTGAGGTTCACAAAGGCATCGCAGGCATGATAATAAATGTGTACCTGCTCGTTGGGCAGCTGGGCAATCAGGCGGCAGCGGGAGGCGAGGCCGGCCTCCTCCAGCTGTCTGGTCAGCTCGCCGCTCAGCGCGCCCTGACCGATGATGACGGCGTACCAGTCCGGTGCGGCCTGCAGCAGCGGCACAAGGTCGAGCGGCTGCTTGTAGGCATCAAGCCGCCCCACAAAGGCAAGCACCCTGGCCTGCTCGTCGATCTTGAGGGCGCGGCGAATCTCCGCCTTACTGCCGGGGACTGCCGGGATGATGGCGGTGTCCAGCCCCACGGGCATCAGCCCGGCGCAGGGCACGCCGAGGCTTTCCAGCTCGGCTGCCACAGCGGGGGTCTTGGCGTAGGTCGGTGTTTTGCGGTAAACCGCAAGGTTGCGGCCTAGCAGCAGATCCATGACGCGGCGCACAACGGCATTGTCGGAGGTGCTTTTCAGTGCGCCGAGCTGGCTGTAAAACAGGATGCCGTGCTTTTGGCAGAACCGGTACAGCCCCGGCACGCCGAGAGAATTGTCCCCCATGACATGCACGGCGTCCGCCTGCTCGTCAAGCAGGATCTGCCAGCTTTTATAAAACGCCTGCACGCCGAAGGCGGCGGCGGGCATATAGCAGATCTTGACATTCGGCTCCGGCGTTTCGATGCGGGGGGCCTTGGCGCCCGGCTCCGGGTAGAGGACAACGGCGCGGCAGCCCAGCGCGGCAAAGGCGCGGGCAAGGCCGACCTCCTGTCGGTTGTACAGCCCGCGCTGGCCGGACGGACCGCGGTAAAATTGCGGGATGACGATGGTTTTCATGTGGATAGGTGTACCTCTTTTACAGAGAAAGGCAGACGGCGCCCCGCAGCGGGGGCGTTACGGGGCGGTATCCCCGGGGGCTGGTTCGTCCGCCGGGGCGGGCTTGGCGGCCTTCTCGATTTTAGGCAGGCGGGTCAGATACCGCGCGTCAAGGATCTCCAGCCGGTCATCGCGGCAGTAGGTGTGTACGCCGATGAGGTCCGCCGGAGCAATGCCGGTGATGGTGACATTCTGGGGCGTGGCGGCGCACAGCGGGATCTCGGAGCTGCCGCGCCGGGCCAGAAACTGCAGATAGAGGCCGTAGTCCACGGTCGAGCTGACCTGCGTGGGGTGGATGATCTGCTCCCCCAGCACAAAGAGGGGGCCTGCGTTGCGGCTGACAAGGTCAAAGTCGCGGTGCTGCAGGTTGTAGGTCTCATCGGGTACAAGCTCAAACGGGCCCTGCGGCGGCAGGGCGGCCGACTCCTGCACAGCATGGCGCAGGGTATAGCGGCGGTAGCGGACATAGAGCTGGTTGTCGGGCTTTGTCTCGCTGCACAGGATGGTCAGCGCCTCGGCGCGGCGGTCCAGCAGAATGGCATCGCAAAGCTCCTCATCGGTCGCAAAGCGCTGCACAAGCTCCCACCCGGTGGGAAACGCCCGGCAGCGGTAGAGCCGCAGGCTGTGGTCGCTGCCGGTCTCGGGCAGCATCCAGATCTCGCCGTTCCAGTCAAAGACGGTCGGGAAGGAGAGGTGAAAGTCCTCCTCCAGCGCGGGCTGCCAAGCGTCGATCGTGCCGTCCTCATGCAGCTCGCAGACCTCGATACGGCCCTTGCCGGTCGAAAGGTCCATTGCCTCGGCAAAAAGCCAGCGCCGGCCGCCGCGGCGGTAGAGCAGCGGATCGGCAAACCACCAGCCCTCGCGCCCGGGCAGGGGGGTGTAGGCCCCGCCGTCCAGCGCGGGCAGCGGCTCGGTCCCCTCGGCTGTGGGGCGGGGGCGCACGGCGATGGTGTAGACTTCCTTTTCGCCCAAAAGCTTGCGCAGCAGCCGTCTGGGCGGCATCTGCAGGGCGCGGTAAAACTGGTTCATAGCGATTCCTCGGCGGCGCGGCGGCCGTATAATTTCATCAGAGTTCTGTAGTTTTCTTCCTCGCTGAAGCGGCGGCGGGTGGCGGCGGCAATGGCCGCGCAGTCAAACTGCATGGCCCGCAGGGCGCGCACGGCCCCCGCCAGCGCGGCGGCATCGCCCGGCGCAAAGCAGAGCCCGTCAAACCCGGGGCGCACCGAGGCCCCCACATTGCCGATCCGGCTGGCCAGCACCGGCGTGCCGAGGGCGTGGGCCTCGGCGGGGACAAGGGCAAAGCTTTCATAGCAGAGGCTTGCGGCAATGACGGCATAGCTTGCGCCGATCAGACGGTGCAGCTCCGCACGCTCAAGCTGGCCGAGAAACCGGACCCGGGGCAGCGCCTGTGCGCGCGCCCAGTCGGCCAGCGGGCCGTCCCCGGCGATGAGCAGCTCGGGCGCGGTGTCGCCCAGCAGACGCCACGCCTCGATGACGGTGCGCAGCCCCTTGAGTTCCTCCAGCCGGCCGGCAAAGATGAAGCGGCGGTCGCGCTCCTCCCACGGGATGACCGGCCCGGCGGGCACATTGACGGGGTTTGGCTTGACAACAAGGCGGTTTTCGTCAAAGGTGGGGCGCAGCCTGTTGAAGGCCAGCAGCTTCTCGCGGTCAAACTCGGTCGGGGTCGTGACCCAGACACCGCGCCAGCTGCCCAGCGCACGGTGCAGCCGGTAGGACGCGGCGACCACAAGGGTCTGCGCCAGACTGCCGCGGTAGCAGCGGTGCTGCAGTGCGCAGTGCAGGCCGCGGCGGGGGCAATCCTCGCAGACGGCGCCGTCCCGCAGCAGGATGCCGTTGGGACAGAACAGCCGGAAATTGTGCAGCGTCTGCACGACCGGCACGCCGCAGCGCTTGGCGGCGCGGACCACGGCGGGGCTGAGCAGCAGGAGCGTGTTGTGGATATGCACGGCCTCGACCCCCTCCCGCCGGATGAGGTCGCAGACCTCGCGGGCAGCGCGGCGGTTCCAGACTGCGTGCAGCGGCAGCAGCGCTTTGGCAAGGCCGTGGGCGGCCTCCTCATTGCTGCGCTCATACACCAGCACGGTATGGCCGCGGCGCTCAAGCAGGGCGCGCTCCGCGGCAAAGACGGCGTCCTCGCCGCCGGGCAGCCGGTAATGACAGTGTATCAGCAGAATTTTCAAGCCGCGGCCTCCTTGGGTGTAAAATAAACCTATTCTGTTATTATACCTTTTTTTGCAGTGGGGTGCAAGATGGCAAAAGCCGCGCCCCAAAGAACCCAAGAGGGGGCGGCAATAAAAAAGAGGAACGCAGCTTGCGTTCCTCAAGGGGTCAGCCCTCGTCGTGGCTGTCGAGCTGGGCGTCGCGCATTGCCTTGATCTTCGCCTCAAGGTCGAAGCTCTTGTTCAAGGCAGGGTAGATGGCCAGCAGACTCAGCGAGCAGGGAAACCAGAGGCTTGTCAGGATGAGCACAGCACCGGACAGAGGCCAGAACAGTGCGATGGCGGCCCAGTAAAGGCCCTGCCACAGGATGCCCAGCGCGCTGCGGGGCAGATACCCCAAAAAGAGCATCAGAGAGTTCTTGAGCAGGCTGGAAAACGGCAGATCGACCAGCGCGACCTGGGCGTAGAGGTACTGCGCGATGCCCGCCAGCAGGATCAGTGCGACAAAGATCGCCACCATGACGGCAACGCTGCCGGTCTCGATATGGAATGCGGTGAAGATCTCCATCGCCAGCAGCAGGCCGCAGATGGCGCCGGGCAGCAGCGAGGCCTTGGCGTTGCGCTTCCATGCGCGGCGGTAGGTCACCCACCAGTAGCCCGGCTCATCGCGCAGGGCGCGCAGGACAGTGTCGTTGAGGCCCACGATCTGCGGGGCGGCCAGCATGCCGCCCAGAATGCCGGCCAGCAGCATCGGGATCAGCGAGTGGGTCGTGACGGCAAACCACAGCCCCAGCGCAAAGGGCAGGCTGCTGATCATGGCGAGCAGACCTGCCATCCAGAAGGTGGAAAAATCGCGGGCCAGCACCTCAAAATAGCGGGCAACGCCCTTTTTGCGGGGGGCGTTGGGCGAAACGCCCGGCCCCGGTTTGTCAAAATTCTGATGAAAAAGTCCCATGACGGTGTTCTCCTGATTCTATAAATTTTGTATGTATTTTGCCTTGCCACATATGTAGGGGCGGGGCTTTGCTCCGCCCGCCAACTTTGCCCATACAGCATCTTTCCGGGAAAGCTGCTCACCCGGAAAGATGCCCCGGGCGGAGCAGAGCCCCGCCCCTACTGCATTTTTCAGATGCCACGCCTAACCCTTCGGGCCGTAGAGGGCCGCGCCCGCCGTGATGAGGATGTCCGACTCGACGCGCAGGCCGGTGCGGCGGCCCTTCTGCGCCTCGACAAGGAAGAGCCACGGTGCGCCGTTTGGTCGGTTTTTGACAAAGGCCAGCCGTTTCGGCTCAAGGCGGGCGGCGCGCAGGGCGGCTAAGATCTCGGCCAGCTGCTCGGGGCGCTGGCACAGCACAAAGCGGCCGCCGTCCCGCAGGGCGCGGCGGGCGCAGTCCACAGCATCGGCGGTGGTGCAGCTGTCGGTATGGCGGGCCTCGGCCCGGCGCGGGTCGGGGCTGCGGGGCCCCGCAGCAAAATACGGCGGGTTGCAGGCGGCAAAATCATACTGCCCCTGCTCCGGCCCGGCGGTGCAGAACTGCCGCAGGTCGGCGCAGAGTGGTGTGATGTGGTCGGCCTCGTTGTCGGCGGCGGCCTGCGCGCAGAGGGCGGAGGCTGCGGCGTCCAGCTCAAGCGCCGTGCAGGGGCCGCGGTGGCCGGCATCGTGCCACAGCAGCGAGATGATGCCGCAGCCGCTGCACATATCCAGCGCGCGCTCCCCCCGGCGGGGCAGGGCAAAGCGGCCCAGCAGCAGCGCATCGGTGCCGAAGGTCGCGCCCGGCGCGGTCAGCACGCGGGTGCCGTGGTCCAGTATCTCAACGCCCATTCAGGCTTTGCCGCGCAGCTGCGCGTATTTCAGCAGGGCCACCTGAGTCTTGCTGTCCTTGATGGTGCCGTCCATCACAAGGCCGAGCGCCTTGTCAAACGGCATTTTGACGACATCAAGAAACTCCCCGGCATCCAGATGCTGGCGGACTTCATGCAGGCCGGTGGCGGCCCACAGGTAGATCTTCTCGCTGTCGTAGCCGACGGTTGCGTAGACGATGCCCAGATCGACAAAGTGGTCGGCGGTCAGGCCGCACTCCTCGCTCAGCTCGCGCTTGGCGGCCTCAAACGGGTCCTCGCCGGCCTCCAGCTTGCCGGCGGGCAGCTCCCAGATCTCCTCCCCAAAGGCATAGCGGAACTGGCGTACCAGCGTAATATTGCCGTCTGCATCAACGGGCAGGATGCAGGCCCCGCCGTGGTGATGGACGATCTCGCGGGTGGAGGTGGAGCCGTCCTCCAGCTGCACCTTGTCAACGGTGACGCGGATGACGCGGCCGTTGAAGATCTCTTTGCTTTCCAGCATGGTCTCGGTATGTGCCATGGCGTTTTCTCCTTTTACAAACGGGTGATACACAAGACCATTTTACAGCAGCCGCAGACAATAATCAATAAAGTCGAGGGTATATTTTTTGCTGCGCACCCGCTCCCCGGCGCGGCACAGGTCCAGATAGCCGAGCATCGCATCGGTCAGGACGGGGTCCTCCAGCAGATATTCGCGGCAGAACAGCTCATCGGGCGCGGTCGCAGCCTGACAGAAAACGATGCCGCCGCCCTGAAAAACATTCACGCTCATGGCGGGGGAGAGGGGCAGCTGGGTGGTGTCCACGATGCGCAGCGTCTGCCGGTCGGCTGCAACGGCCTGCCGCAGCCGCTGCAGCAGCCTGCGCCGTATCTCGGGCGCAGGCGGGTCGTAGAGTGACGGTGGCAGGTCAAACATCAGGCCATTGCGCACAAACTGCAGGATGCCCTCCTCACAGAAAAAGATGTCCGGCGTCTGCTGGCTCCAGCTTGCCAGATAGTCGAGCATCGAGGGCAGCAGCTCCCGCAGGGTATCGTCAAGGCGCAGGACCTGCAGTGCCATCTCCTTGTCGGCGAGCAGGGTAAAGGGCGGCTGGTAGCGGATCATACTGCACCGCTTGCGGCGTGCAAACAGGCCGCTGTACAGCGCCATCGACTCAAGAAAATCGTGCTTGCCGCTGGTCAGCCGCAGCGCGGAGGAGGTATCAAAATATTGGCGGCTGAACGAAAGGCGCAGGCTTTCGACCGCCTTGCGGTCGGTGATGAGCAGCGCCTTCTGCCCAAGGCGGTCCATCATGAGCGCGCTCTCCGGCAGGAGCAGGTAGACCGGCATCAGGGCGCCGGGGATCGGCTCACCGGTGATGCAGGGGGCTATGCGGGCGTCATACCGCATCTTGGGCAGAAAAAGCAGCGGCAGCGTATGGGTAAGTTTGGCAATGTCGGAGGCAAGGTGGCGCGGTATCTCACGATCCTGCGCAAAAAGCAGAAGCTGCGCGACGGCGGCGGGTTCTCCGTCCGCCACCGAGAAGCGCTCGATCAGGGCGTTGTCCAGCACGGGATTGGTGAAGGGGGGAGAGCAGCAGCGGCCGGGTATCGCCCGATGCAAGGTGGCGGGCAATCAGGGCCCCGGCCAGTGCGCCCACGGCGCACGGCCCCTCGACATAGCGGTCGGTGCAGGGAAGCTCCGAAAAGGCGGTGTTGGGGGCTACGCCCTCATGGCGGATAGACTCCTGCACGGTGCAGGCCGTGGTCAGCAGCTTGTGCAGCTCGGTGCGGATCCGCGGGTCGGTGGAGCGGCCGCGCTGCTTGTACTGCAGCAGCAGGGTGTCCTTTTGCTCGTCATTCAGCTCAAGGGCCTCGGCCAGGCGCTCAAGCTGCTCCTGCCGGGGTGTGCGCTGGCCGTTGATGATCTTGTACAGGGTGGAACGGTCGATGGCGGTGCGGCGCGCCAGCTCGGCCATCGTGCCGGGATAGCGGGCAACAGCGATCTGGAGGCTTTGCGTCAGTTCACTCATGAGAAACCCTCTTGAATTGTAGCAGGTGCGGTAAATCCGATGGAAAGACAGGCGTGTACTTTGACCCCCTGCGGAGTGGGTCATAAATAAGTATACTATACCGCGAAAACGGCGCGGTGGCAAGTGTGAACTTTTTTGTCAAAGCGTTGCGGTGCGGGCGGGAATTTGCTATAATCGGAACAAATACAGCAATGGAAACTGAGGTGATCCCCCATGAAAAAGCATCCCCTGCTCAAGGCGGCCGCAGCGGCCGGTGCAGCGGTGCTGGGCGCTGCCTACGGTGTCTACCGCGTGGGCTTTTACAATAAGCCCACCACGCAGGTGCCCTCCCCGGCGGACATGCCCACCCGCGAGTGCTACCGCAAGGCGATGGGCCCCGATGCCGATGCGCTGGCGCGCGACCGGTTTGAGCCGGTGCACATCACGGCGCAGGACGGCACCCCGCTGGCGGCGCGGTACTACCACCATGCCGACGGTGCGCCGCTGGCCATCATCTTCCACGGATACCGCGGCTATGCCACGCGGGACGGGCTGGGCGGCTACACGCTCTGCACGGCGCTGGGCTACAATGTGCTGCTGCCCGACCAGCGCGCCCACGGCTACAGCGGCGGGCACACCATTACGATGGGCGTCAAAGAGCGCTACGATGCCCGGGACTGGGCCGTCTGGGCGCGCAGTCATTTCGGGCCGGAGGTGCCGATCTTCCTGATGGGTGTCTCGATGGGGGCGGCCACTGTGGTGCTGGCGGCTGGGCTGAGCCTGCCGGACAATGTGTGCGGCGTTGTGGCGGACTGCGGCTATACCAGCCCGCGGGAGATCACCCGCAAATGTCTGCCGGAATACCTGCCCGGTATGCCGCTGGAGCTGACCTATGCGGTTGGACGGCTGGGCGCGATCCTGTTCGGCCACTTTGACCCCGAGGACGCCGACTGCACCGCCGCTGCCGCGCAGAGCAAGGTGCCGATCTTTTTTGTCCACGGCGATGCGGACGGCTTTGTGCCCTATGAGATGGGGCGGCGCAACTATGAAGCCTGCCGCGCGAAAGGCAAGAAATTTTTGACGGTACACGGCGCAGAGCACGCCGTGAGCTACTACCACGACAACGCCGCCTACACGGCGCAGGTCACCGACTTTTTACAGGATTGCCTGACCCGGCGCGGCTTTGTATGGCCGCCCGAGGCTGACAAGGATAAACAAGCATAAACAAGCATAAACAAGCATAAACAAGCATAAGAGGAGTGTATAAGGTTATGAAACGAATTGCAACAAAGAACGCCCCGGCCGCCCTCGGCCCCTATGCCCAGGCGGTGGATACCGGCACAACGGTCTACTGCAGCGGCCAGCTGGGCCTTGACCCCGCGACCGGCGCACTGGCGGAGGGTGTGCAGGCCCAGACCCATCAGGCCCTGAAGAACCTGCAGGCCGTGCTGGGCGAGGCAGGCCTGACGCTGGACAGCGTTGTCAAGACAACGGTGTTCGTGCAGGATCTGGGGGATTTCGGCGCGGTGAACGAGGTCTACGGCAGCTATTTCCACGGCGGTTTCCCCGCGCGCAGCTGCGTGCAGATCGCCGCCCTGCCGAAAAACGCCCTTGTGGAGATCGAGTGCATCGCGGTGCGGTAAAAACGCATTGTAGGGGCGGATTCCATATCCGCCCGGGAACATTTCCGCTGCCGCGAACGGTGCGGGCGCATATAGAATGCGCCCCTACGGCGTGACCCATGTTGTGAGCGCCGGCCACAAAGCGCAGCGGAGGGGTCAAGACCCCTCCCTACAGAAACAGATAACCGGCAGGCCGTTGGATTGAACGGTCTGCCGGTTTCGTTTATTTCCCGTAGCTTGCCAAAAATTGGCGGGTGCGTTCCTCTTTGGGGTGGTCGATGAGATCCTTTGCGCTGCCCTGCTCTACCACAACGCCGCCGTCCATAAAAAGGATGCGGTCCGCCACATCGCGGGCAAACTTCATCTCATGGGTGACGATGATCATGGTGGTGCGGTGCGCGGCAAGCTCCCGCAGGACGCGCAGCACCTCACCGGTCAGCTCGGGGTCAAGGGCCGAGGTCGGCTCATCAAAGCAGAGGATGTCGGGGTGCAGCGCCAAGGCGCGGGCGATGGCCACGCGCTGCTGCTGCCCGCCCGAAAGCTGGTGCGGGTAGTGGTTCTCCCGGTCGGAGAGGCCCATCTGCGCCAGCAGCGCCCGCGCCTGTTCCTCGATGTCGGCCAAAATCTGCCGCTTGTTCTGCTTGTAGTCGGGGCGTTCCCGCGCCAGCAACTGCCCGGCCAGCATTACATTCTGCAGCGCGGTGTACTGGGGGAACAGGTTGAAGTTCTGGAACACCAGACCGAAATGCAGCCGCTTTTTGCGGATGGCCTCCTCGCTCTGGGTGCGGGTGTCGGCGGCGCTCCACAGCGTTTCGCCCGCAACGGTGATCGAGCCGGTGTCGGCCGTCTCGAGAAAGTTCAGGCAGCGCAGCAGCGTGGTCTTGCCTGAGCCGGAGGAGCCGATGATCGCCAGCGCCTCCCCCTCGGCCAGATCAAAGGAGATGCCACGCAGCACGCTTGTGGCACCAAAGCTTTTGCCGATGCCGTTTACTTCCAACAATGCCATGACTGCACCCCCTTATCGGAAATAGTCCAGCCGCTTTTCCAGCCAGCCAAACAGCAGCGTCAGCGCACCCACAAACACAAGGAAGAACACCGCTGTGGAGAACAGCGGCCAGATCAGGCCCTTGGCGCTGTACTCCTTCGCCATCATAATGATGTCCTTGTTGGCAATGACATTCGCAAGCGAGGTGTCCTTGACGAGGGTGATGATCTCGTTGCCCATCGGCGGCAGAATCCGCTTGATGACCTGCAGCAGCGTGACGCGGAAAAAGATCTGGGTCCGGGTCATGCCCAGCACCTGCCCGGCCTCGGTCTGGCCCTTGGGCACAGCCTCGATGCCGCCGCGGTAGATCTCAGAAAAATAGCAGGCGTAGTTGATGGCAAAGGCCA
>ERZ827108.2002-NODE-2002-length-23434-cov-4.877069_pt1 | contig 23434 bp, 21 predicted proteins | sample MGYA00519921_ERZ827108 | MGnify/ENA primary metagenome ERZ827108 (study PRJEB31778, sample SAMEA3449258) | human gut metagenome | biome: human gut; feature: human-associated habitat; material: faeces | place: United Kingdom | collected 2010/2012 ...
AAATGTTTGAAAGTATAGTGTTTATGCGGATAATCAAAAATCAGATATAAAATTTGTGTGGAAAATATTAGTGATGTTTCAGATGAGATTCGTTTTTTTACAACTTCTATTATCAAAAATATTTTGAAATTACAAAATGAATTCAAAAAAAAAATATTTTTACTAATTACTGATTCGCAAGAATCCTACCAAGATATTATATATGCATATACAAATTCTTATAGAAAAATAAAATTACCTGCGTATACTAAAGAAGATATAAAAAACTTTTTGAGTATGAAAAAATCTGTTCTTGATATTTCAGAAGAACGTTTAGAATATATTTGGACGCTAAGTCAAGGAAATCTTGATTTAGTAGATTTTTTATTTGAAGAAGTTTTAATAAACGAACAAGAGTATATTTCGACTCTGCGAGATGTTGTTGTAAAGAGAATAGCACTTATAAAAAATCAAGGGGAAAAATGTGAATTAGGGGGAAAAAAAATGGAGGAGATAGTTTTTTCTGCGTCGTTGGCTTTAAAAAAATTCTCAGCTTCATTTATAACGAATATAGTTAATGAAAAAATTTCAGATGTTGAAACCGGATTGAATATTATTAGACAAGAGGCAATATTAAAAAAAGATATTAAAAATTATTATGATTTCATTTCAATTGATATACAGAATTATATTACAGAGATCACATTAGAAAAACATGAAAGTTTATTGATTTCATATTATAATTTTTACACTAAAAATGAACAGGACGAATATTATTTCAGAGCATATTATATCTATAAATATTGGAATCAAATGTGTCCACACGCATTTTCTTTATTTATTCTTGCCTATTCATCAGCAAAACAAACTTCAGATAATATAAAGATTGATAAAATTGAAAATATTATGAAGCAGAAACAGGTTAATGAAAAATATAAAGAGATGTTTGAGATCATATGTGAGTATTATAATATATTATTTGAGCAATCGTCTATAGAAGAAGTAGAACAAGCATATAAAAATATAACTCGTAAATATAGTTGGGAACTACCAGTAAAGGCAGAAATAACGTATGAATATTTTTATTATATTTATAAAAATACTGATTTAGATAAAGTAACATATCATAATACATTAAATGATTGTATTAATTATGCACTAAATGAATTGATTATTGATACTCAGGATACAACTATTATAAAACCTATAGATGAAACAATACTTCGCTTGAAAATTATATATGGAATTTCGCCGTGTGTTCTTGATATATTTAATGACTATGATACTTTTAATCTTCTATATCACAAAAGTCAAGAATTATCTTCTAACAGTAATACAAAACACGGAATTGGAGAATATATAGAAAATGTATTTAATCAGAAGGCATTTTTGTTTGCTAATCAAGCAGCTTGTAGTATTTATTATGAAAAAGCAAAAAAATATTTTGAACGTAATGAAATATGGGATGAATATTATATAACTTTGGTTTGTCAGGCTGGAACTGATATTGTGATTCAGGAATTTGATGAAGCTATTGAATTATGCAATCAAGCAGAAGAAGAATCTAATGAAAAAAATATAAAAATACCTCAAATAGAAAAATTATACAATAACAGGATTATTGCAGAATTTCTATTAAAAGAACAAACGGTAAAAACACCTCAAAAAGCAATTATTTTTGCGAAAACCGCTATTCGTGAACTCAAAAAGCTTATTACTAAAGAAAAAAATGCAACCCAGTTTGTTATTTACACAAATATTTGCTCACTATATTTATATATTGGTAATGATAAACAATATATAATATTTAAAAACAAATTAGAAAAGTTATATGGATGTGATGATATTTCTGATATAACTGACCAAAATATTGATGATTTTTACCGTTATTATTTTGCTTGGTTCGAACTATATCGTATAATAAATTGTAAAAATTGGGAAAAAGCATTGCAACAAATTTCTCAATTAGATAATTTTATTCCAGCATTGTTTCGCAAACAAGAAATATTTTGGCAAGAGAAAAATAATGCAGTAAGAGCAATTATTGAATCTCATGAAAATATAAATCCTTACGATTTTTGCCACAATCTTGTAAAAACCAAACGAAATGCACAATCACTATCTAAGTTCTTTTTTCGAGGTCTGATGTTATCTGATTTACAATACACATCTTATGTTTGATTTTAAAATCATAATTTGACAGCATACAGGCAACGATTATTTTGTAAATAGCTTCATAGGCTATATGGTAATATTGTGTAAATAAATAGGCTATAGAACTATGGTATATTGTATAAGGGGTTCCTGCTATATCAAACAAGTATGGAATCCCATTTTTGATTCTAAAATCAAATCGGGCATAATCTTTTATTTCAAGTAATTCAGCAATTTTTTTTGCAGTTTCTTGGATTAATGATTTAACTGGTGAATTTATAACTCTGAAATCGTAATTATATGAATTAGATGTATCTGTATCAATAATATTCATCTCATTTTTGAATAAAATTTGAACCGGATCTAAGGCATAATAGTTTCCTTTGTATTGAAGAACAAAGATCTCACATTCAATTCCATCAATATATTCCTGAACTAATACAGAATTTGTATGCATAATTGTCAATAGTTTGTCCAGATACTGTACAGAGTCATTTTTGAGTTCAAAAATATTTTCATGTGTCATTCCAATACTTGCAGACTCGCATTTGTTTTTAACAATTACATATTGATTTTTAAATTCACTTAATAATAATGAAAAATCAGATGTGGTCCTATAAAGTAAACTTTTAGGGACGCTGATTCCATTTTGTTCCAAAAATTTTGTATATATATATTTATTACGAAGCAAAGATATAACAAATGCATCACTACCGGTGTATCTTATGTCCATTAAATCGCAAAAAGCAGGGATTAGAGATTTCTTTCCATTGACGCGTCCATCTCTGGAAAAATTGTATACGATGCATTCAGATTTATCAATGTTATGTGCTAATGTATATTGTATAAATTCTATTTCCGAGTAGAAAACTTTTGCAAAACCAAAACAATTAAAGATTGCAGACATTATTTCTGCAAATTCTGTTCGTGAAAAAAATTCGTCTTCATTTGCATGAATAATACGTTCTGGCATATATTTGCAGGTTTTTGTTTGGGCATCTGCTATAATATATACGTCAAAATCTATATTAATATTTTGGTAGTAATCTAAAATTGAAAAAATTATTTTATTATTATCCATTGTATATCTCCTCATCATTTTATGTAAATTAAGGCTTCAAGCAAAATGTTTTAAATAATTTTTTGAAACCTAAAGATTTGTAAAATTTTTCTGCACTCTTATCATAGACATTTACACGAAGTTCTTTTGAAGTAAACATGGAAAATAAATATATATATTCGATTATAGATTTTCCGATATGTTGTCTTCTATAATTAGGAATAATATAAAGCCTGCGTAATAAAATGTAATGTTTTGAATAAACAAGAGAAAAAAAAGCTATTTCTTGTTTTTGTTCATTTTCTATTGTATATGACATTTCTTCACGAGCAAATAATTCCTCATAAGTTAAAGTGTTTACAACATTTTCACCATAAAAAAGAAGAAGCTGTTTAACCCAATAAATATTTTTATCTTTATTTTTGCTAGAATTTATTTTGTATGAAAATTGCCCACCTTTATATAAGGCTATGTCATTAAAAAATAAATTTTCTAAAATAATGTTTTTACAAAGTTCCTGTGCATATTTATATTCTGTATAGGTATTCATCTCACAGGCAGCATATGATGGTATTTCATATGTTTTAACTGAAATTTTACCTAAAATTTCAATAATATTATCATCCCAAAATATATTTGGATCATCTAAGTTATACATTGATATTTTTTCGCTTAAATGAGAAGTTAATTGTGGACAATCTTCATGTGCCCAAAATGATATGCCAAATATTGCTGGTTTATTTGCATCTCCAATTTGAAAAGATGAAATTGTTCCGTTGGGATTTAAGATAGGATACCAAGCATCTGTTTCCGGATGAGGATATCTTATTACATAGTAGGTACTATGTTCAAACAAACAAAAAATATTTTTGGTAAGAACTACATCCCCTTCTATTATAAATGTATCATTAATATATTTAATTAATGGTTTAAGAGTATACAATGTATTTGCACAATTTGGGTGACTATGTACAATTTTACAAGAATATTTCTCACCTAAATAATCAAAGATATGTGTATTATATGGAACTGCAATAATGATTTCGTTTATCCCAAAACAATGTAATATTAGTATAGTTCGTTCTATATTAGGAATATTTTGAATGGGTAACAATGCTTTATGTATATTTCCACCAGTTTGAAACATTCGATAACTCTTTCCAGCGGCCAAAATAATAGCATTCATTTTAGTATCCTTTCTGTTCTGATAGATAACTCTTTATTATCCTTCAACTTTTTTAGGTAATGGAGATGGATAGTGAATTGTAGCATGAGATTGTTAATGACGTGAAACAAGAGTAGTCATGTCATTTATACGAAAAACAGGAGTGGAAGTAATAATCACGGTCATTGCAATATGCACTAAAATAGAGTATGATATAACATATGTAAATTTATGAAAATGTGGGAAATCAGGAAGGAGCAAGTCAGCCATGAAAGGATACCATTACATCAAAAGAGGAATTGATATCATATTAAGTGGGATGGCGATCGTGATTTTATCACCACTCCTTCTTTTTTTATGTATTGCGATCAAACTGGATACACCCGGACCGATATTATTTAAGCAGAAGCGTGTCGGCATCCACCGGAGTTTCTTCCAGATTTACAAATTCCGTACCATGCGGATTGACACACCGAAGGATGTGCCGACACATATGCTGGAGAATCCGGAGCAGTACATCACAAAGGTAGGAAAATTTCTGCGCAAAACCAGTCTGGATGAACTGCCACAGATTTTTAATATCTTCAAAGGAGAAATGAGTATCGTAGGACCGCGGCCGGCACTGTGGAATCAGGATGATCTGGTAGCAGAGCGTGAGAAATATGGTGCCAATGATGCGACACCGGGGCTGACCGGGTGGGCGCAGATCAATGGCAGAGATGAACTGGAGATTCCGGACAAAGCAAGACTGGATGGCGAATATGTCAAACATCTGGGACCATGGATGGATCTGAAATGTTTTCTTGGCACAATTGGCTCCGTGCTCATGCACGATGGCGTGGTTGAAGGTGGAACCGGCGAACTGAACAAAGAGGAAGAAGAGACAGAAGCACACAAAAGCGAAACAGCACAGAGCAGCGCAAAAAAGGAAACCATTGCAAAAGACACAGAAGAACGTGAAAAGGGCAGGAGAAAAAAGAAGATTCTGATCACCGGAAGCAGCAGTTATGTGGGAACTTCCGTGGAGGCATGGCTGAAACAATGGCCGGAGTACTACCAGGTTGACACGCTGGATATGAGAACCCAAACCTGGCGGACACACGATTTTTCTGCATATGATGTAGTCTATCATGTGGCGGGAATCGCACATGCAGATGTGGGACAGGTGACGGAAGAAGAAAAGAAGCAGTATTACCGCGTGAATACAGATCTGGCAGTAAAGACAGCCGAAAAAGCCAAAAAGGAAGGCGTGCAGCAGTTTCTCTTTATGTCTTCCATGATTGTATACAGCGGATGTAAAGAAAAGAAAATTACAAAAAATACAATTCCCAAACCATTGAATTTCTATGGAGACAGCAAATGGCAGGCGGATCAGAAAATACAGGCACTGGCAGATGAACGTTTTAAGGTTGTTGTATTGCGCCCACCGATGATTTACGGAAAGGGATCAAAGGGAAACTATCCACAGCTTGCAAAACTGGCAGGAAAACTTCCGCTATTTCCGATTGTACATAATCAGCGTTCCATGCTTTATATAGAAAATCTGGCACAGTTTGTCAAACGGATGATCGACAACGAAGAGACCGGAGTGTTTTTCCCACAGAACGAGCAGTATATCAATACTTCGGATCTGGTGCAGATGATCGCTGTGGTAAAAGGACACCGGCTTGTGATGGCCCCAGCGACTGGCTGGATCATCCGGCTGATGAAAAAGATTCCGGGAAAAATTGGCACCCTGACGGGCAAAGCGTTTGGTGACAGTGTGTACGATATGCAGATGAGTGAATATAAGGAAGAATATCGTGTGTGTGACTGGAAAGAGTCGGTAAGAAGGACGGAAGGATAAGAGCTGGAATGGGAAAATCTTGCATAAATAAAAGAATTAAAGTATGATACTACTGAAAAGATGATAAATAGCTTAATGGTATGCATTCGAAGGTTTAGGAGATAGAAAAGCGTGAGAATAGACAAACTGCAAGTGCACAATTTCAGAGGTTTTTCAGATACAGAAATAGTATTAAACGGAAAAGATGCCATTTTTTATGGAGTAAACGGAATGGGAAAATCGTCAATACTGGATGTCTGCAATCTTCTCTTTTCCAGAATTATGCAGGAAGCCGCACTGGATGAACAGATAACAGCCTCTCTTTTAGGAGAAAAAGATGTAAAAGTTGGAGAAGAAGAAGCAAAAATAACGTTGTTTCTTGAAGACCAGGGAAATAATTTTCACTATTACCGAAAAAGAATTCAGGGGAAAAATCTGCATAATTCCAAAGAACTGAAGAGAGTTTCGGAATATATTCGAAAACAGTATCTGGGAGATTATTTGGAAACAGAAGAAGAGTATGAAAACGATGACACGGAAACACCACAGAAAGAGTTTACTTTAAATAATGAAAATATTCCTGTTTATGTGTTTTATGGAGTTGACCGCTATAATGAAAAAACACGTAAATTGAGAAGGCGTTATACAGGAGCAGCAGGGAAGCTGGATGCGTGGAGAGATTCTGCATTTGGAGGAGTGATCAATTTCCGGTTATTTTTTGAATGGTTCCGGGGAAGACAGGAATATGAAAACAGTATACGAGTGGAAACGCCGAATGCAGAAGATCCACAGTTACATGCAGTAAAAAAAGCCATATTAAACGCATTGGGAGATGGATTTTCGGAAATTCGTGTGAAAGTAACAGAAGAAGATGCGGAACTTATTGTCATCAAAAAAGAATTGGAATTGGCATTTTATCAATTGTCAGAAGGAGAAAAAAGTGTAATCGCACTGGTAGGCGATCTGAGCCGGAGGCTGGCAATTGCAAATCCGAAGAGGGAGAATCCGTTGGAAGGGGATGGCATTGTGCTGATTGATGAAATTGATCTGCATCTGCATCCGAAGTGGCAGGAGAAGATTTTTCCGGCTTTACAGAATACTTTTCCAAATATTCAGTTTATTGTTTCCACACATGCTCCGAAAGTGCTGGAGTCTGTGGATGAAAATATACAGGTAATACGTTTGCATGAAGATGCAGAAACGCATCTGGTTTTGGCAGAACCGATGGAGCCGATGAACGGCTGGGATGTCAATACAATTCTGGAAGATTACATGGATACCGAAGTATATAACAGGAAGACAACGGAACTCTTAGAGCAAATAAATGTGTATCTGAATGAAAAAGCATATGATGAGGCAGAAAAACTTGTAAATAAGCTTGCATGGATGACATCGGAAGAGAATACGAAAGTTGTGCGTGCAAGAATCTTGATTGCAAAAGGGCGATAAAGTTTTTATGATTTATATTCAAAAGACAGGTGAACCAGAAGAAGTAAGCCGGTGGAAGAAAAAATTCAAGAATAAGCATAAAAGAGAAGCAGGGTATGAGGATATCCGGCATGAAAAGGAGCTGCAAATATTAAAGAATGCATTGCTTGCAGAACAGAGACATCTTTGCTGCTATTGTTGTTCTTATATTAAAAATACAGAGACTGAAGTACAAAAGAATAGTTTTCATGTGGAACATTTTCGACCTCAGGCACAAAATCAGGATTTATCTCTGGCCTATAATAATCTTCATGCTTCTTGTAATGGAGACAATCGCAGGCACTGTGGGCATAAAAAAGAAAATAATTTTGATGCAAAGCGGATGATTTCTCCGCTGGAGAAGGATTGTGAAAGTCATTTTCGATATCAGCAGGATGGAACAATACAGCCGGCGGAAAAGACAGATGAGGCAGCTGAGTATACAATTACAAAGTTGAACCTGAATGATAAACGTTTATGTCGTGCCAGAGAAAACGCTTTATGGACGTTTAATGTGTTCCAGTTGAATGGAGAAGAAAAACAGCGGGAATTGAAAAAATTTGAATGTTCAGAAGAACTGCCACCTTATTGGGACGCAATTAAATATTTTTTGACACAGGGAGACTGATATACGTGAAATATGATAGAAATCTGGTCGCTACAATCATAGAAAACGAATTTTGGGATGACTTGTATAATGAAATTGACGATTCTGTTATGAACATGGAAGGTCAGGAATTGGATGAAGCGTTTGAGACATATGTTGACTATGCAGAATTGGATCAAATAGAAAATGTCAAAGTTGTCCGGGTAGAACAGGAAGAGGATGATACATGTACGATTGTGAGAGGCATATTGGAAGCTGATGTTTCTCTTGATGGTTATGTATATTTTGAAGGGGAAAATAATATGGTGAACAGTTCGGAAGTTACATTGGAATTCGAATTTCAATTTGAGCATCAGAATGGGAAAAATCGCCAATTTGTGTCCCGGGTAATTGCATAACTTATAATTGATAGAAGATATCATGAAGAATAAAAAATGGTGGAATCTGTAGAAACTGTGATAGGACAGATTAATAGAAAGAGTGGAGGTTTAGGGATGTCGTACGTGTCACCTGTTGTTGAAAATGATTTTAAAGACCGGTTGAACAAGTGCGTAGATATTATTAAAAATTCGAGTATCAAATATCAGAGTTTTGGGATTTTTGGAAGCTACGCAAGAAATGATTATAAGGCCAGCAGTGATATCGACTTTTGCATCATAGTTCCGGAAAAACCGGAAAGATGGATGATGGGAGCCTTGCGGGAAGAACTCGAGATGTTGCATGCGGATGTGGTTTTTGTAACACCGCAGTATTTCGAACATGATAATTCAAAGTTTACACAACAGTTAAGAAGAGATTATAAGGAGTTGAAAATATGATAAAGGCAAATTCTTATTATTCTATTGCGTGCAATGAATTCTGGTATTTAAGGGATGCAGTGTCACCTGTATACTGCAATCCGGCTGCAGCTTCGGCACAGCAAATTGCAGAAAAAATGTTGAAATCTGTGGCAGAACTGGTTTGTACTGGAATTGAAAAACTAATGACATCCCATAATTTGCGCGCCTTATACGATGAGATTAAAAGGGTGGATACTTCCTTGCAATTAGAGAGGAAGGATCTGGCATTACTCAAAGACTATTATTATGATGCAAGATATCCGGGGGATAATTTTGTTATTGTGACAGTGGATGAGCTGCGTGAGGCATTGGAGATCATGCTTGACGTTGTAGAAGCTGTAAATTGCTGGAGAACGTCTCATGAATTGGAGATATTAATTGCTGATCCGAGAGGGGAGTTTCAATCAGCGATGAGCAGATTGAAATAGAAATTTTGAAATTATGTGAAAACTTATATACGCAGAATATTAATGCATTATTAAAAAATATGGAGCCATAGTTTCGGTAGAAGTGATAAAACCGGTTGGATGATAAGTCTGACTGGTTTTTTACATTGAGTAAGATAAAGGTTCGTGATATAATAAAAATAATATTTATTGGATTTGGGGTTACGGAAGACAGAGGACAAGGGAATGCATATAGTTAAGGAACTTATCGATAATATATCATCAACAAGCCTGAATAGATTTCTTACCGAACAGAAAATTGCAAATGAGCAGAGGCTGTCTTTTTCGGACCAGCGGGTTTTGCTAGAACAGCTTTGTCAAAGCGGATTGATTTCTGTTGAGGATCTGAATGATTTTTTCTTTCAAGAATTATTATATGGTCATCATCGATTGATGCGCGTGTATTCATTAACTGCTTCGACCTGTTTGCGATTAAAGAGCAGGGATTCGTGGGGCAGACTTATGCGCAAATTCCAGATCCCAGATTGGACGTACAACCAGATCATAGCGACGATTCCACAGAAGGAAGACTCCACGAAGCTTGCAGCGATACAGGAAGAAAGAAGGAATGGAAATTTAATCAGGGTGCATCTGGTTTTTGTATTCTGCATGTTAAAAGATTCTGCCGGTCCGATCGAGGAGGAGTGTTCCTATCTTCCGGTAACCATTGATCTGGAACAGCGCTGCATGATTGTTAAAGTATGGAATCAGCATGGAATTATACAGGAGAGCCGTCCGCAGATTCAGCTTGATAAGATCTATAGTATAGTAGAAGAAACATTAGAACTGGAATTGGACAACAATAGAGCGGCTGATCCTCAGAATGTGTTGTATGACATGAGCAAAGAATTGTTCAACCAGTTTTTTGAACGGCTTCCAAATATAAAAGAGATTGATGATAAGAGAGAGAGCCTTAGCAGCATTATCGATGCAATGTTACAAAATATTCCGTTGCATCATGTAGAACAAAAAGACGGAAAATTATATATGCCGGATGGAATCATTAATTTAGAGGAAGAACTATATCGCCTGATTCAACAGACCGCATTATATGATTACCGGGAAGATCATGCATTGAATACGCTTCTTCCAAGCGATGAAAAATATATATCAAAAATTCGATTCAGTGACAGAGATAATCTGTCGGCAAACTTAACAGGAGAAAATGGTGTAGATTGTATTTATGATGCCAAGACGTTTATGTGTATCAGGGATTCTTTGGATATCGTGAAAAGAATTATTTCCCTGACGGTCAATTTTCCAAGAGCGCGAGGGGTATTACAAGTGAAATATGAAGCTGATAATTATCAGTTTCTGACGCTGCACATTTTGGAAGGAAAATATTATTCGGAAGAAGAATTCCAGCAGATATGGGGGCTTTATAAAGAGTATGAACGAAAGAGAAGCGGTTCGGCAATGTATGAAAATCCTGCCGCAGTTGACACAAAGGCAATGTAAGCAGTTTACGACGCAGGACCTGAGTGAACGACTGGATCTGGAAATTATATATACCAAAAGTATGCTGCAGGTTCTGTGTGCAAAAAATCTGGTTCGAAAAGAACTGCACTATAGCTGTCCACAATGCCATAGTCAGAATGTCTTCGTATGTGATGGATTTGCTGCTTCGTATCAATGCTATCACTGTCAGGCAATCCTGGAACCGGCACGGGTAGAAAACGAGGGGAGACCGTTTTACAGTGTTTCCAAGGATGACTTTATGCAGTATACAAAAGAAACGTATCCGGATATCTTTTATATGACATGTGAGCCGGAAAAAGAAATTATTCCATTCCGTCCGGTGGTTGTCGAGCAATCGGAAGCAAATGTTGCTCCGGTGACCGGGGATGACAAGGTGGAGACGGTAGATGATAAAGCTGAGAAAACGGACAATGACCTTGAGAAGCGTGTGGTTAGCTTGGAAAATGATAAAAAGGGGAAGAATCTGTTTTGGGCGATTGTAAAGATGATTGTATTGTTAGCCATCATGGGGAGTATGACCGTATTTATACTGTATGAATGGGTTGATATTTTTATTTTTAAAGATGCGCAGCCATTTCTTTATGAGATATTTATGCGCGCGATGAATGGAAGTGTGGTTAGGGCAGATGATTTGGGCGGTGTGTTTATTACTTTAATTAGTTGGATATTGACTTTTGTGGTTGGGGCTGTTGATGTATTGGGATGGAAAAGGGTTCAAAAGTATTACAGTGAAATAAAAAAAGAATATTTGAAATTAGAAAATAAAAATAGCTAAGTGGTTATTTTGTGAAAGGAAAAGATGAAACGAGTCCTGATGCTGGCGTCCGTCGCCTCAATGATCGATCAATTTAATATGCCAAACATTGCATTGCTGCAGAAACTGGGGTATGAGGTAGATGTGGCCTGCAATTTTATCGAAGGAAATACCTGCTCGGATGAGCGTGTCGCAGAATTGAAACAAAAACTGCAGGACATGCACGTGCACTGTTATCAGATCGATTTCGCACGGAATATCAAACACATGGGGCAGAACATGAAAGCGTTGTGGCAGGTGGAAGCACTGATGAAGCAGAATACCTATGAGTTTTGTCACTGTCACAGCCCGATCGGTGGTGTGGTCGCAAGGATTGCCGGACACCGGACCAGGACAAAAGTGATCTATACGGCGCATGGGTTTCATTTCTATCAGGGGGCTCCGATTGTGAATTGGCTGGTGTATTATCCGGTGGAGAAGGTGCTGAGTCGTTGGACGGAGGTGCTTATTACGATTAATCATGAGGATTATGCGCTGGCGAAGAAGAAATTCCATGCGAAGAAGACCTATTATTTGCCGGGGATCGGAATTGATCTGGAAAAGTTTCATGTGGGGAATGCCGAAGATATAGAAAAAAAGAGACAGGAGCTGGGATTACATCCGAAAGATATCTTTTTGCTTTCGGTTGGGGAACTCAGCGACCGGAAAAATCATGTGGTTGTTATAGAAGCTATGAAGCATCTGGTACAGAATTACCCACAACTGAAATATTTTATTTGCGGGCAGGGAGAAAAAAAGCAGGAACTGCAGCAGTTGATTCGAAAATATCATTTGGAAGATCATGTGAAACTGTTGGGATTTCGGACAGACGTGGCAGAACTCTGTCAGGCAGCAGACGTGTTTGTGTTCCCGTCAAAACAGGAGGGACTTCCGGTAGCATTGATGGAAGCGATGGCTTGTGGGGTTCCGGTAGTGTGCAGCAGGATTCGGGGAAATACGGATTTGGTGGAAGATGAAAAATGTTTGTTTATGCCAGATAAGGCTGAACAATTGGAGAGATGTATAGAATTGAAACTTAAAAGAAAAGAAAAGAAAAATGTATATTGTAAACTTGGGGAATATGATTTAACGAATGTGTTAAAAAAATATGGAGAAATTTATGCTGAAAAATGAAAAGTATCCGTTGGTTAGTGTGGTTATGGCAGTCTATAATAACATGGAAGAACAGGTGTTAAGACAAGCGATAGAATCCATTATGAAGCAGGATTATGAAAACATAGAATTACTTATTTGTGATGATGGTTCCACAAATAACACATTGCAGCAGATTAATGAAATAGCCAGTTTGTATGATAATATACAAGTGTTTCATTATGAACAGAATCGTGGAGCTGCATATGCGCGAAATCTATGCATAGAACATGCCAAGGGACAATATATCGCAGTTATGGATGCCGATGATATATCTGAAAAGTCAAGAATTATGAAACAGGTAATTTATCTGCAGCAGCATACAGAAATTGGAATGGTAGGATGCAAAGCACAATTTTTCAAAGAAAAAATTGGTGATGATGATGAAGTTTATCGGTATTGTCAAAATCCGAAAAGGGAGGATTTTTTGATGAATCTACCATTTGTACATGCTTCTTGTATGTTTCGGAGAGAGGTGCTTGAAACGGTGTGCGGATATTCTACTCAGAAAAATCGCATTCGTGTAGAGGATTATGATATGTTATTACGTATTTATGAAGCCGGATATCAGGGAGCGAATCTATCTGAGATACTTTATTTTATTCGAAGAAATCGTGCACAGTACAAACGGCGAAAGTATCGATATCGTTTTAATGAGGCACAGATGAAGTTTCAGGCATTTCGAAAACTGGATCTGATGCCTAAAGGAATCATATATACAATAAAACCGTTAGTCATTGGGTTGGTTCCACCGCAAATGCTGGATTTTTTACGTAAAATATATTATAATAGGAAAAGTGTATCATGATAGGAATTGTGATTTTGAATTATGAGACATGGGATGCTACGCTTAAATGTATCAAAAGTATTGTGAAAACAGAGACTACAGAAAAAATTTGTCTTTATCTGGTGGATAATGCATCTACGTCGTCTATGCCGGAAGAACTGAAAAAATATATCACAGAACATAATGTGACATACATAACTTCAAAGGAAAATCGTGGCTACGCGGCGGGAAATAATCTTGGAATTCAAAAAGCTTTAGAGGATCAATGTGAGTATATTTTGATTTCCAACAATGATATTCTGTATAGAAAAGATTCCATTGAGGCAATGTGTACGTTTATGAAAGAACATCAAGGTGGAATTGTTGGACCACAAGTGGTAGATCCAAATGGAAAACGTCAGCCGAGTGTTGGGATGATAAAGACAGGAATTAAAGAGATATTTCGATTTTATACGATTTTGAAATGTTTTCAGAGAAAAGCTATGATGAAATATCAAGGGATGGACTTGCGTGAGGATGGACAATATAAAGTTTTTCATGTTTCGGGTTGTTGCTTTATGATGGATAGGAAGACAGCGGAATTTTTATATCCGTTAGATGAAAATACATTTCTTTACGACGAGGAATTGATCATTGGAATACGAATGGAACAGGCAAATAAACAGACCTGGTATGATGGAAAAGCAGTGGTGGAACATCATCACGGATATACGACGCAGAAGAACAGTGTATTTATGCAGAAGTGTATTCGGGATAGTGAGCAGTATTATTGTCGGGAGTATTTGAGAACATCAAAACTTGTTTTAAAGGTGTTGGATGTTTATAGGAAAGGATTGGCACGGGTTAGAGGTATGAAAAATTGAAAAACACAGAAGTACATCCTTTGGTATCTATCATTATTCGGACTTGTCAACGACCACAAGTATTGCAACGAGCATTGAAAAGTGTACAGGAACAAACATATAAGAATGTACAAGTTATTGTAGTAGAAGATGGTAAAAATGAATCAGAGGAATTTATAAAGAAAAATTTTAAAGATTTAAATTTACTATATTGTGCAACTGGAAAAAAAATGGGGCGTTCTTGTGCTGGAAATATTGCATTGAAAATGGCTGAGGGAAAATATCTGAATTTTTTGGATGATGACGATTTCTTGTTTCCAGAACATATTTATACATTGGTAAATGTATTAGAAAACACGGATAAGCTTGCTGCTTATAGTGTTGCTGAAGAATGTCAGGTCAAGGGAAATATAAATGAATATCGGGTAAAGAGAAAATCGATTCGGTATAGGCAACCATATAATAGATTGCTTTTATATACATTTAATTATATACCAATTCAGAGTATTATGTTTCATAAAAGCTTATATGATGAATTTGGTGGATTTGATGAAAAATTAGAAAATTTGGAAGATTGGGATTTGTGGGTGAGGTATTCACAAAAAACAGAGTTTGTTTTTATAGATGAGGTGACTTCATGTTATCATGTGCCATATGAAAATAAAAAACGAAAAAATCGTTCGGATGGACTGAGAGATTATTTGACTCCTGTGTTACAAAATTTTGAAACGTATCATGTGGATGTAAATGTAAAGAAAATACACGATGAAATGAATTTTGTGATAAGGGAATATAAGAATCATGGAATTATGCGTTATATACGTATATTTTTTCGAGCAATAATTTATGGGGAAAAATAAATGAAACAAAATATAAAAGATAAGTTGAATACATTCTATTTTATTTGGCAATTTGCGGTAGATGACTTTAAAATGAAATATGCAGGGGTGGGATTAGGAACTTTATGGGCTTTTTTACAACCAATTATTACTATAATTTTATATTGGTTTATTTTTCAAATTGGGTTTAGAACACAACCGGTGGAAAATTTTCCTTTTATTTTATGGTTAATTTCTGGATTGGTTCCATGGTTTTTTTTGAGTGAATCAATATCAAATGCAACAGGAAGTATGGTGGAATATAATTATTTAGTTAAGAAGGTGTTGTTTAATATAGATATTTTACCTCTTGCTAAAGTTGTATCAGTATTTTTGGTTCAAATAGTATTAATTATTTTTATGATTGTTTTGTTTTGTATAAGTGGATATTGGCCAGATGTGTATTATTTACAAATCCCAATATATTTATTATATATGATAGTGTTTACAACAGGAATTGCATATTTTACGGCAACTTTATATGTGTTTTTTAAGGATACTGTACAAATTGTATCAATCATTTTGCAGATATTATTTTGGATGACGCCGATTGTTTGGGATTTAAAAATTATGCCATTAGCAACACAGAAAATTTTATTGTTTAATCCTATATTTTATGTAATCAATGGATATAGAAATATATTTGTATATAAAAATGGTGCTGGCATAGGTATAAAGTTGATAATTTATTACTGGATTGTTGCTATTTTGGTACTTTTATTAGGAAAACATCTGTTTAGAAAATGTAAAGATCATTTTGCGGATGTTTTATAGGAGAGTTATATGGATAACATATATGCAGTCAGAACCTCAAAAGTTCAAAAAAAATATAATTTATATTCTAATCCCCAAGATAGATTTCGTGAAGCAATTGGTTTGGGAAAGAAAAAATTACATACGGAATTTTGTGCACTGAAAAATATAACTTTTGAAGTGAAAAAGGGCGAAACAGTAGGAATTGTTGGAACAAACGGATCAGGAAAATCTACACTTTTAAAAATTATAACAGGTGTTTTGAAACAGACGGCAGGAAGTGTAGAAGTTAATGGAAGGATTTCAGCTTTATTGGAACTGGGGGCGGGATTTAATCAGGAGTACACTGGAATAGAGAATATCTACTTAAATGGAAGAATGATGGGAATTCCTAAAAGAGAAATAGAAGCAAAAATTCAGAGTATTATAGATTTTGCTGAAATTGGAGAATTTATTTATCAGCCAGTAAAAACATATTCGAGCGGTATGTTTGCTCGTTTAGCTTTTGCTGTGGCTATTAATGTAGAACCGGATATTTTGATTGTTGATGAGGCTTTGAGCGTTGGAGATCTTTTTTTTCAAAATAAATGTTTTCGAAAGTTTGAAGAACTGAAAAGTAAAAATGTAACAATTTTATTTGTTTCACATGATATTTCAAGTGTTCGGCAGATGTGCTCGCGTGTTTTATGGATTGAAAAAGGAAAGCAGGTCATTTTCGACCAGAGTGATAAAGTATGCGATATGTATATGGATATGAAGCGACAAAATATGAATCAACAAGTTGATGAAATTGCAGATGTTCAAAATATACCAGTAAAATTGAGCACAGATATTAAACAGTATCCAAAACTAACAATGATAAGTGATACTTCAGATTTAAAAACAGAAAAGTTTGAAATTTTGTCATGTTTTTTTTCAAATAGTAAAAATGAGATTGTTACACATCTTAGAGTGGATCAAATATACAAGTTTCATTGTGTTATTTTGTTTAAAGAGGATTTGAAGAATTTAATCGTAGGATTTGTGCTTGAAAATAATAAAGGATTGCCATTATTTGATATAAACAATTTTATTAATCAACAACAGGGAATTTGTGGAAAACAAAATTGTGTTACGGAAGCAATATATGAATTTAAATTACCAAGATTGATGAAGGGAACATATATTTTAGAAACTGCAATTGCACAAGGAACACAAGATCAACATGAAATGCTTACGTGGTTACATGGAGTAAGCGATATCGAAATAATTAATCCAGGATATAACTCGTCATATATTGAAATTCCAGCTAAAATAAAGGTGGAACAGATGGAATATGATAAAATAAGATGGATAGAAAAAGATTAGTTTAGAGAAAGTAAGGAAAAATGGGAAATTATAATTTTGAACTTGACCTGAAAAGCGTAAACACAATGTCTGTTATTAATGGATGGATTCAAAATGATGCTGATGTGTTAGAATTCGGACCGGCAAATGGAAGATTAACGAAATATTTAACAATGCAAAAGAACTGTAAAGTTACAATTGTTGAAATAGATCGAGAAGCTGGAGAAGAAGCAAAAAGATATGCGGTTAAATCTTATATTGGAAAGAAATATGGAAATATAGAAAATTATTATTGGAAAAAAAATAAGAAAAAGTACGATTATATTATATTTGCAGATGTATTGGAGCACCTTTCAAATCCCAAAAAAGTATTAGATAATTGTAAAGAAATTTTAAAGGAAAATGGTAGAATTTTAATTTCAATTCCTAACGTGACTCATAATTCTATTATTATTGATATGCTGAATGATAAATTTGTGTATAGTGATGTAGGTTTGCTTGATCGTACACATATTCATTTCTTTACATTAAAAACTTTTAAAGATATGATTAATTCTTTGGAAATGTATATTTTGAATATGAAACCAATATATAGTCGGGTTGGAAATAATGAAATTTGCAATTCTTATAAAGATATTCCAATAGATGTGCAAAGTTTTTTGCGTAAAAGGATTGAAGGTAGTGTATACCAGTATGTATTTCAAGTAGGATTAAAAGAAAATGAAAAACAAAATATTATTTTGGAACCGTTTGGATTAGACGAATATGAAGAATTGGAATCACAATGTTTTTACAAAAAACAGGATCAAGAATATAATGATCAAAATAGAATTTCAAAAAAATATAGATCAAATGAATCTGTTGAGTGGATTTTGAATTTGGATGATATTGGAGCAGAATATATCAGAATAGATCCAATGGAAAATAATGGAATTGTTGATATAATGGCGTATTTTATGAATAAGGAGGAGGTTATATTTGATATAAAAGAATTTTGTACGAATGCACTTGAAAATTATAATGAGATAATGATTTTTGATAATGAAGATCCGTGGGTAGAGATAAAAATTCCTGTAGAATTTATAGATGCAGAATTAGAATTGCACGTAAAATTTAAAATTCTAGATTATGGAAGAAAAAGAAATGAATATTATGATTTAGTGACTTTTTTAGAAAAACATGGAATATCATTCGGGACAGAAAATACAGATATTAATAATTGGCATTTAAAAATGTTGAATTCACAACAACAGATGCAACAACAGCGAGAGTATATAAAACATTTGGAAAAAGATATTTTTAAGCAAAAAGATTACATAGAACATTTAGAAAAAGATATTTCTGAGCAAAAGAAATACATTGCGCATTTGGAAAGCGATGTAGAAAAACTAAAAAATGTAGAAAAATAAGAGGGGAAAATGGATATTGTATTTGTTTCATATAATTCGGAAAAGTGGATTGAAGGATGCTTTACATCTATTCGTAAATCAAATTATAATTTAAAGAAAATTTCAGTTTATGTGGTTGACAATGGATCTACAGATCAATCATTAGAAAAATTAAAATCCGAAAAAGAAAAATGTATAGGTTATGTGCAAGAGTTTGAAATAATAGAAACCAATAAAAATCTTGGGTTTGGAGGAGCTAATAATATAGGTGCCCGGAAGGGAAAAGATGATATTATTTGCTTTTTTAACATGGATACAGAAATATTTCCAGAAACACTATTAGAATTGGAAAGAGATATTCGACAATCTTCATCTGAATATGCGATATGGGAACTTCGACAATTTCCATATGAGCACCCTAAAATGTATGACCCTCTAACGCATGAAACGAGTTGGTGTAGTGGAGCAGCTTTTGCAATTCGGAGAAGTGTTTTTGAACAAGTAAATGGATTTGACAGTGCAATATTTATGTATGCAGAAGACGTTGATTTAAGCTGGAGAGTTCGCTCATTTGGATATAAGCTAAAGTATGTTCCGAAAGCTACAATAAAACATTATTCATATCAGGAAGCAGGAGAGGTAAAACCTAATCAATATATCAACAGCATTATTAATAATATATTGTTAAGATATCGCTTTGCGGGAATACGAACAGTTATTAAAGGATATATATTATTTGCAAAATGTTTGTTTAATCCAGAAGTATTTGAGGGATCTAGAAAACTATTATTGCAAAAATGGTTTAAGCATTTCAAAGAGCTTCCACATTTTATGGATAGAAAACAATGCGGAGAGCTAAGAAGAAAAGTTCCTAAATTTAATGGATTTGATTATGAAGCAATTAGGGATGGTGCTTTTTATGTGAATGAGTTTTCAATAGAAAAACCTTTGGTTTCAATCATTGTTCGAACATGTGGAAGACCATCGGTTTTAAGGGAAACCTTAATTTCTTTGAGAAATCAGACTTACCCTAATGTAGAGATTGTTGTTGTTGAAGATGGGCAAGCTTATTCAGAAACATTGATACAAAGGGAGTTTTCAGACTTAAATATATTGTATAGAGCTACTGGAAAGAAAGTTGGACGTTCCAAGGCTGGAAATATTGCAATGGAGCTGGCACATGGAAGATATTTGAATTTCTTGGATGATGATGATTTGTTTTATGCAGATCATGTGGAAGTATTGGTAAAAACATTGGAAAAATCTAAAAATAAAGCAGCCTATGCATTTTCTTTTGAAACACCAATCGAAATTATAAGCCGTGATCCTTATAAATATGTAATACATGATTATTTGGGAATTCATAAAAAAAAATATGATAGAATAGAATTATGTTATCATAATTTTATTCCAATACAATGCATTATGTTTGAAAAAGAATTATTTGAAGAATATGGTGGGCTTGATGAAACATTAGACGCATTGGAGGATTGGGACTTATGGGTACGTTATTCTTTGCATACAGATTTTGATTGTGTTGAGAAAACAACTTCTATATATAGGGTTCCATATAATCGAGAGATAAATGAGAAAAGACAGAAAGATCTTGATGAAGCGTTGACTGTTGTAAGGGAAAAACATAAAACATATATTCGACAAGTAAGCGTTTATGATGTTGCAAAATTATATGAACAACAAAGGAGATAATGAGATAAATGAAATTAAGAAAAGAAGTATTTTTAATCGTAATTCCATTTTTTCTGAGCGTTGGATTTATATGTTTATTCTTGTGGGATAATGAATACATTTCAAAAGTGAATGTCAAAAAAATTGATTGTCTTAGTAGTATAGAAAAGGGAGTTAAATATTATATTGATGGCATAGAAGTGAAAAATAATAAAGTTCGTATAGAGGGTTGGATATATAAATATGAACCTGATCATGTAAATCGGAAGGTGTTATTACAAAATATAGAAAATCGAGAGGAAGTATATGAATTGAATACTTCTATGTTGCAAAGAACAGACTTGAATGAGGTTTATAAAGGAACTAATTATCAATATTGTGGCTTTGTAGCAAATGGATTACTTAGTTTTAGAATGAAAGATAAGAAATATGAAATAATAATTTGGTTTAATGATAACAATGAAAATGAAATATTTCATACAGGGCAGATTTGTGAAATTGGGAGATAGAGTTTATGCAAAAAATTAAAAAAAATAAAATTCCAATCTTTTTTATGATGATATTATGTGCGATAGTGATTTCTCAATCAATATTTGTAAGTGGGTCAGATGATGAATATTTTAGAAATGTAATAAAAAATAATAACACAGAAATCGTGTTTATGAATAATAGAATATTAATAAATATGATTATAGCTTTGATCGAGTCGGGAGGTATTTATCTATGGAGAATTTGTAATATTGTTATATGCGGTATACTTTTTGGATGTATTTTGAAGATTGTAAATTTATTTAGTGGATGTGAAGAAAGTGGATGTATTAATTTTGGAATTTGTTGTTTGTTTTTTCTTATTCCAATAAATGTATTGTCATCAAGCGTATTTTGGGTAACCGGGTCTTTTAATTATCTTTGGGGAGGGGTAGCAGGTCTTCTTTTTTTGTTTCCATTTTTAAAATTGTTATATGGGGAAAAAAGTACAAAAATAGAATTTGTTATGGCATTTATAGGCGGTTGTTATGGTGGAAATTTGGAACAAGTATCAGCCATTCAAGTATGTTTTTCTGCACTGATTTTAATATACTGTTTATTAAAAAAAAGAAAAATTGAAAAAAAATATTGGATGCTCTTTGGATTTTCAGTTATATTATTATGTATTCTTTTAATACTTCCATTTAATAAGGAAAGAAATGTTGGGGCAATAAGTCAATATTATCCGGATTGGTATATGCTGTCGTTTATAGATAAAATATATCAAGGGATGACCAATGTTTGCGTACATATTTTGGATAAGGCTGCAATTTTATGGACATTTTTTACGGTCGTGATGTGGATAGCAATATGTAAATCTGAGAATTTGACGATTGTAAAATATATAGCGGCATTTCCGTGCATATATTTTGTGATTAATATATTGTGTAAGTGTAATATTTTTGGTGGGGATACAATTAATTTAATTTATAATATTCAAATATATAAATATCAAGATATTACATCAATATATCAATTGATTCCTGTAATGATGGTCTGTACAGCTATTTTTTTAGAGGCTATATTACTGTGGTTTTTATTCCGAAAAAATATAGAAATTTTTATAGGGGAATTCCTACTATACGGAGCAGGAATTGTGTCAGCGTTTGTGGTGGCGTTTTCACCTACAATATTTGTCTCTGGAAATAGAATTTTCTTTTTGATGGATTTGTTTTTGACTATTATCATTGGCATAATAATCAAAAATATGATAAAAAATAATATTGAAAAAAAATTAGATAATATTTTGATAATTTGTTTTGGGTGTGGATCTTTGATAATATGTATTAAATATGCTATGATATTACATGGGGTTGTTTGGTATTAGAAATTATATTTACATTTAGATAGAGGTATAAAATATTAAATGCTTATGTCTTTTTTTAATAAATTCTGAATAATAAAAATTATGTTGAGCGTGATTAATATATTATAAAAATGGAATTGTTTATATAACTTAAAGAGAAAAATTAAGAAGAGGACACAAATTAAATGAATATGGATGATAAGAAAATTTCAATTGTTGTTTCTGTATATAATGAGGAGAAAGTATTAAATAAATTTCTTGAAGCATTTGAAAATATGAAAATGGATATTGTATGGAATTATGAATTGATTTTTGTTGATGATGGAAGTTATGACAATAGCTTATCTATTTTATATGAGGCTTCAAAAAAAGAAAAAAATATAAAAGTTATAAGTTTCTCTAGGAATTTTGGACATGAGGCGGCTATGATAGCGGGAATTGATTATTCAACAGGGGATGGAATAATTTGCATGGACGCAGATTTGCAACACCCTTTAGAATGTATACCAAAGATTATTAAGAAATTCGAAGATGGCTATGAAATAGTAAATATGGTAAGAGTTTCTAATGAATCTGCTGGAGTAATAAAAAATATTACATCAAGTATATTTTATAAAGTTGTGAACATATTATCTTCGGAAACATCATTCGAAGAAAATGTTTCTGATTTCTTTGCTGTCAGTTCACGTGTTGCAGACATTTTAAAAAAAAATTATAGAGAAAAGAGTCGCTTTTTACGTGGATATGTGCAAAGTGTTGGATTTAATAAAACATCATTAGAATATAAAGCATTAGAGAGGGCCGGAGGAACGAGTCATTATAGTTTTAAGAAATTAGTGAAATTTTCTATTAGTACAATAATTTGTTTTTCTGATTTTCCGTTAAAGTTAGGAGTATATACAGGATTGCTTAGTGCAGTGATTGGAGTTATTATGTTATTTTATACAATTCTTACATATAAGAACGCACCAAGT
>ERZ827108.2004-NODE-2004-length-23423-cov-11.397809_pt1 | contig 23423 bp, 23 predicted proteins | sample MGYA00519921_ERZ827108 | MGnify/ENA primary metagenome ERZ827108 (study PRJEB31778, sample SAMEA3449258) | human gut metagenome | biome: human gut; feature: human-associated habitat; material: faeces | place: United Kingdom | collected 2010/2012 ...
CCATGGACAATTTGAGTTGCAGCTGGATTATTCCCAGAATTATGATGAAGCCTATTCGGAGAATAATCTGGACACAATCCTACAGAACAACCCACTGAATGATTCTTTGATTAAAGAAATCAAATCCATCCCCGGTGTAACGGATGTACTGACGAGAGAAATCGTCTCTGCAGATCTGAACGGAACAAAATTTCCGGTTGCAATCGTAAATCAAGAGGATTTTGAAATGATGCGCGGGGATGGCGATATCGGTTCCATGGACTATGCACAGGCTGTCAAAAACGGGGATGTTTTCTTTGGCTGGTCCACGTGGATGGAAGCTGACGGGTATTCTGCGGGTGCACCGATTACATTCAACTTTGATAACGGAAGCGGGACCTATACCTATCATGGAAAAATCGCAGGCTCCTTTGTAAGCGCGGACACTTATCTGGTCATTCCGGAAGAAGTATACCGCTCTGTAAATCCGAAAGGGACATCTTATGGATACCTGTGGGTGGATTGTGCTAAAAAAGATGTGGCATCTGTAGAGCAAAGCCTGAATGACCTGCTCTCCGATACTTCTCATATCAAGCTGAACACCTATCACGCAGAATTGCAAAACGCAGAATACGCAAGCCGTATGATGAAGCTTGGCTGCTATCTGTTCATGGCAATTGTCGGTCTCATTGGGTTTATGAATCTGGCAAACACCATGATCATCAATATCACCACGAAGAAGCAGGAATACGGTGTGCTGCAAGCGGTAGGCATGACCAATAAGCAGTTGAATCTGAGCTTACAAATACAGGGCTTGATTTTTACGGTTGGCACCATCTGCGTCGCACTTGCTGCCGGTCTGCCCCTTGGCTATGCACTGTTTTCCTATGCGAAGCATAATGGGATGTTTGGAATGAACGTTTATCACGTTCCTCTTATCCCGATTCTTGTTATGATTCTTCTGGTTGGTATTCTACAAATTGTGCTTTCCTGTGTTTTAAGCAGTAATCTGAAAAAGGAAACGCTGGTAGAAAGAATAAGGTATCAGGGATAGTAGATTCTATAAAAAGCAAGCTGCTGCTCAAGATGGGCGGCAGCTTACCTTTATAGTGATTCAACGAAGACAGCTGTTTTCGGAGTGTCATCAGTTTCCGTAGAACTCCAGGAATCTCTTCAATTCCACACGTGTGGGGGAATACAGCAGACTTTCTGCAGGACCATACTCCAGTACTTCCCCTTTTTGAAAAAACATCGCTTCATCAGCGATTCGCCTTGCCTGCTGCAGGGAGTGGGTGACCAAAATCAAAATACACTTGGTCTGGCGCACATAGGACTGAATCAAAGTTTCTGCGGCAGCGGTGGTTTCCATATCCATGGCAGCCGTTGGTTCATCGAGAATCACCACATCGTATGTTCCCATCATCAATCTTGCCATCGCCATGCGTGCCGTCTCACCGCCGGAGAGACGATCCGCCCGTTTATGTTCCAGCTCTGTCAGAGACAGTGCTTTCGCGAGGGACTCCGCTTTCTGGATATCCCTGCCGCCCAGCAGGATGTTTTTTCTGACAGACATACGAAAGGCATAGGGCTTCTGGGGAAGATAGCCAATGCTTGGTTCCAAGCGGATTTTCCGGTCTGCCGGAAGGACATCTGCCAGAATCTTTGAAAATGTGGATTTTCCGCTTCCGTTTGCTCCGAGAATCGCATATATGTTTCCAGGCTGCAATTCCATTCCCGGAAAATCCAGCACTTTTTTCTGCCCATAGGTTTTGGAAAAGGCGGGAATTATCATTGGCTGAGCCTCCTTTGCAGCAGAGATATCACAACATTCACCAGCAGGGAAACCGCCAGCAGAATCATGCCTAGGGCAATGCCCAGAGAGAAATTTCCCTGATTGGTGTACTGCATAATGGCTGTGGTCATCACATTCGTTTTCCAGGCAATGGCACCGCCCACCATGGACACTGCCCCGACCTCTGCAATAGATCTGGAAAACGCCAGCAGATAGGAAGAGATGATACAGTACTGGCACTCATTGCACAGCAGCAAAAACGTCCTTCCTCTTCCCAGCCCCAAACCCCTGGCTGTTTCCCAAATCGCCGGAGACACTCCCGCCACATAAGTCTCCATAGCCCCCACAACAATGGGGGTGATCAGCGCCACCTGGGCAAGAATCATGATTTTAACCGTGAACAGCAGCTTCATGTGTCGCAGAGGGCCGACCCCGGAGAAAAGGATGTAAAACAGTAGGCCGCATACCACAGGGGGCATCCCCATAAGCGTTCGGTTCAGGATAATCAGAAGCCCTCTCCCGGGGAATTTGCTATTGCCCAGACAGATTCCCAGCGGAACACCCAGCAGCAGTGCAAGCAAAGAGCTTTTGAGGCTCATTTGCGCTGTGACTTTCAAAATGTTCAGAAGTTCTGCATCGGAAGACAGGATAAGAGAAATCGCCTTTTGAAGGGCCGTTCCCACGGTGCAGCCTCCTTTCTTTTTGTAAAATCCCGTGGGGAAATTCCCCACGGGATACAGTTTACACAGATTTTTTCAAAAAAGCAAGTTTTTGGAAACTGTACATATAGCGTCAGCCGCAGAAAATGAACCCAGAGTTTCCTCAGCTTATGATGCCATCGTTGGCAACGAAAGTCAGGAAGGTTGCCTTATCGGTCAGGATGTAAGCATGCATATGCTCTGCCATCACCAGACATGCGCCCATACCGGCGTTTGCAGAGGTGTACCACTGCGTGTAGGGAGCGAAGGACTCTGCCTCCTTCGTGATACCCAGAGTCTCAGGCCACAGGGATAGCTCCTTGGTGTGGGTGCCGGAACCGTCGCCACGGGAGATGAAGGGATACTCGCCCTCCGCAATGGCTGCAAACGCATCCAGAACGGAAGCTGCCTCCTTAACACCGGCAGGGTCCGCAGAAGGTCCGCACAGGACGAAATAGTTATACAGGAAGGAAATGCGCTCTGCTTCGAAGCCATCTACAGTGCGGGCGAAGCCCTCTTCAACAAAGGCTTCTTCCTGGCTCTTGGCATGGACCAGAATCAGGTCGGCATTGCCGAACTTGGCGGCAGAGATTGCCTTGCCGGTACCGGCAGACTGGACTTCCACAGTGTAGCCATAGGTGCTCTCGAAGATGGGCAGCAGATAGCCCAGCAAACCAGAGTCTTTCACAGAAGTGGTGGTGGAAAGGCGGATGACCTTTGTCTCTTCGGTAGCGGGCGCAATCTCACCTGTATAAACAGGGGCACCATCCTTGACGTAGAACAGATACTCACCGTACTCTTTAAAGCCATAGTTTGCGGCCAGGTCCAACGTTTCCTGGGTCAGGAACCACTGGATGAGGGCATCCGCACCGGCGGTATTCACCGCAACGTCAGCGACAGAGTTGCCGTCAGCATCCACAAAAGGCGCCTCGGGATTTACGGCGATAACGGTGTAGGTGTTGAGCATCTTGTCGTCGGCTTCCTTCAGAATGCAGGTATCCACCACAAGACCGGCCTGGGTGGGAACCTCGGTGGCGGCTTCCGTCGGGGCAGCCGTTGTGGCGGGAGCGGGAGCCTCAGTGGGAGCCTGCGTCTCAGCAGGCTTGCTTGCGCCGCAGGCAATAAGACCAAACATCATGGCAAAAACCAGCAGCATGGACAGAATCTTTTTCATTGTCTTACCTCCTAAATATAAAGAAGACCAGCCAGTTTCCGCAACACCAAAAGCACAGCCGAAAGCTGCGCCCGATCATGGCGTCTGGAAAGAGGCTCGTCCACCGCTTTGCAAACTTTGGAAATCGGTCAATTTCACGAAAACCGACCAATCAATTTATAATACTATATCACATTTGAACAAATAATACAAGCCGCCCTTTTCAGAGACTGTGCGAAATGATACGAAATTATATGAAATGATTCAAAACGGCTCTTTCACTATTCTCCATAGTATGATAAGATGAACCAGGAGGGGGTCGCATGTTCAAAGAAGAAGTGTGGGCTTTGGAACCAGAGCGTATAGAAGCCTTTTTCCTTCATCATAGGGAGGTTCATACCACTGCGGATGGTTACCGGTTCCGTGATTGCCGGATTACCGTGACCGTCCTCCCACCCCGCAGGATCGCCGGTTTGGCACTGCCTCAGGCCAGAGTCATCTTTGAAGGTTCAGATGATTCCGCGCTTCTGATTTACAGGCAGTTTCAATTACGATTTCTATCCGCAGGCGGATAAGAATTGGAGGTTTATAATATGAGCAAGAAAACAAGTCCTTCCATGGATTCCTGGCTGAAAGAGGCCAAGGCCCACGAAAGCGCCCCTAAGATTGGCATGTATCTGACCCATAACGGCATTGTCCGGGAAAGTGCCAAGGCAAAAGTACGCCAGGGTGCCGCCGATACCAGGCCCGTTGTGGGGATGCAGTTTTCCTACAATCAGGAAGCTGTGGATGCCATCATCGCAGAAACCTATAAGTTGGACGGTATTTTCTACATCAAGGTCTGGCTGAACGAAGGGGAACTGAGCGTTGGTGACGACATCATGTATGTGCTCATCGGCGGCGATATCCGCCCCCATGTGGTGGATGCTCTGCAATATCTGGTGGGTCGCATCAAAAACGAGTGTGTCACGGAAATAGAGCTTTACTGATACGAGAAATCCGGAAAATGTGCGGAATTTCATGTAACCGTTTCGATGTATAAAAAATCCCATTTCCTGCTCGGAAATGGGATTTCCTTTCATTTTGCACAGTCCGCACTGCCCTCGCTGTAGAGCATATCCAGGCCATGGGCCACCGGGTCGATGACCGCCAGAATATTCTCTGCCGATGCCTTTTGGCTGCCTGGCAGGGTAATGATCAGGGTGCGTGCCCGAATGCCCGCAACACTGCGGCTCAGGCAGCCTTTGGGTGTGATCTTCATGGATTCTGCCCGCATAGCCTCCGGGATACCGGGAGTCGGACGCTGGATTACCTCCATAGCGGCTTCCGGGGTAATATCCCGGGGTGAGAAGCCGGTGCCGCCGGTGGTGAGCACCAGGGCAATCTTCTTTTCATCTGCACACTTCAAAAGCTCCGATTGGATCATCTCCGCCTCATCGGGAACGATGGCGGTATAGGTCACGTCGAACCCCTTCTCCGTCAGAATCTTCACCAGGTTGGGGCCGCTGGTGTCCTCCCGCTCGCCCCGATATCCCTTATCGCTGATGGTAATCACTGCTGCTGTATACGCCATGATTCGTCCTCCCGTTTGTAATCGCCGTGGATTCCGCCGGTTTTGGAAAGCAGGCAGATGTCCGTGATCGTCATATCCTTTTGCACCGCTTTGCACATATCGTACACTGTCAGAGCGGCGGTGCTGACAGCGGTAAGTGACTCCATTTCCACGCCGGTTCTTCCGTCGCAGGAAACGGTGGCCTTGATTTCTACGCTGGATCTGTGCTCATCCAGAGAAAGCTCCAGGTTGATGCCATCCATCAAAATGGGGTGACACATGGGAATGATATCCGGTGTGCGCTTGGCACCCATGACCCCCGCAATCTGGGCAACGGTCAGCACATCTCCTTTTTTCATGCCGCCGCTTTGAATGAGCGCGAATGTGTGTTCATTCACCAACACCCGGCCTGCCGCAACGGCCACGCGCTGAGAAATGGGCTTTCCCCCCACATCTACCATTTTGGCCCGTCCCTGGTCATTAAAATGGGTAAAGTCTGCCATACTCAACCTCCGATTTGATTCATATTCCGACCGGCGCCCGATTTGTGCGCAGCATCCAGATCCCCATGCCATTGGGGTTTTCCCAAAATCGCTGCTTCCAGCTGTGCTTTCATGCCATCGAAATCCAGCCCTTTCAGGGGATACTCCGCATTGGAATGCAGACAGGGCTTCACTTTTCCGTCTGCAGTCAGTCGGATGCGGTTGCACTCCCCGCAAAAATGGGCGCTCACCGGGCTGATAAGGCCAATATTGCCCAGTGCGCCAGGCAGGTGGAAGAGTTTGGCAACACCGCCATCTTTGGCAGCCGGTACCGCTTCCGGCAGAGCCTCCAAAACCCTTGTAAATGGAATATACGCTTCCGGGCCAAAGCCGGAGCTGTCGCACATGGGCATCATTTCAATAAAACGCACATCCACAGGATACTTCCGGGTAAGCTCCGCCAGCGGAAGGATCTCATCATCGTTAAATCCGCCAATGAGCACGGCATTGAGTTTGATCTTCTGAAAGTCAGCATCCAAGGCCGCATGAAACCCCTTCCAGAAGTCATCCAGACTGCCGTTGCGGGTAATGTGGGCATACTTCTGAGAATCCAGGGTATCCAGGCTCAGGTTTAACCGGCTGACCCCTGCCTCCTTGAGGGGCCTTGCCAACTCCGGGAGCAGGATGCCATTTGTTGTCAGGCAGACCTCCCGAATTCCAGGAACTCTGGATGCTCTGCGGCAGATAGACACGATATTCTTTTTAACAAGTGGTTCTCCACCTGTAATGCGCAACTTGGTAATGCCCAGAGCCGCGGCTGCTTCCACGGCCTGAATAAGCTCATCTTCCGTGAGCATGTCGGCATGCTTTTTCTTGCAGACACCATCCTCCGGCATACAGTACCGGCAGCGAAGATTGCACAATTCAGTCACAGAAACGCGCAAATAGGTGATGCTGCGTCCAAATGTATCAATCATAGTTTACCTCGTATCTTTTGAAATGCGGCAATGCCCGCTTTTCTTCCGTCGGCTGTCACGCCCTCTGCCGTGGGGTACACCGTGTTGCAGTTGCCGCACATCTGAAGCCAAGACGGCATTCCCAATTCCGCCAGCAGCCCACGCTCCGGGACAAGTCCCGCGGCAATCAGAAGCGTTCTGCAGGCTATCTTCTCTCCGCCGGACAGGCAGCAGCCTGTGAGTGCGGGAGAGCCCTCAACGGCGTCAATGGTCTGGCTGCAAATAAGGCGGATGGAATTATCTTTCAGGCAGCGCCGGTTTCTCGCCAAGCCGCCGCAGTTTTCCTTCTGCTCCACCAGAGTAACAGAAATCCCCATTGCCGCAATCTGGGATGCCATGATAAGGCCAATGTCACCACTGCCCAAAATGACCACCGGACCTTGGGGAACAAAGCCATGGAGGTTCATCATCTCCTGCATCTGACCGGCTGTATAGACACCCTTTGGACGGGTTCCCGCAATCGGTAGCGCCCCCAGTGGAATCTCCCGGCTGCCCGTTGCCAGAATCAGCTGAGAAAACGAGATCTGCCGGTCACCGGACAGATGCGCCGTTTTATTGGGTTCTACTGAAAGCACCGTTGTCCCAAAAAACAGAGTAACCGTTTCCGGGAAATCCTGCACAAGCGCAGCGGCGTATTCCCCTCCGGTAAGTCCGGCGCCAAAACCGGGATGGCTGCATTGCAGGAGAATGCCGCCCAGCTTTTGTTTTCTCTCCACCAGCGCAATGCTTTTGCATCCGGCATCCGCTGCGGCTCTGGCTGCAGCAATTCCCGCTGCACCACCGCCGATAATCAGGATATCAAAGTGCCCCATGCCTGACCTCCCGGAGTATCTGCTCGATGGCAAAGCTGCATCGGCTGCCCTGGCAGACACCCATACAGCTTCCCACTCTCCGCTTGACCCCATCTACCGTGGAAGCTCCCCTTCGGATTGCTTCCAGAATCTCTCCGCGGCTGATGCCTTCGCACAGGCAAATGATTTCGGGGTCATTTGTTTTGGCAATGGCCTGCCTGTGGGGCGTGAAGCGTGGATTCGGGTGTGCATCCAGAAACACCGCCGCTTTCTCCGCAAGGTACCTGCCCAGTTCGTTGGCACAGGTCAGCCCCGGGGTTTTGATTCCGATCAGACTGAAAAATCCAGGAGCCGGGTACGCAATGGAGAAATCGTGAATGCTCTCGCCGTCATCCCGCTGAGGATTTGGCCGTGCGGCGGCGAATGAGCGGATTACCTGCTGCATATTCAGATTCGGAAACAGCGATACCGCACTTGTCTTCAACTCCGATATTCCCTCTTTTGTTGTGGCAAAGGGTTCTCCAACGGGCTTGCGTACCCCGCTGAGCAGCAGATTCCCTTCCACACACGGGATAGCGGTGATGCCTTTTCCGCAGGACTGTGCCTGCTGAAAGATGACCCGCTTCGGCTTCCGCGCCTGTTTGTTCAGGACCAGGTATTCTGCTCCATCTATCAGAAGATGCGTGTCGGAGGGAAAGCACAGCTCCTGTATCCGATCCGCGGAAAGTCCTGCACAGTTGATGACAGCCCTGCAGCGCAGTTCGCTGCGATCTGTTTCCACCAGATAGCCAAACTTGGTTTTCCGGATTCCAACCACAGTGGTTCCCAGCATGGGTTCCATCCCGTTGGCAGCAGCGTTTTCAAAGGCGGCAATGCCCAATTGCCAGGGGTTCACCGTTCCGGTGGTCGGGGCATAGAGCGCGCCTGCCACACCCGGTGCCAGCATAGGCTCCATTGCCTCTGCCTCTCCCCCGGTCAGGAGCTCCAGACCCGGCACGCCATTGCGGATACCCTGCTCCCATTTTCTCCGGAGCTGGGCCAGGCTCTCCTTGTCATAGGTCACCAGCAAGGAGCCGCAGCGGGAAAAGGGAACTTCCAGTTCACGGCACAAATCATCAAAAGAGGCATTTCCACGAACCGTCAATTCCGCCTTCCGGGAACCGGTTTTGTTGTCATATCCCGCATAGACGATGGCAGAGTTTGCCCGGGTAATGCCTGTACAGATATCCAATTCCTTTTCAATCAGCACGACAGACAAATTCCAGCGCATCAGATTCCGGGCCGCAAAGCAGCCCAGAATCCCTCCCCCAATAACCGCAACATCTACGCTTTTCATAGGGGGATAATCTGTCCGGGGTTATCCACAGTATAGCCGCCGAGGGACAGGATTTTTCCCCGGAACGCATCGCTCTTCAGGATGTGCAAAAGCGCCTGAACCATAGGGGTATCCCAAGCATGGTCAGGGACAATGAGGTCATACTCCTCAATACAGATGGGGATAAAGTCCAGATCATAGAGCTTTGCCGCGGAGTAGATGCCCATACCGACATCAGCACTGCCGCTGGCGATCTGGGCAGCAACAGAAGTGTGGGTCAGTTCTTCCCGATCGTAGCCGTAGACAGAAGCAGTATCCACATTCTCCCGCATACACAAATAGTCCGCAAGGATCCGGGTGCCGGATCCCTTCTGGCGATTTACATAACGCACGCCACCCTTTGCAATATCCGCAAATTTCCGGATCTGGAGGGGATTGCCCTTTGCCACCATCAATCCCTGCTGACGACCGACACAGGAAACCAGCTTCACACCGCCTTTGGGGAAATACTTGCGAATAAATGCCTTGTTATAGCTGCCGTCAGCCGTATCCAGCAGGTGGCAGCCAGCCATGTGCGCCTCACCACGGCGGATTGCCATTATACCGCCCATGGAACCCACATGGGAGGAGCTGATGTACAAGGCAGAGTCCTCCAAATGGAGCATATCTGCCAGCTCGTCCAGCAGCGGATCATGGCTGCCGATAACCACCAGCGTATTGTGCAGCTTTTCCAAGGGGCTCAGCAGGCGGACACTCACTTCCTCTCCCGCCTCGTAGCCCTCTAGTCCCTGGGGTACTTCCAGAATGCCATCGGCCCTCATAAAAGAAGAAACCACGCCGCTGCCCCGGCTCAGGGGGCTGGCCATCAGCCTGCCGCCTACGCAGCCCATGCGAACACGGACAAACTCCTGATATTTCAGACCGCTGACAACAGGCCGGGTAAGGGTTGCGTTCACATATGTGTCAGTGGCTGCCGGTGCTTTCAGCCAGTGGTCAATCAGTGGCTTCAGCAGCTGCTCAATGACGATGATGCCGGACACCGGATAACCGGGCACTCCAAGAATGACCTTCTCTCCCCGGCAGCCCAGAATGGCAGGCTTGCCGGGCTTGATGGCGATGCCATGGTACAGCACCTCACCCAGTTCCCGGATGACCCGAGCCGAGAAATCCTCCCGTCCGGCAGAAGAACCGGCATTGAGAATTACCATATCGCACTCGTCTGCCGCTTTGGCAACCATTTCTTTGATCTGGTCAAATTTATCCGGAACAATGGGATAGACCACCGCCTCTGCGCCCCAGGAACGCACCATTGCGGAAAAAATAGAGCCATTGAATTCCAGAATATCCCCGGGCTTCGGGTCTGTACAGGGCGGGATAATCTCGTCCCCTGTGGGGATGATGCCCACCACAGGTTTGCGAATCACTTCAATTTCCAGCACACCGCCGGCAATCATCGCACCAATGGCAGCCGGGGAAACGGTCATATGGCTGGGCAAAATCATTTCCCCGGCGCATACATCCTCGCCGATCTGGCGGATATGCTGCCACGGGGCTGCGGCTGCGTGAATGGTGATGGAACCATCTCCATTCTTCACAATGTCCTCCACCATGATGACTGCATCTTTGTCCTTCGGAATCGGGTCGCCGGTGTCCAGCGCAAGAAACTGGTCCGGCTTTAGAGTAACAGGGGTCGTTTCCGTCGCGCCGAAGGTTTCTTTTGCGGAAACCGCCACACCATCCATGGCACTGGCGGCATAGTGCGGGGCGCAGATGTGGGCATAGACTGCCTTTGCCGTCACCCTACCGCAGCTTTCAAAGACAGGAATGGTTTCTGTCTTTGACCCAAAACCGCCGCTTACCAGCCGCTCCAGATATTCCTTCCGTGCCTGCGCAAGCGGCACATTGGTCAAATATTCAAATCCCATAAAATTACACTCCTGAAGTAATCGTTACCTGAATTTCCGCTCCCTGGGGTAAGCCTTCACAATCCCGACTGATGCAGAAATAGCCGTCGGTCCCTGCCAGAGTGGTGATAAGGCCGGATTTTCCCCGAATGGGTTGGGCATAAAGCTCGCCGCCTGTTCCTGTCAGCCGGCAGCAGTGATACTGGGCTCTGCCATGGTTGGCACTGATGCTCTCTGTAACCCTGGCAGTAACGGTATAGGCAGTCATGTCCCGATCCATCAGCCGTCCCAGCAGGGGCTGTACAAAAAGTTTTGTGATAAAGTAGGCAGCCACCGGATGCCCGGGCAGACCCACAATGGGCTTTTTCCCGGATTTTCCCAGAATGGTTGGTTTTCCGGGCTTAATGGCAATGCCGTGAAGCAGAAGCTGGCCTGCGGATTCAATGATGCGGCAGGCGGCATCCTTCACTCCGACACTGCTGCCTCCGGACAGCAGCACGGCATCACATTCCGCAATGGCCTGATTGACCTTTTGAGAAAGCAGTGCCTCATCATCCACCACAATCCCATAGTTGACAACATGGCACCCAAATGTGGAGAGCATTGCCTCCAGCATGGGACTGTTCACGTCCCGCACCTGTCCGGGGCCGGGCTGCGCCTCCGGAGGAACCAGCTCGTCACCGGTAGAAATGACGCCCACGGTCACTTTTTTCACCACCGGCACCTGCACCCGGCCAACGGCAGCCAGCGCACCAATGTCGGCAGAAGACAGGGAGCGGCCTTTGTGCAGAATCACCTTTCCTGGATACACATCATCCCCCCGGAAAATCAGATTCATGCCCGGCGCCGCAGGTTTGGCAACACCGATGGTGCCGTCGCCGTAGTCCTCCGTGTATTCCACCATCACCACACCGTCAGTACCCCTGGGCACTGCGCCGCCGGTGGGAACGGCTACACATTCCCCCTCATTCAGCAGATAGTCGGCGCCTTCGCCCATCAGCACCGTGGCCTGCAGGGTCAGGATCGCCGGGATGGCATCGCTGCAGCCGAAGGTGTCACTGGCGCGAACCGCAAAGCCATCCACTGTGGAGCGGTCAAAATCCGGCACATATTCCCGCGCCGCAATATCCTCCGCCAGAACTCTGCCCACAGCCTCAGACAGAGCTACAAATTCTGCCTGTTCAAGCGGGGAAAACTCCGATTCTATCAGCGCAAGAACTTCTTCCGGCGTTTTTACATACAGCATACTAGACCTCCATAATGACCTTACCCAGGTCCCGGTAGTCATTGCCGGAGAAGTGGGTCACCTCCCTGCGGAACACAGGTGAGGACAGGATTGCAAGCATTTTGACTACAGCCGGATTTTCCAGCGATTCCTTCTGCAAAACAAGATCGAACCGTTCCTCCAGCAGTGGGATGAAGTCAAGCCCCTCCAGCTGATGCGTTATCCGCTCCGTGCCAATGGCAAGATCCGCATCCCCTGCGGCAATGGCAGATGCCATCGTAAGGTGAGAACTCATAATCTTGTCGTAGCCCTTTATCTGTCCGGAGGGGATTTCCAGTTTTTTTAGCTGGGTATCCAGCAGGATCCTGGATGAGGAACCAACCCGGCGGTTGAGGATGGAGATGTCAGCCCGGCGCAGATCCTCCCACCCAGTTATGTGCTTGGGATTGCTTTTGCGAACATAAAAGCCCTGGGTGCGGTAGGACAGGTTCACCAGCACTGCGGACACCCCGGGCATCAGGCTTCGCACAAAGGAGGCATTGCACTCTTTTCCATCATACAGATGGCAGGCCGCAGCGTCCACCTTTCCCTGATACAGTGCCAGCAGACCTTCAAAGCTAGACAGATATGTACGACCGGCGTTGATATCCTCCTGATGAAGATAATTTGCCAAAATATCCAGCACAACATCCTGCCCGGAGATGATAATCTCCGGCGCCTTTTCCTCAGCAGGTGTCAGCAACGTGGAGTGGGTATCGATGCGCTGCACCGGGGCAGTGGAATGCTCATGCCGTGAGCGGGCAATATAGGCATCCACATCCTCCTGCGTAAAACGAACCTTCCGCCCGATTTTATAGGAATGGATTTCTCCCTTGCGAATCAGGTCGTAAATGGTGGACTTGCTGACATGGAGAATGTCTGCAACCTCCTGGGTAGACAGGGACTGATTCTGCGCCATACTGCCGCCTCCTTGCAATCGTTTCTATTGATTATACTTCATCTTTCCAAATTGCACAAGCGCTTGGTGCAGTATTTCAAGTATTTTATGCGATTTCACGCCATTTTGTGCGTCATCTCGTCGAAGTGCTAAAATCTCTTCGCATAAAATGATACAGTTTCATGCGGTTTCACACAAAAATGCACATCCGCTCTTGATACCCCTGTTATTTCCACTATAATAAACATATACAAATTGTAAGCTCAATTTCAAATTTTTATGGAGGTATTGCATATGGCTGGCGCATACTATGAAAAAATTGCCCGCATCAATCTGACCACCGGCAAGATCAAAGTGGAACCTCTGGATCTGGAACTTGCCCACAAGTTCATTGGCGGCCGTGGTCTTGGCACCAAGATGCTCTATGACGAGGGCATTGCCACCGTCGATCCCCTGTCCCCGGAAAACAAGCTGATCTACATCACCGGTCCTATGACCGGCGCTGCCGCCCCTTCCACAGGCCGCTACATGGTCTGCACAAAGTCCCCCCTTACCGGCATGATTGCCTGCTCCAACTCCGGCGGTATCTGGGGTGCCAAGCTGAAGTACGCCGGTTGGGATGCCATCATTGTGGAAGGTGAAGCTCCCGACTGGACCTACATCAACATTGACGACGATAAGATTGAGCTGCTGGATGCCCGGGAATATGTAGGTGTCATGAGCGAAGCCATTGACGAGCAGCTCAAGGCAAAGCACGGTGCTGACGTTTCCGTTCTGAACATCGGCCCCGCCGGTGAGAAGAAGGTGCTGCTTGCCGCCATTATGAACGATAAGGACCGTGCCGCCGGTCGTTCCGGTGTCGGTGCTGTCATGGGCAGCAAGAAGCTGAAAGCCATCGTGGTCAAGGCAACCCGCAAAAAACTGGACAACATTGCAGACCTGGATGCCCTGAAGGTGGCAGCCAAAAACGCTATGAATGTTCTGAAGGCCAACCCCGTTACCGGTTCCGGCCTGCGGCAACTGGGTACCGCTGTTCTCGTGAACATTGTCAACAACATCGGTGCTTTCCCCACCAAGAACTGGCAGGAAAGCTATTACGACAAGGCTGACGATATCTCCGGCGAAACTCTGGCTGAGAAATACCTGGTCAAGCCCGGTGCCTGCCATCTCTGCCCCATCGCCTGCGGCCGCGTGGTCAATGTCAATGGCAAGGTCGTCGGCGGTCCTGAATACGAGCCCCTGTGGGCCTATGGCGGCAACTGCGGCAACAATGATCTGAATGTCATCGATGAGTGCAATATGCTCTGCAACGAGTATGGTCTGGATGCTATTTCCGTCCCCTGCACCATCGCCGCTGCCATGGAGCTGTACCAGAGAGGCTACATCAAGGAGGAAGAGTGCGCCGGTGTACCTCTGGAATGGGGTTCCACCAGGGCATTGGTGGAGTGGACCAAGCGTATGGGCAATCCTGAAACCGAGCTTGACTGGCTGATGAGCTCCGGCTCCGCCCGCCTGTGTGAGCACTATGGCCATCCCGAATACTCCATGAGCGTTAAGAAGCAGGAAATTCCCGCTTACGACGCCCGTGCCATTCAGGGCATCGGCATTACCTACGCCACCTCTAACCGTGGCGGCTGCCATGTCCGTGGCTACATGATCTCTCCCGAAGTTCTGGGTCTGCCCCAGCAGCTGGATCGTACCGTTACCAACGAAAAGGCAGCTTGGGCCAAGACATTCCAGGATCTGACAGCTGTCATCGACTCCATGGGTCACTGTCTGTTTACCTCCTTCGCCATGGGCGCCAAGGAGTACACCGACCTGCTGAACGCCGCCACCGGCACCAACTGGACCATCGAACAGGTTCTGGAGATTGGCGACCGTATCTACAACATCGAGAGAATGTTCAACAAGGCTGCCGGTATGAAGCCTGAGGACGATCGTCTGCCCAAGCGGCTGCTGGAAGAGCCCGTTGTAAACGGCCCCTCCACCGGTATGACCTCCAAACTGCCTCTGACTCTGCCCGAATACTACGAAGCTCGTGGCTGGGTCAACGCATTCCCCACCGATGAAACCCTGAAGAAACTGGGTCTGGACGAGTGTGTTGGCAAGTGATACAATATAATTAATGGGGAGGGGGCAAGTCCCCTCCCCGATTTCTTTTGCAAAGGAGAATTTTCATGATTGAAGTTCGCGTTTTTGCAACCTTGCGCCAAGGCAGGGATAAAGTCACGCTGCTATCGCCGGAGGGTATCGCCTGTGCTGGGGATATCCTTGACCGGATGAACATTCCCCAAGAAGAAGTGTCTATTCTGCTCATCAACGGTTTTCATCACAAGCCGGAATCGGAAGTGAAGGACGGGGACATCGTGGCTCTGTTTCCCCCGGTGGGAGGCGGCTGAACGATGGATCCCAGATATGCGCGCAATGTCCCCGCCCTGAGCGAAGCGGAATGCGAGCTGCTTCGGCGCAAAAGTGTTCTGGTGGTTGGCTGCGGCGGTCTGGGCGGGCATCTCATCGATATGCTTGCCCGCATTGGCATAGGCTCTCTGCGGGTGGTGGACGGTGATGCATTTGAGCCCTCCAATCTGAACCGTCAGCTGTTGTCCGAAGTTTCCTTGCTGGGCGTTGGGAAAGCACAGACCGCCGCGGAAAGAGTCCGGCGTGTGAATCCCGATGTTGCGGTTCATGCCGTGGGGGAATTTCTTACGGAAGAAAACGCAGCCGCCCTTCTTACAGACTGTGATGCGGTTCTGGACGGTCTGGACAATATCCAGTCACGGCAAATCCTCGCGAATGCCTGTGAACGTGCTGGAATTCCCCTGATCTACGGTGCCGTCAACGGCTGGGTCGCCCAGGCCGCAATCTCCTGCCCCGGCGATCATTTGATAGACTTACTGTACCCCGACGGGGCTGCACTCAAAAATAAGAGCGTTCTGAGCTTCACTCCCGCCCTGTGCGCCTCTATGCAGGTTTCCCTGTGCGTAAAGTTTCTCACCGACCGCCCCGTCAGAACCGGAACACTGTATTTTTTTGACTTACTGAATCAGGAATTCGAGGTCATCCCCATGACATAAGCGCCAGACAGAACACTGCTTTCAGGATTCTATGGTTGGTTGCAGCGTTCATCTAACACTTCTCCATACGGATATCTCTGTAACGTACTGATTGGAAAATAGAACGACAGAGTGTTATGAAACCCACCTCTTCCTTTTCTCCTTCGCTGCGGCTATGGAAACCGTGGAAAACCGCAACCTGCGCTCACCCTTTTTTCCTCTCCGGCTTTCTACCTATACAAAGAAAAGTGTCCATTTTCTATCCCGAAAACGTACAGTTGCCGTGATGAGCAGAGGGCAGCGTGTCATTATAGCAAAGAAAAGCAAACGGCACACAGGCGGTTTTATCCTCAAAAAAGCCCCGAAGCATGACAATAAAGAAGCCCAGCACCACTTTAATGACGTGGTGCTGGGCTTTTTCTGATTACAGCGATTTTCAGCGGGTGAAGCAATGTGCTGTTTTCACTACGCCCGATTTTAGCACGGCGTTTTTACTGCCTCATAGTCAATTCACTCAGCAATTAAACCAAAATGCCGCAGCGCATCCTTGATCGCCTCGACCTTCTCAGGCGGGCAGGGATGATACTCATGTTTTCTCTGCTCCACTGCGTTCGGCGCTTTGTGCATATCCAGTCCGACCATACGTTTGACCTCGGCAATATATGCCGTATGGACTTTGAAGCCGTACTTCTCCTGCACATACTCCTGAATACGCTTATAGGTCGGATGCTCCTTGACCTCGCCGGTTTCCACTTCCATTCTGCCCTCAACCGTCAGTGGATTTGTTTCCCGTGACAAGAGGACTACCGTCTCAACGTGTCGTGTCCTTGGAAACATGTCGACAGCGGTGACCTTTGCGAGCGTATAGCCGCAGGCGTTAAAGCGGAGAATATCTCTCGCAAGCGTCGCGGGGTCGCACGAGACATAGACGATGCGCTGCGGCTGCATTGCAGTGACAGCTTCTATCGCGTTTTCAAGCAGACCCTTTCGCGGCGGGTCAACAACGACAACATCAGGGCGCTCTCCGCGCTCATACAAGGCCTTGGCCGCCTGACCCGCATCGGCCAATATAAACTCCACATTGGCCACATTATTGGCCAGTGCGTTTTTGTTCGCGTTGTCCACCGCTTCGGAGACGATCTCTGCGCCGATAACTTTTCTCGCGTGTGCTGAAAGACAGAGACTTATTGTTCCCGCTCCGCAATATAGATCGAGCGCAAGCATGTCCGGCGTCAATGCGGCATACTCAATGGCACGGGCATAAAGCCGCTCCGCCTGGGGCGGGTTCACCTGAAAGAATGCCTGAGGAGCGATATCGAACTTGAAGCCGCAGAGCGTGTCATTGATGCTGCCGCGCCCCCACAGGGTATAGAAATCCCCGGAGAGAACAGTATTGCCGGTGCTGCGGTTGATGTTCAGGACAATGCCGGTAAGCTCAGGGCAGACTTTTCTGAGGTAGTCTATAAAAGCCTGTGTCTTTTTGCCAAAGCCCTCTCTGGAAACAATGCACAGAAGCACATCACTTCCATGAACAGAACGGCGGCAGAACACATGGCGGACAGCGCCGGTCCCGGCAGCTTCGTCATACGGCGCGATGCCGTTCGCGTTCATAAACTCCGTCACCGCGATGGCGGCACGGCAGCTTAGCTCATCCTGAATAAGGCAGTCGTCAACAGCGATGAGCTGATGGCTGCGCTCACGAAAGAAGCCGCAGCGCGCCTTGCCGTCAATTGTGCCGATGGCAAAGATGCCTTTATTGCGGTAATGCGAAATATTTTCGCTGCCGATGATCTCAGTCGCCTGCATGCTCTGCTTGCCTATGCGCCGCAGGGCGCTGTTGACAAGGCCGAGCTTGAAGCGCAGCTCCTCCTCATAGCTGATGTGCTGCGTGTCGCAGCCGCCGCATAGGCCGAAATAAGGGCAGGTGGACTCGATGCGCGCAGGCGACACCTTTATGAGCCTTTCGCCGCGGGCATAGGCGCAGTCATGCCTGACCTTGACGATTCTGATCTCCCACTCCTCGCCGGGTATCGCCTTGGGAACAAACACGACGCGCCCGTTGATGCGGCAGATGCCGCTGGCGTCAGAACTGTAATCTTCAATCGTTACGGTGTATATATCGTTTTTCTTCAAATCTTCCATGAGTGAATCATAGCACAGCGGCAGACGTATGGCAAACAAAAATTCGGTAAATCGCGTACATAATAATTAAACAGCGGCAAATAATATCAGCGTTACAAACTAAGGAGGATAGATATGAAGAAGTCTTTTGTATATCTGATATGTGTGCTGCTTATGGCGGCAATGCTCTGCGGCTGCGGCGTGAGCAGCACGGACAGCGGAATGGTGTCCTCGTCTCCGGCGCAGACTCTTCCTACGGCATCGGCGACTGTGATGCCGACAACGAGCCCGATGGCATCGCCAGACGCCGGGACAGGCGGCCAGACCAGCTCTCCGAGCGTGAGCGGCTCAACTGGGAACGGCTCGGGTTCGGCCATAGAATCGGCCATGCCGAGCAGCAGCGCGGACGCATAATTGCTCAAATATGAAGAGACTGCAAATTTTTTGCGGTCTCTTCATATTTTATGCTTGATTATGCATTGCTGAGGGATTATCATGTTTTACCGTACAAAGAGACAAATACAGTGGGAGGTATAAACATGAGCTATATTCCTACAGTCGAGCAGGCGCATGAGCTGCTTGAGCGCTATAACAAGGAGCCGTTCCATATCCAGCACGGCGAGACCGTTTCCAAGGTCATGGGCGAGTTTGCCAAGGAATACGACCCGGAAAACGTGGAGTTCTGGAAGGCCGTCGGCATGCTCCACGACATAGATTTTGAGCTGTTCCCTGAGCAGCACTGCGTCAAGGCAAATGAGATACTGCATGAGCTGGACATTGACGAGGACATGATCCACGCAATAATCAGCCACGGCTATGGCATCTGCATCGACGTTGAGCCGACGAAGTACATGGAAAAGGTGCTGTTCGCGACCGACGAGCTCACCGGGCTTATCGGGGCTTTCGCCCTTATGAGGCCGACGGGCATTTCCGACATGGAGACAAAGTCCGTAATGAAGAAATTCAAGGACAAGAAGTTTGCCGCGGGCTGCTCGCGCGATGTTATCCGTCAGGGCGCGGAGATGCTCGGGATGGAGCTCAGCGAGCTTATCGGCAAGACGATAGACACAATGCGCGCCTGATGCTGAAAGTGTTTTATGTCGGCGTCAACGGACTTACCGCTGACGCCGTTTTACATACGCTGTCGGATTATCGGCTGGAACGGCTCAAGAAAACAGCGCGGTCTGAGGCAAAGGCGCAGAGCCTCGCTGCAGAGCTGCTGCTCATCCATGCGGTGCGCACGGTATATCCGGAGACTGAGCTCCCGCTCAAAATCACAGTCGGCGAATTCGGCAAGCCTGAGCTGCGCGGCATTGAGCTTGAATTCAGCCTGTCGCACTCGGCAGATATGGTGCTGTGCGCAATAAGCAGCAAGTGCGTCGGCGCAGATATTCAGCTGCGCGCGGCATATAACGCCGCGCTTGCAGAGCGGTTCTTTACCAAAAAAGAAGCCGCCGCCATAGCACAGGCGGCGGATAAGGATCGGATGTTCACACAGACCTGGGCAGTCAAGGAAAGCTATCTGAAGCTGCTCGGCACGGGCATGCACAGGCCGCTCAGTTCCTTTGACGCAAAATGCGATAACGGATGCTTTTCAATTGACGGAGCACCGGAGTGCCTCGTTTCTATCATGGAGCGTGGAAATTATACGGTCGCTGTGTCTGCGCTCACGGACGAAGTGCCGGAGTTCATTGAGGTCAGGTTATAGGTAAAATCACACGTTTATTCCGGCGTCCCGCATTGCTTTTAGGAGTGTTTCAAAGCTTTCCTGACTTATCTCGGTGAGCGGAAGGCGGAGTATGCCGCTGTCCATACCCATCATCTTCAGCGCGGCCTTGACGGGTATCGGGTTCGTCTCGATGAACAGCGCGGAGAAGAGCGAGGCATACTTGGCATACAGCTCTGTCGCCTCGGCATAGCTTCCCTCAAGGCAGAGCGCGCAGAGCTTCGCGACAGCGCCGGGAACGATGTTGCTCGCAACGGAGATAACGCCGAGCGCGCCGAGGGACATCAGCGGTATAGTGCAGTCGTCATTCCCGCTCCAGATATAAAGATCGTCCCCGCACAGGCTGCGTATCTTAGCGGCCAAGGCAATGTCCCCGGAGGCCTCCTTTATGCCGTTGATGTTAGGGTGCTGCGAGAGCACTTTGCAGGTATCGGCGGTGATGCCGATGCCGGTGCGGCTTGGGACGTTATACAGGATCATGGGGATATCCACGCGGTCGGCAACATAGCTGAAGTGCTCAACAAGCCCTTTCTGGGTGGTCTTATTATAATAGGGCGTGACCATGAGGACGGCGTCGGCACCGGAGTATTTTGCGTTTTCGGCTGCGCGCAGGGCGTTTTCGGTATTGTTGCTGCCGATCCCGGCGATCACCTTCATGCGTCCGTTGACGGTGCGCACCGTCACGCGGACAAGCTCGTCATGCTCGTTAGGCGTATGCGTCGCGTTTTCACCGGTCGTGCCGCAGACCACGACAGCCGAGGTGCCGTTCTCATACTGGAACTCAAGGTTCTTTTTAAGTCTCTCATAGTCCACGCCGTGCTCACTGAAAGGCGTAACTATTGCAGTGCACGAACCTTTGAAAACAGGTACTTTAACCATAACAGCCTCCACATAGAAGATTTCATCACACAATATATTAGCAAGTTCCATGATTTATTACTGCGGTGCTGTTCAAACACCGTGGAGAGTGCTATAATAAAGCGTACAAAAACTGTGCTGAAAGAGGAAAGACACTTGAAAAAGTCGGATTTTTATTTTGATCTGCCGCAGGAGCTGATCGCCCAGACCCCACTTGAGAGACGGGACGGGTCGAGACTGCTGCTGCTTGATAAGGTTTCCGGGGAAATCGAGCACCATCATTTTTATGAGCTGCCGGATTTTCTGAATCCCGGAGACTGCCTTGTTCTCAACGACTCCCGCGTGCTCCCGGCGAGACTTATCGGTACGCGCTCGACGGGCGGAAGCGTGGAACTGGTGCTGCTGCGTGACCTCGGCGAGGGGCGCTGGGAGTGCCTGAGCCGCCCGGGACGCAAGACCAAACCGGGGACCGAGCTGAGCTTCGGGGACGGGCAGCTCACCGCCGTTGTGGAACAGGTCGCAGAGGGCGGCAACCGCATAGTAAAATTCAATTACGAGGGCATATTCCTTGAGGTGCTGGAGCGCCTCGGCAAGATGCCGCTGCCGCCATACATAAAGGAGGCGCTTCAGGACTCAGAGCGCTATCAGACGGTGTACTCAAGAGAGCTTGGGAGCGCCGCCGCACCGACTGCGGGGCTGCACTTCACAAAGGAGCTGCTGGAAAAAATAGCGGCGAAAGGCGTGAAGATCTGCTATGTGACGCTGCACGTAGGTCTCGGCACTTTTCGCCCGGTGAAGGAGGACGAGATCGAAACGCACGAGATGCACTCGGAGTTCTGCATAGTCCCGGAGGAGACCGCCGCAGCCATAAACGAGACGAAGAAAAACGGCGGGCGCGTTATCGCGGTCGGTACTACCTCCTGCCGCACGCTCGAAAGCTTCGCGAAAGAGGACAGGACAATAGAGGCCTGCTCCGGCTGGACGAATATTTTCATCTATCCGGGCTATCGCTTCAAGTGCATAGATGCGCTTGTCACAAACTTCCACCTGCCCGAGAGCACGCTTATAATGCTGGTGTCCGCGCTGGCGGGACGCGAGCATATTATGAACGCTTACAACACCGCGGTGAGGGAGAAGTACCGCTTCTTCTCATTCGGCGACGCGATGTTCATAAAGTGAATAATAAACGCACACATATAATAAATCCCTCCGAAATTCATTTCGGAGGGATTTATTCAGTCTGTCAAAGAAGTCTCGCCATCGTACGAGCTTTTTGGTATAATGGGAAAAAAGAGAACAGGCGGGGGAAGAAGAATGGAACAGTGGCAGCAGGATAACCGGCGAGATGTGGTAATGGTGGATATAGATCAGCTTGTACCAAAAGATCACCTGCTGAGGAAAATAGAAAAGGTGATGGACTATGACTGGCTGTATGAACGGTTGAGTCCGTACTATTGCCATGGCGTGGGACGGGATGGGACAGACCCTGTAGTGCTCATAAAGATGGTACTGATCCAGCATCTGTTCGGCATACCGTCATTGCGCCAGACATACCGGGAGATACAGTTGAACGTAGCGTATCGGTGGTTTTTAGGGTATAGTCTGCTGGACAGAATACCGCACTTTGCAACGGTAAGCTACGCATTCTGCAAGAGATTTCCCTCAGAGCTCCCAGCAGAAATATTCGAGCACATACTGAATAAGGCAATAAATAATCGGGCAGTAGACCCAAGTGCAGTATTCATAGACGGAACGCATATAAAGGCAAGCGCAAATAAGAAGAAGTTCCAGAAAGAGCAAGTGGCAAAAACAGCAAAGATATATGAAGAGCAGCTACGGAAAGAAGTAAATGCAGAAAGAGCAGAGTTGGGCAAGGCACCGATCGACGATGACGATGATGAACCCAAGGGCAGCGGAACAGCAGAAAAGGCAGTCTCAACGACAGACCCGGATTGCGGAATGTTCGTAAAAGGCGAGCATGAACGGCAGTTTGCATATGAAGCACATACAGCCTGTGACAAGAACGGAATGGTACTGGCGGTAGAGGTAACAGCAGGCAATGTGAGCGACAGTGTGGCATGGGACGCGGTATATAACAAAGTAACCGGCAGGTTTGACGAAGCACAATTCATCGTAATGGACGCGGGGTATAAGACGCCGTGGATAGCAAAGAAAACACTAGACGACAGCAGGATCCCCATCTTACCGTATACTCAAGCAAAAACCGCAAAAGGACATTTCAGACCTTGGGAGTACAAATATGATGTAGTAACAGACACCTTGACCTGCCCTCACGGAAAGACACTGCGTCATACTACAACTGACAGAGACGGGAAGAGAATATACCGAAGCACCCCGTCTGAATGCCGAAATTGCCCGCGGCGTAGTGAATGCGGAGCGAATGAAAAAGGGCAGAAGATGGTGCAGCGTCATATATGGTCGGAGTATCTGGACTTAGTGGAGCAACTCCGCAAGACCGAACGCGGCAAAGCCCTGTACGCAAAGCGTAAGGAGAGCATAGAGCGCGTATTCGGGGACGCTAAAGAAAAACACGCTATGCGTTATACACATCACAGAGGCTTGGCTCGGGTCACAAACTGGGTCACGCTTAAATTTGCGTGCATGAATCTGAAAAAGTTAGCAACATGGAGCTGGAACAGCTCTGCTTTTTACCGCATTTTTGCCCGTTTTTTCAACAGCTGCGTAAATTTTGCTGTTCCTGCTTAATAAGGTACAATAAGTTGCGCAAATTGAAAACCGCATAAGAGAAGACATAGCTTGCAGGCTCTGGTAGAATGAAGTTACCACACAAACATTCGAA
>ERZ827108.2007-NODE-2007-length-23391-cov-5.494772_pt1 | contig 23391 bp, 15 predicted proteins | sample MGYA00519921_ERZ827108 | MGnify/ENA primary metagenome ERZ827108 (study PRJEB31778, sample SAMEA3449258) | human gut metagenome | biome: human gut; feature: human-associated habitat; material: faeces | place: United Kingdom | collected 2010/2012 ...
CGGAGTATGTGATAACTGCGGATATATTCTTCCAGAAGGAACAGAACTGGAGGAAGTGGAGTAAGAAGTATTTAAGGAGATAACAGATGAAAATTGCTGTAACTGGAAAAGGCGGAGTAGGGAAAACTACGATATCTGCAGTATTAGCATGGCTGTATGCAGAAGAAGGGAAAAAAGTATTTGCTGTAGATGTGGATCCAGATGCAAATCTTGGACTTGCACTGGGGTTTTCAGAGGAAGAACCTTTCATCCATGCGTGTTAATTTACAGAAATGCTATAGTACTGAACGGTATCTCAGGCGGTGTGGGAGGAGGTAAATAAAATAATTATTTACCTCCTGCCCGATCGTTGTGCGTGCTCATAAAGAAACCGTATGCGTCCACAGCGTACGGAAAAATGTCCATTATCCGCGGAAAAAACAGTTGACGTACCACGAAAAACGAGTTATAGTATACGGCAGTGACAGCAAAACGAGAAGAAGTTTGCAGGAAAGAGGAGAAAGCCCGCCGAAGGAGTAAAACTCTCAGGTTCCCGTTTTCGGGAGAAAACTGCAGATGGATCGTTCTCTGGAGACACCTGTATCAGACAGGGGCCGAAGGTGCAAACGGCGCGCAGCGTCTTGAATCTCTCAGGCAAAAGGACAGAGGATGCTTGATTTTTTATGACAATTCTTATCAGTTCCATGTAAGCGGAGTTCTCCGTCTTCTTTCGAACGGTCTTTTGTATTTCCCGTATTGTTATGTTGCAAAACAGATAACTGAACAGAGACAGGAAAAATTTGATAAAACGAACGTAAAACGCCTGCGTTTTTAAGGAGGCTTTATAAATTTTATTTGGCTCTTCAGTTATAATAACTTGAGAAGAGGAGAGATTTGGGTATGTGGAACATGGTAAATCAGTTTCTGGTAAAGGTCGATGATCTTGTGTGGGGTGTACCGCTTATGGTACTGATCCTGGCAGGAGGCATTCTTCTGACTGCACGTCTTGGACTTCTTCAGATGCGCAGGCTGCCGCTGGCGCTGAAGTGGATGTTTAAAAATGAAGAAGAGGGAGACGGTGAGATCTCCAGCTTTGCAGCACTTTGTACGGCACTGAGCGCGACGATCGGTACCGGAAACATTGTCGGCGTGGCGACTGCTGTCTGTGCAGGCGGACCGGGGGCACTGTTCTGGATGATCGTAGCTGCGTTTTTTGGAATGGCAACGAAATATGCAGAAGGTCTTCTGGCAGTCAAATACCGTGTGGTTGCAGAAGATGGGCATAGCCTCGGCGGACCGTTCTACTACATTGAGCGTGGCATGGGAGCAAAGTGGAAATGGCTTGCAAAAATCTTTGCTTTCTTTGGCGTCTGTGTTGGTCTGTTCGGTATCGGTACCTTCAGCCAGGTAAACGGTATTTCCAGTGCAATCCAGAACTTTTTTGATCCGAATAAAACAAACTGTGTGACACTTCCGTTCCTTGGCACGTATTCCTGGGCGGTTGTAATCGCATCTTTGATTTTGGCTTTTTGTGTTGGCGCAATCCTGATTGGAGGATTAAAACGAATTGCGACAGTCAGCCAGATCATCGTTCCGTTTATGGCTGTGATTTATTTTGTATTTAGTGTAGCGCTGATCCTGCTGAACATTACACACATTCCGGCAGCGATTGTGATCGTAGTAAAGGGTGCGTTCAATCCGTCCGCAGTGACAGGCGGTATTGTCGGAAGTATGATCGTGGCAATGCAGAAAGGTGTGGCACGTGGTATCTTCTCAAATGAGGCAGGACTTGGAAGTGCTCCGATTGCAGCAGCTGCAGCGCAGAGCAAGGAGCCGGTACGTCAGGGTCTTGTAAGCATGACCGGTACCTTTATTGATACAATCATTATCTGTACATTGACCGGACTTTCCATTGTTGTGACCGGTGCATGGCAGGTAGACGGACTGGAAGGAGTCCAGGTGACAACGTATGCATTCCAGAACGGAATTCCGATTCCGGCGCAGGTATCGGCATTTGTTCTGATGATCTGTCTGGTATTTTTTGCATTCACAACAATTCTCGGATGGGATTACTACAGCGAGCGCTGTCTGGAGTATCTGACAAATGGCCATAAGAAGACAATCCTCACTTACCGCTGGCTGTATATCTTTGCAGTATTTATCGGACCGTACATGACAGTAAGTGCGGTATGGACGATCGCAGATATCTTCAACGGTCTGATGGCCATCCCGAACATGATTGCTCTGTTTGCATTAAGCGGTGTCGTTGTAAAGGAGACAAAGGACTTCTTCGCAGCGAAGAAACACATTGAAAAATAAAAATACAAGAGCAGGTAAGGCTCCCCGTAAAGAAGATTTTGCGGGGAGTTTTTTATGTCTGCGATTCGATAACTGTTCAGAGCTGGATAAAAGGTTACTGTCTTTGAACAGACAAAAGGATACAAAAATCGGAATCACACTTGTATGAAGATGAAAGAAACGATATAATAAAAGAATGTAGCGTCAGAATAAAAAGAGAAAAAACGCCAAAGCAGGCGGTACAGGAATAAAACGGGCGAAGAGCCGGAGGCAGAAGCGATGCTTACAAAAAATGATATTATCCATTTTTATGATCGATATAAGAAAAATCTGAAAAAAGAAGAACAGGTCATCGCACGGCTTCTGCAAGTGAAGGATCAGGAGGAGTGGATTGATAACCTGAAGAAAAAATCACGGGTGATGCGCAGCCTTTATATCGAAAACGAGGCGCTTCTGAATATGTACGTCCGTCCGTTTCTGGAAAACGGGGACATTTTAAGCGACGAGCTGGCAGAAGAGTTCCTGCACCAGATTATTCAGGCAGATCAGGAAGGATATATGGATGATCTGGCGATGCGTGAGGTCGTAGAACAGCTGGAGCCGTACTTTGAGAAAACGGATCATTTAAACGACTACATCTGGACGATCAACATGATCGGCAGCATTTACAACCGCAGTTCAGGCGTGGAGAACGGAAAACGGAGTGCACAGTGCTATCGGAAGCTGCAGAAGCTGAGCAGCCGGTACTTTGAGATCGAAGATTTTGAGGTACGGAAAAGGATTCTTTATTCTTATTATAATTATCCGGTTGTGCTGTTCAATTTCGGGATGATCGGACCGAAAGGGATCCTGGAAGAAATGGAGCGTGCGATTGCGTTTTATACGGATGAACGAGTGGTAGCGCTTGATGGTGGCCGCTTTGATTTTAAGCAGATCATGGAGGAGCTGAGTTATGATCTGCTTGGCAACTATATGATTGCGAGTGAGCGGGACACGGTCGATCCGGAGCTTCTGGAGCGGGCGGGAAAAGAGCTCGGAAGCTATTACCAGAGTTATCTCGATGAGGGATGTCAGCCGTATGAGGTGCCGGATGAGATTTACTGTAATTACCACCGGTATCTTTTTTTCTCCGGAAAAATGTCGTTCACAGAGTTTGTGGAGGACTATAAGAGGTTCTGCGATTACAGCGTGGAGCATGATACGATGGATGAGGAGGATGCTGATTTCACGGACAGCCGTTTGTTTCAGGTGGCGGTCAATCACCTGACGAACATTATTTACAGCCTGAAATATTATGAAAAAGAGTATGAGGGTGATCCGAATCTGGGAAAGGAATGTATCAATCAGTACATTCAGGTACTGCGAAGAGTGCCGCGGGCGGGAAACGCAGCATTTGTCAACGACGTGATGTACCGTTCGCTGTGCGGACTTCTGGAAATGTTCGCGGACGATGAGGAAGGCTCGAAGATCCTGACGAATATTCTGATGAACCGCGATGAGATTACGCTGATCCATGCGTCCATGGTAGATAAAATTTCGCACCGGATTCTGGATGCGGTTCTGAAAAAGAAGCCGGAGCTGCTGGTCGGTGCACTTGGCTGTACAAGCGTGATGGAGGTGCTGGAGCAGCCGGAGAATTTTTTCAATTTTATGGAAGAGTCTGCAAAGCTGTTCGATATCGGAAAGCTTCAGATCGCGGAGATTATCAACAAGCAGTCGCGCCGCCTTACAAGCCGTGAAAAAAAGCGGATTTATGAACATCCGAAGGCTGGAACAAAAGTACTTGAAAAAATTCCGTCGATGCAGAAATACCGTGATATGATACTGGGACACCACAAGTCCTGGGATGGGAAAATGGGTTATCCGAAGGACTTTGACAACTGTGCGAGTCCGGATCGGATGCTGATTGAGATTCTTCGGATCAGTGACTGTCTGGACGCAGCGACGGATTTCATTGGGAGAAGCTACGGTACGGCAAAGAATTTTGCGCAGTGTCTGGAAGAATTCAGCCTTGGAAAAGGCACACTGTACTGTCAGGAACTGATCGAACTTTTGGAGGGGGATGCGGCACTGCAGGATGAACTGACGTATCTTCTGGAGGCAGGACGTATTCGTACGTACTATGAGATTTTCTGGGGCATGATGGAACCCTGCGATGAAGAACAGGAGAAACATCTGCAGGAGCGCTGGAAACAGACGGAGCTGAATGACCAGGAAGAACTGCTTGGCATCCTGCACGAGAGTGGACGGGAAAACCGCAGCGTGATCCGGGCGCTGGCACGCAACTCGCTTTTGATCCTTTCTGTCAATATGCGAAACGGGGACTATACGGTGACATACCGTGGAAAGAGCGGTTTGTTTGCGCATCTGGAGAACGGAAGGTATGAGGATTTTCTGCAGAACTGTCTGGCACCTGCGGCAGATGCGTCGGACTGGGAGAAAGTCCGCTATAAGCTTCGCCTGAAGGCGCTGGCGAAATCGTTTTCAGAGCAGAGCGGAAGCTATGAGACGGAACTGCGTATCCGCACGGAGCACATGATGCGCTGGGTACGTTTTCAGTTTGTCCAGACAGATGAGATCAACGTGATTCCGAACCAGATGATCGTGATTTTACAGGATGTTCATGACACAAGAAGCAGAAGTGAGCAGCTGAAGCAGGCCATGAAGGAAGCGTACGATACGGCAGAGCATGCCAACCGCGCGAAAAGCCTGTTTCTGACGAGCATGTCGCACGATATCCGTACACCGATGAATGGTATTATGGGAATGACCCAGATTGCCAGAAAGCATCTGGATGATACCGCACGTGTGGGGGACTGTCTGCGGAAGATCGAGGAATCTTCAAAACAGCTGCTTGGACTGATCAACGAAGTACTGGATATGGCGAAAATCGAGAGCGGAAGCGCACAGCTCAAGGAAGAGGCACTGTCGCTTCCTGAACTGGTCGAGGCGGTGGGAGAAGTGTGCCGCACGGATGCAGAGAGAAAGCAGCAGCAGTTTGAGGTGATCGTTGGCGGCATCCGCCATGGGCAGGTGTTGGCTGATCCGGTGAAGCTGCGCCAGATTTTGACGAATCTGACAGCAAACGCAGTGAAGTATACGCCGGACGGAGGCCGGGTCGAGCTGCTCGCAGAGCAGGTGTCACTTAGCAAAGAAGGATATGGCAGCTATCGCTTTATCATCCGGGATAATGGAATCGGCATGTCGAAGGAATTTCAGAAACAGTTGTTCCAGCCATTTTCCAGAGAGGACAACAGCATGACGAATGTCACGCAGGGAACCGGTCTTGGACTTTCTATTGTAAAATCAGTGATTGATATGATGGGAGGAAGTATTGAGGTGCAGAGTGTACAGGGGCAGGGAAGTACCTTTACGGTGCTGCTGCAGTTTGCACTTACGCAGGAGAGGGCAGGAGAAAGCGAGACAGAAGAGGAAGTCCGCTTTGACGGACACAGAATCCTGCTGGCAGAGGATAATGAGCTGAATCGTGAGATTGCCTGTGAACTGCTCTCAGAGATCGGACTGGTGGTGGAAACAGCGCAGAACGGACAGGAAGCAATTGAAAGCATTGTGCGTCGGCCGGACTATTATTATGAGCTTGTATTTATGGATATTCAGATGCCGGTGTTAAACGGTTATGAGGCAACAAGAAAAATCCGAAATGCGAGGAAACGGTATACCGATCAGCTTCCGATCATTGCAATGACGGCAAATGTCTTTCAGAATGACATTCTGGAAGCGATCGAGAGCGGCATGAACGACCATGTGACGAAGCCGATCGACATGAAGGTGCTAAGTGGGTTACTGCGCAGGTGGCTTCCGGAGAAGGGAAACGTCGGACACAGGGAAGCAGCTGTTTAACCGGGGCAGAAAAACAGCTGGAGAGAGCTGCGGCTGCAGAATGATCTTACGCTTGGGGATCTGGCATCGCGCAGTGGGCTTACCAAGGGATTTCTGTCGCAGGTGGAACGGAATCTGACCATGCCGGAGTTTTTTGTAGATGAGCAGGCAGCAAAGCGGACTATGAAGTTCTGCTGACCAGGGTTACGGAAGGAGAAAAGGAAGATGAAAGAAAAGAAACTGATCGAGTTTCGGAATATTGTCAAAAGTTTTGACGGCCAGATTGTATTAAAGGGTGTCAATCTGGACATCAACGAGAAGGAATTTGTGACGCTGCTCGGACCGAGCGGCTGCGGCAAGACGACGCTTCTTCGGATTCTTGGAGGATTCCTGGATGCGGACGAGGGACAGGTAATTTTTGACGGGGAAGAGATCAGCAAAAAGCCGCCGTATGAGCGCGAGCTGAACACGGTTTTTCAGAAATATGCACTTTTCCCGCATCTGAATGTGTATGAAAATATCGCTTTTGGATTGAAAATTAAAAAAATGAGTAAAGACATCATTGACCAGAAGGTCATGAAGATGCTCAAGCTGATCGGTCTGGAAGGATTTGAAAAGAAAAATACGACGCTGCTTTCCGGCGGCCAGCAGCAGAGAGTGGCGATCGCACGCGCACTGGTAAATGAGCCGAAGGTACTGCTGCTCGATGAGCCGCTGGCGGCGCTTGACCTGAAGCTGCGAAAAGAGATGCAGTACGAGCTGAAGCGGATCCAGCAGGAGGTCGGTATCACGTTTATTTTTGTCACACACGATCAGGAAGAGGCGCTGACGATGTCAGATAAGATTGTGGTCATGAAGGGCGGCGAGATTCAGCAGATCGGTACACCGGAGGAGATTTATAATGAACCGGCGAACCGCTATGTGGCAAACTTTATCGGAGAGAGCAATATTATCCCGGGCGTTATGCCGGAGGATTATAAAGTACGGTTCGATGACATTACGTTTGACTGTGTAGATTTTGGATTTAAGCCAAATGAGCCGGTGGATGTCGTCATCCGTCCGGAGGACATCGATATCGTGAAGCCGGAAGATGGAAAGATGACCGGAGAGGTGCTCAGCGTGCTCTTTAAGGGCGTGCACTACGAGATCATGGTCGAGACGGTACCTGGTACGAGCGTCACGGTAAATATGAGCGTAGTCAAGAACCAGGATGTGACCGGAGACGGCGGAAAAGAGAAAATGAGTGCCGGAAACTTTTACGTGGATATCGAGGATGTGCCGGTACTTGATGATAAGGAAGTCATCGCACGTGCGAATGCGCAGGCATGGAATCCGGAGACGGACGATTATATTTCCATTGCAAAGATCGAGTATGATATCAGACCGGAAGTCGGCGAGTATCCGGTGCGTTTCTCGACTGCCGCAGGCACGGTGATCGAGCGGAAGATTTTTGTCGTGAACCAGCCATTTGTAAAGAACGAGAAGGCCAACGAGGGTGTCATGGCATTCAGCTTCACGAAGACTGTCGATGAGATCAAAGAGTCGCAGGCGCTCGACACTGACCTGAAGACCTGGGCAAATGCGCAGGGCTGGAAGCTGAGTGACGAGGAACAGAGCGTGGACATTTACGTGGATTATGATTTTGAACCGGAAAATATCAAAGAGGGCGTTTATCAGATTATATTCTCCACAGAGGGACGCGAATTTAAGATCCACACAACCGATTACTCAGAGGTGGGTGCGGAGGTCGGCCTGACCTTCTTCCCGGAAGATCTTCACGTTATGTCAAGGATGGTGTACTAAATGAAACGATTTTCACAGCTTGCAGTGCCCTACATTGCATGGGCCGTGATGATGCTGATTCTGCCGATGGGGCTGATTGCGCTCTATTCGGTAACGGAGCAGGGAAACAGCATTATCTCCTTTACCTTTACTCTGGAGCATTATGCAAAATTTTTCACGGATCCGGATTTTCTGATCGTTTTGTGGCGCTCTCTTCTGATCGCACTGAAAACGACGGTGATCTGTCTGCTGCTTGGCTATCCGATCGCCTATTTCATCTCAAGAAGCAGCGAAAAAATACAGAATCTGCTTGTGCTCGTCATCACGATCCCGATGTGGATCAACATGCTGGTGCGTACGTATGCGTGGATTGGACTGCTCAGTGAGGGAGGTCTGATCCAGCGGCTTCTTTCCCTCATAGGCCTTGGCGGCGGGGAGCTGCTCTATACGGAGGGAGCAGTGCTGCTTGGCATGGTGTACAATTTCCTGCCGTTTATGGTGCTGCAGATCAATACGTCACTTTGCAAGATGGATCATTCCCTGCTGGAGGCAAGCTCCGATCTGGGAGCAAATCCGCGCCAGACCTTTGTCAGGGTGACGCTTCCGATGTCACTGCCGGGTGTCATCAACGGCATTACGCTCGTCTTTCTGCCGGCAGTCAGCTCGTTCTTTATTCCGAAGCTGCTCGGCGGCGGCCAGTATTTCCTGATCGGCAACCTGATCGAGAATCAGTTCATTACGGTAGGCGAGTGGAATTTCGGAAGTGCGATCTCGATGATCATGGCAGTTATCATGATGCTTCTGATGATGGCTGTGCGCAGAGTAGAGATCCGCAACAACGGCGGAAAGGAGGAGTAGACCGGTGAAAAAAGAAAAAAGAACCTTTGGAACGATTCTGATGGCGCTTGTGATCGCGTTTTTTTACCTTCCGATCGTGTATATGGTCATCTTTTCCTTCAATTCCGGAAAATCACTGACCAGCTTTACCGGTTTTTCCCTGCGCTGGTATAAACATATGATGGAATCGCACACGATGATGGAATCCCTGTCCACGACATTCAGCATTGCGCTGATCGCGACAGCAATTTCCACGATCGTCGGAACAATCTCTGCGATCGGCCTTTCCAAATCAAAAAAGATTATCCAGAGGCTGATGGAGCAGGTCAACAACCTGCCGATGATGAACCCGGAGATTGTGACGGCGATCGGCTTCATGCTGCTGTTCATCACATTCCGGGTGGAAAAAGGTTACGTGACGATGCTGCTTGCACATATCGCATTCTGTATTCCGTACGTTATGCTCTCGGTCATGCCGAAGATCCGCTCTCTGGATCCGAACCTTGCGGATGCGGCGATGGATCTCGGTGCGACACCGTGGCGTGCGCTGACAAAGGTCATTGTGCCGCAGATCATGCCGGGCATCGTTTCCGGTGCGCTGATCGCATTTACGATGTCAGTCGATGATTTCATTATTTCCTATTTCGTGACCGGCGGCGGTGTGAAGAACCTGAGCATCACCGTCTACACGATGAGCAAGCGTGTCAATCCGAGTATCAATGCGATCTCGACACTGGTGGTTGTGATCATCACACTGGTGCTGCTTCTGATCAACGTGGCGCCGCTTGTGATGGCAAAACGGGAAAAGAAGACTGAGATCAGCCGGAAAAAGCAGATTGTTCCAATTGCAGCGGCAGTTGTGGCGGTGGCTGCAATCGTTCTGATAGTGCGTCTTGGTAAAAAAGATTCTGTCCTTCCGTATGCCGGGCAGACACTGCACGTTTACAACTGGGGTGAGTATACCGGTGAAAATATCCTGCGGGAGTTCGAGGAAAAGACCGGCGCAAAGGTTGTGATGGAAAACTTTGATTCGAATGAGCAGATGTACATCAAAGTTGCAAACGGCGAATCCTATGATATTCTGGTTCCAAGTGATTATATGATCCAGAGGCTTATTCAGGAGGGATATCTGCAGAAGCTGGATCACAGCAAGCTGGACTGCCTTGACAAGCTGTGTGAGGATGTCGTGGGACTGCCGTACGATCCTGGAAATGAATATTCAATCCCGTATTTCTGGGGAAGTGTCGGCATTGTATATGACAAAACGAAGGTTGATCTGGAGGATCTGGAGCGGGAAGGCTTTGACATTTTCAAAGACCAGAAATACAAAGGCCAGATCTATCTGTATGATTCAGAACGGGATTCCTTTATGATGGCATTAAAAGCGCTTGGCTATTCCATGAATACGGAGAATGAGGGCGAGCTGCAGGCAGCCTACGAGTGGCTTGTGGAATGTGTACAGACAATGGATCCGGAGATCGTGACAGATGAGATCATCGACAATATGGCACAGGGACGTAAGGCGCTCGGGCTGATCTATTCCGGTGATGCGACGTACGTCATGTCAGAAAATGAGGACATGGGTTACTATCTGCCGGAGAGCGGAACGAATCTGTGGTCAGATGCCATGGTAATTCCGGCAAATGCAAAGAATCCGGACCTTGCACATGAGTTTATTAATTTTGCAAGCGATTACGAGGGTGCGTATGATAACTCAAGCTTTGTTGGCTATAGCTCGGCAAACCAGGAGGTAATGGATACGCTTTCCGGCGAAGGCGGAGATTACGAGGGCATCAATGCCTATGTGCCGCGCTCCGGAAATCCAAACGATGAAGTATTCGAATACAACGAAAATACGAGAAAGCTGATCGCGAACCTGTGGAGCAAGGTGAAGATCGCGGCGAGCAACGCGAGCTGAGATATGTCGGCAGAGGAAATTTTAACCGAGTCAAGCAAGTCCCCTGCGTGGTTGCGCGGAGCAAGTAGCGAAGCGGATTGCGAATGTCCGTTTTACATACGAGCTGCAGCAGTCAAGGAGATTTTTGTGATAGAAAAGAAAAGCCAGAACATTACTGAAGGGTTGGTAATGTTTTGGCCGGAAAAAGGAGGATGTATGATAAAAAATATTATCTTCGATATCGGAAATGTACTGGCGAGTTTTCGCCCCAGGGAAGTTCTGGAAGAGATGGGACTGGATGAAACAGAAGTAAATGTGATCCTCGACGCGACGGTGCGTGGCCCGTACTGGGTCGAGCTGGACCGCGGTGTGATGGAGGAAGCAGAGGTGATCGAGGCGATGCGCAGCCGCGTGCCGCAGCGTTATCTGGCTGATTTTGAACGCTTCTTCGCAGAAGAAACGGGGAAGCTTGTAAAGTCACTTCCGTATGCGGCGGACTGGCTGAAGGGGTTAAAAGAGCGGGGATATCACGTGTATCTGCTCTCAAATTACCCGGTTGGACTGTTCGAGATCCACAGTCCGCATTTCACTTTCCTGCCATACACAGACGGGAGAGTCGTTTCCGGCTATGTCAAATGCGTGAAGCCGGATGAGCGGATCTACCACTGCCTTCTGGAAAAATACAGCTTAAGGCCGCAGGAATGCGTCTTCCTTGACGATCTGGCGGAAAACGTGGAGGGGGCAAAAAAGCTTGGAATCCACGGGATTTGCTTCCTGGGATATGAGGATGCGAACGCGAAGCTGGAACGTATGCTGGCAGAGACAGAATAAAAGTATCCGAAGGCAAAAAGGGCGTCGGTTCCATTTAGAAAAGTGGAACCGACGCCCTTCTTATCTGTTATCCTGTGTTGATTTTAATCTTCTTTCTTTTCCGGGAGATCCAGCTTGATGTGTACATCTGAGAGCTGTTTCGGATCAACAGCTGACGGTGCGCCCATCATGACATCCTGTGCTGTCTTGTTCATCGGGAACGGGATAATCTCACGGATGCTGTCCTCACCGGCAAGCAGCATGACCATACGGTCTACGCCAGGAGCAATACCTGCGTGTGGCGGAGCACCGTAGCAGAATGCGTTGTACATAGCCGGGAATTTTGCTTTCACATCGTCCTCACCAAGGCCAACAAGCTTGAATGCCTCGACCATGATCTCCGGATCGTGGTTGCGGACTGCACCGGAGGAGAGCTCTACGCCGTTGCAGACCAGATCGTACTGATATGCATAGATATCGAGCGGATCCTTGTTCTCAAGTGCATCAAGACCGCCCTGCGGCATGGAGAACGGGTTGTGGCAGAATTCCAGCTCGCCGGACTCCTCACCGATCTCGTACATCGGGAAGTCTACGATCCAGCAGAATTCATAGCAGTCGGTCTTCATATGGCCTTCTGCAGCAGCGCCGAGGTATTTGCGGAGCACGCCGGCTGTCTTCTGGGCAGCCTGCTTTTTGCCTGCGCATACGCCGACGAAATCGCCGTTTTTCAGTCCGAGTGCTTCCTTGACTGCATCTGCGCGTTCCTGAAGGAACTTTGCGATGCCGCCGGTCAGAGCGCCGTTTTCATCGACCTTGAACCAGTAAGCCTTGTTGCCGGACTGGACTTCGATGTCAGCCATCATCTTGTCGATGACTTTTCTTGTGCCCTTGAAGCCGTCTGCCTTGACTGCCTTTACGACAGCGCCCTCAAACGGTCCGAATCCGCAGTCTGCCATGCATGCAGTTGCGTCCTGAACGGTGAGGTCGATGCGCAGATCCGGCTTGTCCGTACCGTAGATCTCCATCGCGTCATTGTAGGAGATGCGGCGGAACGGAGCGCGGGATGCGGTTTTGTAGGTGCCGAATTTTTCAAATACCGGCGGAAGTACGTCCTCAAGGACTGCGAAGACATCTTCCTGGGAAGCGAATGCCATCTCCATATCGAGCTGATAGAACTCTCCCGGAGAACGGTCAGCACGTGCATCCTCATCGCGGAAGCACGGCGCGATCTGGAAATAACGGTCAAAACCGGAGGTCATCAGCAGCTGCTTGAACTGCTGCGGAGCCTGCGGCAGCGCATAAAACTTGCCCGGATGATTTCTGGACGGAACAAGATAGTCTCTTGCACCCTCCGGAGAGGAACAGGTCAGGATCGGAGTCGTGATCTCCAGGAATCCGTGCTCCATCATGCTGCGGCGCAGCTCTGCGACAACGTTGCAGCGAAGAACGATTTTCTCCTTGACTGCCGGGTTGCGCAGATCCAGATAACGGTATTTCAGACGTGCATTTTCGTCTGCTTCCTTGGAACGGTTGATCTCAAACGGAAGCTCATTGTAGATACATTTGCCGAGTACGGTAATCTTTGTCGGCACAACCTCGATCTCGCCGGTCGGCAGATTCGGGTTTTTGCTGGAGCGCTCACGGACTACACCGGAAACGGAGATTGTGGATTCCGTATTGACACCGGCAATCTGCTCCATCATTTCCTCGGTCTCGATGACGATCTGTGTGGTTCCGTAGAAATCACGCAGAATCAAAAAGCCGAGATTCTTGCTTACTCTTCGTAAATTTTCATACCAGCCGGCGAGTGTTACTTCTTTGCCTGCATCGCAAAGACGAAGCTCACCGCAGGTGTGTGTTCTTGACTGTGTCATGGTATACCATCCTTTGCTTTAGCTTTTCTCAAGTATCTCATTATACTCTGCATAGGAGCTTTTTGCAACCAAAAGACGGTCAGACGCTCTCAAATTCTTCGACGATTTCGCGGGATGGAGCCGGTGTGAGCAGGCTGAATACGATGATCGCAAGGCAGGAGCACAGAAATGCCGGAAGCAGTTCGTAAATCGAGAGGATTCCGCCCATCGGAGCAATGAGGTATTTCCAGACGAAGACCATAACGCCGCCGGTCAGCATACCGGCAAGCGCACCGGCGCGGTTTGTCCGTTTCCAGAAAAGAGAGAACAGGACGATCGGTCCGAAGCTTGCACCAAATCCTGCCCAGGCAAAGGAGACGATCTTGAAAACAGAGGAATCCGGGTCGCGTGCAAGGAAAACACCGACCACTGCGATGCCGATGACGGTGAGGCGGGCCAGAAGCATGGATGCTTTCTTAGACAGCTTTACGCCGAAGCAGTCACCGATGAGGTTGTGGGAAACGCTGGAAGCCGCTGCAAGCAGCTGGGAGTCCGCAGTTGACATCGTGCAGGCAAGGATTCCGGAGAGAATCAGGCCGGCCATGACGACAGCAAGGATACCGTGATTGGAGAGCAGCAGCGCTGCTTTAATGATCAGTGTTTCTGATTCCGAGGAACCATTTAAGACAGAGATGACACCCGCTTTTGACATGCTGTAACCGATAATACCGATAAAAATAGCGACAAACATGGAAATGACCACCCATACCGTAGCGATTCTTCTGGAAAGCTTCAGCTTGTTTTCATTTTCAATCCCCATAAAACGAAGCAGCACATGCGGCATACCGAAATATCCAAGCCCCCAGGCCAGCGTGGATGCGATTGTCAGTGCACTGTGCGGAACGGCTGTGCCGGTAGCTGCGTCGTGTGTGGAAAACATGCTCATGTAGCCTGCAAGGCTTTCGGCGTTTGTAAGAACCATGTCCAGTCCGCCTGCCTGGCTGATGCCGAAGAAGACAACGATCAGAAGTGCCAGTGTCATGACAATACTCTGGACAAGGTCGGTTGTGCTTGCGGCGAGAAAGCCGCCGAGTGCGGTGTAGGCAACGATGATCACGGCACTGAAAAGCATGGCCGGGATGTACGGAATATCAAAGAGAGTGGAAAAGAGCTTTCCGCAGGCTGCGAAGCCGGATGCGGTGTACGGAACGAAAAAGATCACGATCAGGATTGCGGAGATCGCCATCAGCACGTGGCTCTTATCGCGGTAGCGGTTGGAGAAAAATTCCGGCAGTGTGATCGCGTTTCCGGCCTTCACAGTATAGCGGCGCAGCCTTTTGGCAACGATCAGCCAGTTCAGGTAGGTGCCGATTGCCAGACCGATTGCGGTCCATCCGGCATCTGCGATTCCGGAGAGATAAGCCACACCCGGCAGCCCCATCAGAAGCCAGCTGCTCATGTCAGAAGCTTCGGCGCTCATTGCGGTGACGATCGGTCCGAGCTTGCGGCCGCCTAAGAAAAAGTCGCCGACATCATTTGTCTTTTTGGAACAGTAGTATCCGATCACGATCATAAAAATCAGGTAAGCGACGATCACGACCAGAATTCCGGTAATAGAAGCGTTCATAAATTTTTTCCTCCTCCTGTATGAAATGTACTCTTGGAGTCTTTCCTGCACTTGCTTTTGTGGCTGATTTTCTGCCAGTCGCACACAAATTTCATCAACGTACACACCGTGTACGCCTCAGAAATTTGTGCACACCTGACAAAAAATCTTCTCACAAAATCAAGCACAAAAAGATTCCGAGAGTACATTGAAAGGTACTCTTGAAATCCTTCCTGTATTTATTGTTGGATCGAGTTTCTGTCAGCCGCATCACGATTTCATCATCATACACACTGTGTACGTCTCAGAAATTCGGGTACAGCTGAAAAAAAACAGGCGCAGAAAGATCGCAGGAGCACATCTGACGGCTGTTATACTGCCGCATTTCCGCGAGTATAGCACGAAAAAAAACAGACTACAATACAGAACAAAGTTCATACTTAAAATAGAATAAAAAATAAATGAAGCCTGAAAATATAGAAAATAAAAGAAAAAACAACAGGAAGAAAAATAGACTAAAAGAAATACTAATATAAAAAATTAAAGAAATTTTTCTGCCCGGATCTTCGAGAGGAAGAGCGGCATCATACGGTCGCCGTAGCTGCGAAGGGAATATTCCCCGCCGCAGATGCACCAGTCGTAGAGCAGGGCACGCTCGGAGATCGCGTACAGTTTGACGAGGTCATTGACCGTAAAATCCGTGCGGAATTCACCGCTTTCCTGCCCGGCAAGGCAGATGCGCCGCAGAAGCCGGTAATAAAAACGGCTGCGGTCAAGCAGGTGACGCTCGCCGCGTGTGATGAGCTGGGTGGAGAGCAGGCGGGAGAGCAGATCGATCGCGATTGTATTTTCGATCATGGTGAACAGTTCCTGATTCAGAAAGATAAGCTGTTCAAAGTATGTCCCGAAACGCGCAAGCTGTGGCTCCAGTTCCTCGTATTTTTCATCAAAGAGGAAGGAGAGCGATTCGAGGAGTGCGTCTTTTCCGTCGAAATAGTGATAAAAAGAACCTTTCGAAGTGCCGGATTCGAGGATGATCTCTTCCAGCGTCGTCTCTTCATAGCCCTGTTCATAAAAGAGTTTCCAGGCGGCGGCTATGATTTTGCTTTTGGTGTTGCGCGGCTTTTTCTTACTCATTATGGGAAAATCCTTTCTATAAAATAATAACAGGTATGTTATTGGGTTAACATTGTCTGGCAGATGTTGCAAAAATCAAAGCGGATTCATAAGTATAACGGAAGGAGCGGAAAAACGGGATCCGACTTGCATGAAACGCCGAAAATGGATATAATTCAGGAAGCTGTAAAACGGGAGTGTAAAGCGGACATTCGCAGTCCGCTTAGTACTTTGCGTTCAAAGACCAGCACACGTTTCAGGGTAAAATCAGCAGCAGAATCAGTGTAATCGAAAAAGTGGAAAATGAAAACAGGAAATTACGAAAAAATATGGAAATGTCCGGTTTGACACACGCTACAGGGAAACACAGGACGGGAGGCAGAACAGGTGGAAAGATGGGAAAACCAGCGGGATGCACAGCAGGAGCGCATGACAGAGGAAGAACGGAGGCGGAGCAGGCGTGCACTTCGCAGAAAACGGGAGCAGCAAAGGCGGCGAAGACTGATCGCGGCAGCAGCGGTTGCGGTGCTTGTGCTTGGAGGCGGCGCAGTGGGGATTGTGCATTCTATATTGCGTGACGCACAGACGGTGAATGTCGGGTCTTTGGCAGACAGCGGACAGGCCGGAAGCGATGGGAGAATTACGGAAAGGCTGCAGGAAAACGGAGCAGGAAATGGAACTGATTCCGCAGCAGATGAGAGCAGTACAGAAGCCGGGACGGATATGAGCAGAACGGACGGTGCGGATGACGATGAAAGCGGAAACAGTACCGATGAAGCAGCAGATACGGATCAGGACATTACATTTTCCGAGACCGCGCAGCTGGATACACTGAACAGCCCGTATGCGATCCTGATGGACGCTTCAACAGGAGAAGTCCTCGCAGAGCAGAATGCGGACACGCAGATGTATCCGGCATCCATGACGAAGATTCTGACGGCAGTCACCGCAATGGAGAGCGTGAACAGTCTGGATGAAATACTTACAATGCCATATGAGATTTATGCTACGCTGTATGAGGAAGGAGCGTCGATGGCAGGGTTTGAGGCCGGGGAGCAGGCAAGCGTCCGGCAGCTTCTTTACGGTGTGATTCTGCCATCCGGCGCGGAGTGCTGCATTGCACTGGCGGATTTGATTGACGGGTCAGAGAGCGCATTTGTGCAGCGAATGAATGAAAAGGCACAGGCGCTTGGCATGAGCAGCACACATTTTGTGACGTGTACCGGACTGCATGATGTGCAGCATTACTCTACCGTCAGAGATATCGCAGTGCTTCTGCAGTATGCACTGCAAAGCAGCGACTTCCGGGAAATCTTTACAGCGCACAGCTACAGTGTGGCACCGACCGCACAGCACCCGGAGGGATTTACATTTTACAGCACGATGTTCCAGAGCCTCGGAGACGCGTCCGTGACCGGAGGTGAGATCCTCGGCGGAAAGACCGGTTATACGGAGGAGGCAGGGCTCTGTCTGGCAAGTCTTGCACAGGTAAACGGAAGAGAGTACATTCTCGTAACCGCAGGCGCACCGGGCAGCCATGACACCGAGCCGCTGCATACGATCGATGCGAAGGCGGTATACAACCGGATCGGGGAAGCGACAAATAATGAATAGGAATGATGAAGAATAATTGGAAAAGTGATGGAAAAAATACAGGAAACGGCTGAGATCAGAGCGGAACAAAATTATCAGAAATTCAGAACGACGAAGCAGGAAACGCTGCGGCTTCAGGCTGCGCTTGCCGGATTTTTTGAGGAAGAGAAAGCGGGAATCACAGCGGAGCGAAAAGGAGAGTATGCAGCTTATCTGAAAAAACGGATTCGCCCTGCGCTGCAGGCACTTTTGAAGGAAAACAGGATCAATGAAATGGAAAAACTGCAGAAACTGGGCTGGTTTGGCGCTGAAATTCTGGAGGAGCTGATCGTGAAGGCACAGGAGGAAGGGCGGTTTTCGGCGGTGATCCGGCTGATGCGTGTAAAAGCAGAAAAGTATGGATATAAGGATCGAGATTTTGAGATTTGACCGAGTCAAGCAAGTCCCCTGATTCAATTGCGCGGAGCACTAAGCGGCTGCGTTCATGAGCAAGTAGCGAAGCGGATTGCGAATGAACGCTTTACAGAAAGAGTGGAAATGGAAGAAAAAAAGAGCGAATACAGCATAAAAAAAAGCGAACACAGCATAAAAAAGACAGCGGTTTCATCGAAAGAACCTCTCGGACTGCGTATCCTGAACTACTGCCGCAGCGAGCTGTATGCACAGTATCCGCAGATGGATCTTGCATTTGCGGCACTTTCGATGGAACCTTCCAGACGGACAGAGACGGCTGGGACAGATGGCAGCAGCATCTTTTTTTCGTCGCAATTTCTGATCGAAGCGTACGCAGAGAGTCCACAGAAGGTTTTGCGCGGTTATTTTCACCTTCTGCTGCATTGCATGTATTTTCATCTACAAAAACCGCAGCAGTATGAGGGACGGCTGTGGAATCTGGCGTGCGATATTGCTGTGGAGCAGATTGTGGAGCGGGAAATAAAAAAATGGGGAAATAGCTGCCACTTTAACAGCGGGAGCAGAGAACGGCAGGAATCAGGCGAGAAACATTTAGCCTGGAAATGCGAGAAAACAAAAAGTCCAATTGAAGAAAAAAGCAGTCAGGTGGCGAAGGGAAATCAGCAAAGGAATGAAAAATGCAGTTTAAACAAGGAAAAGGATCACCAAAGTATAAAAAAAGACCCCAATTTAAGATGGTCGCAGGCAGAAAAAATGAAAGAGATAGAAGAAATTCGCCGCGATGTATGGCAGCAGCTTAAAGGGCGTGCGGCATCCGCGGAGTCAGTTTATGAATCACTGCAAAACGACGTGTTTCCATACTCACCCGGGCAGATGGAGGCGGCTTTTTGTTTTGATGATCACAGTCTGTGGAAGGTTCCGAAAGAACAGCAGGCGGAAGTTCGCAGAAAATGGGAAAAAATCCGGAAAGAATCCGGGAGCGGAGGCAGCCGCACAGGCGGTACATCGACAGGCAGCGGGAGCGGAAGCTTTCAGGAGACGCTGGAAATTACGAAAAAGAGCAGGGGAGATTACCGGAAGTTCCTGCGTCAGTTTGCGGTGCTGCGTGAAGAACTCAAGCTGGATCAGTCGGGCTTTGACTATATTTATTACAGCTATGGGATGGAACATTACGGCAATATTCCACTGATTGAGCCGCTGGAATACAGCGAGGTGAATCGGCTGGAGGAACTTGTGATTGCGATTGATACGTCCGGCTCGTGCACCTCGGAGATGGTGGAGCAGTTTCTGGCGGAGACGTATGCGATTCTGTCGGAAAAAGAGAATTTTTTTGAAAAGATGAATGTTTACCTGATTCAGTGTGATTGCTGCATTCAGAATGTAACGCATATTACATCGCGCAGTGACTGGGAGATGTGCGGAAAATACGTGGAGATACAAGGGCGCGGCGGCACGGATTTCCGGCCGGTATTTGGGTATATAGAAAAGCTGAAGCAGAAACGGGCGCTTAAAAATCTGAGAGCACTGATTTATTTTACAGATGGAGACGGCATTTACCCGGAGCAGCGGCCGGAGTATGAGACAGCATTTGTTTCACTTGGAAAAAGCAAACGGCAGATTTATACGCCGGACTGGGTGCAAAGGATGTCCATCTGACCAGGCTGGCTGAGAATATCCATTTTGACGGAACATGGAGGCGGAAAAAACAGGTTATGAATATACAGGATGCAAAAGATGAGATTATCCATACGCTGCAGGCGTATCACAGAAAAGATGCGACGGGAAATTACTGCTTTCCGGTGACCAGACAACGGCCGATTCTGCTGATGGGACCTCCGGGAATCGGAAAGACGGCCATCATGGAACAGATTGCGGCGCAGTGCGGCGTCGGGCTTGTCGCTTACACGATCACGCATCACACGAGACAGAGCGCGGTCGGTCTGCCGAAGATTGTGACGAGAACGTATGACGGGCAGGAAGTAAGTGTGACGGAATATACCTTAAGCGAGATCATTGCATCGGTGTACGACTGCATGGAGCGAACCGGGAAAAGAGAGGGTATCCTTTTTATCGATGAGATCAACTGCGCCTCCGAGACGCTTGCACCGACGATGCTGCAGTTTCTGCAGAATAAAAAATTCGGAAGTCATAAGGTGCCGGACGGATGGATGATCGTCGCAGCGGGAAATCCACCGGAATACAATAAATCGGTCCGGGAGTTTGACATCGTGACGCTTGACCGTGTGCGCCGACTGGATCTGGAGCCGGATCTGGAAGCGTGGATGGCATACGCCTGGGAGCAGGAGGTGCACGGAGCAATCCTTTCCTATCTGAATCTGAAAAAGGATCATTTTTATCAGATCCATGCGGACGGAGAGGAAAAGCAGTTCGTGACGGCGCGCGGCTGGGAGGATCTCTCGGAAATATTGAAAAATTATGAGGCGATTGGCGTGCCGTGTGGGTCGGGGCTGATGAGCCAGTATCTGCAGGAGCCGGATACGGCGCGCGAATTTGCCGCTTATTATCAGCTGTATCAGAAATATGGAGCGGATTATGGAATCCGGGAAATTCTGGATGGCGTGATTTCTCCGGAAAAAGAAAATGCAGCACTTTATGAGCAGAAAGTGAAAATGGCAGGGAATGCAGGCTTTGAGGAACGGTGTACCGTAATTCATTTGCTGCTCGATGGACTGGCGGAGACCTTTACCTTGTTTTCCTGGCTGGATGACCGGGCAGTAAAAACACAGGAGACGTTAAAGCAGCTGAAAAAAGAGCTGGAACGGGAGAAGAATATCGAATATCTGGAAGAATTTGTGGGAAAGAAACGCCAGCAGCTTCGTATGAAGGAACAGATGGAGCTTGGTACAAAACGAGAACTGCATTTGGAACGGGAAGTTCTGCAGCTGCTTGAAACGTATCAAAACCAGGTAAAGCTTATGCATCTTAGAACAAAAGAAGAGGGAATGGAGTGTATTTCGCAGCTTTTTAAAGAGACAGTGAGTCAGAGAATGGATGTACTTGAACAAGGAAAACAGCAGCTGACAAATGCATTTCGTTTTGTGGCAGCGTGCTTCGGGGAGGATCAGGAGATGATCCTTCTGGTGTCCGGACTTACAAAAAACAGACGGGCAATGGATTTTATCCGGGTACACGGATGCCCGGAATATTTGAAGTTCAGTGAGGTATTAGTGCCGGAGGACGCAGATGCGCTGCAAAAAGCGTGTCTGGATTCCTTATGATTCGTCAAATCATTGCCGCATGGAAGAGAATATGATAAACTGATCCAGAAAAGCAAATCAAGCCGTGAAACATAAGAAAAAAGAGGAAGAAATTCAATGAATATTATCAACATCGAACATATCAGCAAAATTTTTGGGGACAAAGTTATTTTTCAGGATGCTTCCTGTGGAATTCAGGAGGGAGACAAGATTGGAATTATCGGAATTAACGGGACCGGAAAAACCACATTTTTAAATATTCTGGCAGGAAAAGAGGAGACAGACGAAGGAAGCGTTGTGCGTCAGAAAGGGATTCGTCTTGCTTATCTGACCCAGCATCCAGAGTATGCAAAGGAGGATACGGTACTCTCCTTTGCATGTAAAGATACGAATGAATCGGACTGGCAGGCGATGAGTGAGGTAAAGAGCATTTTAAACCGCCTCGGTTTTACGGATTATGAGGAGAAGATGGAGCATCTTTCCGGAGGACAGAAGAAAAAAGCAGCGCTTGCAAGGACGCTTGCCGGGAATTTTGACGTTCTTTTGCTTGACGAGCCGACAAACCATTTGGATGAGGCGATGCTGCAGTGGCTGGAGGATTATCTGAACCGTTTTAAGGGAACCGTGATCATGGTAACGCATGACCGGTACTTTCTGGATCGCGTCAGCAACAGGATTCTGGAAATTTCACATGGAAGTATTTACAGCTATGAGGCAAATTATTCGAAATTTCTGGAACTGAAAGCGCAGCGTGAGGGGATGGAGCTTGCCAGTGAACGGAAGCGCCAGAGTATCCTGCGGATTGAAATGGAATGGGCGAAACGCGGCTGCCGTGCGCGTACCACGAAGCAGCGGGCCAGACTGGACCGTCTGGAGGCGCTGAAAAAGGGAAGTGCTCCGGTATCCGATGGAGTGGCAGAGTTGGACAGCGTGGAGACCCGTATGGGGAAAAAGACGGTGGAGCTGCATCATGTGACGAAAGGGTATGGAGAGAAAAAGCTGATTGAAGATTTCAGTTATATTTGCCTGAAAAACCAGTGTCTTGGAATCATTGGACCGAACGGTTGCGGAAAATCAACGCTTTTAAAGCTGATGGCAGGAAAAATTCAGCCGGATGCAGGTGAGGTAGAGACCGGAGAGACAATCAGAATGGGCTATTTTGCGCAGGATGTGCCGGATATGGACAGCAATCAGCGTGTCATCGATTACATCCGCGATATTGCTGAGTATGTGCCCACACGCGACGGAAAGATTACAGCTTCTCAGATGCTGGAACGTTTTCTGTTTACGCCGGATATGCAGTATGCACCGGTATCAAGGCTGTCAGGCGGCGAGAAAAAGCGGCTGCATCTGCTCAGCATTTTGATGCAGGCGCCGAACTTTCTGGCACTCGATGAGGTGACGAATGATATTGATATTCCGACGATGGCGATTCTGGAGGATTATCTGACTTCATTTTCCGGGATTATCGTGGCAGTATCGCACGACCGTTATTTCCTGGATAACATTGCCGACCGTATTTTTGCATTTGATGCAGAGGGGCATCTGCGGCAGTACGAGGGTGGATATACCGATTATCTGGAGACAAAAAAAGCAAGAGAAGCGGTAAAAATGGAAGTTTCGGCAAATGCAGATGGCCTGGCAAAGCAGGGCATGAACTCAAAAGCCGGAGATACGGTCGGAGCAGCCACAGATACACAGACGAATGCGTCTGGATCAACCACAAAAGACTGGAAACAGAATCGTCCGGTCAAGCTGAAATTTACGTACAAAGAACAGCGAGAGTATGAGACGATTGATGATGAGATCGCGAAGCTGGAAGCAAAGGTCAGTGCACTGGATGCGGACATCCTTGCCAATGCGACAAATTCCGGAAAACTGAATGAATTGACGAAAGAAAAAGCGCAGGCCGAACAGGAGCTGGAGGAGAAGATGGATCGCTGGGTATACCTGAATGATCTGGCGGAGAAAATCGCAGCGCAGAAATAAATAAAAAAAATTAAAAAAGTAGTTGACAATCTCAAAAAACTATTATATACTCTTATTGTTGCTTGAGAGAAAAGAAAAGCAATTTAATAAGAGATGCGGGTGTAGTTCAATGGTAGAACATCAGCCTTCCAAGCTGAATACGTGGGTTCGATTCCCATC
>ERZ827108.2011-NODE-2011-length-23365-cov-32.168254_pt1 | contig 23365 bp, 17 predicted proteins | sample MGYA00519921_ERZ827108 | MGnify/ENA primary metagenome ERZ827108 (study PRJEB31778, sample SAMEA3449258) | human gut metagenome | biome: human gut; feature: human-associated habitat; material: faeces | place: United Kingdom | collected 2010/2012 ...
AAAAGGTAGGGATTAGGGAATGCAAGGTTTTTCGGGAAAAATACTACCCGCAGGGCTGGAGATTTTTCCCGAAAACAGGAGGCTTGACCTTGCTTTCCCGTCAAATCCCGGAGTTACCTTTGCGCCCAGAACGGAAATGACTGCCTGATGCGGCACACTGAAAGGCGCGAAAATGGAGGTAAACGGAAGTAGAGGCAGATTAGGCAGAAAACTTCAAAAGAGAAATCCGTGAAAAAAGAAATCCCTTCCAACAAAAAGAATATAGCCGGTAGCGTGAAACCGGGCAAACCACCTGCAAGGAAGTATGGTTTTATCTGTCCGGCCAGACGTGTCGGGGCGGGCAAATAAAATCATTCTTCCCGGTTTGCCTGCTGTGGGTGACGGCTTGTTCCATTTATGGACAAGCGGTCATACACGGCTTTCCGCTTCCGGCTCAAAGGAACAGCGAAAAAGAAAAATCATCTGAAAAACCGTAAAAGCACCTCTTTAGCATAAGCATAAAAGAAATGGGCCTTGCCTCATCAGTCTAAACTGTTGTTTAGGCGTGAGGCAAAGCCCTTTTCTCCGCTTATGCGATAGTCGGCACACGTTCGTTCAAAATCCTTTTGTACGATGGTGTGCCGACGAATAAAGCCGCTTTTACGGAAAAACTTGTATGAGATAGAAAAAATCAGGGAGATTCATATCAAAATCTCCCGTTTTATTGTTACTTTTACATACGAAGAGTTCTTTGAAGGTTACGCAACGCGCAGAAGAATAATGCAGCAGATAACTAACTAAATCGTAACCTATTACTATCATGAGCGATTAACATACGCTCATTTCCAATAAAATACACTCTTTTCGTAACTTCCGGTTACAAAAATACATTTTTTATATTTAAATTCCCAATTATAATAAAATAAATATACTCCAATACATAACATAACGGACATTATTATTGTGTATGCAGAAACATTTTCTATAACGGTAATTTCCTGTATGATTCAAATGGTCAAATTTAGAGAACCATTTGTTGTTACAATTTTCTTCTCCAAATGGAAAGGAATACCAATAGAAGAAAAATCAGTATTCTTCTCCTTATGAATGGGAATAATGGCGAGTTGTGGATTAACCAGTTCGCAAATATTACATAACACATCTATTGTGGCATGTCCGCTTGTATGGAGAGACGTTACGTTTGCAAAGCGTTTCTGCAAACGTAGATAATCATCCTTTCTTGTATCATCTCTATTGATATAACCATCCCACATAGAATAAATGAGAATAGTTTTTTCTGATGCAGGCAATATAGGAAGTATTTGGTCTAAAAGCGAATGAAACTTTTTGCCAGTCCGTACAAACATAGTAAAACCGTTGTCAATCATCCATTTCTTTAGTTTGGTATTCCTATCTTCGTACATATATACAGTGCCAAACTTAAAACAAGTGGATTCTTTTCCCATTGAACACCTTTTCTGTCCTGCCGTTGTTGAAAAAATATCAAGTATATCTTTTTGGTATTTATCTGCTAACAAAGGACGATAGAAAGGCATTTGCCGAGTGGCATTTTTGAAACTGGCAAGCCGCTCCATGTCCGTAGAGGAACAATGGACAAATACATACTTGTGTTCTTTCATAATTTCAACGGCCTTTCGTGCTAATTCCGCTTCTGTCAATATATTCTCATTTTTCCGGGCAAGCATGGTTCCTTCGATAATTAACACATCGACTTGTCCAATATACTTCTGAATTGTAGGCAGTAGCCCCTTTCCCAAATAACCATGTCCACGGAAATCACCCGTATGTAGGATGCGTTTTCCCTCCGCCTCTATCAGAAACATATAGGCATCATAAGCCGAATGGCTGACAAAATAGGGAGTGACTATGATATCCCCGAAATGCAGCGGCTGCCTTTCATGAAAGGTATACAAGTTAAGAGCAATACTTAGTGCATGTTGGTATTTCTGTCTGTCGGCGTCATCTGGCAAATCAGATAATTGTTCATATTTTCTGCAAACAACCTGTTTCGCAACTTCGCCAATGTATTGAGGCATATCATCCGGTACATGATGGAACAGCCCTATATGGTCACCGTGGTAATGTGTATAAAGTATAGCAGAACATCCTTTTGTGATTTCCGCAACAGCCAGGTCGTTATCATAAATATCTTCATCCTCTCTGTTGTTAGGTAAGTTATGTCCCAAGTCAATGATGATACTGCCTTTCGCTGTTGATATGCGGGTTATCTGCCCGCCTATCTGTTCTGCACGATGGATAGTTATTTGCATAAGCTAGGATAATCTATAATGAGTGTATCAAAATCTGTTATTTCTTTCAAATTTTCCATATAAGCTATTCGTTCCTCTCTCCTTTTGGTGCGCTTTTCGTAAGTATTTACAATCAGTAGTTCGGGCTTCAGAGAAACCTTTTCAATTTCCGTCGCACCATTCCATAAGTTGGTGCGTTTCTTTATTTTCAACAATTTCGAGTAATAATTTTTCAATTCTGTCTTATACCTGCTGATAAAATCACAGTATTTTGTCATTTGTTCAATGATTTTCGGTTCTCCTTCTTGACATCTTAGTCGGGAATCAGTTATCAACTTTAATTCAATGAAGACTAATTCCTTTTCTCTCAGTTCCACTAAGTCAAATCGAATAAATTCTTTTTTCGTCTGATAGGCAAATTCTGAATCTATGTAACGATTTGGGTAATGCAGTTTCAATTCTCCTTGTACCCATTTTTCATTAGATATATATACCCCGTTTTGTTTGTCCTCTTCTTTTTTGAGGGGAAATTTATGATACACTTCGCTGATTTTTCCTTTTATATCTTCTATGCCATTCTTGCTCTGAAGTTTTTTAATGCAGTCTTGATAAGTGGTTGCTTCACCGGATTCACCTAAATATTTTTGATGTGTTTCAGCCGTAATTTCTCCTCCCGCCCATCGAGCCAAAGCCACATTGCCACCGTAATAATATACATTGATATAATTATCTTTGCGTATTTCCACATATAGTTCCTTATCAACCAATAATCTCTTCCACCATTGCGGAGGGGTGTTCTCTAACACCGACCATAATAGGAAATCCTCATTTAAGGTATCAAAAAGCCCATTCATTTTCTTTTTAAACATACTCATAATCTTTTCCTGCTTCACAGAGTTTCTACTTCACTATAGCCATCTTTAACTTCCGAAACTTTAGCTCTATTTATGCACACCATAGCAGCTTTTACTATCTCATCCATTTCACACTTATAATACTATATTCCGCCTTCATTATAAATTGAGGGAATAAAGTACGCCCCCAAATATCCACTTTTACACATTCCATCGCGAAAAAAATATTAAGATGCAATGTGGGCACATCATTATCTAATACTAAACATTATCTTGTATCATTGTTGTGTATTTGTTGTGCTATTTTTTTACGCAACAAAAAGCATCACAAATATAGCGACTTTATAACAGAAATACGCGTATTATTCCAAAAAAATCAAACCGCAATAGAGCGTCTGCATTGATTAATTGAACATTCTATTGCGGTTTGTTTATTATAGATAAGTTCCCTGCAAAACGCCGTATCCCTATCAGAACTCGCTCGAAAAATGGAAACGGATGTTTTCAAAGTCATGCTGCGCCATTTGCAGCACATATCCCGAGTCGGCGAGGAACACATCACGCCCTTCGCGGTCTTTAGCCATATACTGGTACTTGCGCTTCTTGAATGCCTCAAGTTCCGCTTCGTCATCACTCTCTATCCAGCAGGCTTTGTAAAGTGATACAGGTTCCCAACGGCACTTCGCATTATATTCATTCTCCAGACGATACTGAATCACCTCGAACTGCAACTGGCCAACCGTACCAATAATCTTGCGTCCGTTGAACTGATTTACGAACAACTGGGCCACACCCTCGTCCATGAGCTGCTCAATGCCTTTGTTGAGCTGTTTGGTTTTCATCGGGTCCGCATTCTCTATATACTTGAACATCTCGGGCGAGAACGAAGGCAAGCCACGGAAGTGCAATTGTTCGCCCTCGGTGAGCGTATCGCCTATCTTGAAAATACCGTTATCGGGCAGACCCACGATGTCACCCGGCCAGGCCTCGTCGATGGTACTCTTACGCTGCGCCATGAACTGGGTAGGGGAGGAAAAGCGCAAAGTCTTGCCCTGCCGCACGTGCAGATAGGGCGCATTACGTACAAATTTGCCGGAACAAACCTTGCAGAAAGCGATGCACGAACGATGGTTCGGGTCGATGTTGGCCGTGATTTTGAAAACGAAACCCGTGAACTTCTGCTCATCCGGCTTTACTTCACGTTCCTCGGCCAAGGTGGGACGCGGCGCGGGCGCAATCTTGACAAAACAGTCAAGCAGTTCCTTTACGCCGAAATTATTCAAAGCGGAACCGAAAAACACCGGAGCCACGTCAGCCGCAAGATAGGCATTCACGTCGAACTCAGGATAAACACCTTCCACCAGTTCCAGGTCTTCACGCAGCTTCATGGCATCCTGTTCGCCCACGTTGGCTTCCAGTTCGCCCGGTTTATTGATGTCTACAGCAACTTTTTCCGTCACCTTCTGCTTGTCTGCGGTAAAAAGATTGAGCTGTTGTTCATATATATTGTATACGCCTTTGAAACGCGCTCCCTGGTTGATGGGCCAGGACAAGGGGCGCACTTTGATTTGCAGTTCTTCCTCCAGTTCGTCCAGCAGGTCGAACGGGTCACGTCCCTCACGGTCCATTTTATTGATAAAGACAATTACAGGCGTCTTGCGCATACGGCACACCGTCATCAGTTTGCGCGTCTGCGTCTCCACACCTTTGGCTCCATCCACCACGATAATGGCCGAATCAACGGCTGTCAGCGTACGGAAAGTGTCTTCCGCAAAGTCCTGGTGGCCCGGAGTGTCAAGGATGTTCACCTTGTAATCGTCATAATCAAACTCCATCACCGAAGTTGTCACCGATATACCGCGCTGTTTCTCTATTTCCATCCAGTCCGAGGTAGCCGTTTTCTTTATTTTATTACTCTTCACGGCTCCGGCCACCTGTATCTGTCCGCCGAACAACAGCAGTTTTTCAGTCAAGGTCGTCTTTCCCGCGTCAGGGTGCGAGATAATGGCAAAAGTACGTCTGCGTTCTATTTCCTGATTCATGTCGTAAGATATTGCATAAAAAGTTCCTGTCCTCCGGATATATCGGGATACAAGCCTGCCGATGCCTTGCACATCCGGCACAGGGCTGCAAAGTTACTACTTTTTCCGCAAAAGCCGCATTTCCCCATCAACAAGCTCGCACTATTCAACCAACACCGATGCCGTTAAGGGTACAAAAATCCGCAAATAAGGCACAGTGCGCCATCAGTCCGCAGCCTGCCCCGCATCAAAAACGCGCCACAGCGGCAGCGCCGGATAGGTAGCCGTGACAGAAACCGGTTGATGACTGACCGGATGCTCAAACTCAATATGGCGGGCGTGCAGGCATATACTCCCATCGGGATTTGAGCGCGGCGCACCATACTTCAGGTCACCGCGGATAATGCGGCCGGCTGCGGCCAACTGGCAACGAATCTGATGGTGACGGCCGGTATGCAGCCGTACCTCGAGCAAGTCGTAACGCTCGGCCCGCGCTATCGTGCGATAATCCAGCCAGGCCGCCTTCCCGCCCGGCACTTCCCCACGATGCGCATAGGCCCGGTTCTGTCTCTCGTTACGCGTGAGCCAATGACGAAGCTCTATCCACTCACCGCCGGCGGAACGCTCTTCATCCGGACCGGCCGCGGCGGTCACCGGCAAGGCCGGCACAATGGCATGATACGTCTTGTGCACCTTTCCCGCACGAAACATCTCGTTGAGCCGCGTCAGGGCCTTGCTTGTCCGGGCAAAGACCACAACCCCGCTCACCGGACGGTCCAGCCGATGCACCACACCGAGAAAAACGGCACCGGGCTTGGCATATTTTTCCTTGATATACTGTTTCGCGTCGTCGGCCAGCGTGCGGTCGCCCGTCTTGTCGCCCTGCACAATCTCGCCCGCTCGTTTATTGACGATGAGTATATGGTTGTCTTCGTAAAGTATATCCATGAGTGAATACATCGTGTTTCAAAGTCCGACAATAGTTTTCCGGTGCAAAGGTAAGACAATCGTACGACTTACGCGACACAGAAAGACAAATACAGACATAGGCCGTCCAGTTTCGCCCGACAGCCACCAAACAGAACAACACAGCGGCCGTTTCCTCTCGCATAAGGTGGCCGGAAACCGCTTTTTTGCCCACAATGCTTTGGTTTGTGCCGAAAAAGCCGTACCTTTGCACATGGTTAGCCGCTCGTGCAGTCTGAAACGACACGCGGCAAAGTGGGGCGTCAAGCAACTTACGGCCTCATGCAACTAACAAACGAGATATGTCTATCAGCAAAACGCGTCAGAAACTTGTAGAGGTGGCCCGCGAACTCTTTGCCCGGCAAGGACTGGATACCACTACGATGAACGACATCGCCGCTTCGTCGGGAAAAGGAAGGCGAACGCTCTACACTTACTTCCGGAACAAGGAAGACATCTACCATGCCGTCATCGAGGGAGAGCTCGAAAGATTGTCCGAAAAGATGGACGAGGTGGCCAACATGAGCACGGAACCGGAACAAAAGATACTGACGCTGATTTACACCCACCTGAACATGATACGCGAGACCGTCACACGTAACGGATCGTTGCGTGCCGAGTTTTTCCGCAACATTTGGATGGTGGAAAAAGTCAGGCGTAAATTTGACGAAGAAGAGCGGGACATCCTTCGCCGCGTATTGGAAGAAGGCATCGCCGCCGCCAAATTCCGCATAGACAACGTCCAGCTCATGGCAGACATCATCCATTACAGCGTGAAAGGCCTGGAAGTGCCTTATATCTACGACCGGCTGGGCGAAGGGCTTACCGAAGCCGACACCTACCCCATCGTGATGGGCATCGTGCACCGCGCACTCGGCATGACCACCGCGCCATGACGCACGGTTGCGGCAGGCAGGACATGCGGAACGCCGCATGAAAAAACACCGCCACAGACTTCAACAACGAATTTATTCACCAATATTTCATAAAACCACAACAAAATGGGACTTTTAACCGGAAAAACCGCATTGATAACAGGTGCCGCACGCGGCATCGGCAAGGCTATCGCACTTAAATTTGCAGAAGAGGGTGCGAACATCGCATTCACCGACCTCGTCATCGACGAAAACGGCGAAGCAACCAAAGCCGAAATCGAAGCCAAAGGCGTAAAGTGCATCGCATACGCCTCCAACGCAGCCGACTTCGCACAGACGGAAGAAGTAGTAAAGAAGGTACACGAGGATTTCGGCAGCATCGACATTCTGGTCAATAATGCCGGCATCACGAAGGACGGCCTCATGATGCGCATGTCCGAGGGACAGTGGGATGCCGTCATCGCCGTAAACCTCAAATCCGCATTCAACTTCATCCACGCCTGCACTCCCATCATGATGCGCCAGCGCAGCGGCTCCATCATCAACATGGCCAGCGTCGTAGGCGTACACGGAAACGCCGGACAGAGCAACTACGCGGCATCTAAGGCCGGCCTCATCGCCCTGGCCAAGAGCGTAGCCCAGGAAATGGGCAGCCGCGGCATTCGTGCCAACGCCATCGCCCCCGGATTCATCGAGACGGCCATGACGGCCGCCCTCAGCGAAGACGTCCGCAAGGAGTGGATGAAAGCCATCCCCCTGCGTCGCGGCGGAAAGCCCGAGGACATCGCCGACGTGGCTACATTCCTGGCTTCCGACATGTCCTCTTACATCAGCGGACAAGTCATCCAGGTGGACGGCGGCATGAATATGTAATTCCGGCCACGGCATCATTTCAAGCCATACCCCGCCCCGCAACCGCGAAACCTCTGCTACACGCTCGCCGCAAAGGGTCGGAAAAAGGCTGAAGCCATATCCGCATCCGGCACAATCGGTTACCACCGGTCGTGCCGGATGTTTTTTCACCCGGGACGCAGCCGCCGCGAATAAGTCAGGAATTTGGTGAAGCGGCCCTGCGGCATCTGCCGGGTTCTGTTCCTTTTTCACTCCACAAAACCAAAGGTTGCGCAACCTGCATCCGATGTGCGATTTCCTACATGGCATGTAGACAAAACTACATGCCATGTAGTCGCGCGTAGAAGCCATGTAGTTTCTCCTACATGCACATGTAAGAAAAGCAAAATATAAGTATCTATTTTTCAAGACAGTGGAACAGTGTAAGACATCATCGAAAAAAGTCCGTCCCCGACTTATATGCAGCGGGAGGTTTACTGCAGAAGAAAGAGGATGCCCGTCGTGAGCACCCTCTTCATGATGTGGCGGAAAGCAAGCCGCCTGTGGCCGCAACCGCCCGTTATGTTCCGGGACCAATCAATAGGTCGTTGTCATGTCCTCGGGCACGCAGATGTAGAAATCGGCCCGCCCGCGGTTCTCCTCGTCCAGTTTGTCCACGCTTTCCTGACGCACGGTCGTGATAACTCCCACCGTAGTGCCGGGACGATAGCGCAACAGATAAGGGATGATGCCGCCACGGTTGTCGGAATGGTAGCTGCCGTTGATGTGCAGGAACTTATGTTTCAGGTTCTTCGAGATGAACCATGCCATGGTGGCATCCTTGATGGCCTGCGCCTCGGCTAATTTGCGCGAATCCCCATGCGTTTTCCCGCCCATCAGCTGCATCATGCCGAAAGCCTCGTTGCTTTTTTCCTCATCGTAGTCAAAAGGCACGGGCAACGGGGGAAGGTAACGCTTGGCCTCGTCCGAGAGCGCGTCCAGGCAGGCCAGCCCGTCGTTTTTCACCGCATTGGCATAACGGCGAGGGACGTTGGTGGCCACAAACGGGATTTTATGTTCCTTGGCAAAGAATACCACCGGATAATAGTCCGTGGAATAATTGTCCCACAAACGCGCTTCGGCCTCGAAGCGGTCATACGAGATGAGCCGGCTCATGTACTCGTCCAGAATCAGCTGGTTGTCGGCTTCCATCATCTCCTCGCCGATGACCAGTTTGTCACCGTGCCGCTCGTAGAGCGTGCGGGCCACGTTCAACTCCATCCAGTGTGCAATGGGGCAATTGTGGTTCTCGCCGAAGAAGACGACGTCGCAGCCGGCCAACCTGTCCATCATCTGCCGGTATGACACTTCTTTGCCCTCATTGTCGAACAGGGCGTACGCCTTAGGCGACTGGGCCTTCAGACTTCCCCCGCAGAGGAAGAAAAGAGATACGCAGAGGCAGGTGACTAAACGGCTTTTCAGATATTCTTTCATGGTTGCAGTTCTTGGTTACTGATGTAAAGCAAAACGTAACGGTCTATGTCGAAATAGCGGCGGAAGGCTTGCAACAAGTCATCCGGCGTGATGCCGCCCAAACATTCCTCATAGCGGGCAAAATCCTGCAGGGACTCACCGTTTTTCAATAATCCGGTCAGATTGGTACGCCACACGGCCGTATTGCTCTCGTCGAGGGCTTCGCGCTTGTTGATGAGGAAAGACTGTTTCAGCCGGTCCAGCTCCTCGGCGGGCACCGGTGTGGTGCGGAGCGACTGCAGGATAGTACGCAGCACGGCCTGCACCTTGGGCATGTTCTTGTTGTCTACCGACGCGTTGATGTCGAAATAATACTTCGACTGGGGCAGTCCGTCGTAATAGAGGGAGATGTAGGGCGAATATACCAGCGCCTCGCGCTCGCGCAGGTCCGATATAAGGCGGTTCCGCACGATGCCGCTCATCAGTTTCAGGATAAGCGAATTGCGCAGCCCCGGCTCGTAGTGTCCGAAATACAGGTAATCGAAAACCGTCTGCGTCTCGTTCTCGTTGGGGAAGCGTTCCACAACGGTCTGCCCGGGCAGTTTGACGTTCTGTACGCTCCAATCTTCGGGCTGTTCCGCACGGGGCATCTGCGAGAACACGGCTGCGAACTGCCGCATCAGGGTGTCGGGCTCGAAGTTGCCGCAAAGGATGTAGGTGGTGTGGTTCGGCTCGTTGTACAACCTTTTGTAGAAGTGCGCGATGCTGTCCAGGCTCAGCGCGTCGATGTCCTTTTCGTCCGGAGTCCGTTCTCCGTTCTCCAGGGTGTTTCCCATCAGGGCGTTGATTCGGGCTGACACCAGACGGTCGGGCGTCCGGCTGAGCATCTTGTCCAGCAGGGTTTCCTTGCCGACGGAAGCACGCAACTCTTTCCGTATGTCTTCAAAATCGTCGTAGCGCAGTTCGGGGTCGGTGGTTTTCTCGTAAACCAGATTGAAGAACGCGGTGGCGTCTTTCGGTTCGAAGAATCCCATCATGCCGTGCCAGTAGCTCTCCATGGTGAGCGAGAGCGCCATGTTGTGCTGATACAGGTAATCCTGCAGCTGGTCGTAATCGGCTTTGGCTATTCCGCCCAGGTCTATGTAGCTGGCCGTCCCCTCCAGTTGGTAGAAGCGGTCGGCGGGAATGGAGGCCAGACCGCCCGGAGCCAGCGATGTGAGCAAAATGTTGCCTTCATCGCGCGTCGGTTTCAGAACAAGACGGATGCCGTTGGTGAGCTGCACGTCACGAATCCCCAGTTCGGGATAAGTACGGACGGAGGCAATGCTGGCCGCATCGAACGGCCGCACGACTTCCAGGCAGGCAGGCGTTTCCGCATGGACGGGCTCTTCCGTCTTCTCCTCGTACACAAACGGCTGGCAGGGCAAATGTTCTCCGTTTTTCCAGGCTTTCCGGATATAGTCCTCGGTCAGTCGGTCGGTGCGGTAGGGATGCACCCGTCCGGCCACGAGCAGGGCGTTGTTGCGGTAGGCCAGCCATTCGTTCAACAGGTCTTGCAAATCCTTGCTGTCCACCCGGCGCATGGCCTCCACCACCCGGCTCACCTGCAAGGAATCATTTATATGGCAGTCGCCCGAAAGGACATAGTCCGTCAGTTCATCGCACCAGAAGGCCGAAGAGACTCCCTGATAGTCCGAACCTTCCAACTGGCGGATGACCGTTTGGACGGCGCGCTCCACTTCCTGAGGCCGGAATCCGTTGTCTACGATGTTCTTCAACTCGTTGGAGAGGGCGGCAATGCGGTCCGGCAAATCGTTGTCCGCACCTTCCCTCACGGTAAACACCAGATGTTCCTTGTCGCTCAGATACCATTTGTTGGAGACGTCGCAACGGATTTTCCGCTTGCCGAACCGGTAAGAAATGGCGCTGACCAGTGCCTGGCCCATGCCTTGTTTCTTCACGTCCTCCAGCGTCCGGGTAACAATGCAGGGATGCGGAATCATCAATTCCACTTCGTCGCGCAGCTGCAACGAGTCCACGACTTCGCTGATCTGCGTGCCGACGGAATAGACGAGCGGATAGGTGCGGAAATCCGCCTTCCGTTTCTTGGTCTTGAAGTCGAACATTTTCCGGATGTCCCGCTCCATGGCCTTCGGGTCTATGTCTCCCACGACCACCAGAGTGGCCAGTTCGGGCACATACCAGGTGCGGTAAAAATCCCGCAGTGTCTCCGCCGTCATGTTCCGTATGTCTTCGATATTGCCCAAGGGCATACGGTCCTTGAAGATACCTTGTCCTATCTTCAGGTCATAAAAGTCGTCGCCGATGTTATATCCGCGCAACTCTTCCAGGATGATGCCCTTCTCGGTCTCCACCCTCTCGGGATTAATGGTCATGTCCGTAAGCCAGTCCCGCAGGATAAGCAACGGTTTCCGGTATCCGCTTTCCTTTTGCCAGTCCGCCGGTACGGCGAACATGTAAATGGTGCGGTCGTAGCCTGTGAAAGCGTTGATGTCCTGCCCGTACTTCATGCCCAAAGACTCCAGATATTGCACGGCCCCACGGTTCGGGAAATGCTTCGTGCCGCCAAAGGCGATGTGTTCCAGGAAGTGTGCCCCGCCCTTCTGTTGTTCGGTTTCCTGTACGGAACCTATGCGCATGATGAGCCGGAACTCGGTACGCGATGCCGGCGTATCGTTTTTCTTGAGCAGGTATCGCAAGCCGTTGGCCAGTCTTCCTTCCACGATGTCCGCCGGCAACTTGATGCTATCGGACAGGCTTTGCGCAACAAGAGGAACACAGACGAGCCATGCCGCCCAAAAGAGGACGGCATGGCCTATGCAGTAGTTCAGATGCCTTTTCATTTAGTCGTTTATGCGATATAAAAGTCTGTCAGTTTGCCGTATAAGTGACATTCACACGGGCATAGCCGCCGGCATAACGGTGGTCGGCCGGGAAGGCAAACGACATGGTGCCGTTTTTGAAGTCGATGCTTCCGGCGGGGACCACATAAAAGTTATTTTCCTCGGCTTCCCATTCATCTTCGTTTACGCCGGAATTGAGCAGATAGTACTCCGGGTCGGAAGTTCCGTCGGTATTGAAATATTCCAAGGCATCTTCATTGCCTTCGGCCACTTTCTGCAGCAAGCGGGTCCAGGCACTGTACTCGTACTTGAAGGGAATCCAGCTTTCCTTGCCATAATAGTATTCTTCTTCGTCAATCGGATTGCCGTCCAAGCCAAGAACGGGAGCCGTACCCTCTTTTACGTAATTGACAGCGTAAGTCTGGTCTCCGGTACTTTGGGTCAGGTCGATTTCAATGCCGTCCAGGGTCACGTTGAACGTTTCCTGTGTGTCCTTGTTCCAATTTATCAGCGGCATAACGACAGTTCCGCTTCCGTATTCGTCCACTGTGAAGTCTTCATCGTTTTCAACGGTTTCCTTACGCAGCCAATCGTAAAGGAATGCGGTAAGTCCCATCGGGTTGTCCACCATTTTCAGCACGATTTTGTCTTCCGTGCATCCTTCACCCAGCGTAATGACGGACTTGCCGCCCAAGCCGGTAACCTTCTGCTCGGAGAAAGCTGTCAGAGAACCGTCACCCGGCTCCGTGACTTCGCCCGAAAGGGCCACCTGCCCTATCCACGGCGTCACATCTATACCGTAATTGTTCTTCCAACTCTCGATAAGGGCCAGTTGCTCTGCGGTAAGGTCGTCCAGGCCCGTGCGGGGACGCAGATTGATGGTGACAGGAGTTACCATCTCCATGTCGCTTTGCAAATTTCCACAGGTCAGCGTGTATTGAAGCTGTCCCGTCAGATTTCCAAGCTTGGCGGATTTCACCTGGAACGTGGCACTCGTGCTTCCCGCCGCGATAACTACGGGTTGCGGCGTTACAACCAGACGATTGGTCTCTGTTCCTTGCACGAGAATGTCCAATTGCACATTCGTTGTATAGGAACGGTCCAGCGTGACTGATACGTTAATGACATCGTCCCCGTCTTCTATGAGCGTGGAGTTGCCACCCTGTATGGCCAAGGTCACACCGTTTTTTCCGTTGTAGCCTGCCGGGCCGTCGTCTTCGCTACATGCTGTGACAAAGATGGCTGCCAGCAGCGTCAATGCGTACGCAAAATACTTTTTCATGATTCTTTGTTTTATATTTTACTTGAGTTGTTTGTTCCAACCGTCATTTTGTTCGACATAATCGTTATACAGGTATTCCTCCTTGGGAATAGGGAAATTCCATCTGTAGTCATCGGCAGAAATATTCTTGCCTATGTTTACCGCCCAGGTGGACAGCAGCGTGCGGCGGTAATGTTTCAGGTCGAAGAAGCGTTGTCCTTCTCCGGCAAACTCTTTCCATTTCTCGGTCAATACTTTCCGCAACAAGGCATTGCCTCTCAGGCTTTCGTCCAACGGCGCTGCGCCCCGCTTTTGCAGGTATTCGTTCATGAGTGCCACGGCCTGCGCCTCGTGTTCGCCATCCAGGCAATAGGCCTCGGCCAACAGCAGGCACACACCGGCTGTCCGCAGTTTGTTGATGTACGCTATTTCCTGTTTCTCCTTGCGCATCCGGTTGTACTTCCCGAAATAATCCATCTTCCGCGTGGTTGTCTGGAACGGATAGACGGTATATTCCCCGCGGATGTCTCCTGCTTCGTAGGACGCGGCCAATGCGTCGTTCAAAGCCAGATAGTCGCCGCTATTGGTGTCATATACGATGTCGATGTAGAAGGAAGAGGCGATGTTGGGACTGTAGAAAGCGAAAATACGTTCCGCACTCGCATTACCGCTCCACAGGTCGGCGTAAGCAGATGGCGTGAGCGTTTCCATGACCTGCAGGTCGTCCCTCACCTGTCCGGCATACGAAACCGCATCCCCGTAGTTCCCGGCATATAGTTCCACCTGGGCCAACAGATACAGGCAGGCCGGGCGCGAAAGCCAGTACACCTCGGCCGTACCCGGGGGCATGGCCGAAACCGCCTCGGTCAGAAGAGTCCGGATGGCCGTCACACAGCCTTCCACATCGGTCCGGGACAGGAATTCCAGTTCGACTTTGTCCTTCAGAAGTATGCCCGGTTTGTCCTTTCCGTCTTTATAATCCGACGCGAACAGGCGCAGCAGGTCGAAATAGCACCATGCCTTCAGCGCCTTGGCTTCCGCTTCAATCTGAGCCACCTCTCCCGGCGCGCCCTGTACCGAGGGAAGGCGTTCAAGCAGCGTGTTCAGCGTGACTATCACCGCGTAATAATCCTGCCACAGGGACATGGAAAGGTCTATGATAGGTTGCGGTTCCCATTTGTACAGGTTATCCAAATCCGGATTCCGCTTTATCCAGGAAGTAGGTGCGAAGTCGTCGCCCAACACCGACAACTGGAATTCCGGATGCGGGAGCTGGCTGTAAGCCGTGGCCAGCAACTCGCGCGCCATCTGCGGTGTGGTAATCGCATCCGGGTCGGAAAACTGGTTTTCGTAGGGAACGTCCAACGAACAGGCGTGGAGCATCACCGCACCCACGAGCATATATATATATTGTGTCAATCTTTTTTTCATGAGAAGACGGATATTAGAACGTGACATTGAGATTCAGGGTCAGAACGGGCTGCACGGCTGCACCAAGCGCACCTGTCTCCGGGTCGGACTCGCGGTACGAGGTCAATGTAAAGAGATTGGAAGCCTGCAGGGCGATGTTGGCATACTTGATAAAGGGGCAGCGGCGGGTCAATAACTTCTGCGGCACGCGATAACGGAGCGAGAGCATCGACAGACGCAGGTAGTTGTTCTTGCCCACCGTGTTGGTGTTGGGATAGCTCAGAGTTTCGATGGCGGCCGAGGAATAGAACGGAGAATAATAGATTTTGTCCATGTCGCCGCGCTCGAACCACATCTTGTCCAGCAGCCCGTGGATGGCATTCTGGTTGGCCGTGCTCACATCGCGCACGTACGTGTAATTATATTGGCGCACGCCGCCCGCCACATAGTAAAAATCCATATCCAGGTCGAAGTCGCGGTACGAAAGCGCCACGTTTATCGTACCGGTGTAGGGCGGAGTGCTGTGTCCCAGTTCGATAAAGTCCTCGCGCGTCAGCTGGTCGGTCGCGTTTATCTCGCGTCCGTTCGCTCCCTCGAACACAGGCAGGCCTGTACGCGGGTTTATGCCCAGCGATTTCAGGCCGTAGACGATGTCGTATGCCTTTCCGATTTGGAAATCGGGTATCAGCGAGGACTCGCTGGCATACAACTTGTCCGTAAAATAGAGGTCGGTCACCTTATTGCTGTTGTAGGCGAACGAACCGCCCAGACGGAAGCGGAAGATGTCGTTGTCGATGATTTTCATCGAAGCGCTCAGTTCTATACCGTCGTTGCGCAACACACCGATATTGCGTTTCATGGTGTTGAAACCGTTGGAGGCCGGCACAGGCACGTCCAGCAAGGCATCGGCCGTCTCTCGGCGATACCAGCCGAAGTCAATCGTCAGCCGGTCGAAGAGTTCGAACGACACACCTGCGTCGATGGAAGTGGTCTGTTCCGGCTTCAGGTCCGTATTATAGAGGGCAAGCAGTTCCAGCAGGCGCTGATTGCCATACGTGTTGTCGGAATAGGCGAACGTTCCTATGGTAGAGGCAGCCGACACGCCGGCCAGGCTGGCCGTCACGCCGTATGAAGCCTTCAGTTTCAGGTTGGTGAGCACCTTGTTGTATTTCAGAAAGTCGTAATTGCCCGGACTCCATCCCAGGCCGACGGCCCACGCCCCGTTCCAGCGTTTGTCCTTGGGCAAGACGGACGAGGCGTCCCACTTGTAAGTGACAAAGGCATCGTACAAGTTATTATAGGTGTAGCCGCCCACGAGTCCGACGCCCAACTGGGTGGTTTTCTCCTTGAGCGCGCCTACCGCCGGCTTGCGGTTCCCTTCGAGCGACTGGTTGATGAGGGCTGCCGAGGGGTGGTTGCCCACGCCGTAACCGGTGATGGACACATTGTCGTTGTTTGTCAGGTAATAGTCCATGTTGGCACTCAACGTAAGGTCGTGTTTCTCACCGAACACGCGGTTGTACGTGGCGCGAATGTTGGACGACACGTTGGCCACCGTGTTCTTATATTTGTTCAATTTGCCCAATGCTTCCTGCGGCTCACCGCTCTGCTGCTCCTCGTAGGACGAAGCCGGGGTGAACTGCATCCCTTCGACGAGCAGATAGTCCACACCCGCCACGGCCGCCACATTGAGCCCCTCTATCGGGTCAAGATTGATGCTTCCGCTGAACCCTCCGCGCTTGTCGGACGACTTTGCGCTGAACTGGTTCAGCAAATCGCGGTAGGTGCGGTTCGGATACGACCACAACACGCCCTCGGAAGGCTTCTCGTAGGGATTCAGGTTATAGACAAGCGATGCCGGAGAGTAGGTTGTACCCGTGGGAGTGTCCGTTTCGGAATATCCTCCGTCCACACTGAACGACAGGACGCCAATCCGGCCCAACTGCTGGTCGAGACTCATGCGCACGGTCGCCCGCTACGTGTCGTTACCCGGGAGCGCGCCGCCCTGCTTCGTATAGTTGGCCGAAACGTAATAGGCCGTGCTTTCGTTGCCGCCCTTGAAACTCAGGTTATGGCGCTGGTACATGCTGCAGCGTATCAGTTCCTTGAACCAGTCCGTATGGATGGTGCGCAGCGAATCGAGCTTGCGCTGCCCGTCGGCTATCATCGCGTCCAGATTGGGGGCGTTGGGATATTTGGTACGGAAGTAGTCCGCACTGTAACGGTATCCCGGCGCCGCTTCGTTCTTGAGCCGGCGTTCGAACTCCAGTTTTTCGTCCGTGTCCATCAGTTCCACGCCGCGCCGGCCGCGCATGGTGACACCCATATTGAAGTTGTAGCTCACCCTGACACCGCCGTCGGTCGTTCCGCGCTGCGAGGTAATCTCGAGCACGCCGTTGGCAGCCTTTATGCCGTATAGGGCACAGGCGGCCGCATCCTTCAATACTTTTATTTCCTTGATGTCCTGTGGGTTCAGTGTCATGAATGCGTCCGACGAGATGACTTTTCCGTCGAGCACGTACAAGGGCTCGTTGGCGGCATCGCCCTTGCGCAGCGACGAGTTTCCGCGGATGCGGATGGTGGGCTTGGAGCCCAAGTCGCCGGTATTGGTGACAATAAGTCCCGGAACGCTTCCCTGCAACGCCAGCGACATGTCCATCATCGGTTTCTCTATGAGCCGCTTCATTTCCACGGTCTGCACCACGCCCGACCGGGCACGCAGGTCGATGGCATTGATGTTCTGGTTGGCCGTGACCGTCGCTTCCTTCAGCATATCCGCGTCGGCCTGCATCGCAGCGTCCTGCTTTTTCTGCCCGAAGAACTCCATCTGCACGCTTTTCATGCCGATGTAGCTGAACACGACGAGGCTTCCTTTTTTCCACTTGCCGCGCAACTGATATTTGCCGTTCTCATCGGTCAGCGTACCATAGGTGGTGCCCTTGATCCGCACATTCGCGCCGGCCAGGGGCTTGGCTTCGGGGTCGGTCACCACGCCTGTGAGCACGTATTCCTCGACAGCCTGCGCGAATGCGGCTTGCGGAACAACGAGAGTCAGCATCCACAAGGTGAATGCGACGATGCAGGAAAAGTGAAGTCGGGATTTCATAGGATTTCTTTTTTGGGAAGAAAAAGACAGATGCGCCGCAAGCGGGGAAAAGTAGTTTTTTTCTTTGTTTAAGACTGCAAATATAAGACTTAATCCGCACGCGACAACACTTAAAAGAAAATAAATTTAAGTTTTCACTGATAAAATGTAAAAAAGCAGGCATATCTTCTTTGCTAAAAGTTACTTTAGTCCTTAAAAATGCCGTAAAACGTAACCGCTCCCCGGCATGAAGGAAGTCTTTCCGGCTTGAAAAAACATTTTCCGGAACGGGACATTCGCGGGCGGCCGGCACCGGCAATTTTCTACATGCCATGTAGATGAAACTACAAGCCATGTAGTTCGTCCTACAAGCCATGTAGTTTTTCCTACATGTACATGTAAGAAACGGTATCCGTATCTTTCTGTAAACCAAAAGGATAGAAATGCCGTTTTTCAAGCATTTTTCTTCCGTCAGCCGCGCGTCGGATTTACCCCAATCGGTCAAAAAAACGCGTGTTTTCCACTTCACGGGCATCGCACAAGGCTTCTTTCGGCTTTTTCTCTTAACTTTGCAGCCGATAGATTACATTCACACACCATTATATATAATAGGAAATGAGTCTGAGCAAATACGAAAGTAGCGTGAAACACATTGCCGAAAACGTGGACGTCGTCTACGATCGCTTTTCCGACATGCGCAACCTGCAGGCCCTGCGCGACCGCATGAGCGACCCCGATACGCTGTCACAAATATCCGGGCAGGTGGATTCCGAAAAGCTGGAAGAGGCCCGCAAGTACCTCAAGGAAATGACCTTCGACGCCGATTCGCTGAGCGTCAGCACGCCTGTGGGCGCGTTGCGGCTGGTCATCGTCGAACGCGACGCACCCAAGTGCATCAAGCTGGCCGGCGAGGGTTCGCCCATCCCCGTCTACGTGTGGATACAACTGCTGCCCGAGGGCGAACAGGCCACAAAAATGCGCGTCACCGTAGGGGCAGAAGTGAACATGTTCATGAAAGGCATGGTCAGCAAGCCGCTGCAACAGGCGGCCGAGGGCATCGCCACACTTTTCTCCGTCATGCGCTGACAGGACGCCACGCTTTTACGTAACGAAACAAGGATAACGACATGAAACTCTGGGAAAAATCAGTACAGGTGGCCGACGAAATCGACCGCTTCACCGTCGGACGCGACAGAGAGCTTGACCTTTATCTCGCCCGCTATGATGTGCTCGGCTCCATGGCACACATCACGATGCTGGCCTCCATCGGACTGCTCGAACCGCAGGAACTCGACGCACTGCTGCGGGAACTGAAGAACATATATGCCCTGTGCGAACGCGGACAGTTTGTCATCGAGGACGGCATTGAGGATGTACACTCGCAAGTCGAACTGATGCTGACACGCAGCCTCGGCGACGTCGGCAAAAAGATACACAGCGGACGCTCGCGCAACGACCAGGTGCTGGTGGACCTCAAGCTGTTCACGCGCGACAGCCTGCGCCGCGTGGCCGAAGCCGTGCGCGCGCTGTTCGACGAACTGCAACGGCAGAGCGAAAGCCACCGCGACGTGCTCATGCCGGGATACACCCACCTGCAGGTGGCCATGCCTTCGAGCTTCGGCCTTTGGTTCGGCGCCTACGCCGAGAGCCTGACCGACGACATGCTGCTGCTGCAGGCCGCCTACCGCATGACCAACCGCAACCCGCTGGGCTCGGCGGCAGGCTACGGCTCGTCGTTCCCCCTCGACCGCGACATGACGACGCGACTGCTGGGCTTCGACTCGATGGACTATAACGTGGTCTACGCCCAGATGGGCCGCGGCAAGAACGAACGCAACGTGGCCTTCGCCCTCGCCGGCATAGCGGGAACCGTCGCCAAGCTGGCGTTCGACGCCTGCATGTTCAACTCGCAGAACTTCGGTTTCGTGAAGTTGCCCGACGAGTGTACGACAGGCTCTTCCATCATGCCGCACAAGAAGAACCCCGACGTGTTCGAGCTGATACGTGCCCGCTGCAACAAGTTGCAGGCCCTGCCGCAACAGATTACGCTCATCATGAACAACCTGCCTTGCGGCTACTTCCGCGACCTGCAGGAGATAAAGGAAGTCTTTCTCCCGGCGTTCGACCAGCTCATCGACTGCCTGCAGATGGCAACTTACATCGTCGGCCGTATGCGTGTGAACGAGCACATCCTCGACGACCCGCGCTACGACCTCATGTTCTCCGTCGAAGAGGTGAACCGCCTCGCCGCAGACGGTATGCCTTTCCGCGACGCCTACAAGAAAGTCGGACTGGACATCGAGGCCGGCCGGTTCAAGCCGTGCAAGGAAATCCGCCACACGCACGCCGGCAGCGCGGGCAACCTGTGCAACGACCGCATACGCGCCTTGATGGATGACGTATGCGCCGGCTTCGGATTCGAAAAAGTAGAACAGGCCGAACAAGACCTGCTCAAGGCATGAACTCAGCCACTCGAAACATGACTGCACACGCATGGAGAAATGCCGGGAAGCCGGCCGGACTCTTCCGACGCATGAAAGACACGCGCCGGAAAGTCCGCTACTGCGCGCTGAGCCTGTTGCTGTGCGCGCTGACCACGGCCTGCGCCGACGAAGTAGAGAGCCTCTACGCCAACATCCGGGCCTTCTTCCGGTTTTCGCCCGTCACACAGGTTCCGGGGCTGCGCGCCGCCCTCAACAGTCCGGGCATGTTCTGCACCATATCCTTTTCCAACGGGAAATACATCTTCGACACAGGCGACGGAAATCCGTTTGTCTACACCCCGACCGCCATCGACCAGTACGGGACTCCCGAGTGCGTCAGCGGTTTCATCGTGGGAATGCCGAACATCCCCGACCTGAACGGGAATTTCTACAACATAGCTTTCGACCTCGTATGCCCGAACTGTTACAGCACGGACGCGGTGCAGCGCAGCCTCACGCTACAAAGCACCGACGCGGTGTGCGGACGATGCAAGCGGCACTACGGCCTCAACAACGGCGGCATCGTCACTGCCGGCAAGGGCGGACGCGGCCTGTACCGCTACCCCGTCACTTACAATTCGGGCACAGATTTACTGCTCATACGGAATTGAAAATGCGGAAGCCGCCTACGGATACGGGATTTACACAAAGAAAATTTTGTCGGGCTGCAATTAATCCGTATATTTGCACCCGAAGACAGCACATGTCCTTGTCTGCGGAAATAGCTCAGTTGGTAGAGCACAACCTTGCCAAGGTTGGGGTCGCGAGTTCGAGTCTCGTTTTCCGCTCCCCGTCCTAACACTGCTCGAATGGTGGAATCGGTAGACACGAAGGACTTAAAATCCTTTGGCCAGTGATGGCTGTGCGGGTTCAAGTCCCGCTTCGAGTACAGAAAATGCCTTGTAACAATTTGATTACAAGGCATTTTTATTTTCTTAGGTAGCCAAAGGGTAGCCAAAAGCAACACTACCCATACATTTAAGGCTGTTTTAGATGAGGCTACACCAACAAAGAAAAACGGGTAAAGCCTGTATAACTTCACTCGTTGTTTTCTCAATTGCCAACGCTTATTTAACGCTTGATATTTCAACTTGTTTGTAACTTGATATTCTAACCTTATAACCGTTTTCTAACCGATTTATCAAACCGTCAGAATTTAAGCGGCTCATTATCGGTAAAGCTAAAATCTGGCTTTTTGTCTATGAATGTACCGCCCAAAGCCCTAATAGCAACCATACCTAAAAAGGCATCTCTTATCATTCTTTTGTATATGCTGCCATCATCTATTTGTCGTTGCCACTTATCCAGCAAATCACTATCAAAGTATTTCATCATCATTTCCCCTATCTCCTTTTGCTCGGTTGGCACATAGCCCCAGCCCTTGTAAAGGCAATCCAGATAGTAACATAACTCCTGTTTCTTTATCTCTTTGAGTGGGTTATATCCCTCTACAAGACTTTTGAAACTTTCTATTTTGTCAGTATCAAGCCATCCACACTTTAGGGCTTTGGCTATCTGGAGTACATCAATGCTACTTAGTCTTATCTTCATTTTCTTTATCGTTAAGTTCTAACAATCGTTTTGCTACTCGGTCTATCATTTCCTCTGGCATGGATAGTAAAAGCTCTTGCATCATCTTTTTCTCCTTTTCCAGCATATCATCTGGAGTTGTGGGGGCTTGCTTGGGCAAAGCATAATTCAAAAGCCCTGTAAATACTCTGATAAATTCAGACGGTTCTAACTTATCCAGACTTTCTACAAACTTACCCCTGCCATCGTCCAATATAGAGGCTACCCACGTCTTTAGGTCTGTGGTCGCTTTATTGGGTGTGCCTTTTGCCCGCCCGCCCATCCTGCCTTTGCCATCGTTTTTTTGTCTTGCCATATACTACAATAAACTACTTTAGTTTTACACTTGGTTACTAAATCGGTAACAGAATACAACTTAATATAGAGTGATTTTGTGATTATCGGTAAAATTTCACCGCCTCGCTCACTTTCTTATCAAGTTCCTGTATTGCCTCATTGGGAACGGTCAAACCATCCCTTATTTTGCAAGCCTCATTTATAGCCTGTCTTAGGTCAAAGGCTTGTTTCTTGGATAGCTCACCCCGTTTTTGTGCCTCATTTATCTGCTTTATCATCTGAAGTTGCCCACCTGCCTGCTCTATCAAAGAGAGTACCCCCATTTTATAAAGTTGCTGTTTGCTTTTCATCGCTTGAAAGTTTAGTGATACATCATTTATTTTCTGGATAGCCTTGTAGGTGTCTTTCCATCGGTTCAGTATACCGATATAAAAAGCCTCATCATAAAGCATTGCCCCTGTTACTTCACCGATTTTCAACTGTGAGGCTATTCTATTGGTGTACCTTTGTTCATACCTTAGAACATTCCTGCCCTCATACAGTTCTGGTATCGGCTCTCTGTTGTTCTTTTGCTCCCTATTTTTGTCATAGAAGCACAATCGCCCGCCTGTCTGACAGTAATATACACCGTTAGGCTCTTGCAATCGGGTTGCATACTTCAATATACCCAAATGATTAAGATAAACTTCTGGTGGGTGTCTTGTGATAAAGTTCTGGGCTATATCCAGACGGGTAACGGTGGCTTTACTCATTGGTATATGTAAAGTATCTGATAGGCTTTCTATTGCCCTTTGAGTGTCGCCCCGCCCCAACGTCTGAAAGTTATTGCCCAAATGCCACTTACACAAACTGCCATTTCTTATTTTCATCTGGTATCTGTTTAGGCTTATTTTTAATCCTTTGAGGCTTCCTGTTATCACTATCTCACCGTTGTAGTTATGTTCCCCTACATTCTCCAGATAACAAGGCGTTTCAGCAAGGAAATCCACACCGCCCGCCCTGCTTTGGAGTAATCTAAAATTTACAGTATCATACATAACGGTTACTGATTTGGTAACAGAATACAGCTTAACTGTAATAGTCAAGACTTGTTCTGACAGTTTGTTTGCTATCGGACAAAAAAACTG